>Ga0129302_1000150_pt1 | contig 49197 bp, 42 predicted proteins | sample BlaSprsedimmetaG_FD_94476 | JGI IMG/M metagenome (GOLD analysis project Ga0129302, IMG submission 94476) | Hot spring sediment bacterial and archeal communities from California, USA to study Microbial Dark Matter (Phase II) - Blank Spring... | ecosystem: Environmental > Aquatic > Thermal springs...
AAAAAAAACAGTTATGCTCAATACCATCTTCACACACCGTTCCATCAGAAAATACAAACCCGATGCGGTAGCTCCCGATCTGCTCGACAAAATACTGGAAGCGGGCACCCGCGCCTCCACTACCGGCAATATGCAGGTGTACAGCATGATTGTCAGCACGGGCGAGGAAATAAGGAAACAATTGTGGGAGCAGCATTTCAAGCAGAATATGGTGCTGGAGGCTCCGGTGCATATCACTTTCTGTGCCGACCTGAACCGTTTTGAAAAATGGTGCCGCCGGCGGGAAGCGGAACCCGGTTACCGCAATTTTCTTTGGTTTCTCAATGCCGCCACCGATGCCCTGCTTGCATCACAGAATGTTTGCCTGGCGGCTGAAGCCCATGGCCTTGGTATATGTTACCTGGGAACCGCCGTTTACAATGCCGACCGGCTCATAGAGATACTGAAACTCCCTGAGGGGGTTATTCCGGTTGCCGCTATTGTCATGGGGTATCCGGCCGAGAATCCCGGGCTAACCGACCGCCTGCCTATGGAGGCCGTGGTACACAGGGAAAAATACGAAGATTATGACCCGCAGCGGATCGACCGGCTATACCGCGAAAAAGAATCCCTCGATGCTACCAGAGAGCTGCTGGAAATGAACAATAAACCCAACCTTGCTCAGATCTTTACCGATCTGCGCTACACGAAAAAAGACAATGAATTTTTTTCCGGCAAGCTCATCGAACTGCTAAAGAAACAGGGATTCCTTCCCTGAACGAAGGGTTTCATTCATGTCTTTGTACATAGTATGAATTTGCCTGGGCTGTCGGGGTGATGACCAGGTCGTTAATGCACACATGAGGCGGGCGGGTAATGGCAAACAGGATGGTTTCGGCCACATCCCTTCCGTTCAGCGGAGTCATGCCACGGTAAGGGTCCTTTGCTTTCCGGGCATCTCCTTTAAACCGGACCAGGGAAAATTCCGTTTCCACCAGTCCGGGCGCAATGTTGGTCACCCGGATGCCGTGGGAGAGCAGGTCGATGCGCATGGCTCTTGAAAGAGCATCCACCGCGTGCTTGGTGGCACAGTATACATTTCCGCGTTCATACACTTCTTTGCCTGCAATGGAACCCAGGTTGACCACATGTCCGTGCCCTCGTTCCACCATCCCTGGAAGCAGGCTGCGGGTCATGTACAGCAGGCCTTTGATATTGGTGTCGATCATCCGCTCCCAGTCGTTTATATCCCCTTCCTGCAGGTGATCAAGGCCGGCAGCCAGGCCGGCATTGTTGATCAGGATATCCACCTGAGCCCATTCCGCCGGGAGAGTGCCAACCGCCTTATCCACGGCTATCCTGTCCGAAACATCCAGAGGAACGATCCATGCCGGTGTCCCGGTTCGGCGGTGTATTTTTTCCGAAAGTTCTTCCAGTGGCTTCTTTCTCCGGGCAGAGAGGATGAGCCGGTATCCGTTCTCAGCCAGAAGGAGGGAGGTTTCCATTCCAATTCCGGCGGAGGCTCCGGTGATCCATACCGTTTTTTTTCCTTTGCTCATGGTTGCTTTTTTTATTCCGAACGGGTAAAAATAGAGAAAAAAAGGGACTTCTCCGTAAGGCCTTTCCCCAGAGGTTTACCTGGGATATCCGGGGGAAATTTTCCGGCAGGTTTCTCCAATTCAGCATATTGTTGATTATATTTGCTTCGGTATACTAAAGCCTTATATATGCCCGCACAAAAAGTGAATGAACAGACCGCCGGCGAACTGGGGATCAACCGGGAGGAATATCAGAGAATCAGAGAGATTCTGGGCCGTACACCGAATTTTACCGAATTGAGTATCTATTCGGTCATGTGGTCGGAGCATGCTTCTTACAAGAATTCAATCAAATGGCTGAAAACACTGCCTCGCAAGGGAAAATATCTTCTGGCAGAGGCGGGTGAGGAGAACGCGGGTCTGGTGGATATTGGAAATGATCTGGTCTGTGCCTTTAAAATAGAATCGCACAATCATCCCTGTGCCATTGAACCCTATCAGGGGGCTGCCACCGGTGTGGGAGGGATCAATCGCGATATATTTACCATGGGTGCCCGGCCCATTGCGCAGTTGAATTCCCTTCGGTTCGGGGAGATCCATCTCGACCGTACCCAGTGGTTGATGCGCGGTGTGGTGCAGGGTATCGGCGATTACGGGAATTCTTTTGGTGTGCCTGTGGTGGGTGGGGAAGTGTATTTCGACCCCTGTTACCGCACCAATATTCTGGTCAACGCCATGTCGGTGGGGATCCTCAAAAAGGGGGAAATGATCTCAGCCACTGCCCGGGGGAAGGGAAATCCAGTGTATATCGTGGGATCGCTCACCGGAAAGGACGGCATCCACGGGGCTACGTTCGCTTCGGCCGATATAACGGAAAATTCAGCTGAGGACCTGCCTTCCGTGCAGGTGGGTGATCCGTTCCAGGAGAAACTACTGCTCGAGGCTACCCTTGAACTGAACCGCACCGGAGCCGTGGTGGGGATGCAGGATATGGGAGCCGCAGGGATCATCTGTTCTACCTCTGAAATGTCGGCCCGCGGAAAGTGCGGAATGCGGATCGATCTGGACCGGGTTCCTCTCAGGCAGGAAGATATGGAACCGTTTGAAGTCCTGCTGTCGGAATCACAGGAAAGGATGCTGGTGGTGGTGAAAAAGGGCAGGGAAAAGGAGGTGGAAGCCATTTTCGACAAATGGGACCTGAGTTGTGAGATCATTGGAGAAGTGATTCCCGAAGACAGGTTGATTTTTTCCTGGCATGGAAAGCCGGTGGCCGATGTCCCGGCTTCATCGCTGGTACTGGGCGGAGGGGCTCCCGTATATGAACGCGAAACCCGGGAACCTGCCTATATAAAAGAATACCGCAAGTTCAGCATCGACAACGTACCTGAACCGGATAATTTGAATGAAGTGGCCTATGCCCTGGTCAGGAATCCCAACATTGCTTCCAAACAGTGGGTTTACCACCAGTACGATACCATGGTACGGACCAATAATCTGTCTACCAATTTTCCATGTGATGCAGGACTGGTCAATATCAAGGGAACCCGTACGGCCCTGGCGCTCACGGTCGATTGCAACGCCAGGTATGTACATGCGGATCCCTACATCGGAGCCCAGATTGCTGTGGCCGAGGCGGCCAGGAATATTGTGTGTTCGGGGGGAGAACCCATGGCCATTACCAATTGCCTGAATTTCGGGAATCCATACAATCCCGAGGTGTACTGGCAGTTCGTTCAGGCAGTGAAAGGGATGGGGAAAGCCTGTAAAAAGTTCGAAACCCCCGTTACGGGAGGGAATGTGAGTTTTTACAACCAGTCGGTTATCGACGGGAAGGAAGTGCCGGTTCATCCCACCCCCACCATCGGAATGCTTGGCCTGCTCAGGGAGAAGAACAATCAAATGACCATGGCTTTCAAAAGCAAGGGCCACATGATCTTTCTGCTGGGGAAATCGCAAAACGATATATCCAGCTCGGAATATCTGGTCTCCTGGCATAAGATGACCCAGTCACCCCCTCCACATTTCGACCTGGATTTCGAGCACCGGCTGCAACAGGTGGTCAAAAAACTCATTGCCTATAGCCTGGTGATGTCGGCACACGACATTTCGGAAGGCGGACTGTTTATCGCCCTGCTGGAGTGCGGCATGCCGCGCAGCCTGGGATTCGATATAACCACCGATGCGGAAATCAGAAAAGACGCTTTTCTTTTCGGGGAGGCTCAGAGCCGGGTGGTGGTTTCCGTGGCTCCCACCCGCGAGACCGAATTCATTGATTTTATGCTGAAGGAGGATTTTCCGTTCTCAGCCCTGGGTCATGTTACCAAAGGCGAAATACGGGTGGATGATATCTCCTTCGGATTTGTGTGCGATATGAAAAAATTCTACGATACAACGCTTGAAAAATACCTGGAAGACCCTGTATCCTGACATTCCCGGTCGTTTCATTGCTTTTTTCCCTGAAAGGATAATAATACCGTATGAAATCAGTTATGTGTTTACAAGGGTAGACCGGGAAATTGAAAACGAAATTCCATATCATCTTCTGGACAGCACTGGTCTTCTTCCTGTGCGATACGGCCGCGCAACGATCCAGGGTGAAGAATGATCCGGCCTACGACAAGAAACCCCTCCACTTCGGGTTTACGGTGGGACTGAATACCATGGATTTCGGGGCGGTGATCTCCGAATCGGCCTACCTCGATACCGCCCTTTTTGCCGATGTAACCCGACTGAAACCCGGATTCAATATCAATATTGTTTCCAACCTGAGAATGAATGAGTACTTTGATCTGCGCTTCCTGCCAGGGATTGGTTTCGGACAGCGAAACCTGGTGTACTATTCCGACAGGCAGAAGGTTGGAACTGTCCAGAAACTGGAATCATCCTACCTGGAATTTCCCCTGGTGGTGAAATACAAATCTACCCGGATCAACAATTACAGGCCCTACCTGCTGGGAGGGCTGAATTACCGGATCGACCTGGCTGCCAGAAAAGAATATGATGATGCGGAGGATCTGTACCTGCGTTTGAAACGTTCTGACCTGCATTATGAGATTGGTTTCGGAATAGATTGTTATCTCCGGTATTTCAAGTTTTCCACCGAGCTGAAGCTGGCAACCGGTACCCGTGATATCCTGATGGATGATCCCAATGCAACACATCCTGAGTATGTCAATGCGATCGGCCGTCTTAGGTCGAATATCCTTATTCTGTCTTTTCATTTTGAATAACCGTTATTCTTTGCCATGCCCCGTGAATTCGACCTTACCCTCCCGCCTGCCGGAGGGGATGAAAAGGAAGCCATACTCAGTGCGCTGCGCAGCCGGGGCGAACTTTCCCCGGAAAGCGATACCTTTGTTCAGATCCTGAAAAAATCGCTGGATGCGCGCCGGGGGACCCTTCGCTGGCATTACCGGCTGAGGGTGTTCGCTGCCGGTGAAGAACGGCAGCAACCTTTTCGGCCCGGATATTACGATGTGCATCGAGCCGAACCGGTTTATATTGCAGGTACGGGTCCCGCGGGTTTATTCTGCGCCCTGCGGCTGCTGGAACTGGGCCGAAAACCGGTACTGCTGGAAAGAGGTAAGGAAGTGGGCCTGCGGAAACGCGATGTGGCAGCCATTTCAAGAGAACACCGGGTGGATCCCGATTCGAATTATTGTTTCGGAGAAGGGGGAGCCGGTACTTTTTCCGACGGGAAATTGTATACCCGTTCAAAAAAACGGGGTGATACCGGCAAAATACTGCAAACCCTGGTCTGGCACGGAGCACCCCCGGAAATTCTCTATGAATCGCATCCGCATATTGGCACCGACCGGCTACCCGGGGTGATCAAAAAGATCAGGAACACTATTCTGGAACATGGAGGAGAATTTCATTACCAGACCCGGCTTACGGGTTTGATGAGTGTGGCCGGTCGGCTTACCGGTTTTATTACCGAACCGGGAGGCAAAATGAACACGCATTGCCTGGTGCTTGCCACCGGTCATTCGGCCAGGGATGTATACGAACTGCTGGCCCGTGAGGGGATCAGGCTGGAAATGAAGGGCTTTGCCATGGGGGTGCGGGTGGAACACCCCCAGGAACTGATCAACCGTATTCAGTATCATGGAATTAAGAATATTCCGGGGGCGCCTGCAGCAACCTACCGCCTGGCGACCCGGGCCGGGAAATTTGGCGTATATAGCTTCTGCATGTGTCCCGGTGGTTTCATTGTTCCTTCGGCCACTTCTCCGGGGGAAGTGGTTGTAAACGGCATGTCGTCCTGGCGCCGGAATTCACCTTACGCCAATGCCGGAATAGTTACGGAAATAACGGAAGAGGACATTCCCGCTGTTTCCCGGCACGGGGTGCTGGCAGGAATGAAATTCCAGGAAAATATGGAAAAACAGGCGTGGCTGGAAGGGGGAAAAACCCAGCAGGCCCCGGCGCAGAAGCTGACCGATTTTCTGGAGAACAAACGGCCGGCATCCCTTCCGCCGTGTTCCTATTTTCCCGGGCTGCAGCCTTCTCCCTTGCATGAATGGCTGCCGCCTTTTATGGTGGAACGGCTGAAACAGGGATTCCGGCTTTTTGATGAAAAGATGAGGGGATTTATTACCGGCGAAGCGTTACTGGTGGGAGTGGAATCACGTACCTCCAGCCCGCTCAGGGTGGTCAGAGATGCCAGGAACCACACTTCGGTGTCGTGTGAGGGATTGTTTCCCTGCGGAGAGGGCGCCGGTTATGCCGGTGGGATCGTTTCATCGGCCGTCGACGGGCAAAATACGGCCGATAAGGTTCATGCCTGGCTCAGCCGTGGTTAACCTTTCGCTGCCTTCTTCTGAACTCGGCACAAACCACGGCCGCGGATACGGCCACATTGAGCGAATCGAGCCCTGATCCCGGATGGGAAGGAATACTGATCTTCCGGTGAATGCGGGGAAGCAGTGCGGGGGAAATTCCCGCACCCTCATTTCCCATTACAATGATCCCTCGATAGTTAAGAGGGGTATCGTACAGACAATCGCCGTCGGGGAAGGTGCCGTAAACATGCGGAGGGCCGGGTGGAGGAAAACGTTCCAGAACTTCTTCCATGGGCAGGTAATGTACCCTTACCCGGAACAGGGATCCCATGGTGGCCTGTACCGCTTTGGGATTGTACGCATCTGCCGTGCCGGGCGTACAGAAAATATCGTATATGCCGAACCACTCGGCCAACCGGATGATGGTGCCCAAATTCCCGGGATCCTGAATGTTCTCAAGCGCCAGCGAAAGGGACTGTTCCACGGTTTCCCAGGCGGGCGAGTAATCAGGCTTTCGAAACACGGCCAGCACTTCCTGGGGGGTGCTCATCAAACTGACCGATTTCATTTCTTTTTCACCAAGCAAATCGGGGGTTACTTTTATATCACTCAGAAGGTGGCTGTGTTCCCTGATCCATTTTTCGGTACCTGCCAGGATACAGGCTTCAGCGCCTTCCTGCAGCAGTTCTTCCACTATTTTACGCCCTTCGGCCAGAAACAGGCTGTACCGGTCGCGATATTTTTTCTGTTGCAGAGAACGGATTAGTTTTTGTTTGTTTTTCGACAGCATGGTCCTTAATTTGTGGTGTCCGGTAACGGCAGGTTCGTGGAATGTATTTATCTCCCCTGATTTTATCTATATTTGCATGGCATCTTTTGCCGTACGACCATTGAACAGGAGTAAGCGAAATACGTCACCCTTTTCTCCGGCCAGGTTATTCTGGTATGCGGCAATATTCATTCTTCCCCTTACTTCATGTAATCCTACGAAATACGTTCCCGAAAACGAATACCTGCTTCACAAAAATAAGCTTAAATTCGAGAACCGGAAGATCGAAAAGGAGCAGCTACGCAGTTATATGCGGCAACATCCCAACAAAAAGATCCTGGGAGTGCGTTTTCACCTGGGTCTGTACAATCTATCCAACCTGGAAAAGGACAACTGGTTCCATAACTGGCTCAGGAAAATCGGAGAACCGCCCGTGATCTATGAACCCCGCCTGCGCGAGCTGTCCCGTGACCAGCTAAAACAGTATATCCGGAACAAAGGGTATTTCAATGCCGAGGTGACCGATATGGCTACATTCAGGAAACAGAAAGCCACCGTTTCTTACCATATCCATGCCGGCGATCCTTATACCCTGCGCGAACTCCATTACAAGTTCGAGGATCCCACCCTGGAAGAGGTTGTGCTGGCCGATTCGGCGCGGACACTGTTGAAACCCGGTGTGCGTTATGAACAGGACCTTTTGCAGGAAGAACGGCAACGGCTTGAGACCTTTCTGAAAAACAGGGGGTATTTTAATTTTAGCAAGGAATACATCTATTTTGAAGTGGATTCCACGGTGGGGAACCGCCAGGTGGATGTTTTTCTGGGAATAAAACCGTATCAGGTAAGGGTAACACCCACCCGCTTCAGCACGGAACCTCACCGCAAATACCGCATCAATCAGGTGAACGTTTTTATGGATTATGACCCGGTGCAGGCACTGGCCGAGGGGAATTCCTATTTCAGCGACCTGGATACGATGGTGTACCGGGGGATTTCGTTTACCGGGAAAGATCTGGATTTTACCGTCAGGCCCAGGGTGGTGACCCGCTCCAACTACATTATGGAAGGGAACCGATACCGTGTGGAAGATGTGGACAAAACCTATGAACACCTTAGTTCTTTGCGTATTTTCAAGGGGATCAACATCCAGTTTTTCGAGGATCCATACCGGCCTGTCGGCCCCGATGATGAGTACCTGCTGAACTGCCAGATACAGCTTACCCCTATGACACGCCAGTCGTATACCATGGAGGTGGAGGGCACAAATTCTTCGGGAAACCTGGGCGTTGCCGGCAATTTTATTTACCAGCACAAAAACCTTTTCCGGGGTGCCGAAATATTCGGCCTGAAATTCAAGGGAGCTATTGAAACCCTTACTGAAAATGAAAGCGGACTGAAGAACACCCTTGAACTGGGGGTCGAAGCCAACCTGCAGTTGCCCGTGTTCCTGCTTCCTTTTCTGAACAAGGAAAGCTTTGTGAAGAAGTATGATCCGAAGACACGGATCAGCATGGCTTACAATTTCCAGCGGCGTCCCGATTATACCCGCACCATTGCCAATGCGTCTTTCGGGTACCGTTGGGACGGGAACCGGTTCAATTCGCATACGGTGAATCCCTTCGAACTCTATGCGGTCAGGATATTTAATATCAGTCCGGATTTCATGGACCGGATCAAGGGAACATACCTGGAATACAGCTACAAGAACGTAATGATCCCCGAGTTCACCTATAACTTTGTATACAACAATCAGAACATAAAGCGGAAAACCGATTTTATCTTTTTCCGATTCAATGCCGGGATGGCCGGAAACCTGCTCACAGGGTTTCACAAACTGGCTGATACGCCCAAACCGAACGGGGCATACCGCCTGTTTGGAATGGAATATGCCCAGTATGTGAAATCAGATTTCGACCTGAGTTTTCACCAGGTGCTGAACGAATCGAACGAATTCGTGTACCGGTTGTTCGGTGGCATTGGCTATCCGTACGGGAATTCCCGTGCCCTGCCTTTCGAAAAAAAGTATTTTTCCGGAGGGGCCAACAGCCTGCGGGCGTGGCATGTACGATCGCTGGGACCAGGTTCGTATTACGATGAGGCCAACCTGCGGTATCCCAACCTGACAGGGGACATCAAGATGGAGGCCAATGTGGAATACCGGTTCAAATTGTTCTGGGTCATGGAAGGCGCTCTGTTCCTCGATGCCGGTAACGTATGGGATATCAGTGCACGCGACGAAAGGACGGGCGCCGAGTTCAAATGGGACCGTTTCTACCGGGAGATTGCTATTGGCACAGGCCTGGGTTTCCGCTTCGACTTTTCGTTCGTTCTGTTCCGGCTCGATCTGGGTATGAAGGTCCGCGATCCCAAAGAACCGGAGCATCTGCGGTGGGTAATAGGAACAGAAAGGTGGACCCTGAAAGATGATTTTACCCTCCAGATCGGGATCGGGTATCCCTTCTGATTGTTCAGATGTAACTCAGCTTGATCATGTTGGTCTGCCCCCGTTTGATCAGCGGGGTGCTGCCCGCATGAACCACCACCTGCCCCTCCTCAACCAGCCTTTTATCTTTCAGGAATGCGATGGTGTGGGCAATGGCTTCGTCAATTTTTTCAAAGGGATCCATGTGGAATGCCTGGACACCCCACAGCAGGGAAAGGGAATTCAGAAGTTTTTTGTTGCTGGTGAAGGCAAAAATATCGGTGGTGGGCCGGTGGCTTGAAATGCGTTGCGCCGTGTAACCCGAATGGGTGAAGGTAATGATGGCAGTGGCCCGGGCTTGCCGGGCCATCATCACGGCATTGTAACAGATGGAATCGGGCAGGAAAGAGGTTGACATTTCCGTCGGTGCATGTTCGCGGATAAAATGCGCCCCGTTCTTCTCGGTCCAGTTGATGATCTTTTGCATGGTACGGATCACCTCCACCGGATATTTTCCAACGGAGGTTTCCCCGCTCAGCATGAGGGCGTCGGCCCCGTCGAGCACGGCATTGGCCACATCGTTGGCTTCCGCGCGGGTGGGACGGAAGTTGCTGGTCATGCTTTCGAGCATCTGGGTGGCAATAATGACCGGCCGGGCGTGGTCAATGCATTTTCTGATGATGTTTTTCTGAATGAGGGGTACCCTGTCGTAATCCACCTCCACTCCCAGATCTCCCCGGGCAATCATGATCCCGTCAGACAGGTCAATGATATTGTCGATTTCAGCCAGGGCTTCCGGTTTTTCAATCTTTGCAATGATACGCGTGGCTTTCTTTTTCTTCTTCACCAGTTTTTTCAGCTCAATAACATCGGTGGCCGAACGCACGAACGATAGGGCCAGCCAGTCGATATCCTGATCGAGCACAAACCCGGCATCCCGAATGTCTTTTTCCGTTAGGCTTGGCAATGAAATGCGGGTATCGGGAAGATTCACTCCCTTCCGTGAGGAGAGCCATCCTCCGTGTACCACTTCCGCCCTGACCCTGTCGATGCCGTTGGTTTCCAGCACCCTGAGTTTCAGTTTTCCGTCGTCGAGCAGCAGCGGGTCGCCGGGTTTCACATCGGCCGGGAATCCCTGGTAATTCAGGAAGATTTTTTCAGGAGTTCCCATGCAGGGGGTGGTTACTATATCCAGGCTTTTTCCGTTTTCCAGAAAAACCCCGGTGTTCTGCATTTCTCCCACCCGTAGCTTGGGCCCCTGCAGATCGGCCAGAATGGCTATCTGTGTGCCCAGTTCCTCGTTCAGTTCCCGGATATTCCTGATCACTTTCAGGTGGTCGTCATGACAGCCATGTGAAAAATTGAGCCTGCACAGGTCGATGCCTTCGTTGAACATTTGCCGTAAAGTATCCCTGCCGGAGCACGACGGCCCGATGGTGGCGATAATCTTGGTTTTGGATGAGCAAATCGATGCCATAATTCATAATGCTTGATGCCGCATAAAATTAAACAAATATTATCAGCTGGTACAAACAGGAATTATATTTAAACAAAATTCAAGTATATTAAAATAAAAATTAATATTATTAAAATATATATTAATAAATGATATTATAGAATAAATTATATTAATTTTCAATTTCATTTTTCAGAAAGCATTCAGGCATATTGCAGGAAACATGAAAATTTGCCATATTGCAGCCCCTTTGGAGCGTTCATTCACCATGTTACTCATTTTTCTATGGACCTTACCAATCGTGACAGTTTCGGCAGTAAATTCGGAGTGATTGCTGCTGCTGCCGGTTCGGCCATCGGGCTGGGCAATATCTGGCGTTTTCCTTATGTACTGGGTGCCAACGGTGGGGGGGCTTTTCTACTGATCTATCTGATTTTTGTTGTGGTGATCGGTATTCCCGTGATGATGTCGGAATTTGTTATCGGTCGTAGCGCCCAGCGTAACCCCTATGGAGCATTCAGGATTCTGGCCCCGGGCAGGCCGTGGTATCTGGTGGGAATAATGGGCGTGGCGGCCGCCTTTATGATCCTGGCTTTTTATGCTGCCGTGGCGGGTTGGACCATGGAGTACCTTTACCAGTCGGTTGTAAACGGTTTTTCCGGAAAGTCGGCCGAGGAGATGAGCACCATGTTCGATACTTTCCGTTCGGGATCGGCCCGACCCGTCATCTGGTTTCTGGTTTTCATGGTGATGACCTCCTGCATTGTAATGGCAGGCATACAGAAAGGGATTGAAAAATATACCAAGGTGCTGATGCCGGTTCTTCTATTGTTGCTGATTGCCCTGAGTATTCGTTCCCTCACCCTTCCGGGAGCGGGAGAAGGATTGGTATTTCTTTTCAAGCCCGATTTTTCCAAAATAACCGGTAAGGTGGTGCTGGAAGCCCTGGGACAGGCTTTTTTCTCCCTGAGCATAGGGATGGGGACATTGATCACCTACGGTTCGTATATACAGAAAAAAGAAAGACTGGGCAATACGGCGGTAAGTGTGTCACTTACAGACACTTTCATTGCGGTGCTGGCCGGGGTAGCCATCTTTCCCGCGGTTTTTGCTTTCAGCATTGACCCTGCTTCCGGAGAAGACCTGGTGTTCAAAACCCTGCCGGTGATCTTTCAGCAGATGCCCGGAGGGTATTTCTTTTCCCTGATATTTTTCCTGTTGCTGGCGGTTGCGGCTCTTACGTCAACCATCTCGGTGCTCGAGGTGGTGGTGGCCAATTTCACGGAAGAATTCCAGTTCGGCCGAAGGAAAGCCACCGTGCTGGCCGCACTGGCCATTTCCGTGCTGGGTATTTTTGCTTCCGGGTCGTGGTCGTGGTTCAAAGAGCTTGATATTTTTGGTTTCAGTGTTTTTGAACTGCTCGACCATACATCGGCCAATTACATGCTGCCCCTGGGAGGCTTTTTTATTGTGGTATTTGTTGGCTGGTTTATGGGGAAACCGAAAGTGTCGGGGGAATTGTCGAGCAACGGCATGTTCCCTGTAAGGTATTATCCTTTATTCCTGTTCATTGTGAGATTTATAGCTCCCATTGCCATAGCGCTTGTTTTTCTGAACAGCCTGGGGCTATTCTGAACCGGTTTACAGTCAGTGCGGTAATCACCGGTCGGTGAGCGTGCCGCTACGATTTGTTCTGTCCGATGAAATGGCAAGAAAAGATCAGGCCGTTCCTGTCTTTTTCCATGAGGGAAAAGCGGGGCATTCTTTTGTGGATTTGTTTAATGATTGGTATTATCCTGTTTCCGCTTGTACGGAATAAGCTGTTTCCTCCCGTCTGGCCTTCAGCCGAAGAGCTGGCCGAAGAGGTCCGGAATTTTGAGGCGAGCCTGGAGCCGGAAGAGGGGATGGCTTCCTTACAGGAAGAAGGGCAGAATCCGGGCGGGAGGGTGAAGATGTTTCCTTTCAATCCCAATGAAAACTCGTATAGCGACTGGCTGGACCTGGGATTAACGCCCCGTCAGGCCCGTACGGCAGATAATTATTTGAAGAGGGGGGGCGCTTTTCGGGTACCGGCCGATCTGAAAAAGATTTATGGTCTGGATTCCGGCCGGTATGCATTGCTGGAACCGTATATCCGGATTCCGGGAGGCACAGGAGAGGGCAGAGCAGATATGCCTGAGGAGGAACCTGATGGAAGAAAGGCATCCCCGGCCGGTGCAGTACCTCTCGAACTGAATACCGCCGATTCGACCGAACTGCAGGTTCTTCCGGGGGTGGGTCCGGTTCTGGCTTCCCGCCTGGTGCGTTACAGGTTGCTGATAGGCGGGTTTTACAGTATGGACCAGGTGGAGGAGGTATATGGACTGGATGACTCGCTGATTGCAGGCTGGGGAGGCAGGGTATGGATTGACAGCACCCGCATCCGGAAAATGGATCTGAACCGGGCAGGTTTTCGGGAACTGCTCAGGCATCCCTATCTGGATTATTATCATACCAGGGCGCTGGTGCAGTATCGCGAATCGCAGGGGGGATTCAGTAGTCTGGAGGAGATTCGCAGGAACCGGTTGCTCCCAGATTCCATTTACCGAAGGATAGCTCCATACCTGGAAACAGGACACCGGCAACCCTGAACGCCAGCCGGAATTTGATAGCGGGAAAACTTGAATTTGACATAAAATTTTTGTAATTTGAGGGAAAATGATCCGGCGTTGATTGCCGGGAAACCATAACTAACCGGGCGGGTACATCAATCATAAATCCTTTTTCAAAAGAAAATTTTGAAAAATGTATTTTCGGTTCTAAATTTGCGCCTCAATTAATCGGGAAGTAGATATGATAATTATACCTGTTAAAGAAGGAGAAAACATCGAAAGAGCGCTTAAGAAATTCAAACGCAAGTTTGAAAAAACGGGCATTATGCGAGAGCTTCGGGAACGGCAGGCTTTTACGAAACCTTCCGTAAAAAGACGCCAGACGGTGAAACGTGCTGTCTTTCTCCAAAAACTGAAGGAAGACGAAGAGTAATTTGATCCGGATGCTGACACTGTTTGCCTCCTGTGTCCTGCCTGGTTGAATCCGTGATCAAACCTCTGCCTGCATGAAGTACCTGGAAGAATTTATCGGTTTTCTAACACACGAGAAAAGATATTCCATCCATACGGTTGTTTCCTACCGAAATGACCTTCAGCAGTTTATGAGTTTTTGTGCCGGCCAGGAACCCCCTGTTCCGGCCGGGGAGGCTGATTACCGGCTCATCAGGGCATGGATGGTGAAGCTGATGGAAGAAGGCATCAGTTCGCGGTCGGTAGCCAGGAAACTTTCGGCAGTGAAGGCGTTTTTCAGGTACCTGGTGAAAAGGGGGCTGGTGGACCGGAATCCGGCCGACAGGATCAGGGCTCCCAGGCAGGAAAAGAAACTGCCCCGTTTTGTGGAAGAAGAGGAGATCAACCACCTTCTCGACAGGTATGAGTTCGGCGATGATTACCGGGGAATGAGGAACCGGCTGATCATTGAGACCCTGTATCTTACGGGGATGAGGCAGGCCGAGCTGATCAGGATGAGGGAGATGGATGTGGATTTTGGGAAAGGTCAGGTGCGGGTTACGGGCAAACGGAACAAGCAGAGGATCATTCCCCTTACCCGGGCTTACCTGGAGCAGCTGACGGAATATCTGGAGATGAGGCGCCAACACTTCGCCCGGGAATCCTTTCCTGCCCTGTTTCTCACACAGCATGGAAAGCCTTTGTATCCCAGGCTGGTATACAGGGTGGTGAACCATTATCTCAGGCTGGTGACTACCATGGAAAAAAAGAGCCCGCATATACTGAGGCACAGTTTTGCCACCCATTTATTGAACCGGGGAGCCGATCTGAATGCCATCAAGGAATTGCTGGGGCATGCCAACCTGTCGGCTACCCAGGTATATACCCACAATACTTTTGAAAAACTTAAGCAAATATATAAACAGGCCCATCCAAGGGCATGAATAACAAACCAAAAGACCGCGTGCTATGAACATTCAAATTCATTCCGTTCGGTTTGATGCCGACAAGAAGTTGCTGAATTTCATACAACAGAAGATCAAGAAGCTGGAGCAGTACAATGACAGGATCATTGGAGCTGAAGTTTTTCTGCGTCTTGACAATTCACAGAATGATGAAAACAAGATCGCCGAGATCAGGCTGGACATACCTCCCAGTCCCCTGTTTGCCAAGAAGCAAAGCAAGACGTTTGAGGAGGCTGCCGACGGAGTAGTCGATGCGCTGAAACGCCAGATCACCAAACAAAAAGAGAAGCTCAGGGGGGTATGAAAAGCCTTCCAAAATAAAAGGCATTTTTTTTGGGTTGTAAAAAAATATTCATACATTTGCAAACCGATTTTCAGGGGTTTGCCTAAAATCGTGGTTCTTACCATATTGTGCCGATGTAGCTCAGTTGGTCAGAGCAGCTGATTTGTAATCAGCAGGTCGTGGGTTCGAATCCCCCCATCGGCTCACGATCCTGATCTATCGCAGATGGGGAGATACCAAAGCGGTCAACTGGGGCAGACTGTAAATCTGCTGGCTGATGCCTTCGGAGGTTCGAATCCTTCTCTCCCCACCATTTTTTCCTGCCTTCCGGCAGGTACTGAAGGAAAGCAGGAATGATGCGAGAATAGTGTGGGTTCTTTTCATTATTGATTGCTGGCATGGCTGGAAAAATAAACAAGAGGGGAGCAGGAAATTTTACCAACCCTATGAAATGGCTCCTCCCTGCCGGAAGCCAGGAAAAATATTCGCGGGAGTAGCTCAGTTGGTAGAGCATCAGCCTTCCAAGCTGAGGGTCGCGGATTCGAGTTCCGTCTCCCGCTCAAGGATGCCGATGTAGCTCAGGGGTAGAGCGCTTCCTTGGTAAGGAAGAGGTCATGGGTTCAATTCCCATCATTGGCTCAAAGCGTTAAAGAAAAATCAAAAACAAATAGTGGTTCAATAACTAATTTCTGTTATCATGGCTAAAGAAAAATTTCAAAGAACAAAACCTCATGTGAATATTGGTACCATCGGTCACGTTGACCACGGGAAAACCACCCTTACGGCAGCCATTACCATGGTACTGGCCAAACAAGGTCTTTCCACAACCATCCGGGATTTCGATTCCATTGACAATGCTCCGGAAGAGAAGGAAAGGGGTATCACCATCAATACCGCTCATGTGGAATATGAGACCAAAAACAGGCACTATGCCCATGTTGACTGTCCCGGACACGCCGACTATGTGAAGAACATGGTTACCGGTGCAGCCCAGATGGACGGTGCTATTCTGGTGGTGGCCGCAACCGATGGCCCCATGCCGCAGACCCGTGAGCACATCCTCCTGGCACGCCAGGTGAACGTGCCGAAAATTGTGGTTTTCCTGAACAAGGTAGATATGGTGGATGATGAGGAACTGATCGAACTGGTGGAGATGGAAGTGCGTGAGCTGCTCGAATTCTACGAATTCGACGGTGAAAACACCCCCGTGATCAGGGGTTCTGCCCTGGGAGCCATGAACGGAGAGGCCAAATGGGAAGAAAAGGTGGTTGAACTGATGGAAGCGGTTGACAGCTATATCCCTGTTCCTCCCCGTGATGAAGAAAAGCCCTTCCTCATGCCTGTGGAAGATATCTTTTCAATCACAGGGCGCGGTACAGTGGCCACCGGAAGGATTGAACTGGGTGTGGTGCACACAGGCGACGAACTGGAAATCATTGGTCTGGGCGCCAACAAGCGGAAAACCGTTTGTACCGGTGTGGAAATGTTCCGGAAGATTCTGGATGATGGAAAAGCAGGAGACAATGTGGGTCTGTTGCTAAGGGGAGTGGACAAGAAAGAGATCAAGCGTGGAATGGTGCTGGCCAAGCCGGGAAGCATTACCCCTCACACCAAGTTCAAGGCTGAGGTGTATGTGTTGAAGAAGGAAGAAGGCGGACGTCATACTCCTTTCCACAACAATTATCGTCCCCAGTTTTACCTGCGTACCCTCGATGTTACCGGTGAGATTAAGCTTCCCGAGGGAACGGAGATGGTGATGCCTGGCGACAATGTAACGATTGAAGTTACGCTGATCTATCCCGTGGCCATCAATGTGGGCCTGCGTTTTGCCATCCGTGAAGGCGGACGGACCGTAGGTGCCGGCCAGGTGATTGAGATCGTTGAATAATACCATACCGGAGGGGGAGAACAGGGTTCCGGAAAAGGATCCTGTTTTCCGCTTCCGTACACGGGTGTAGCTCAGTTGGTAGAGCACTGGTCTCCAAAACCAGGTGTCGGGCGTTCGAGTCGCTCCTCCCGTGCCAATACAGCTCAGTATGAAAATCAAGAATTATATACAGGAGGCATACACCGAACTCGTGCACAAGGTATCATGGCCTACCTGGGGAGAATTGCAGAGCAGTGCCATTGTGGTGATGGTGGCTTCCCTGCTGATCTCGCTGGTGATATTTCTTATGGATATCAGTTTCAAAAATATACTGGAACTGGTTTACAGCTTGTTTTATTAATAATACCTGAAGGGACACCATGACAGAGCTGGAAAAGAAATGGTATGTGTTGAGGGCAATCGGGGGCAAAGAAAAGAAAGTGAAGGAATACATCGAAAGTGAAGTTTCCCGTCTGAACCTGCAGGATTATGTCAGCCAGGTACTGATCCCCACGGAAAAGGTTTATCAGATCAGGAACGGCAAAAAAGTGAGCAAGGAAAGAAATTTCTTCCCCGGATATGTTTTGGTGGAAGCGGCCCTGGTGGGAGAGGTAGCCCATGTGTTGAGGAATGTTCCCAACGTGATGGGTTTCCTTGGATCCAAAGGCGGTGATCCCATCCCCCTCAGAATGTCGGAAGTAAACCGGATCCTGGGGAAAGTGGATGAACTGGCCGAGAGCGATGAAGAAATCAATGTTCCCTTTTTCGTGGGCGAGACCGTAAAGGTGATTGACGGACCATTCAACAGTTTTACCGGTGTGATTGAAGAGGTGAACGAGGAAAAGAAGAAGCTCAAGGTGATGGTAAAAATATTCGGGCGTAAAACCCCGCTGGAACTGAGTTTTCTGCAGGTGGAAAAAGAATAGTACTGCAGATGAAATTTTTAAAACGACTGTTACGCACCATAAATATACGGTAGTTGCGACAATTGCTTCCTGAGTGGCTGCCGGCATGTGAAATCTAAGCTAGAAACAACAAATGGCTAAAGAAGTCTCTGGAATTATCAAGTTGCAGATCAGAGGGGGTGCCGCAAACCCTTCTCCGCCTGTGGGCCCTGCCCTGGGGGCGAAAGGGGTAAACATCATGGAGTTTTGCAAACAATTCAATGCCAAGACCCAGGATAAAGCCGGTAAGATCATACCTGTGATCATTACTGTTTATTCTGACAAGTCGTTCGAATTTGTGACCAAAACTCCTCCGGTTGCCGTGCAGTTATTGGAGGCTGCAAAAATCAAGTCGGGTTCTCCCGAGCCCAACCGCGCCAAGGTGGCTTCGGTTACCTGGGATCAGGTGCGGACTATTGCCGAGGAGAAAATGACCGACCTGAATGCCTTCACGATTGACTCGGCCATGAAGATGGTGGCCGGTACCGCCCGGAGCATGGGAATCACCGTGAAAGGTGAGTTTCCCGGAAAAAGTAATTAAAAATCTGACTTTACAAAATGGCCAAGTTAACAAAGAACAGAAAAAAGGTTCTGGATAAATTGGAACCCGGTAAAGCCTATAGACTCATTGAGGCAGCCGAGCTGGTGAAGGAGACCAATACCGCCCGGTTCGATGCTTCTGTGGATATGGACATACGCCTGGGGATAGATCCGCGAAAATCCAACCAGATGGTTCGAGGAGTGGTTACCCTGCCTCATGGAACAGGGAAGGAGACCCGGGTACTGGTACTTTGTACTCCCGACAAGGAAGAGGAGGCCAAAGAAGCCGGCGCCGATTATGTGGGGCTGGATGAATACGTTGAGAAGATCAAATCGGGTTGGACCGATGTGGATGTGGTAATTACCATGCCCACCGTTATGGCCAAGATAGGCGCACTGGGACGAATTCTGGGACCTCGTGGTTTAATGCCCAATCCAAAGAGCGGAACGGTGACCATGGATATTGGCAAGGCAGTGAAGGAAGTGAAAATGGGTAAGATCGATTTCAAGGTGGATAAATACGGCATTGTGCATTCATCCATTGGGAAGGTTTCTTTCCAGCCGCAGCAGATTGCGGAGAATGCGCGCGAATTTATCAGCACGATCCAGAAACTCAAACCCGCTGCTGCCAAGGGCACCTATATCAAAAGCATCTACCTTTCGAGTACCATGAGTCCGAGTATCAGGGTGGATGCCAAAGCTTTGGATGAATAAAATGGAGAACCGAGCATGAGACGCGAAGAAAAAAATCAAATCATTGATAACCTGACCGAAGAACTCGGGAAATACAACCATGTATACCTGGCTGATATTTCCACCCTGAATGCTGCCGATACGATGGCGCTCAGGCGGAAGTGCTTTGAGAAGGATATCAAGCTGATCGTGGTTAAGAACACACTGCTTCGCAAGGCTCTGGAAAAATCCGGCACCCGGTACCATGACCTGCTGGAAGTGCTGGAGCAACCTACATCCTTAATGCTGTCAGATACCGGAAACCTTCCTGCCAAACTCATTAAAGAGTTCAGGAAGATGCATGAAAAGCCGGTGCTGAAAGCAGCCTATGTGGAAGAATCTGTCTATATAGGCGACGAAAACCTCGATGTCCTTGCTTCGCTCAAGTCGAAGGAAGAACTGGTGGCCGATGTAATTGCCTTGCTGCAGTCGCCCATGAGAAATGTGATGTCGGCCCTTAATTCCGGCAGCAACATTCTAACCGGTGTTTTGAAAACACTGGAAGAAAGAGCATAACAAAAAGTGTAACCTGAAAACAATGTAAATAAAATGGCAGACTTGAAAAAATTGGCTGAAGAGCTAGTAAATCTGACTGTGAAAGAAGTGAATGAACTGGCCGATATTCTGAAAGATGAATACGGTATTGAACCCGCTGCCGCTGCTGTTGCAGTTGCCGGACCCGCTGCCGGCGGGGAAGGAGAAGGCGCAGCCGCTGAGAAAACCCAGTTCGATGTCGTCCTGAAATCACCGGGCGGAGCCAAACTGCAGATCGTAAAACTCGTGAAGGATATCACCGGTCTCGGTCTGAAAGAAGCCAAAGCCCTGGTTGACTCTGCTCCCGCTCCCGTGAAGGAGGGGACCACCAAGGAAGATGCCGAATCACTGAAAGCACAACTGGAAGAAGCTGGAGCCGAAGTTGAAATTAAATAGAAACAATACTCGTTTAACGGGTAAACCACAGGTTTAGTCCCTGTTTTGGGGACTAAGCCTTTTTGTCGTTTATGTATTCAAATCGTTTCATGTCCATAAGGACTGTCTTTCATTAAACCGCTTCCTGTCCAATGAGTGAAAGAATTAGTTTCGCAACAACCAAAAATCAGCTCGATTATCCCGATTTCCTGGAAATCCAGCTGAAGTCATTCCAGGAGTTTTTCCAGCTGGAAACCACTCCGGAAAACCGGAAAAAGGAAGGCCTTTATAAGGTATTTACTGAAAATTTCCCTATTACCGATACCCGGAACAATTTTGTGCTGGAATTTCTCGACTACCAGATTGACCCGCCCAGGTACACCATCGATGAATGCCTGGAAAGAGGGCTTACCTACAGTATACCCCTTAAGGCCAAACTGAAGCTGTACTGCACAGATCCCGAGCATGAAGATTTTGATACCGTGATTCAGGATGTTTACCTGGGAACGGTACCCTATATGACTGAAAAGGGGACTTTTGTGATCAACGGGGCCGAAAGGGTGGTGGTTTCCCAGCTGCACCGCTCGCCGGGTGTGTTTTTCGGCCAGAGCCTGCATGCCAACGGTACCAAACTTTACTCAGCCCGTATTATTCCTTTCAAAGGATCGTGGATCGAGTTTGCCACCGACATCAACAATGTGATGTATGCATACATTGACAGGAAGAAGAAGCTTCCGGTAACCACCCTGCTTCGTGCCATCGGTTACGAAAGCGATAAGGATATTCTGGAGATTTTCAACCTGGCCGATGAGATCAAGGTGAGCAAAGCGGCCCTGAAAAAGTATGTGGGACGGAAACTTGCTGCCCGCGTGCTGAAGACCTGGGTGGAAGATTTTGTTGACGAAGATACGGGTGAAGTGGTTTCCATCGAAAGAAATGAGGTGATCATCGACAGGGAAACCATTCTGGAAAACGAACATATTGATCAGATCGTTGAGTCGGGTGCCAAAACCATCCTGCTGCACAAAGAAGGCACCAATGTGAGCGATTACGCTATCATTTACAATACCCTGCAGAAAGATCCCTGTAATTCTGAAAAAGAAGCTGTACTGCATATTTACCGGCAGTTGCGTAATTCAGAGCCGCCCGATGAAGCAACAGCCCGCGACGTGATCGATAAACTGTTCTTTTCCGACAAGCGGTACGATCTGGGTGATGTGGGACGGTACCGTATCAATAAAAAACTGGGACTGGAAACACCGATGGATGTGAAAGTCCTGACCAAGGAAGATATTATCCAGATTATACAGTACCTGATCGAACTGATCAATTCGAAAACCGATGTAGACGATATCGACCATCTGAGCAACCGCCGGGTACGTACCGTGGGCGAGCAGCTTTCCAACCAGTTCAGTGTGGGATTGGCCCGCATGGCCCGGACCATAAGGGAAAGAATGAATGTCAGGGATAACGAGGTGTTCACTCCCATCGACCTGATCAATTCGAAAACCCTGTCCTCAGTGATCAACTCCTTCTTCGGGACCAACCAGCTTTCACAGTTCATGGACCAGACCAATCCCCTGGCTGAAATGACCCACAAGCGCCGTATGTCGGCCCTGGGTCCCGGTGGTCTGTCGCGTGAAAGAGCCGGTTTTGAGGTAAGGGATGTGCATTACACCCACTACGGACGCCTGTGTCCCATTGAAACCCCGGAAGGACCCAATATCGGGCTAATCTCTTCTCTGTGTGTGTATGCCAAGGTAAATGAACTCGGGTTCATTGAAACACCTTACCGGCAGGTACAGGAAGGAAAGGTAAGGCTGGATCATGACGGTATCATTTTCCTCAGCGCTGAGGAAGAGGAAGCCAAGATTATTGCCCAGGCTAACGCTCCCATTACCGATGAAGGAGAATTTGTGAATCCGAAAGTTAAAGCACGGTTTGAAGGGGATTTCCCGCTGGAAGATGCCTCGCGCATCGACCTGATGGATGTTGCGCCCAATCAGATCGCCTCCATTGCGGCCTCACTCATTCCCTTCCTCGAGCACGACGATGCCAACCGCGCCCTCATGGGATCGAACATGATGCGGCAGGCCGTTCCCCTGATCAAACCCGAGTCTCCTATTGTGGGGACAGGTATCGAGGGGATTGTGGCCCGCGATTCCCGTATCCTGATCGTGGCTGAAGGCGACGGAGTGGTGGAATATGTGGATGCCGATGAGATTGTGATCAGATACTCCCGAACCGACGAAGAAAAATTCGTGAGCTTTGACGATCCGGTGAAACGATATGTGCTTCCCAAGTTTAAGAAAACCAATCAGAACACCTGCATTAACCTGAAACCCATCGTTTCCAGGGGCGATAAGGTGGTGAAAGGCCAGATCCTCACCGAAGGATACGGCACCGAGAACGGGGAACTGGCCCTGGGACGGAACCTGAAAGTGGCTTTTATGCCATGGAAAGGATACAACTTCGAGGATGCTATCGTGATCTCCGACAGGGTGGTGCACGAAGATATGTTCACATCCATCCATATCGACGAATACCTGCTGGAGGTGCGTGATACCAAACGGGGACTCGAAGAGCTCACTTCCGATATACCCAATGTGAGCGAAGAGGCCACCCGTCATCTCGATGAGAACGGACTGATACGCATCGGAGCCAATGTGCAGCCGGGCGATATCCTGATAGGAAAGATCACTCCCAAAGGGGAATCCGATCCATCGCCTGAAGAAAAACTGCTGCGGGCCATTTTTGGCGACAAGGCAGGGGATGTGAAGGATGCTTCGCTGAAAGCTCCTCCTTCCCTGGAAGGGGTGGTGATTGACAAAAAATTGTTTTCTCGGGCCATCAAAGACCGCAAGGTGAAAATGGCCGAGAAACCCCTGCTCGATAAAATCGAGGCGGAATTCGAAAAACAGGCCGCTGAACTGAAATCAAAACTGATCGATAAGCTGTTTATTCTGGTGAACGGAAAAACATCCCAGGGAGTAAAGGATTACTACAATAAAGACCTGATTCCCAAGGGTAACAAATTTACACTCAAGCAGCTTCAGGAAATTGATTATTTGGAGGTAAATCGCAACAAGTGGACTACTGACAAGAAGAAAAACGATACCATTAAGATCCTGCTCTATAATTATATGCTGAAATACAAGGAACTGGACGGTGAATACAAGCGCAGGAAATACAGCATTGCCATCGGCGATGAATTGCCCGCCGGTATTATTCAGCTGGCTAAGGTATACATTGCCAAGAAGAGGAAGATCAAGGTGGGCGACAAGATGGCCGGACGTCACGGAAACAAGGGGATCGTTTCGAGGATCGTTCGCCAGGAAGACATGCCTTTCCTGGAGGACGGAACCCCGGTAGATATTGTGCTGAACCCGCTGGGTGTGCCTTCCAGGATGAACCTGGGGCAGATTTATGAAACCGTGCTGGGATGGGCAGGCGCCAAGCTGGGGGTCAAATTCTCCACCCCCATTTTCGATGGGGCCAGCCTGGATGAAATCACAAAATATACCGATAAGGCCGGGCTTCCTAAGTACGGGAAAACCTATCTGTACGACGGGGGTACCGGCGAACGTTTTGACCAGCCTGCTACGGTGGGGGTAATCTACATGCTGAAGCTCGGGCACATGGTGGACGATAAGATGCATGCCCGCTCCATCGGTCCCTATTCATTGATCACACAGCAACCCCTGGGCGGGAAAGCCCAGTTCGGTGGCCAGCGTTTCGGGGAAATGGAAGTATGGGCCCTGGAAGCGTTCGGAGCATCCCATATTCTTCAGGAAATCCTTACCGTGAAGTCAGACGATGTGGCCGGAAGGGCACGTACCTACGAGGCTATCGTCAAGGGCGAGCCCATGCCGCACCCCGGTATTCCCGAATCGCTGAACGTGCTGCTGCACGAAATGCGCGGGCTGGGACTGAGCATTAACCTGGTATAGGGTTATTCATGGTTATATTCATTATTTACAGATAACAAACAACACAGATATGTCATTCAGAAGGGACCAAAAAGTCAAAAGCAACTTTACCAAGATCTCCATTGGTCTGGCATCTCCCGAAGAAATTCTGGAACGATCAAGCGGGGAAGTCCTGAAACCTGAAACCATCAATTACCGGACCTACAAGCCCGAAAGGGACGGTCTGTTCTGCGAGCGGATATTCGGCCCGGTGAAGGATTATGAATGCCATTGCGGAAAGTACAAGCGGATCCGATACAAGGGGATCGTTTGTGACCGTTGCGGGGTGGAAGTGACCGAGAAGAAGGTGCGGCGCGAACGCATGGGGCACATCACCCTGGTAGTGCCGGTAGCCCACATCTGGTATTTCCGCTCACTTCCCAACAAAATAGGCTACCTGCTGGGGCTGCCTACCAAAAAGCTCGACAGCATCATTTATTATGAGCGTTATGTGGTGATCAATCCCGGTATCAAGAAAGCCGATGGCATCAATTACATGGATTTCCTGACGGAGGAGGAATACATCGATATCCTGGAATCGCTTCCGAAGGAAAACCAGTATCTCGACGACAGCGATCCTGAAAAGTTCATTGCCGGAATGGGTGCAGAAGCCGTACAGATGCTGCTGGAACGCCTCGACCTGGATGAACTTTCCTATGATTTGAGGCATAAAGCCAGCACAGAAACATCACAGCAAAGGAAAAATGAAGCCCTGAAGCGCCTGCAGGTGGTGGAAGCGTTCCGGGCATCCAAGGGAGTGAACAAACCCGAGTGGATGATACTCAAGGTTGTTCCTGTCATACCCCCGGAGCTACGTCCCCTGGTTCCGCTCGACGGCGGCCGGTTTGCCACCTCCGACCTGAACGATCTGTACCGCAGGGTTATTATCAGGAACAACCGCCTGAAACGGCTGATCGAAATTAAAGCTCCGGAAGTGATCCTCAGGAATGAAAAACGAATGTTGCAGGAGGCCGTTGATTCCCTGTTCGATAATTCCCGTAAGTCGAATGCCGTGAAAACCGATGCCAACCGGCCGCTGAAATCGCTCAGCGACAGCCTCAAGGGCAAGCAGGGACGGTTCCGCCAGAACCTGCTCGGGAAACGGGTGGATTATTCTGCCCGGTCGGTGATCGTGGTAGGACCCGAACTGCGGCTCCACGAATGCGGATTGCCCAAAGATATGGCGGCCGAACTGTACAAGCCTTTTATCATCAGGAAGCTGATTGAAAGAGGCATTGTGAAAACTGTGAAGTCGGCCAAAAAAATTGTCGACCGTAAGGATCCGGTGGTATGGGATATCCTGGAAAACGTACTGAAAGGCCATCCCGTGCTGCTGAACAGGGCGCCTACCCTGCACCGTCTCGGTATTCAGGCCTTTCAGCCCAAACTGATCGAAGGGAAGGCCATCCAGTTGCATCCATTGGTTTGTACAGCTTTCAACGCCGACTTTGACGGCGACCAAATGGCTGTGCATGTTCCCCTGGGGAATGCCGCTATTCTGGAAGCCCAGTTGCTGATGCTGGCCGCCCACAATATTCTTAATCCGGCCAACGGAGCTCCCATTACGGTTCCTTCCCAGGATATGGTGCTGGGGCTCTACTACATGACCAAAGCCAGGAAAAGCACACCCGATGACGTGGTAAAAGGCGAGGGAATGGTGTTTTATTCGCCCGAAGAGGTCAATATTGCCTACAACGAGGGCAGGGTGGATATGCATGCCATCATCAAGGTGAAGGTAAACACCATGGAGAACGGGAAGCCGGTAAGAAAAATGGTGGAGACCACGGTGGGAAGAGTGTTGTTCAACGAGATGGTACCTCCCGAAGTGGGGTTCATCAACGAACTGCTGACCAAGAAATCATTGCGGGAAATCATCGGCAAGGTGCTGAAAATGACCGGTACGGCAGCAACATCCAAATTCCTCGATGATATTAAGGATAAGGGATATTTCATGGCTTTCAAGGGAGGATTGTCGTTCAACCTGGACGATGTGATCGTACCCGAAGAAAAAATCACCCTGGTGGACGAAGGCTATCAGGCCGTGGAAGAAGTGCTGAATAACTACAATATGGGTTTCATTACCAATAACGAACGGTATAACCAGATTATCGACATCTGGACCCATACAAATGCCAAGCTTACGCAAACCCTTATGCAACGGCTTTCGTCTGACAAGAAAGGGTTCAACCCGGTATACATGATGCTGGATTCCGGAGCCAGGGGATCGAAAGAACAGATCCGCCAGCTTTCGGGTATGAGGGGACTGATGGCCAAGCCGCAGAAATCGGGTGCCACAGGAGCCGAAATTATTGAGAACCCTATTCTTTCAAATTTCAAGGAAGGATTGTCGGTACTGGAGTATTTTATTTCCACCCACGGTGCCCGCAAAGGGCTGGCCGACACCGCCCTTAAAACAGCCGATGCGGGATATCTTACCCGCAGGCTGGTGGACGTGGCCCAGGATGTGGTGATAACCGAGGAAGACTGCGGAACCCTCCGCGGGTTGGTAGCTACTGCCATTAAGAACAATGAAGAGGTGGTGGAATCGCTCTATGAAAGGATCCTGGGACGTACTTCCGTGCACGATATTTACCATCCGAATACAGGAAAACTGATCGTAAAGTCAGGAGAGGAATTCACCGAGGAAGTGGCCCAGACCATCGAGGATTCACCCATCGAACAGGTGGAGATCCGATCGGTGCTGACCTGTGAATCGAAGAAGGGGGTATGTGCCAAGTGTTACGGCCGCAACCTGGCCAACGGCAGAATGGTCCGGAAAGGAGAAGCCGTTGGGGTGATCGCAGCGCAATCGATCGGAGAACCTGGCACCCAGCTTACTCTGCGTACCTTCCATGTGGGAGGTACTGCCTCCAATATTGCAGCCGAATCGAGTGTTATTGCCAAATACGACGGAGTGGCCGAGATTGAGGAGCTCCGGGCAGTGGAATATGAAGATGAGGTGCTGAACCGGAAATATGGTATTGTGATCGGTCGTCTGGCCGAACTTCGCATACTTGACAAGAATACCCGCATTCCGCTGACAACCCATCCCATTCCCTATGGGGCGAAACTGTACATCCAGAACGGTGATGTGGTGAAAAAGGGCGATCTGGTCTGCGAATGGGATCCCTACAATGCGGTGATCATTACCGAAATGACAGGAAAGGTCCAGTTCGAAAATGTACTGGACGGTGTTACTTTCCGTGAAGAATCGGATGAACAGACCGGTTTCAGGGAAAAGGTCATTATCGAAACACGCGATAAGACCAAAAATCCCATGATCAAGATCGTGGACAAGAAAAATGAAGTCCTCCGAGCCTACAACCTGCCGGTTGGCGCTCACATTGTGGTTAACGAAGGCGACGCCGTGAAGCAGGGACAGATCCTGGTCAAGATACCTCGGGCTGTTGGGAAATCGGGTGACATTACGGGTGGTTTACCCCGTGTAACCGAGCTCTTTGAAGCCAGAAATCCCTCCAACCCGGCCATTGTGGCTGAGATTGACGGGGAAGTATCTTTCGGGAAGATCAAGCGGGGTAACCGTGAGATCATCATCAAATCGAAAGCCGGTGAGGTGAAGAAATACCTGGTTCCTCTTTCGAAGCAGATCCTGGTGCAGGAAAACGATTATGTTAGAGCCGGGATCCCGCTTTCCGACGGCGCCATTACCCCGTCAGATATTCTGGCAATCAAAGGACCCACCGCCGTGCAGGAATACATTGTAAACGAGGTGCAGGAAGTATACCGGATGCAGGGAGTGAAGATCAACGACAAGCATTTTGAGATCATTGTGCGGCAAATGATGCGCAAAGTGGAGATTGAAGATCCGGGCGATACACGGTTCCTCGAGAAACAACTGGTCGATAAATGGGAATTCATGGATGAGAACGACTGGATCTATGATAAGAAAGTGGTGATGGATGCAGGCGACAGTCCGAACCTGCGCCCCGGCCAGATCATTACTGCCCGGAAACTGCGTGATGAGAATTCCATTCTCAAAAGGAAAGATATGAAGCCTGTTCAGTACAGGGATGCCGTTCCGGCTACCTCCAGCCAGGTGTTGCAGGGAATTACCCGGGCTGCTCTGCAAACCAACAGCTTTATGTCGGCCGCTTCCTTCCAGGAAACCACCAAGGTGCTCAATGAAGCTGCCATTTTCGGAAAGGTGGACGAACTGGAAGGATTGAAAGAAAACGTGATTGTGGGGCATCTGATCCCTGCCGGAACGAGTCTCCGCGAATATCAGAACCTGGTGGTGGGTTCCATGGAGGAATACCGGTCAATGGTTTCCGGTTCCGGTAAGGAGGAAGAGAGCATGATTGAAAACGAAAAAGAAAAATAGTCATGGATGAAAAAAAACCACAGAAAAACCAGATCCAGATCGAACTGAGTGATGAAATAGGACAGGGAGTATTTGCCAATCTGGCCGTTATTACTCATTCGGCTGCCGAATTCATCCTCGATTTTATCCGGATTATGCCCGGTGTGCCAAAAGCCAGGGTCAAATCAAGGATCATTCTCACACCCGAGCATGCCAAGCGGCTGATGGCTGCACTGAAGGATAATATCGCAAAGTACGAATCGGTGCATGGCCCCATTAAGGACGTAAAGGGGTCAGGCGGACCCGTGGTGCCCATGAACTTCGGAGGGCCTACGGCCCAGGCCTGATTTTTTTCGAACAAATAAAACAAACCCTGCCGTAACGGCAGGGTTTGTTCATTATATGGCGGTTTTAAGGGTATTTGGTTTTGGAATGGAGGGATTAAAACAGAATTTTTTATATTTGTCCCCCATAAAACCGCGGCCGGAGATGGAATAAAACCTGACAGACAAAAGCCCGACGGAACAGAACGGCCTGTCTGAGCCAGCGGACAACGGAAAGCCGGGATTTATCGTGAAAAGAACAACCAACAAAAAACCATAAATCATCATCCGATGAAAATTGCTGTATGTCTGAGTCATGTTCCCGATACCACCACACGTATCCGGTTTGTGGACAACAACCGCCGGCTGGATACCAACGGGGTGCAGTGGATTATTAATCCCTGGGATGAACTGGCCCTGACCCGGGCTCTCGAAATCAAGGAATCATCCGGCGGCAGGGTGGAAAAAGTGACCGTAGTGCATGTGGGAAGGGCAGGGGCCGATCCTACCCTGCGGAAAGCCATGGCCATCGGGGCTGACAATGCAATCCGTGTGGATGCAGATCCGGCCGATGCCTTTTCAGTGGCCTCGCATCTTGCAGCTGCCCTCAGGCAGGAATCCTTTGACCTGATACTCTGTGGTATTGAATCAAGCGACTACAATAATTCCGCCGTGGGAGGCATGCTGGCCGAATTGCTTTCCGTAACCTCCGTTTCAGCGGTGTCAGGCCTGGAGCCGGCCGATGACGGATGGCTGCTGCACAGGGATATCGACGGGGGAGTGGAAAAGATCGTTGCCTCCTCGCCCCTGGTGGCTATCGTACAGAAGGGAATTGCCAGGGAACCCCGAATTCCTTCCATGCGGGGGATCATGATGGCCAAACAAAAACCCCTGCAGGTGGTGCCGGGGGTGGAAGTAAACCCACTTACCGAATACCTCGGTTTTGAAATCCCGGCTCCCAAGCCCCCCTGCAGGAAACTCGACCCTGAACAGGTGAAAGAACTGGCCGGGTTGCTTCACAAAGAAGCAAAAGTAATCTGAACCCATTGTGAAAAATTCAAAGCTACCGATATGTCTGTTTTAGTATTTGCCGAAAACTGGGACGGGAAATTCAAGAAAATTACCCATGAACTGGTTTCCTATGCTTCAGGAATAGCCGAGCTTACGGGAGGCGTAGTGAACGTCCTTTCCATTGGGAAGGTGGAAGAGGATGAACTGACCGGGCTGGGCCGGTTCGGGGCAGAAAAGATATGGAAGGTGGAAGGCGATGAAGTGGCCTTTCTGGATAACCGGGTATTTGCCTCGGTGTTGGCCGAAGCAGTGGAAAAAACAGGTTCCCGAACGGTGGTGCTGGCTCACAACAATACCGGGAAAGCGGTGGCCCCATGCCTGTCGGCCAGACTGAAAGCGGCGCTGGGCGCCTCGGTGGTGGCCCTTCCCGAAAGCCACAATCCGTTTGTGGTGAAAAAGAAAGTGTTTAACGGGAATGCATTTGCCCGTGTGGCTCTGAATACGGAAATGCGGGTGCTGACTCTGATGCAAAATTCATACGGTTTACATGAACGGGAAAAACAACCGGAAATACTGGATTTTGTGCCAGGAAAAGCCGAAAAACCGGCCATACGTGTGGAAGAGGTCAGGAAGCAAACCGGTAAAATTCTGCTGGCCGATGCCGATATTGTAGTTTCCGGCGGACGGGGAATGAAAGGACCTGAAAACTGGACCATGCTGGAAGAACTGGCCGGAGTGCTGAATGCGGCAACAGCCTGTTCGCGCCCCGTTTCTGATGAAGGCTGGAGACCCCATTCCGAACATACCGGCCAAACCGGCAAAATCATTGCTCCCAGTCTCTATATTGCCGTGGGCATTTCCGGTGCCATCCAGCATGTGGCCGGAGTAAGGGGTTCCAAATATATCGTGGCTATCAATAAGGACCCCGATGCACCCATTTTCGAAGTGGCCGATTATGGAATTGTGGGGGATGCGTTCAAGGTGGTACCCGAATTTACACGGGCTGTGGAGGAAGTGAAAAAATCCTGAACCCACAGGTACCCTTTCATCATTCGCTACCTGATGTACCTTCCCGGCAAAAAAAGCTGATAACTATGTCTAAACAGGTTGTTTTTGCCCTTTCCCTGCTGATCACCCTGGGAGTATTTGCCTGGACAACCGCAAGGATTGTGGCTTTTTTCAGACTGACAAAACCTGCTTTCCCGGTTAAAGACTGGGGCAAGCGGTTCAAACGGGTACTCACCGAGGTCTTCGGGCAGAGTAAAATGTTCCGGCGTCCGGCGGTGGGTCTGATGCATGCGCTGGTTTTCTGGGGCTTCCTGGTAATCCTGTTCGGCAGTATTGAAATGGTGATTGACGGATTGGCCGATACCGAACGGTTTTTGGCTGTTCTGGGTCCTGTGTACGATGTTCTGATTGCCTTCGGCGATGTTTTTGCCCTTGTGGTGCTGGTGGCCGTGATTGCTTTCCTGATAAGGCGTGTGGCCATGGACATTCCAAGATTCGGGGGTGAAGAAATGAAGCATACCTCTCACCTGGATGCCATTCTGGCTCTCAGCCTGATTGGTTTGCTCATGATTACCCTGCTGGGAATGAATACGGCTTATGTAACCTATACCGCTCTGGCAGGTTTTGAACAGAAAGGGCTGTTTCCGGTCAGCAGCCTGATATCTTCCTTCCTGGGAAGTGACCTTTCGGTGACAACGGTATACCGGGTTCACGAGGTCAACTGGTGGGCACATATTTTGCTGATCTTCCTCTTTGCCAATATACTGCCCTATTCAAAGCATTTCCATGTTTTTATGTCGGTTCCGAATGTGTTCCTGAGCCGGCTTGATCCTCTGGGGAAACTTCCCAATATGCCGCATATCACAAGGGAAATACGGGCTATGCTCCATCCTGACACGGAAGGAGATTCTTCCGGCGAACCGGCTGAACTGGAACGTTTCGGTGTGAAGGATGTGGAAGACATTACCTGGAAAAATTATCTGGATTCCCTGGCCTGCACCGAGTGTGGCAGGTGCACCGCCGTATGCCCGGCCCGTCTCACTGGGAAAAAACTCAGTCCGCGAAAGATCATCATGGATGTCCGTGCGCGCATGAAAGAAAAGGGGCCCGGTTTGATCAGGAAGGGAAAAGATTTTGACGATGCCCGGTCATTACTGCGTGATTATGTGACGGAAGAAGAACTCTGGGCCTGTACCACCTGCAACGCCTGTGCCCGGGAATGTCCCGTGAATATAAACCATCCCGTATTGATTGTGGATATGCGTCGATATCTGGTGATGGAAGAAGCCAGCGGCCCGGCCGGACTCAATGCGGTGTTTTCGAACATTGAAAATAACGGAGCGCCCTGGCAATATTCCCGGGAAGACAGGATGCTGTGGGCGGAAGATCTTTATATAAACGCCTGAATCGGTATACTATGAACGCTGCAGGAAAAACAAAAGTGACTGTTCCCGTGATGGCTGATCTGGCGGCCCGGGGTGAGAAACCCGAATACCTGCTGTGGGTGGGTAGCGCCGGAGCCTTTGACGATCGATACAAGCATGTCACACGTGCCTTTGTGAAAATACTTGCCTTTCTGAACGTGGATTATGCCGTACTTGGCACCGAAGAATCTTCTTCGGGAGACGTGGCCCGGAGAGCCGGAAATGAAATGTTGTTCCAGATGCAGGCTCTTTCCAATATAGACCTGTTCAACCGATACGGAGTGAAGAAAATTCTTACCTGTGACCCCCATGCCTATAATACGTTTAAAAACGAATATCCCGATTTCGGTGGCCACTATGAAGTGATCCACCACACCCGGTTCCTGCATGATCTGATCAGGGAGGGGAAATTAATTCCCGGAAAGGAAGTGTTCGGAAATTACCGGGTAACCTACCACGATCCCTGTTATCTGGGCAGGGGGAACGGGGAATACGAAACTCCCCGGAAACTTCTCGGGAAACTGGGGGTGTCATTGGCCGAAATGCCAAGAAACAGGAGCTTTGCTCTGTGTTGCGGGGCCGGCGGGGGCCAGATGTTCAAGGAAGCGGAACCGGGTGATAAGGAAATATTTATAGAGAGAACGGAAGAAGCCCTTTCCACAGGCGCCAGGATCATTGTTACCGCCTGCCCTTACTGCATGGTTATGCTGACCGACGGGATCAAATACAAAAACCGGGAAGAGGAAGTGAAAATATATGATATTGCCGAAATGGCTACCCTCTCCCTTGGATTGTGAAATAAATGAATCTGAAAAAAATGGAAAAAAAAGCACTCAAAAGCGGTGAATTTCTGGTAAGAGACACCCAGTCCGATGACATTTTTATCCCCGAAGAATTCAATGAAGAACAGCGGATGATCGCTTCTACCTGCCGTGATTTTCTGGAAACGGAGGTGTTCCCTGCACTCGACCGGATTGACCAGCAGGAAAAAGGCCTGATGCCTTCCCTGCTCAGGAAAGCCGGAGAACTCGGACTGTTGGGCATCTCCGTGCCGGAGGAGTACGAAGGATTCGGACAGGATTTTGTGACCACCATGCTGTCGAGCGAGGTGATGGGCGCGGGTTTCTCTTTTTCGGTGGCTTTTTCGGCTCACACAGGTATCGGCACCTGCCCCCTGCTGTATTACGGAAGTGATGAGCTCAGGCGCAAATACATCCCGAAGATGGTGACAGGCGAACTGCTTACCGCTTACTGCCTTACCGAACCGGGGGCCGGTTCCGATGCCAACGCCGGAAAAACCAGTGCCACCCTTTCGGAAGACGGTACGCATTATATCCTGAACGGCCAGAAAATGTGGATTACCAACGGGGGATTTGCCGACCTGCTGACGGTATTTGCCAAGATTGACAACGACCGCTGCCTCAGTGCGTTTTTAGTGGATGCCCATTCTCCCGGTGTGGTCAGGAATCCGGAAGAACACAAAATGGGGATCAAAGGTTCTTCCACGGTTCAGCTCTTTTTTAACGATGTGAAAGTGCCGGTGGAAAACCTGATCGGAGAAAGGGGAGGCGGATACCGTATCGCCCTGAATATTCTCCACATGGGAAGAATCAAGCTGGGAGCCAATGTGCTGGGCGCTTCCAGAAAAGCGATCGACGAATCCATCCGGTATGCCAACGAACGGAAACAGTTTGGACAGCTGATCTCTTCCTTTGGCGCCATACAGCATAAACTGGCCGAACAGGCTATCCGGCATTTTGTTACCGAATCTTCTGTATACCGGGTAAGCAAGAACATCGATGATGCAATACATGAGCTGATGCATGACGGATTGGATAAAGCCAGAGCCACTATCGAAGGTATTGCCCGGTATAACATCGAAGCTGCTTTCCTGAAAGTGTTCAGCTCTGAAGCCCTTGATTACATTGTTGACGAGGCAGTGCAGATCTTCGGCGGTATGGGTTACTCTTCAGAAACCCTGGTCGAGAAGTCGTACCGCGACTCCCGCATTAATCGTATTTTCGAGGGAACCAACGAGATCAACCGTTTGCTGGTGACCGACCTTACCCTGAAACATTCAAAGAAAGGGGAATACGATCTGTTTACTCCGGCAAACGAATTGCTCAGTGATCTTCAGTCGGTGGAATATCCGGTTTTTGAGGGAATGACCTACCATGAACAGAAGAAACAGGTAGTGGCTAATTTTAAGAAAGCCGTACTCTTGGTAGCCGGTGCCGCTTCCTCTTTCTTCGAAAGAAAACTGCCCTTCGAACAGGAGATCATGAACAATCTGGCCGATATGATCATGGAAACCTATGCGGCAGAATCTGCCATGCTGAGGGTACAGAAACTGGAAGCCATGAAAGGACAGGAAAACACGGGGATATACCGAGATATCCTGGATGTATTTATGCATGATGCGGCTTTCATTATGCTGAAGAACGGAACCGATGCCCTGCAGTCATTTGCTCAGGGGGATCGGCTGATAGAATTGGAAGAAGCCCTCCGCAGGCTGACACATACAACTCCAGTGAATGTGAAGGAAGCCCGCCGGCGTATTGCCGCCCGTATGACGGAAGATAACAGCTACCGGCTGTAATCTTCCGTTTTCCCGAAGACACCCTTGAATCCCGAATTTTTTTGGTACTTTTGGGAAAACATACTTGAGCCAGATGAAAAGAACCTTTCCTGCCGTTATTCTGCTTCTTGCTCTCGGATCCCTGATCCATTTCTCCGGATGCGGAAAGGAAAAATGTGGTTGTGATTCGGAAACCAAATTCCATGTTGACAGGGAAGCAGGAGAGCTGTACATGGAGAATGAAGAGTACGGTTATATTAATGCTCTGTACATCCAGGGGAAATTTACCCTGTGCAATCCCGAGGATGTGCCTGAAGATATCCGCGACCTGGCCATCGAACGATATGGCCAGCAATATCCGGAACCGGTGGTGGTTTACTTCTCCGGTGAAGCGAAGGATGATTGCTACAAGCTTTACAATCCTTATGCTTACTACCTGTACGACCTGGTGCTGACAGAGATCGAGAATGCTGAATAATACAGGCAAAAACGGCTTTGTATGCAGAGAACGATCCAAAGGGTTTCATTTATCGGAGCCGGTAATCTGGCCAGCCACCTCATTCCGGCTTTGCTGGATGCGGGAGTACAGGTTATGGAGGTGTTCAGCAGAACCGGTGTGTCGGCTGCCCGGCTGGTATCCTCCTGGAATGTTCCTTCAGGTAAATTCCCCGCTACCATCAATTCCCGGTCTCATGCGGTGGTTATAGCCGTTTCCGATGATGCGCTCCCGGAAATCCTTGGCGCCCTGGGACATTCCGATAAGATCCTTATCCATACCTCAGGCAGCATTCCGGCAACCGTGCTGGGTGAGTCTTCCCCTGAGTACGGGGTGATCTATCCCCTTCAGACATTTACCCGGAATCGTCCACTGGATTTCAGGCAAATTCCGCTCTTTATTGAAGGCAGTACCGGTTCCACCCTGGAGGCCATCCGCCAACTGGCCGGAAAAATCAGCGATCGTGTTACCGAGGCGGATTCGGAGGTCAGGCTTGCATTGCATGTGGCAGCGGTATTCGCCTCAAATTTTCAGAACCACCTCTACCGCATTGCGGGAGATATCCTGAAGAGCAACCGGCTGTCCGTTTCTGCCCTGGAATCCCTGATCAGGGAAACCATGGAAAAATCCCTGGAAATAGGCCCGGAAAATGCGCAGACCGGTCCGGCTGTGCGAAACGACCACCGGGTCATTGAAAAACACCTGGGTTTTCTTGACCACGACACCGGCCGGAAGGAAATCTACAGGTTATTATCGGATGATATTATCAGGACAAAAAACAGAAAAGACACATCATGAGCAATTTCAAGGAAGAACTCAGGAAGGTGAAAACGTTCGTATTTGATGTGGATGGTGTGCTGTCAACCCAGACCATTCCGATGGATGCTGAAGGAGAGCCCATGAGGTCTATCAATGTGCGCGACGGCTATGCTATCAAACTGGCGGTTAATAAGGGATACAGGGTGGGCATTATATCAGGTGGACGATCGGAAGCCGTTAGGTTAAGGTACGAAGGGCTGGGTGTGACCGATATTTACCTCGATTCCCGGTACAAAAAAAACGACCTGGAGGATTATATCGGGAAATACGATCTGGATCCCAAGACGATTCTGTACATGGGAGATGATATTCCCGATCTGGAAGCAATGGAAATGGTGGGCTTTCCTACCTGCCCGTCAGATGCGGTTACCGAGGTTAAACAGATATCCCGGTATATTTCCCATTTCAGGGGAGGAGAAGGTTGTGCCCGTGATGTGATTGAACAGGTGCTGAGGCTGCACAACCATTGGATGAACGGCGAAGCTTTCGGATGGTAAACCGGCCGTTATGAAGTCATTTTTCAAACTGATACGTCTGCCGAACCTGGTGATCATTGCCGCCACCCAGTACCTGATGAGGCACGGGGTGATCAGCGCCCTGCTGGCCAGATACGATCATGCGGTGGCATCGGCTTCTTTTGCGGGTGAACCGGGTTTTGAGCTTCAACTGCCTGAAGGCCACTTTCTGCTCCTGGTTTTATCTACCGTACTGATTACAGCGGCAGGATATGTGATCAACGACTATTTCGATACCCGGATCGATATGCTGAACCGCCCCGGATCGGTTGTGGTGGGAACAGTGGTTCCCAGAAGACGTGCCATACTGATCCACATGGTGCTCAATGTGGTGGGAGTGGGTATGGGAGTTTACCTGAGTTTCTATGTTGGGAAACCCCTGTGGAGCATCGTGTTTTTCCTGGTGGCCGGAATGCTCTGGTTCTATTCCACTACTTATAAAAGGCAGTTCCTGATAGGGAACCTGCTGGTGGCCGTGTTGACGGCCCTGGTCCCCTTTATGGTGGCCCTTTTTGAGATCCCCCTGCTGAACCAGGCCTATGCACCCGTTCTGAGACAATGGAACACCAGCTTTGACCTGCTGGTATACTGGATTCTGGGCTTTTCCTTTTTTGCCTTCATAACCACATTGACCCGGGAAATCATCAAAGATATGGAAGATTTCGAGGGAGACCGGGCTTATGGGCACAATACCCTGCCTATTGTGATGGGTGTGACCGGGTCACGGATTGTGGTTACCGTGCTGATTACCAGTATACTGGCAGTACTTGGCTGGGTGTATGTCCGCTTTCTGCGCGATACCCTTACCCTGGTTTACATGATCGTCCTGGTGTCGCTGCCTCTGGTTTTTACGGGCATTACCGTATGGATAGCCCGCACTCAGGAGAAATTTCATCTGGCCAGCACCATAATGAAAGGAGTGATGGCTGCTGGTGTGCTGTATGCACTCGTGGTACGTTACATAATTTATTCGATGTTCTGATGTGAAATGAAGTGGCTGGAGAACCTTGAGAAATACCGAATTGTGCTGGGTTCACAGTCCCCCCGCCGGCAGTACCTGCTTGGGGAACTGGGCCTGGATTTTGAAGTGGTGATACCCCCTAACGGAGAGGAGCACTTCCCGGATCATCTCGGGAAAGAAGATATCCCTGTTTTTCTTGCCAGAGAAAAAGCAGGGGAGATCATGCCTCTGGCCGGAGATCATGCCCTGGTTATTACGGCAGATACAATAGTGTGGTGCAGGAACCGGGTGGTGAACAAACCTTCAGGGCCGGAGGAAGCACGGGAAATGCTGCTGATGCTTTCCGGAAGAAAACACGAAGTACATACCGGGGTATGCCTGGTTTCCGGAGAAAAATCAAGGGAGTTTCATTCCCGCACCGATGTATGGTTTACACGCCTTACCGGTGATGAGATCGAGTATTATATTGAACGCTGCGAACCCTTTGATAAAGCAGGGGCATACGGCATCCAGGAATGGATTGGGTATGTCGGGATAGAAAAGATCAGCGGATCCTACTTCAATGTTATGGGACTGCCCGTTCAACAGTTATATCATGAACTGAAACAATTCTAATACAAAGATTATATCATGTTTGTTATGAAAAGAAAACTTACCGTATCGTTTACCATGCTGGTCCTTTTGGGACGGGGTTTGTTGGCCGATGAGGGGATGTGGATCCCTTTGTTACTGGAAAAATACAATATCGAAGAAATGCAGGGAATGGGATTCCGGCTTACAGCCGAAGATGTGTACAGCATCAACCGGGCCAGCATGAAAGATGCCGTGGTGTTGTTCGGCGGGGGATGTACCGGGGAACTGATCTCCGACCGGGGCCTGCTGCTGACCAACCACCATTGCGGTTACGGGCGTATCCAGGCACATTCAACCCTCGAGCACGATTATCTTACCCATGGATTCTGGGCTATGTCGCCCGAAGAGGAACTTCCCAATCCCGGCCTTACGGCTACTTTTCTGGTCAGGATGGAGGACGTTACCGAAAGGATGCTGGAGGGGATTGATGAAAATACTCCCTTCCGGAAAAGGGAAAAAATCCTTGAGGAAAGGGCTTCCGCTATTATTGACGAGGCGGTGAAGGGAACCCATTATACCGCTGTGGTGAAGCCTTTTTTCCAGGGGAATCAGTATTTCCTGTTCGTGAATGAAGTGTTCAGAGATGTCCGCCTGGTGGGAGCCCCTCCTTCTGCCATCGGCAAGTTTGGTGGCGATACCGATAACTGGGAATGGCCGCGGCATACCGGCGATTTTTCCCTGTTCCGTATCTATGCCGATAAGAACAACATGCCGGCCGAATATTCACCCGACAATGTGCCTTATCAGCCGAAAAAATTCTTTCCGGTTTCCCTGAAAGGGGTTAAGCCCGGCGATTTCACCATGGTATTCGGTTATCCGGGAAGTACCGCCCGGTATGTTCCATCCGACCATATCGAGATGCTCACGGAAAACCTCTACCCTGAACTTATTAAGATCAGGAGTGAAAAACTGGCCATTATGAATGCCGCCATGGAAGACAGTCCTGCAGTGAGGATACAGTATGCCGCAAAAAATGCTTCCCTTAGCAATTCGTGGAAACGCTGGATGGGAGAAATGCAGGGACTGGAAAAAATGCAGGTGATTGACAGGAAAAAGGTATTTGAAAGAGAATTTTCAAACTGGGTGCAGGCTGATAAACAACGCACAGAGAAATACGGCCGCCTGCTGGCACAATACGACAGCCTGTACGGTATTTTCGGAAAATACAACCTGCTGTACCAGTATTTTAACGAAGTGTTTTTCAGATACGGATCCGAAATTATTTTGTTTGCCGGAAATTTCCGTGTACTGGAGGATTACTGGCAGGGCGATTCGTCCCTGGCGGCCTATGATGCCCCGGTAGAACGCCTGCAACAGGTTGCCGGTAATTTTTTCGACGATTATCATCCGCCAGTCGACCGGCAGATGTTTGCCGCAGTAGCCCGGTTGTTCGAAACCACCGTCGAGGAAGAGTTCTATCCGGAGGTTTGGAAACAGATGAAGAAGAAGTATGGCAACCGTTATTCAGAATGGAGCGACGGGCTGTTTGAACAGAGCTGGCTAGACGATGCGTCGCAGGTGAAATCTTTTCTTGCCGGATTCAGCCCCGATTCAGTGAACAAACTGATACAAGATCCGGCATATCGTCTGAGCATGGATGCACGCCGGTTTTATTATCTGCGGATTGTACCCGAATACATGCGTCTCAGACAACAGATTTCCGAACTTGACAGGCTGTATATGAAAGCCCAGATAGAATTCCGGGAGGGCGAACGTCTGTATCCCGATGCCAATCTCACATTGCGGGTTTCCTACGGCCAGGTGATGGGATATGAGCCACGCGATGCAGTGATATACAGGCATTATACCACCCTGGCGGGAGTGATGGAAAAAGACGATCCGAATGTGTACGATTACCGGGTGCCTGAGAAACTGAAAGCATTATACCGTGAAAAAGATTTCGGACGGTATGCCGAAAACGGGGAACTCCCTGTTTGTTTCCTGGCTACCAACCATACTACCGGCGGTAATTCGGGTAGCCCGGTGATCAATGCCGACGGACACCTGATCGGGATCAATTTTGACCGGGTTTGGGAAGGAGTGATGAGCGACCTGATGTTCAACCCCGAAAAATCCAGGAATATTTCGCTCGACATCCGGTATGTGCTTTTTCTGATCGACAGATACGCCGGGGCCGGTTATCTGATCGATGAAATGAAGCTGGTGGAATGAATTTGGATGGGTACCTTGGTTTCTGGTCATGATACAGGATAAGATTCAACAGATCGGGGTGGTGAGAAATGACTTTACTGAACCGGTTGATCCGGCCATGATCCGTAGCAGGGAAAGCAAGCTGGTGATGAAGGAGAAATTCCGGGAAGGGCTGAAAGGTCTCGAGAAACACCGCTTCATTGAGGTGGTGTATCTTTTTCACCAGGAAAAGGAAACCGCCCTTACCGCACAGAATTTACACGGGGTGAGCACAGGTGTTTTCGCTACCCGCCAGACCTGCCGTCCCTCTAAAATCGGGATATCCACCGTGCATCTCCTGGGCGTGGATAAGCGGGTTATCAGGGTAATCGGTCTGGATGCGCTCAACGGAAGTCCGGTACTGGACATCAAGCCTTCCGAAAGATTTTATGAAAGAGAAGAACTTTCGGTCATTCAGCCATATTATTAACTTATATACTGCCTTATGCTACAGGAGACTGGAATACTGATTGCCACAGCCGCTTCCATCGGCTTTTTACATACCCTGCTGGGTCCCGACCATTATCTTCCGTTCATTGTGATGTCGCGGGCAAGAAACTGGTCGGCTGCCCGTACTCTCTGGATTACCGCAGCCTGCGGGGCGGGTCATGTGGCCAGTTCCGTGGTGCTGGGCCTGGTGGGGGTGATGCTGGGAATAGGTGTGAACCGCCTGGTTGACGTGGAATCGGTGCGCGGAGGAATAGCGGCCTGGCTGCTTATTGGATTCGGACTTGCCTATATGCTTTGGGGCATACGGAAGGCCCTCAGGAACAGACCACACAGTCATCCGCATATGCACACCAACGGGTCGCGACATCATCATATCCACGTTCATGATACTGAACATGCTCATTTGCATGAGGAACCCGGCAGGAGGAAACTCACCCCCTGGGTGCTTTTCCTGATCTTTGTTCTCGGTCCCTGTGAACCGCTGATCCCCCTGTTAATGTATCCGGCCGCTGAAAACAGTATGATGGGAGTGGTGGCCGTGGCCGCGGTGTTCAGTGTGGTGACCGTTCTTACCATGACGGCGGTAGTATGGCTGGGGTTTACCGGGTTCCGTTTCCTTCCGCTGAGCAGGCTGGAAAGGTATATGCATGCCCTGGCCGGAGGCATTATTTTTCTGAGCGGGATCGGAATCCGTTTTCTGGGGTTGTAAACACGGCAAACATCCCTGCCTTTATTTTTAAATGGTCTGTTTTAAATCTTCCGGTGCATGATAAAAATCATGCTTGAGAAGTATGTGAAATACTACTTTTACGCTTTCAAATTCTGTTAATATTTTAACAATCATTTAAACCCCTAAACGATCACTGGAATGTCTGAAATCGAAACATTAGTTAAAGAACTGGCTGACAAACACGGCCGGAAACGGGAAAGCCTCATTCCCATTTTGCAGGGGGTGGTGGAAAAGGAGCGTTACCTGTCGGATGAAGCGATGACTGAAATTGCCCGTGAGCTGGATATTGCGGCAGCTCAGGTGTACGGTACGGCTACCTTTTACTCGTTCCTTGACACGGTTCCCCGGGGGAAATACGTGATCAGGATTTGTAAAACCATTTCCTGCTCCATGAAAAACGGAAATGAGGTGATCAAAGCCATCAGCGATATCCTGAAAATACAGGTGGGTGAAACCACGCCCGACAAGAAATTCACCCTGCTGGAAGCCAATTGCCTGGGATGGTGCCACAAAGGGCCGGCCATGCTGATCAATGATACTCCCTATACGGAGCTTACTCCGCAAAAAGTACGTGAGATCATCGCTGAATACAAACGCAAATAAAACGAACAAACATTTTTCCAAAACAGGAATATCATGGCAAACAATAAACCCCTGAAAAAAGTTGATCTGATCTTTTCCGAGGCTTTCCTGAACCGGGATGAACTGAAAGAAGTACTCAGCCGCAGCGCGGATGAAGTCATTCAGGAACTCCTTGATTCGGGTCTGCGTGGAAGAGGTGGTGCCGGTTTCCCTACCGGACTGAAATGGAAATTTACCCGGGATCAGAAAGATCCTGAAAAATATGTGGTATGCAATGCCGACGAAGGTGAACCCGGCACTTTCAAAGATCGTGAGATCCTTGACCGGGTGGGGCGGAAAGTGTTCAACGGCATGGCTCTGTGTGCCAGAACCATCGGTGCAAAAGAAGGGTACCTATACCTGAGGGGAGAATACCGTTTTCTTCTTCCCAAACTGTATCAGATACTTGACGAGTTCCATGAGGATATGAAAGCCCTGGGCATGGATTTTCACATCGATATCAAACTGGGCAGCGGAGCGTATGTGTGCGGTGAAGAAAGCGCCCTGTTCGAGTCGATGCAAGGAGACCGCGGCGAACCCCGTAACAAGCCCCCTTATCCAACCGAATACGGTTTCAGGGGAAAACCCACGGTGATCAATAATGTGGAGACCTTTGTGTCAGCTCTGATAATCAACCGGATAGGCGCTGAAAAATACCAGAAACTGGGAACGGTCGATTCACGCGGATCGAAGCTTTTCAGTATCTCGGGCGATACGCCCATTCCCGGTATTTATGAGCTGGAACTGGGAATGACTGTGGAACAGTTTGTGAACGAATTCGGCGACGGCGATACCAAAGCCGTTCAGGTGGGGGGAGCTGCAGGATTTTGTGTACCCCGGAAAAAATTTACGGATACCATCATCGGATTCGAGGGGGTTCCTACCGGCGGCTCCATGATGCTCTTCAATTCTTCACGTTCTATGTACAACGTGTTGCATAATTACCTGGATTTCTTCAAAGAGGAATCGTGCGGACAGTGCACACCCTGCCGGGTGGGTTGCCAGCAGCTTTTCCTGGGTATTGAGGCGGTTAAACGCGGAGAAAAACCCGCAAGCTACCTTGAAACCCTCCTGAAATTGTCACAAACCATGAAAATTACTGCTAAATGCGGACTGGGCCAGTCGGTGGGGAATTCATTCCACTCCATTGTGAACAACTTCAGGGAAGAAATGATCTACTAACCCGAAAAAAACAAGAATCAAATGGAAAATAAGGTGAAACTGAAGATTGACGGTGTGGAAGTCCAGGTTGAAAAGGGCAAAACCATTCTGGATGCCGCACGTTCACAAAATATACATATACCTACCCTGTGTCATCATGAAGACCTCTGTGTTGCCGGTAACTGCCGGGTGTGTGTGGTGGAGCAGGTGGGAACGCGTAACCTGGTGGCATCGTGTGCCACCCCTGCGGCTGATGGCATGGAAATCCGCACCAACAGCCTGAAAGTAAGGAATGCCCGTAAACATATTATCGAACTGTTGCTTTCCGAACACAATGCCGATTGTACCAAATGCTACAAAAACGGAAACTGTGAACTGCAGGCCCTGGCATCGGAGCTGAAGAATACCGAACACATGTTTCTCGACCTGGTGGAAAGGAAAACCTTTACGGTGGATATGTACTCTCCTTCCATTATCAAGGATGACAGCCGCTGTATCCGTTGCCAGCGCTGCGTGCGTACCTGCGAGGAACTGCAGCATGTGAGCGCTCTGGGTGTGGCCCACAAAGGCGACCGGATGAAAATTTCCACCTTCTTCGATCATCCTATGTTCGAAGTGGTGTGTACCAATTGCGGTCAGTGTGTGAACCGCTGTCCAACCGGCGCCCTTATCGAGAGGAATTATATTGACGAGGTATGGGATGCCATTTATGATGAAGATAAATTTGTGGTAGTACAGACAGCTCCGGCTACCCGTGTGGCACTTGGCGAGGCACTCGACCTTCCTCCCGGGGAAATCGTTACCGGAAAGATGGTGGCTGCCCTGCGCCGCATGGGATTCAATGCCGTGCTCGACACTGACTGGTCAGCCGACCTGACCATTATGGAAGAAGGAACCGAGCTGCTGACCCGGCTGAAGAAAGCCCTGGTAGACAAGGATCCCAATGTGGCTCTGCCCATGACTACTTCCTGCTCGCCCGGCTGGATCAAATTCATAGAACATACCTTCCCCGAAATGTTACCCAACGTATCTACCTGCAAGTCACCGCAGCAGATGTTTGGGGCTATTGCAAAAACATACTATGCCAATAAGATGGGTGTGGATCCGGCCAAAATGGTGGTGGTTTCCATTATGCCCTGTACGGCCAAAAAATTTGAGGCCGACCGCCCGGAAATGCGCTCCAGTGGCTTTAAGGATGTGGACCTGGTGCTGACTACCCGCGAGCTGGGAATCATGATCAGGCAGGCCGGACTGGATTTCAATTCCCTGCCTGATGAAGATTACGACAGTGTGCTGGGTCAGTCATCGGGTGCTGCTGTGATCTTCGGTGCCACCGGTGGGGTGATGGAGGCCGCTCTGCGTACTGCTTATGAAATCGTAACCGGGCGCGAAGTGCCTTTCGAAGGGCTGAATATTACCCCGGTACGGGGAATGGAAGGTGTCCGGGAGGCTTCAATCGAGATCAGGGACACACTTCCCGACTGGAAATTTCTTGAAGGAGTGGAATTAAGAACCGTAGTGGCCCACGGGCTGACAAATGCCAAGCAGGTGATGCAGTGGGTGAAGGAAGGAAAGAAGAGTTACCACTTCATTGAGATCATGGCATGTCCCGGCGGATGCCTGGGAGGCGGAGGCCAGCCCATACCCACGAATGCAGAGATCAGGGCCAAAAGAGCCGAAGCTATTTACCGGGAAGATGCGGGTAAGGCTATCCGGAAATCGCACGAAAATCCTGAAATCATTGCCATTTACAAGGAGTTTCTGGGTGAACCGCTCAGCCATAAATCACACGAACTCTTGCATACGCACTACGTGGAAAGGAACCGTTACTGATCTGAACCACAAAGAAACAGGAAAGGATGGTCCGAAGCGGACCATCCTTTTTTTGTATTATATTTGTATTAGATGAAAACTCCTGTACTTCCTCCCAGAACGATTGAAAGGCTGAGCGAATACCGGCGGAGCCTGCTGGAATACCTGGCCGGGGGAAAGCCTTATATTTTTTCTCACGAACTGGCCGCCCTGCATCATTATACTCCCGAACAGGTAAGAAGGGATATTATGCTGATCGGGTACAGCAGCTTTCAGCGGAAAGGTTATGATGTGAAAAAGCTCATCCGCCGGATCGCGGGTATTCTGGATACCCCCAGGGGTATCAATGTGGCCGTGGTGGGCTTCGGGAACCTGGGTCATGCCATTACCAATTATTTCCGGGGAAAACGATCCAAACTGAATATCATTGCTTCGTTCGATAACGATCCCGGCAAAGTGGGCAAAGTGACCCTGGGGGTGGTATGCTATCCCGTGGAGCAGCTTCATGAAATCATACGTGAGAAACGGATCAGCATTGCCGTTCTGACCGTTCCCCCCGAAGCGGCGCGTGAAATAACGGCCAGGCTGGTACATGCCGGTATCCGGGGAATACTGAACTATACCTCTGTGCCTCTCCAGGTGCCCGAGAATGTATTCGTCGAATCGTACGATTTTATTACTTTTCTGGAGAAGGTGGCGTATTTTGTAAAACTTTCGGGGGAGATGGAGTAACCGGAGTCCCGGGCTTTTTCACCGGTCAGGATGGCGGCCTGCTTCCATTAACCGGGAAATCAATCTGTTTCGTATTTTCGTATTTCCGGTAAAAACGGTTTCTTCCTGTTTTCTCTGTCCGATACGGTCGACAACCGACACGGGCGGGTGACTGAATACGATCAGGTCATGTCCCAGGGCCAGGGCCTCGTCCACATCGTGCGTAACGGCAATCACTGTCCTGGGATGTTCCTTCCATATACGTAGAAAGCTTTCCATCAGGTTCATTTTCAGCGAAAGGTCCAGTCCCCGGAATGCTTCATCCATCAGGATGATATCCGAGGGAAAAGCAAAGGCCCGGGCCATGGCAACCCGCTGTTTCATTCCTCCGCTGAGCTGATAGGGGTATAAATGACCTTTGCCCTGCAGGTTCACCAGATCCAGGTAATGGTTCAGCCAGGCTTCCTGCTTTTCGGGCGGGATCTGTTCCTTCACGGGAAACAGCAGGTTCCCGGTCACAGTTTTCCAGGGCAGAAGCCGGGGTTCCTGAAAAATGTACGAAAGCTTCCTGTTGCCGAATCCGATCCTTTCCCCCGATTGGGGGCGAAGGTTCCCGCTCAGGATATTCAGCAGGGTTGTTTTTCCGCATCCCGAAGGCCCCAGAATACAGGTTATGGTATTTTCTCTGAACTCAAGGCTAAATTCCCTGAATATTTCCTGCCCGGGATAGGACATCCGTATGTTTCTTACCCCAAGTTTCATGATGCTTTCCATTGGATCAACCTGCTTTCTGCCTGTGTAATAAGCCATTCAAAAAAATAACTGATCAGTACCGCAATGACAGTCCATGCAATGAGTTCCGAAACCATCAGGTAGGTCTGGGCCTGCTGCATCTGTGTTCCGATACCCAATCCGGGCTGGCTGAGCACTTCTCCAATGATCACGGCCCTCCAGCCGAAGCCTATGGCGGTGGAAATACCGCTGGTAAGGAAAGGGGCAATGCCCGGGATATACAGTTCCCTGATAATCCGTTTGCGGGGTACCCGGAAGAATTCGGCCATTTCCAGTAAATCGCCGTCGAGCGACCGGATGCCTTCGATCACATTGGTGCATACAATGGGAAACATGGTAAGGAATGCGATAAATACCGGCACCTGTTCCACCCGGAACCATATGAGGGCCAGCAAAATGAAAGATATGACCGGTGTGGAACGCAGGGTAACCAGAACGGGCTTGATAGCGGCATGCACGGCGGGTACTGTACCGGCCCAGATGCCAAGGCCCACGGCCAGTACCAGGGAGAGAGCAAAGCCGGTGAGTCCCCTGAGAACGGTGTATCCTACAGCCGAAATAAATTCTTCCCTGATCAGCAGCGACAGGGTGGTGGCAATGGTTTTTTCCGGCGAGGGAAGGATCAGGTCCGAGCCCATGAGCCAGGATGCCAGCTTCCATAGAAGGAGCAGCAACAGCACCGAGACAAAGGTGATCAGCTTATTTTTCGTAAATAAACGATTCATCAGGCATTTTCTCTCCCAGTATCCTGGGATCAAATTCATAGAAAATACGGTAATAATCTACAAGGGCATGCTTTACCTCGCCGGCCCTGCGGAACCGGATATTCGACCAGGGAATGGAACGGGCAACTGTTTCCGGCCCCTTCATGATCCCTAGGGAATCGGACAGGTAGCCCGCCGCTTCAGGGAAGGCATTGATCCATTCAATCGCCCTGGCGTACTCTTCCAGAAATTTCTCCAGCCGCTCGGGATAGGCTTCGGCAAAACCGTTGTGCACCAGAATGGCTGTCTGGGGCATGGCCAGGTTGTCCTCCCACATGCCTTCCCAGGCTGTATTCAGATCCAGTATTCTGTCGAGACCGGGATTTTTTTCCAGGATCATGCTGACATAGGGTTCGCCCATCACTCCATAGGTTGCTTTTCCTGCCGCCAGGGCCTGTGCCAGGTCGGTATGGGTGGGGTAGGAATAATCCAGGTTCAGATCCCTTTCCGGGTCCACACCGTTCCTGACAGCCAGGTAACGGAACAGAATATCCGGGGTCATGCCCCGGGCCATCAGGAAGATCCGTTTTTCTGCGGCTTTTTTCCAGCTCCACTGTTCTCCGGAAGGTCCCAGCATGTAAAGATTGCCCCATACGGGAACGGCAACGATGCGGTACGGAACGCCCCGGTTATAAAGAAGCGCTCCCGTAGTGGAAGGAAGCACGGCTATGTCTACCTCTTCCCTGAGCATCAGGGCCCTGACCCGCAGGGGTTCATCAAACAGAAGGTAGTGAACGGTGCTGTCGTTCCGGCTGTTTCTGATCAGGGGGGCCATGCTGATGGCCGAGGGACCTTTCAGAGTGGCAATACGTAAGATACCGGTATCTTCGTACTTTTGCATGCAGCCGGAAAGAAGCAGCAGAGAAACCACGCAGCCGGTGAGCAGTTGTTTTTTCATAGACCTTCCTGTTCCTGCAAAACTAATAAACAAATCGGGGAATGAAGGGTTTTTTTCACGCCAGGCACTTTATATTTTTCTGTTCTGTCAGTCAGAGGACGAGGGAAGCTAGGCCGACAACTACGTCCACAAATTCGCAAGTTTTTATTAAAGGATTTAATATAATACAGTTATTCGATCAATTACTGAAAGAAAGCCATCTCCTGTTTGGGGGAATTTAAATTCGCTCTTACAACTTACTATTTGACATATTCACACCGCCAGCCCCTCAGGCCGGTTTCGTTCGCCGCACTTTGGCGAACGACCTGCTTTTTTCAGGGATGAAGAAAGCAGGCAAAAAACCCTTCGGCTGCTGATGCTTTTATGAAAAAACGACGGCGGGGGAAAGCCTGCCGCGATCCAAACTCGCCCCTGACGGTGCTGTGCCTGTCAGAAACTCAGACAGGATCGCTGCACAGGCCATGGCGCATTTACCCCCGCCTGGTTTTTCTCATAAAACCCTCAGAGGCCGGTCTCTTTGATTAAATACGTGGTACTCCCGGAACCTTGCTCCGCAGAAGATGCCTGTTTTTGGAAGAGAAGAATCAGCTGGTTTGTCGGGCCGGTTTGTTGTGGATTGTATGAAGAAACTTGATTTTTTCATCCCTCCGGCCACGGTTTCGCTCCGTTCCCGAAACGGAGCGACATGCTTTTTTGAGGGCAAAAAAGCATGCAAAAAACCCTTCGTCTGCTGATGCTTTTATGGAAAAACTACGGCGGGGGAAAGCCTGCCGCGATCC
>Ga0129302_1000154_pt1 | contig 49103 bp, 47 predicted proteins | sample BlaSprsedimmetaG_FD_94476 | JGI IMG/M metagenome (GOLD analysis project Ga0129302, IMG submission 94476) | Hot spring sediment bacterial and archeal communities from California, USA to study Microbial Dark Matter (Phase II) - Blank Spring... | ecosystem: Environmental > Aquatic > Thermal springs...
CATGCAGACAGCGCTTCATGGAGGTATGCTTCCTGTCGGGGTTCTGTGGGGGTATCAGGATAAGGATAGTCTGATGTCGAGCGGGGCCGATACACTTATATCAGATCCGCTCGATCTGCTCGAGTTTTTCAAGGGATAAAATATTGTGATAGCCTGATAGGTTATGAGGATATCCATATTGGTGCTGATATGTAATGATTGCCTATTCCGGAATGTCCGTCTGGATCGTCATATGCAAAACCACTTCGGTCTTGCCGGATCAGGCCATAGATAACCCGATCGATTCTTTCCCGCAGGCATGTGTCTCGTATTCTATCCTGTTCTTTCCCGTTGTCTTGGCGCGGTATAGTGCCGTATCCGCCCTTCCAATCAGGGCGTCAATGGATTCAGCGGGATGATACCTGGAGACACCCATTGATATGGTGATGCGAAAATCACCGGGCAGTCCTTTAAATCTTAAGTTCGAGGCAAGCTCTTTTATCCTGTTGGCACAGACCAGGGCATCATCGAGATCAGGGTAGGCGAAGATCACTACAAATTCCTCGCCTCCATAGCGGGCAATATAGTCCTGTTCGCGTATATCTTCCTTTACTGCCATAACCAGGGTCTTCAATACCATATCTCCCTTGAGATGTCCGAAGGTGTCGTTGACCTGCTTGAAGTTGTCCAGGTCGAAGATGCACAGGGAGAACGATGGTTCGCCTCGATCTGCCAGGGCCTTTTCGCGCTGGAGGATCTTCATCATCTGGCGGCGGTTGTACACCTGCGTCAGATCATCGATGATAGCAGATTGTCTGATAATATCGTTTGCCTTCTTCAGTTCGATATTGGTCTTTACCAGTCTTGATCTCAGGTGTTTGATATAGCTGCCGATCGCAGAAAACCAGGACAGTACAACTGCAAGTACCATCCAGTAGAGTACCTCGACATTCAGATCGATCTTCTCGGGGTGATTGGCTAATAACAAGAGGATGACGTAACCATAGCCCGTCAATGCGTATAATTCCAGGATGAGAAACTGACGAAGCTGAAGACGGAAAACGCCGAAGATGAATACAACCAGATAGATCAGGAGCAGGGTGCCTCGAACCTCATCCGTGTAATATGTTACGACCATTGCCACAAAGGTGCCGAACAGCATCTGGAGCATGGTAAGGCTCGGGTCCTTGAAATGTTTGTTGAGCCCGGTTCTGAAGGTGATATAAAATGCAATATTCATCAGGATTACAGAGGAAAACCATGCAATGGTGTTCTGAAGGGACATTCGGAAGAAACCCTGGTAATAACAGTATCCTACAAGGACCATCCACATGAGGTAGGAAAAGAATGCCATGAAGAATCTGCGTATCCGCAGTGTCTGGTCAATATCGTCTGTCGGGATTAGTCTTAAGTTCAATATAGTGTGCCCTCTTCAGAGTTGCTGGGTTCTTTTAGGTTCTTTTATGTATCGGTATGATTGACCAAAATATCAAGGGTCTTTTTTATACTTTTATCAGAATCATCCAATGAGATGCCGGAGAATAAAGTGCACTCATACATCATGCCTTCAGGGAGACATGATGCAGGCGGAATATGATCATTCGTTTATATGTTCAAACCCTTGTGCGAGAACCTGCTTGATATGTCTGTCATTGAGTGAGTAGTATACGAGTTTTCCTGATTTCCTGGATTTTATCAACCGTGAGCGGTTCAGTAACCTGAGCTGGTGGGAGATCGCGGAATGATTCATTTCGAGCAGGGCTGCAATATCACTCACACATAATTCCGATGCCCCCAGGGCAAAAAGTATCTTTATCCTTGTGGGATCACAAAAGAGCTTGAAGAAATCCGCAAGATCATTGAGTATGCGCTCATTGTCCGGCATAAGTTTTCTGATATTTTTTACAATATCGACATGAACAGCACAATCCATATGGGATGGATCATTCATTGACTGATAGTTTATGTCTATATGACCTGTATGTCAATACGGTTTATCATGGTTTGTCATGGTTTTCCGTTATGCTATTCTTAAGGATTGACCCGGGACCATTGTTTGGGTAGTAGACGTATTGACATGACTGTTGCTGGGTCAGTCTCAAAGGAAGGTGTGTGACAGGAACACTGGTTAATTCTTCGGCAATACTTGTTGGCTCTGTGGTCGGACTGTCTGCAGGCAACAGGATATCTCCGGGTATAAAGACCATCCTCATGCAGACCCTTGGCCTGGCTGTTCTGGTTATAGGCATTCAAATGGCGCTTTCGGGGTTTGATCTTATCCCTGCCGTGGCTTGTCTTCTTGTCGGGGGTATAACCGGCGAGTTGCTGCACATAGAAGATGGCCTTCAATGGCTGGGGCAGCATCTCAAAAACAGGTTGCGTTCGGGCTCCACGACCTTTGTACAGGGATTTGTTTCTGCAACGCTGCTGTATCTCACTGGTGCGATGACCATAATAGGATGTATTCAAGACGGTACCGTGGGCGATGCGAGTACGCTGTATCTTAAGTCCCTGCTAGATGGCGTGGCATCCATAGCCCTTGCATCCACACTTGGAGCAGGAGTTTTATTCTCGTGCGTTTCCGTTCTCATTGTTCAGGGTGGCCTTACGATATTCGCATCGCAGATTGTCTTCCTTCAGGAACCCGAGGTGCTTGCTTCGATTACGGCCACAGGCGGCATGATCATCATCGGGATAGGGATTAACCTGATGGACATAAAGAAGATACGTGTTGGTAATCTTGTGCCTGCTATTGTATATGCCGCACTGTATCCGATTGTCTTCTTATAATTGATTACGGGGGATGGAGGGTTATGAACAGATATTGTATCCGTCCGGAAGAGAGCATGCTGCTGGTCATTGATATTCAGCAGAGATTGTTCAATGCAATGGAAAAGGATTTCAGGGATGTCTTTGTCAGGAACTCTGGGATTATGCTCAATGTGGCAAAGGCATTCGATATGCCGATCGTGGTTTCCGAACAATATCCGCAAGGCCTCGGGAGTACCATCGATGAGATTCTTGATATTGTTGAAGATCTGCCGAGGTTTGAAAAACTGTTTTTCAGTTGCATGCGCGATCGTCTTATTCGGGAACAACTGTCGGAAAAGAGCAGGAAAACCGTGGTTGTCATCGGCATTGAGGCACACGTATGCGTGTATCAGACCGTTATCGATCTTCTCATGGAAGGGTACCGCGCTGTTGTAGTATCCGATGCGGTGTGTTCCCGTCGCGGACACGACAGGTCTACAGCGCTTTCGGCTCTGAATGAAGCCGGTGCCTTGGTCTGCTCGACCGAGACACTGGCCTTTATGTTAATGCAGAAGGCAGGGACTCCAATATTCAAGAAACTGTCATTGTTGTTCAGATAGGATGGATTCTAAAATATATCGTACATCTTGATATTAATACCTTGAAACCATAGTGCTTGTATGATAAAGGGCTCTCCAAAACACACGTCCTGCATAAGAAGCAAGGTCGCGGTGTCCCTTTAATGGATGGACCTTGCGGGACGGAGGAAAAAACCGAGGAGGAAACATAATGTCCGTAGTAACCATGAAACAACTTTTAGAGGCAGGGGTGCATTTTGGCCACCAGACACCAAGATGGAACCCGAAAATGAAACCTTATATCTTTGGATCGAGAAACGGTATCCATATCATTGACCTTCAGAAGACGGAGAAGCTCTTTGAGAAGGCGTGTGAATTTATTAAAGAGGTCACTTCAAACGGCGGCAAGGCCCTTTTTGTTGGTACCAAAAAACAGGCACAGGATGCAGTAGAGGAAGAAGCGACCAGGGCCGGTGCATTCTATGTGAACTATCGCTGGCTGGGCGGTACGCTCACTAATTTCGAGACAATAAAGAAGAGCGTTGAGAAGCTCAAATGGCTTGAGCAGACCATTGATAATGGAAACATAGATGATTATCCCAAGAAAGAGCAGATCAGCATGAAGCGACATAAAATGAAGCTGGAAAGGTCTCTTCACGGTATCAAGAATATGGAAGTTCTTCCCAACCTCATATATATAGTCGACCCGTCACGCGAATATATTGCCATTCAGGAAGCAAGGAAATTGGGGATACCCATAGTAGCAATTGTAGATACGAATTGTGATCCTACCCTTATCGATTATGTTATCCCGGGCAATGACGATGCCATACGGGCAATCAGGTTGTTCAGCGCCAAGGTTGCCGATGCTGTTGAACAGGGCAATAGCCTTTATCAGGAGAAGCTTCAGAGCGAGATAAAGGATGTTGATGCCGCAGCAGGGAGCGCATCGTCCTCGCAGGAGGCTGTATCCAGAGGCACCATGGGTAGAGGACTTGAAGGAGAGATCGAGATTATCGTCAAGGAAGATGATGGTCAGCGACAATCCAGCACCAAAGATACCGATGCAGTCATAACAGATACAGAAGATCAGTTCGACGAAGAAGATAATGTTTAAACAATAATGGAGGCGAACGTGCAGATATCACCAGATGATGTAAAAAAACTCAGAGAGAAGACCGGCGTTGGGATCATGGACTGTAAGAAGGCCCTCAAAGAATGTAATGGAGATTTTAACAAGGCTGTGGAGTTCTTGAGGAAAAAGGGCATTGAAGTTGCAAACAAGCGTTCCGGAAGAGAAACATCTCAGGGTATTGTAGGGTCATATATCCATATGGGCGGAAAGATCGGCGTACTCTTGGAGGTCAACTGTGAAAGCGACTTTGTTGCCAAGTCGGATAATTTTGTAAATTTTGTCAAGGATATCTCCATGCATATCGCTGCGGCAAGCCCCGACTGGGTAATGCCGGATGACATCCCGGCGGATGTTCTTGCCAAGGAAAAAGAGATCTTGAAGGAACAGGCACTGAAATCGGGAAAACCCGAGAAGATTCTTGACAAGATCGTAGAAGGAAAGATTTCAAAATTCTACGCACAGCGCTGTCTGCTGGACCAGTCCTTTGTCAAGGACGCGGACAAGACAGTGCAGCAGCTGCTGGATGAACTTATGGGCAAGACAGGCGAGAAATGTGTGATCCGGCGCTTTGTGCGTTACCAGCTGGGAGAAGAGATTTAGTAAACGTGTCGGCAGAATATAGACGTATCCTATTGAAACTGAGCGGTGAAGCCCTTGCCGGAGACAAAAGGTATGGCTTTGATCCCGATACGCTCCGGGCGATAACCGACAATGTCATTGATGCCCTTGATATGGGCATTCAGGTCGGCATTGTAATAGGCGGTGGGAACATTTTCCGGGGTATGGATGCAGGTATTACGAACGACCGGGTAACTGCAGACAATATGGGTATGCTTGCTACTGTGATCAATGCGCTCGCTCTCAAAGGTTCCCTTGAAAGACAGGGGCGTCAATCAAAGGTTTTCAGCGCTGTGGATATGCCGAAAGTGGCCCAGACATTTGTTGCTTCAACGGCAATAGATTATCTGGAAAGCTCTGGCGCAGTTATCTTTGCAGGAGGAACCGGGTGCCCGTTTTTCACTACAGATACATCTGCAGCTCTGCGTGCTTTGGAAATACGGGCCGACGTACTAATCAAGGCTACAAAGGTCAATGGGGTATATGATAAAGACCCTGTGAAACATCCGGATGCAATATTCTATCCCGAACTGGATTATGACCAGGTGCTGAGTATGAATCTCCGGGTTATGGACGCGACGGCCATAAGTCTGTGCAGGGATAATGACCTGATTGTCCGGGTAATCAATATAAAAGACCCTGAGAATCTTAAAGGAGTGCTCTCGGGTAAGCCTGTCGGTTCCATCGTAAAGCCGAGGAGGGACATGTAATGGTGAATGATATAATTGAAGAGATGAAAAATGATATGCTCAAATCCGCAAACTCAATGAAACTCTCTCTGATGAAGGTCAGGACAGGAAGGGCTTCGATCGGGATAATGGATGGCATTATGGTGGATTATTACGGGACACCCACCCCCCTTAATCAGCTGGCAACCCTTGCTGTCCCGGAACCGAGGCTCATTACCATTCAGCCATGGGATAAGGGGGCTCTTGCACCCATTGAAAAGGCAATCATGAAATCAGAACTCGGGTTGACGCCGACTAATGACGGCAAGATCATACGGGTTCCCATTCCGCCCCTTAACGAAGAGCGGCGCAGGGATCTGGTAAAGATGGTAAAGAAGATAGCGGAAGATTTCAGGGTGGAGATACGAAATCACCGAAGAGGCGCCAACTCTATCCTGAAGGACCTGGAAAAGGACAAAGAGATAAACAAGGATGAACTGAAATCTTCTCAGGACAAGGTTCAGGAGATTACCGACGGGTATATAAAACAGATAGATGAGATCCTGTCTGAGAAAGAAACTGAAATCATGGAAGTATGAAATATATATCAATAATGTTGCACCACGTTGAAACAGTCATTACACCTCGATGCCGTATCTCGCGATCTTGCATGCAGCGGGTACGCCAGAGAAGAATCAGGAGGTGCATCTATGAATTCTAACAGTAACGACATGGGATTTTCCCGGTTTATGATGTACTTTAAACCCCAGAACCTCAGTGAGCTCAGAGTGATATCCCGAATGTTGAATCTTGCCATGGTGGATTATGTGGCTGCGGCACTCAATGCCTATATCTTCAAGAAAGAAAACGAATATGGAGGCACTATCCCGTCCCGTGCAAAAAAAAGGTATGTAGGTCCGAGAGCCGATACATCGGAAAAGAGAATACGCTATGTTATGCGCCTGGACAAGGATACAGTCGAGAAGATAAGAGACATAGCATGCATGGACAACAGAAGATTCACGCATGTGTGCGACGAGGCACTGAATAATTTCATCGCATTCACGAAGAAGGAGAAAAATTTCAAGAATGTGTGGATGGCAAGGGCTGATGTCGAGGCTGTTCGGGGAAGAAAAAGTGTACAGTCTTCACATGAGATAGAGATACTCCTGAGTCAGTATAAATCCTTTGAAGGGGCTTTTCATAAAGGGCGGTTGCAGAAATAACACAGACACTCTTTCAAGATCAGGTCGAGGATTACAGGGCAGCACCGGTTGACAACAGCTCAGTTTTATCCCTGTTTCTCTTGAGTGAAGGCAGGGATCCCGGACAGTGGTTCAAGGCATGCTTTGCCGGTACGGTCTTCTGTATTGTCTGGTATACCTTCTTCGGTCTCTTTTTTGTGCGCCTTCATGCAGGCATGATCTCTTCGCAGATGGAGTTGATGCTTTTCTATGACATGACGCCGCTGGTCATGCCCGATGATGAATATCTCGTATCCTTGATCCATCAGCTGGGGAGTTCCTTGTTTTTCGGGTGTACGACCGGTGTTCTCAATGCCATGATTGCCATGGTGGCATCGATGTCTCCCTGGATGCAGAGACGGTTTGCCCGGCATGATGTCTTTGTCTTCATCCTGCTTGGATGTACATTCACCTTTCTTGGTTTCAGCGCTGAGATGCCCTTTGTTTCGGCAGTATTCGGTTTTGTCTGCCCGGCAGTCTTTTTTGTGCCATGGGCGGTTATCTCTCGAAGAGGCGGCAATACAAGGACACCGTACCGGAAATGGCTGGTCATGGTCCTGATAGTGATATTACCATTTCTGAGTCTGCTGGCGTTTTCTCGGGCATCTTTTGAAACCGTTCGCGATTCAATGCTGGAAATACCCGGAGCAAGATCTCTGAGTACCTTCTATTATGACCATACCTACCTTGCAGCTCATATTATAAAGCCGCCCTCGGCATATGAACAGAAGGTTATCGCCATATCGAGCGATGTCACACGGATCGGCCCCAGGCCCCACGGCACCTTGTGGGTGCGTGCGGAAGATCCCTGCGCAGTGCAGGGAAGCACCATTGCAGCTAGCACATCTCCTGAAGTATGCCCGTCAGTCATGCTCTCTGATCGGGATTTGCTCAATATCTCCGGCAGGATTATGCAAGAGCTCCACAGTACATATGATTATAACGAGAAGATACGTTCCGGCATCGGCCTGTTCTTCTATAAAGGGCCTTTGGTTGTTATACCGGTCTTGTTTATGCTGTGGTTCTCCTTGTTTCTTGCAAGATTGTTCGAAAGGGGCAAGATAGCAGCCGGTGTTGTGATTCTGGGATATCTGGGATGTTTTCTGTACCCTTTCCATACGATAATTCTTCAATGCCAGCTTCGCGAAAATCCACAACTTATCCATGAGTTCGTGCTTTCAGAACATGTCAGCAAACGGTATCTGGCACTCAAGACATTCCCTGAAGAGATCAGGAAACACGAACTCATAAGGTTCTCACGCGACCCCAGTGCGAGGATCCGTCTCAATGCAATTTACGAGGCAGGAAATCGCAAGGACCCTGAATTCATGAAGATGTTTGAGGAAGCACTTCGTGATGACCAGCTCAATGTCAGGACCAGGGCTTGCCTGGGGCTCGGTAATCTTGGGGACAGGAATGCCCTCTTTCTGCTTGAAAAGGTTTTGCACAATGACCCATCATGGTATGTGAGAGGATATGCATATCGGGCAATAGGCCGAATACGGCCCATTACCAGGAGTGTGGTCTTTCAGGGATAAAGATATTTTTTACCCGAAGACTGGCTGTGCGAAGACTGCTCAATCGTAAGTGCGGGGATGCCTCATTTTATTCGTGGAGATAAGAGACACCATGCCTTTCTCGCTGTACTTGCCACAACACATTATCCCATTCTTGGGGAGTGGTCACAGATGAGGGAGTGATCAAACGGCTTTACGACATCTTGTATTTCAATGCGAACATAAGCAGCTCCCGTATGGTATTGGCCGGTTGTGTTGTTTGATTTTATATGTTAGGCATCATGTGATATTTCAGGAGAAGGATACCAATGGTCAAGGATCTTCAACAGATACAGGAACATGTACCGGATGATAAGGAAAAGAAATTACACAAGAGTCTTTCCGGTATCAGGAATACCATTATGGTCATGAGCGGCAAGGGGGGAGTCGGCAAATCTACGGTTTGTGCGAATATTGCAATGGGTCTGACTCAGAAGGGATACAGGGTAGGTGTGCTCGATGCTGATATCCACGGGCCTGATATGCCCAAGGTCCTTGGTGTAGAGGATGGCAAGCTCATGGCTGATGAAGACGGGAATATCCTGCCTGTCAGGGTTGTTGAGAACCTGGAGCTTGTTTCCGTGGCCTATCTCATCGACAGCCGGGATACCCCTGTTATCTGGAGAGGGCCGATGAAGCACTCGGTCATTAAACAGTTTCTGCGTGATGTGAACTGGGGTGAGCTGGATTTTCTGGTTGTAGATCTGCCTCCAGGAACCGGTGACGAACCCCTGTCCATAGCTCAGATCATCAAGAATTCTCAGGGCACAGCGTCTCCTGGTGCCGTTGTTGTCACGACACCTCAGGACGTGGCATTGCTCGATTCACGAAAGAGCGTGCAGTTTGCCCGTGCCCTTGAACTGAAGATTCTCGGAATTGTGGAAAACATGAGCGGGTTTGCCTGTCCTCATTGCGGTGAATCCATAGACCTGTTCAAGGTGGGCGGAGGAAGAAAGGCGGCTGAGGAACTCGGTGTTTCTTTCCTGGGCTCAATACCGATCGACCCCGGGATCGTGACAGGTACCGATGAGGGGAAACCGTTTATTGCCTCAGGTGACGGCTCATCAACGGTCAAGGCCTTTGAGAAGATACTCGATACCATTATCGAGGATGTGTAATGTTTTTTCAATTGCATACTTGAAATTATCCTGCATATCGTTTTAACTGGATGAATACCCAGGAATGAGAGTGAAGCAGTATATGTTTGAGTTCCATATTTCAAAGAGTTCTAGAGATATCTACGGTTTTGACGAATCCCTGTTTTCTACTTCGGGCAACGTGATCTTTGCCGATTTCGCTGCGGCAAGAAGATTTGCCGATAAAATGAATGCCGTACGTAATGCAGCCCGCTATCCCGAACGTGCGGTAAAGGCCAGCGAGATCAATGCCATGGGTCTCATAGACGAGATCCTGCATTATATGGTGGAACTCTACAGAAGGACTGTGAATAAAGATGCCATAGCTAAAGCTTACGTCTCATCACAGATCAATGTGGGGGATGTGGATGAGACCCTCAAGGAGTTTATAGAGATCTTCCCTGCTGTTCCAGTGTTTAAGAAGATTGTGACCTCTCAGCAGTATATCGATTCGAATACCATGGGTGTGCCGAATACGCATATAGCGCTTGAAGAGATGATCCTGCTCTATGTATCCAACATGAATCCGGCATATCAGCCCTATATAGAGCTCTTTGATGATACTATTCTTGAAGAAAGAACTCGCTATTGTGAAATTATCCGGTACATTGAGAAATATTTTGCCAATCAGCCGGGATTCGGGCCTTATGGGCAGAATCTTCTCGATCTTCTCATGGCACCTGCTAAGGCTGCCCCGGGTTCCCTGTTTGACCAGCTCGAATATATCCGCATTCACTGGGGCCGGCTGATCTCAGAGCTTCTCATACGTATCCTGGGCGGGATCGACTTTTTAAAAGAGGAAAGCAAGCCCCGTTTTCTGGGGCCTGGACCGGCCTTTGTGCCCCGTTTCACAAAAAGGGATCTGGAAGAGGTCGAACGGTTCAGCCCGGACGAAGACTGGATGCCGCACCTCGTCCTGATTGCAAAGACCGTCTATGTGTGGCTCTACCAGCTCTCAAAAATGTACGGTACACAGATCTCCAGACTCGACCAGATACCTGACCGGGAACTTGAAAAACTTGCAGGGTGGGGCTTTACCGGCTTATGGCTTATAGGAATATGGGAGAGGAGCCCTGCCTCCAAAAGGATCAAGCAGATTACCGGGAATCCAGAAGCGGCTGCTTCAGCATATTCTATTTATGACTATGTTATTGCCCAAGACCTTGGAGGCAAGGACGCATTTGAAAAACTCAAGGCCCGTGCCAGGGGCTATGGGATCAGGATCGGGACCGACATGGTTCCGAACCATATGGGTATTTACTCGAAATGGGTCATCGAGCATCCGGAACGTTTTCTGCAGCTTGAACACAGCCCGTTTCCCTCATATAGTTTCACCGGTGAAAACCTCTCGAAAGAAGACCGGGTCGAAATCCGTATAGAAAACGGCTATTGGGACAGAAGAGATGCAGCAGTCGTGTTTCAGCGTAAAGACAAATATACCGGTGATGTCCGATATATCTATCACGGCAATGATGGTACGAGCATGCCATGGAACGATACAGCCCAGCTTGATTTTCTCAAGCACGAGGTGCGGGAAGCGGTTATCCGCACTACCATCGAGATAGCAAAGGATTTTCCGATCATTCGCTTTGACGCTGCCATGACACTGGCCAAGCGCCATTTTCAGAGGCTCTGGTATCCCCTGCCGGGTTATGGCGGAGACATTCCCTCAAGGGCTGGCCAGGACATATCCCAGGAGGATTTCGATCGCGAGTTTCCTGTGGAGTTCTGGCGTGAACTCGTGGATCGTGTGGCGATAGAGGCCCCTAACACGCTTCTTCTTGCAGAGGCCTTCTGGCTCATGGAGGGCTATTTTGTCAGAAGCCTTGGCATGCACAGGGTATATAACAGCGCTTTTATGAACATGCTCAAGACCGAAGAGAACAGCAAGTACCGGGATGTTATAAAGAATGTCCTCCGGTTCAATCCGGAGATTCTCAGGCGTTTTGTCAATTTCATGAACAACCCCGATGAAGAACCTGCAGCCGAACAATTCGGCAAACAGGACAAATATTTCGGTGTTGCCACCATGATGGTTACCATGCCGGGACTGCCCATGTTCGGACATGGACAGATCGAGGGTTTCTGCGAAAAATACGGCATGGAATATACACGTTCCTACTGGGAGGAAAGTATTGATGAAGACCTGGTGGAAAGGCATGAAAGGGAACTGTTTCCTCTCTTGAAAAAAAGACATCTTTTCAGCGGGGTTGAACATTTCGTTCTCTATGACGTTTTTACCAAAGATGGGCATGTGAACGAGGATGTCTTTGCTTATTCCAACATGTACGGTAACGAGAGAGCCCTCGTTGTTTATAATAACCGCTATGCACAGGCTGCCGGATGGATCCGCAGATCGGTCGGCATAAGTGTGAGTGATTCCGGGAAGAGGCGTATTGTGAATAAAAGCCTTGGGGAATCGCTCAATCTTATCCATGACGACACCGTGTTCTATCTGTTTCGGGATATGCAAAACGGCAACGAGTTCCTACGTAGCAGCGTCTCAATGTGCACTGAGGGCCTTTACATAAATCTGGGTGCATTCAAGGTCAATGTGTTTTGTGATTTCCGCGAAATGAAAGATCATGACGGACAGTTGAGACGTCTCCATGATATGCTTGGCGGACGAGGAGTCCCAGATGTTATGGGATCTCTTAACGAGTTGTATCTGGAGAAGGTCTTGAACCCTTTCAAGGAACTCCTCAGTGCTGATCTTCTTTTCCATACCGTGATACAAGGCCGCAGCGACAAAAGTGTTCCTGACGGATATGAAAAGAGGTTGTTATATTTTATCTCACAGGCAAGCGAACAGGCAGGGTGCGATGTTGCGAATCCGGGTGAGTCAATATGCGGTCTTGTAGAGGCCCTTTTGAGCATCGATGAACTCAGACAAAGCACTGCAGGAAAGACCAGCTTGTATAGTGAGTATCTCTTTTCCAGGATACCCGAAGGGCTTTCAGAAGATCTATCATGGTGGAGGGTTACCCTTGTTTGGAGCACAATCTGCAGACTGGGACTGCTCTTTGATCAAGCTGACGTTGCCACCAGGAGCCGGGCGCTCATGGATGAGTGGATGCTCAAAAAGGAGATTGTAAGACTTTACATGAGGCTTGGCCTCGATGAGCGTTCCGCCGGACATGAGCAGCTTCTAGTGGGGATTCTGACCAGGTATCAGGGCTGGGAGAAGGATATCCTCACAGGTGATACGGGTATATTAATGAGGACCATGCTTTCCGATTCTGATGTCAGAACCTATATCGGTGCAAACGAGTTCGAGGGAAGATGGTGGTACAATAAGGAATCCATGGAGGATCTGTTATACTGGCTCTATACGGTCTCGGCAATACAATGCCTTTTTCTGTACCATGAAGACTCAAGAACCCTGCACAGGCATATCAGGCGCAATCACCGGCTGGTCGAGAAGATAATAACACGCTCTAACAAATCAGGCTTTGACATAGAGGTTCTGATCGATTCTCTGGATAAGAAGGCCCGGAAGAAGCAGGCAACAACCTAGACTGTCCGATGTGTCGGATCAGAAATGACTGCTGCCGTCCCAGCAGTGGGTGCACAGTTTTTCCTTGGGCATGCCGATTGCTTTGACGAGATCATCCATCGTCTGGAATTTCAGTGATGAGAGTCCCAGCCTTTTACGGATCTTCTCCACCATGGCCATGTTTTTCTCTGAACCCGGGGTAGCATACTCATCGAGGGGTCCTTCGTCGGAGCCTTCGATCTCACGAATGGCTGTACGGCCTGCAAGATCAAGGGTGGAGCGGGATGTGGAAAAGTTGAGAAACTCACATGGATAAATCAGGGCAGGGCAGGCAATCCTCATATGTATCTCCTGTGCACCGTAATCAAACAGGATCTGAGCATTGTCTTTCAGCTGAGTGCCGCGGACAATGGAGTCATCACAGAACACAATCTTTTTGCCGTTAATTATGGAGCTGTTCGGGATGAGTTTCATTCTTGCCACAAGATCTCTCATGGTCTGATTCTGCGGCATGAAGCTTCTCGGCCAGGTAGGGGTATATTTGACGTACGGCCTCATGTAGGGGATATGTTTTTCATTTGCATAACCCACAGCATGCCCGATACCCGAGTCCGGTATGCCTGATACGAGATCCGGTTCAATATCGTCCCTGCGCGCCAGGGCTTTCCCGCATTCATACCTGACCAGCTCGACATTGATGTCTTCATAGTTTGACGGCGGATATCCATAGTATACCCAGAGGAAAGAACAGATCTGCATATTATCCCCTGGTCTTTTCAGCTGAGTGTATCCGTCAGGGCTTATTGAAACGATCTCTCCGGGACCTACATAATAATCAACCTCAAAACCGAGGTTTAACAGCGCGCAGGATTCCGAGGATGCAGCAAAGGCGCCTTTTTTCTTCCCGATTACAATCGGGGTTCTTCCGAGTTTGTCGCGTGCGGCAATAACGCCGTCCCTGGTCAGAAGAAGGAGAGAGCAGGAGCCCTCTATGGAGTCATAGACATGAGAGATTCCTTCGGAAAATGTTTCCTCTTCGCAGATGAGCATGGCTACGAGTTCTGTCGGATTGATATCGGTGCCGGTTGTCTCGGAGAAGTATTTTCTCTTCTGGAATGCCTTTCTGCCGAGATTCTCGATATTGTTGATTTTGCCCACGGTTACAATGCCGAACCTGCCGAGATGCGAGTTTATGATAAGCGGCTGTGAATCGTAGTCGCTGATGATGCCGATACCCATTCTTCCCTGAAGATCCTTCAGTTCCGGCTCGAACTTTGAACGGAAGTAGTCGTTCTCTATGTTATGAATGGATCGCTTGAATCCCTCGCGGCTTACAACTGCGAGACCGCCCCTTCTTGTTCCTAGGTGAGAGTGGTAATCTGTACCATAAAAAAGATCACTCGCACAGTCATGCTGAGAAACAACGCCAAAGAACCCGCCCATATCTGTTCCCCTCTCATTAATGTATATTTGTATTGTCCGAAAGTGTTGGTATCCTCTTCTCGAACGATCGAATATATCCTGCCTGAGCTTTTTTCGGAACTGCCAGGCAATAAGTTGCCGGGGACCGGTATTCTCCGTGTCTTCCGTACGGGACAGGTTCAATCATTCCCATTCTATAGTACTCGGTGGTTTTGAGCTGATATCGTATACAACACGGTTTACGCCTGCCACCTCGTTGATGATCCTGGACGATATCCTTGCCAGAACATCATAGGGGATCTTTACCCAGTCGGCAGTCATTCCGTCCAGGCTCGATACTGCACGAATCGCAACAACATTTGCATAGGTCCGTTCGTCACCCATCACCCCGACACTCTTGACCGGCAGCAGTACGGCAAAAGACTGCCAGATGTCATCATACCCGCTGAAGTTGCGGATTTCCTCTTGTACCCTCAGGTCTGCCTCCTGGAGGATCGCAACATTGTGCTCATTTACCTCGCCGAGTATTCGTACACCGAGCCCGGGCCCTGGAAAAGGCTGCCGGTTGATAAGTACATCAGGAAGCCCCAGTTCTCTTCCCAGAAGTCTCACCTCATCTTTGAAGAGTTCTTTCAGGGGCTCCACGAGCTCAAACCTCATATCATCTGGCAGGCCCCCGACATTATGGTGGCTCTTGATGGTTGCGGATGGTCCGCCCTTGGCCGATCTGCTTTCTATGATATCGGGATAGAGCGTACCCTGAGCGAGAAATTCCGCGCCTCCTATACGATCCGCCTCTGAGTGGAAGACATCGATGAAGGTATTGCCGATCCGTTTTCTTTTCTCCTCAGGATCTGTGATGCCTCTGAGGTTGTTGAAAAAGGCCTGACGGGCATCGACAATATCCAGGTTTAAGGGATATTGTTTCATGAAGATGTCGCGTATCTCCTTGACCTCTCCAGCTCTGAGGAGCCCGTTATCCACGAAGATGGCTGTCATCTGATCTCCGATTGCGGTATTGATAAGTGCTGCGGCTACAGCAGAATCGACACCTCCGGAAAGCCCGCAGATAACCCTGGATGAGCCGACGCGTTGCTTGATAGCCCTGATCGATTCTTCGATGAAGCCTGCCATGTTCCAGTCACCGCTGCAGAGACCTATTTTAAAGAGGTAGTTCTTTATGATCTCTTTTCCCAGGGGTGTGTGTACGACCTCGGGATGGAACTGGACCCCGAATATATTTTTTTCCGGATCTCCCATGGCAGCTATGGGACACACCCTGGTACGGGCAATAACAGAAAAACCCTCAGGTACTGTAGTGACCTGGTCGCCATGGCTCATCCATACATCTATTGTAGAGCCGAGGCCGGAAAAGAGCGACCCGTCAATATCGATATCAATGGTTGCAGGCCCGTACTCTCCTGAACGCCCTTTTTCCAGGGATCCTCCAAGGACCTTGGAAATAAGCTGCATCCCATAGCAGATTCCAAAGACAGGGATACCCATGCTCAGGATTCCCGGATCGATCTGCGGGTGTCCTTTTCTCAGAACCGAGGCAGGCCCTCCGGATAGAATTATTGCTTTGGGATTGCGGGATGCGAGATCTTCACAACTTATATCGTGCGGCAGGATCTCGCAGTACACGCGGCATTCCCTTACGCGGCGAGCTATAAGCTGTGCATATTGAGATCCATAGTCAAGGACTATCACAAGTTCATGCATAAGTTTGTTTCCTGGTTATTCATATTTTTGATCTATGCCTGCATCAGTATATAATCCCGGTTGGAATATGTTTTCCACAACCCACGGCACCAGGACTAGAGAGGTATGTTCCCGGTATAAACATTGTCGACACAACCCCTGAGCCACACATCCGAAAAGTGCGTATCTTTGATGAGAAAATCTATTTGCAGTTCTCCGCCCGGCATGTGGACATGTACCGGCGGTCCCGGGACATGTTTAACAAGATTGCTGATAAGGGCAGATGCGACAGCTCCTGTTCCGCAGGCAAGGGTCTCGGACTCGACACCTCTTTCATAGGTGCGGACCCTGATATGACCGTCTCCGATAATCTGAACAAAATTTACGTTTGTACCGGCAGGGCTGAAATGCTCATGTATACGTATGGCGCGGCCGAGTTCCTGGACAGGGATCGAGGAAAGATCTTCGGTAAAGACCACTGTATGTGGTACCCCTGTATTAATAAAATCGACACAATATTGATCTGTGCCCATATCAAGAAGGATATCCTTGTGCAGTGTATGGGGGTCTGTCATCCTGATCGAAACATCGTGCGTGTTTACCCTGGCCTCTATAATTCCGGCTAATGTATTGAACGACATGTGCGTGCCCGCTACCTTCTGTTCAAAGGCAAACAGGGCTGCACATCGCGCTCCATTGCCGCACATTTCAGCCTCGCTTCCATCAGCGTTGAAGATGCGGAAATTGAAATCGGCCTCGGCGCTGTGCTCAATGATGATGACGCCATCTGCACCGACAGATGATCTTCTGGTGCAGTATCGTGCAGCAAAGCCCGACCAGTCAAGGGTATATGCTCTGTGCATGTTGTTGATCATGATAAAATCATTGCCCGTGCCGGACATCTTTGTAAAAGGAAGCACCATGGTTGCGGCTCTCGATATCATGCGTTTTCAGCTCTCATTCGTGTCCTTGAAAGAAGATAATAACCAGCATCTGATCCAGTCGACCATCAAAAACTGAGCTTGCATTAACAAACTCTTCCGGCTAAGTCAAGGATCCAGGATCTTTGTCATAGCGCTTTACCTGGGACAACAAGACGATCATGCAGTTTATGCTTTCAATGCCTGTGATATCCTCGACATGGCCTCTTGAACATGTTCGTGGTTATTGAAGGCGCTGATCCTTATGTATCCGTCCCCGCATGTGCCGAAACCTGATCCCGGCGTACATACGACCCCGGCCTTGTTAAGAAGGAGATCAAAGAACTCCCACGAATCGGTATGGGTATTTACCCAGATGTAGGGAGAGTTCATGCCGCCTGTGCATTCATATCCCAGCGTGAGCATTTCCCTGCGGATAAGGCCCGCATTTTTCAGATAGTAGTCTATCAGCGAAGTTACCTGCTGTTTGCCTTCCGGGGTGTAGATCGCTGCAGCGGCTCTCTGAACCGGGTAGGAAACCCCGTTGAATTTTGTTGCCTGGCGCCTGTTCCACAATCCATGGATTGAGTGGCTGTTAGAGTTGCTGTCCCATGCCATACATGATCTGGGTACAACGGTATAGGCACAGCGTGTCCCTGTGAATCCGGCTGTCTTGGAGAAACTCCTGAATTCTATGGCAACATCTCTTGCACCTTGGATCTCAAAGATGGACCTGGGAAGTGTTTCATCACGGATAAAGGCCTCGTATGCTGCATCATAAAGGATCAGTGCATTGTTCTTGCGTGCGAAGTCCACCCATGTCTTCAGCAGGTCTGCGGTTATGACGGCGCCGGTCGGGTTGTTGGGGAAGCACAGGTAGATCAGGTCCACTTTTTCGTTGGGCAGTTCGGGAATGAATCCGTTCTCCTGGTTGCTTTCCAGGTAGATGATATCCCTGTAGCGGCCTTGAGAGAAATCACCGGTTCGCCCTGCCATGACGTTTGTGTCGAGATATACCGGATATACCGGGTCCGGGATGGCAATCTTTATATCCTGTGCAAATAATTCCTGAATGTTTGCCGTATCGCATTTCGCTCCATCGCTGATAAAGATCTCGTCCGGAGAGATATCAGCTCCACGGGCGTGGAAATCGTTTTCTGCAACAACTTCCCGCAGAAAGCCGTATCCCTGTTCCGGCCCGTAACCTTTGAAAGAACTCTCCAGGGTCATTTCATCTATTGCCAGGTGAAAAGCATCTGTGCAAACCTTTGGGAGTGCCCTTGTAACATCGCCTATCCCGAGCTTGATGATGTCTCTGTCTGGATTCGCCTCCTGAAAGGAGCTCACCCTTTTTGCGATCTCAGAAAACAGGTATGTTGCCTTTAGTTTGAGATAATTGTCATTGATCTTTATCATAGTCATACCTTCAAAGATTTTGATTTATCACATAACATGAAATCTTTCAGAATTCCAATGCATGAAGATTGCTTTCCTGATGTTCTTGTTTGCCTAGATTTATCAGGAAACATTGAAGATAAAGCATACACGACCAAATGTCGATGTATCTGCTATCTTATATTTCAGGATATTGTCATGGATGAGAAAAGGGGTCATGAGCGTGAAGCATTGAAGATAGAGGCGCGCTATCAGGATATAGCGGGCAATGTTCTGCGCGGGACCGTGCGCAATATATCTCTGTGTGGCGCTTATATCGAGACTCAGGAACCCCTTGCTATCGGTTCTCCTTTAAACCTTGGTCTCGATGTTACGGACATTGGGAAGATCTTTGATGTGCATGGTTATGTATTTAGGATTGACCCGGGTAAGGGTATGGTTGTAGGATTCACAGAGACTAGCAACCTGGCATTGCGGGAACTCATCGACATGATGAAGCGGCTTATGTATCATACGGATAATCTGCGGGAGATTGCAGGAAATGATGCGGGCTCCCTGTTAAAGAATACGGAAAATATGTCGAATAATAAAGTAGATCAGGGTGACAGGGTGATACGTAGAGATAAAAGAAGACATTCCAGAAAATTATTGAGGATCGAGGCGCGGTATCAGGACAACCATGGCAAGGTGTTGAAAGGTACGGTAAGGGACATCAGCGCCGGTGGTGTATATATCGATACGAGCTATCCTTTAGAACCTCTGTCGGAACTCTCTCTCAGCCTGGATGCGGTAGATATAGGCAAGGTCATCGATGTATACGGCCATGTGATCAGAACTGTTCCTCACCGGGGCATGGCTATTGAGTTTGCCGACAAGAGTAACCGTGACATCAAGCTTCTTCTGAACGCTATGAGAAAGCTCGACCAGGCATCGCTTCTCTCTCTGAGCAGGTCCGCAATGGGTGGAGAATAGGTCTGTACTCTCCTGCTGTTTCCCCGTAAAGACTAATTTGTGTAAACAGATTTTATGCGAAGATATGCATAGCATGTTCCTGGACGACTACCTCGTCTCACGGCTTTTGACCCACTGTTAATGCACGTTGCGGAGCTGAACTTCCAGATATTAAGATCGGAAGACCCAAAGCGCCCCACATGCAAAGGGGTGTAACGGGTCTTTATGGCAAAGAATACTCTAGATGTTCGGATGCAGTCTTCTTGACCAGTGAGCAAAATACTTTTCATATAAGGTTATCTTCATCCAGGGGAGTTATCAGGCCGGAAGATAGAAGGATGTAAATAGAAAGTATTTACGATACATTATTTATCAAAGGGTGTTTCCGGCACAGGTTGTTTGTGTGCATACCCTGCTGATACTTGCTTTGCTGCGGTGATGCTGTTCTTTTTTGACTTGCCAAATCAAGGGAAAAGGCGTAGCTGAATTCATTATGGCGTACGAGAATGTCTTTTCTCAGGTACCCAATATGAAAGGCCTGGCCCTTGATCTGCCTTTTTTCCGTGTCAGATACGTAAAGATACAGGGTGATAAGCAAAAGCAGGTTTCATCCGAGAGCAGGATTAAGACCACCGCCTCGAGAAGGAATGAAGGCACTGTATCGCGGCCTATAAAGGTGCATTATACCGAACCTGCAAAGGTAACCACTTTGGGCCTCGATCTCATGGTATCGAATGCATCGGTGATTCATGAACTCGTATACGGGCGTATGCACTACGATTCCGGTTATGGTGTATCCGGGGCGCGATACCCTGAGCCCAAGGAATCTTTTCCTCCTGCCCTTGATCTTATTGTCTGAATAATCTAGAGTATTTCTCATGATTGGCATCGTTTCCGATCCAGTATTCATGGACCATGATACAGGCTGCTATCATCCGGAGAGTTCACTGCGGATTCAGTATATCCACACCCTTTTTTATCAGAAAAATCCCGGAATCAAGATGATAGATCCGGTGATCGCACGTGTTGATGATATCGCTCTCAATCATGACATGTCATATGTGAGGAAGATAGCTGGATGCTGCCGTACTCACGATCTGGTGAACCTGGATATGGATACCGTGTGTTGTGAGGATTCCTACAATATCGCCCTGCTTGCAGCAGGCTCATTGATCAGGCTCACTGAGATGGCACTGAATCAGGAGATAGATGCCGGATTTGCCTTTGTAAGGCCTCCGGGACATCATGCACTCAAAGCAAGGGCAATGGGTTTCTGCATCTTCAACAATGTTGCAATAGCTGCTCGTAACGCTCTTAAATATCAAGGAATAAAGAGGGTCATGATAGTCGACTTCGATGTCCATCATGGAAACGGTACGCAAGACAGCTTTTATAACGACAAGAGCGTGCTTTATTTCTCAACGCATCAATATCCTTTTTATCCCGGCACCGGGGGGGTATCGGACACAGGAAGAGGTAAAGGCCTGGGGTATACAGTCAACTGTCCATTGAGCGCAGGTAAACGCGACGGGCATTTCATAGCTGTTTACAGGTATATTCTGGCTCCTGTCGTTCAGGCATACGAGCCGGAACTAATACTTGTTTCCGCTGGTTTTGATGCCCATGCAATGGATCCCATCGGCGGGATGGATCTGAGTTCGAAGGGGTTTGGTGCCATAGCAGGAATTATTCGGGATGCAGCATGTCACGTATCTGCACCCATTATCTTTGCGCTCGAAGGCGGATATAATCTCAATGCATTGAAAGACTCGGTCGCATGTGTTGTTGATATAATGAAAGGACAGGCATCCCCTGAGATACAACCTGTTTCAGGACAGGAACTGGATACCATGATCGAGACCCACGGCAGATTCTGGCCGCTGGTTCGTCAATAACAGGTATAAAGTTTCATTTTCTCGATGCCGAAGAATGCAATATGCTTGAGCCAAGGCCCATAGAGTCGGTAGAAGTAAAAGAATATCGCGCAGGCGAGCTGATTGTCCGCGAAGGAGCATCGAATAAATTCTTTTATGCAATCCTTCAGGGAGAAGTACAGATATATCAGCTCGACAAACCGATACGTATCCTTTCCGATCACGACGTGTTCGGCCTGGAGAACTACTACAGAGGTATTCCGTACAGTACCACGGCAAAGGCGACAAAGACATCCCGCATTGCGACATATGAGTCCGAATACATAGAGGACATCATCTATTCAAAACCCGGGCTTGTTACCATGCTTCTGCGATCAGCCTTTATTCAGCTCGAACAGACAACCGCGGTGGCCGAGTCGAATATCCCGTACAGCGAGACGATAAATCTTGACCTCAGGGAATATGAAGACGGCCAGACAATAATTGAAGACGGAACATACGGGACAGAGATATACAAGCTTTTCCAGACAGAAGGCGGGCTGGAGGTTGTCAAGAAAGGTGTTCGGATAGGGCTTATTACAAAACCGGGGGAATACTTCGGAGAGATGAGCTTTATTCTCAATGAACCCCGTGGCGCAACGATACGATCGGTTGGAAAGAGCGTGGTGGAAGTATTCCCGGTACAGGAAGGCGGCCTTGAACGGTTGATCCTGGAAAACCCGGAGATCGGCAACAGGATAATAACCACCCTTGCCGAACGTCTCAAGCAGGCTAACCTGTTGATCGTGAAATAATCAAGATTTCTTGCGCTTTTTGTTCAGAACCTCGCGTATCGCCGGGATTGCTTCGAGTGTCTTTTCTCTTCCCTCGGCAATGGTGCTTTCACCCTTGGTGAACTCCATGGATCTCACTTCGATGACAAGGGGCTCTATCAGGATATCCGGCTTTTCATACAGGAGCATGAGTCTGTTCTTCTGATACTGCTGAATGTTTGTTGCATTCATCAGGACCTCGAAGATATTCAGGGTGTCGGCCTTGTCCTTTCTGAAGAAACTGGTTTCTATAATTGAGGCTATCTTGTCTTTGCTCTGGCCGATCTGTTCGGTAAAGGCACTGAGAAGATCGCTGTCAAGGATACTCTCGGCCTGGTTGCTGTTTGGTATGTTCAGTATCTTTTTTACCGACCTTATGCTCTCGGAAGTCTTGTGTCCCCGGATGGATTTCAGCAGACGGTCGATAAACCATCCTGACAGGTCTTCGTCTTGTTTCATCTCTTTTTTCTGAGCCGTCACGATGGCCTTCTTTGTTCCTGCATCCGATATGGAAGGCATTCTTGAGTGCAGATTGCATGCAATGGAAATATCCGGACTAAGAGATTTCAGGATGTCTATGGGGAGAGGATCTGAGACTCCACCGTCGGTCAGGAGCCGGTCCATGTGCACAACGGGCTTGAAAATGCCGGGCATGGATATGCTTGCCATCACAGCATCTGTAAGAGGACCTGAATCGATCGGCACGGTCTCTCCTGTAAGCAGGTCGGTGGCTACAGCGACATAGCGCACCGGGAGGTCCTCTATGAGGATATCCCCGAGGAGGTTTTTAAGGAATTTTCGTGCGCGCGCGCCGGCGAAGAGCCCTGAAATGGGAAAGACCGGGTCGGCATAGATTTTCAGTGCTTCGGTGAACGAGAGATTCGAGATAATGCCCTTGAAAGATTCAAGTACGCCTGCAGCATAAAAGGCGCCTACAGCTGCTCCGGCACTTGATCCGACAATGAGATCAATCGGGATATTGTGTTCGTCTAAAACATTCAGGACCCCGATATGGGCGCCACCCATTGCCCCTCCGCTGTCAAGCGCGATGCCTATGGACGGTCTTTTTGCGGTCATAATATACTGAGTACACAAATACTCGATGATATTCAATCGGAAGATTCCCCGTGCAGCTTGCTCAACGGTACTTTATCGATAATGTCTGTGAGGGTCTGATATCCTTACGGGGTAAAGAAAAGATGATGAGATACCGAATAATTCTTAATGGATATCTTCTGGATCGGGCATACTTCTCCACCGGATGACATGGATCTTATAATAGTCGATTCACTGGATCTGGTCCCGGATAATGCCCTTGTGTTCATCGGCGACAAAAGCTGTATCTCGTGGAGCGATATCACGGGGCAGAGGGCATACCTTGTCTCGGATCTTCCTATATCATCTCCCCTGCCGGAGCAGGTCATAGGGGTCATACCCAGAGACCCTGAGGTGATAGCTGCGATATCGACACTGTATTCCGAGATGAGAGAATCCTATGATATCGGAGACAAGCTGATAAAGTCGCTTAATGATAAAGAACGTGCCATTGCAGAAAAACAGAAGACCATCATTAGGGATAGCAAGCGTTATAATGCCATCATCAGCAATGCTACGGATATCATCTTCATGCTCGGTCCGACAGGGAAGATCATCTTCTGCAATAAAACCCTTGAAAGATATTTTGAAGGGGAATCACTGCCACTGATAGGTAAATCCTTTATCGAGGCCGTGATGGACGATGATAGAGGGCCTTTGGGTGAGATGCTGAAAAAAGGGTTCAAAAGCGGCCTTCCGGCCAAGATCGAGGTAAGGCTCAATCCTGTGAAAGGAAAGGCCGGAATATTCTCCCTTATGTCGACTCCTCTTGTTGAAGATGGGCGTATCTACGCGCTCTCGGTGATAGGAAGGGATATTACCGATATCCGTACCATGCAGCACAGGCTGAGCATACAGGCAAATGACCTGACCCTGATGATCAACGGTCTGGCTCATGAGCTGAGAAATCCGCTCATGGTCATAGGGGCGTATATCAGGAGGATCGAAAAAGAGGATGTCGATAATAAAAGTTCCAAAAGGATCAGGGCATTATCCGGGATTAATTCATCCATTAAACGCATTGAGGATATGATTGTCCAAATCGAGCAGTATGAGGCCATGGTAAACATGAAACCCTGTTACACAAAGATTTGCCTTGGACGTCTTGTCAGGGAAGCAGCTTACGCTTATGAACCTTTCGTGTCCATTGTTGTCGATGCCGACGACGACATTACAGCATTCAGCGATTATGAACATTTACGCAAGGCATTCCTGAGGATACTGGAAAATGCCATAGAGACAGGCACCGAAAGGGTTCATGTCTCCATTTCCAGAGAGAATACCTACGCATATATCTCTGTGAGGGATTATGGACCTGGAATCAAGGAAGAACTGGAAACCATTTTTGCCCCATTCTATTCGACAGATCCCATGAAAACTGGTCTCGGTCTAACCGAGACCAGGATAGCAATGGCAAAGATCAACTCATCCGTGGAGATAGTACCTCATGCCAATCCTGGAGCCATTGTCGCCTTGAAGATATTGTTGGATCGAAGAAATTCTTTAAGATAACTGCGATTGCATGATATATATAATCCCTGATATTCTTTTCTAAAAAAAGAAGGGGCATATGAGCGATCCCGAATGTATCCATAACGGAATATATATTATCGGTGGGCCTGGTATTTCCCATTTTCAGGATGCCGCGGTTTTTGTTGTACAGTGCGGCGATGAACTGGTAATGATCGATTCCGGTGCAGGGAAAAGCGCTTTGATGCTGCAGGAAAACATTTGCCGGTTAGGTCTTGATCCGGCAAGAATAACCGTCCTTATACTCACGCACTGCCATGTGGATCATATCGGTTCGGCAAAGTATTTTCACGATACCTTTGGTTGCGTTGTTGTTGCGCATGACCTGGATGCCCGTGCCATAGAGACAGGAGATGAAGTCCTGACTGCCGCCTCATGGTACAACACCAGGCTACCCAGGATTCATGTTGACAGAAGACTTGCCGGTGAAGAAGAGGTTCTTTCTTTCGGCAGTGATGAGCTCCATTGTCTCCATACCCCCGGCCATACACCCGGGTCCATCTGTGTGTATCTGGATAGAACCGGCAAGAGGATTCTCTTCGGCCAGGATATCCATGGCCCGTTCAGCCCGCAATTTCTTTCGGACATAGATATGTGGAGGGATTCCATGGAAAAACTCCTGGCATTAGATGCCGATATACTGTGCGAAGGACATTTCGGGGTATTCTTGGGCCGGGAAAAGGTGCATGGATATATTCAAGGCTACCTGGATCAGTATGCTTGACATGTGCCCAGGTTTGCCTTGACTTTCTTGTGGATCTAAGATATCGACCGTCGGATTACCCCTTGGAAAAAGACACGGGATATCAATTGAATAGCAAAAATATTGTATGAGAAGAGGAGGGCAGGGTCATGGCAAAATCTTATAATATCGCTGTCATCCCGGGAGATGGCACCGGGCCCGAGGTTGTTAAAGAAGGCATCAAAGTTCTTGGTGCAGCGGCTCACTGTGAAGGGATCACCCTCAATTATACAACCTTTGATTTTGGAGGGGAGCGATATCTGAAGACAGGGGAGATCCTTCCTGAGAGCGCCATTGATGAACTCAGGCAGTTTGATGCCATATATCTCGGCGCAATCGGGCATCCTGATGTAAAACCCGGGATCCTTGAAAAAGGCATTCTCTTAAGGACCCGTTTTGAGCTGGACCAGTATATCAACCTGCGGCCGGTGAAACTATATCCCAATGTGGAAACCCCTCTTAAGGATAAAGGGCCTGAGCACATAGATTATGTTGTGGTAAGGGAAAACACCGGGGGTCTTTATACCGGTGCCGGCGGATTCACCATGAAGGGCACCCCTCATGAAGTTGCCCTCCAGTCCATGATTTATTCACGGTTTCAGGTTGAACGCTGTCTTAAATATGCCTTTGAGTATACCCGCAAGAGGAACAAGAGAAATACGCTTGGACTTGTCGGCAAGACCAATGTGCTGACCTATGTGTATGATCTCTGGGAGAGGGTTTTCCATGAGATAGGGGCACACGACTACGCAGAGATCAAGCGGGAATACTATAATGTGGATGCTACCTGCATGTGGATGGTGAAGAGCCCGGAATGGTTTGACGTCCTGGTTACCGGAAACATGTTCGGCGATATCATTACCGATCTCGGGGCGATCACCCAGGGTGGCATGGGCCTGGCTGCAGGAGGCAATATCAATCCGGAAGGTGTTTCCATGTTCGAACCTATCGGAGGGTCTGCACCGAAGTATACCGGGAAGAATGTAATCAATCCGCTGGCAGCTATCAGCGCTGCCCAGATGATGATGGATTTCCTGGGTGAGGAAGCGGCTGCTGCGAGGATCGAACGAGGGATAGTTGAGGTTCTTGCCCGTGATATAAAATCCCTGGCAGCAGGTCAGATGGGACTTTCCACTACAGAGACGGGAGACAGGGTTGCTCAGTATGCATCCGAGTAGTCTGTAAAAAAGTCAGATATGATATTCATACCTGTCGCCGGATGGATTACAATATCCCTTGTGATGCTTGCCCTGCTGAATTTTGTTCTGAAACAGATAAGCAGAGACTATGTCAAGGGTCTTCACAAGGATTATAAGGCCTTTACAGATGCCTACAGGCGGTTCATGCAGCATATGATACGCCGTCACAGATATTTCGGCGTTGCCGCTCTGGCGAGCTTTCTTGTCCATGCCGGCCTGATACTGTTCTTCTCGTTCGGGATAGCCCTTACCGGTCTGATAACAGGCGTTCTTTTGTCAGCGGTTGTTTCGCTGGGTGGCTACGGATACTACGTCAATAAGGATATCAGATCATGGTGGGTCGCTGTTCACCGCGGATGCGCCTTCGCCCTTATGTTGTCTGCGCTTGTTCATGTATTCAGCAAGGTATACGTGTAGTCTTTTCTAGTCAGTCATGATCCTGGATACACATGTTACCTTTGCGTGGAGGTTTATCCGGAAGGCATTGACTTCCTGGGCTATAACATGTGGATCATAGGTCCTTGAGAACAGTTTATCGGTAGCGAGGTCAATGTCTCCGCCTGAGTCTTTCAATGCACCGGTGATCATATCTTTCCAGGCGAGGGCAGCAGGAATGGCTCCGTTTATAAAGGTGCCTGAATCTTCACCCGTAAGGCTGGAGCCGTGCGGCATGAGGATGATTCTTGGTTTGATGTCCATGATCTTTTTAGCTGAATCGTAATATGCCTGAAAGTCTGCAAGGAATTCCGGTATGATCTCTGCGTTTAATTGAATTACGCCGAGCGCCTCCCCGGGGATGAGGGCATCCATGGGTTCAAGGAAAAAAGATATGGAATCGCGAGTGTGTCCTGGCGTTTCAATAACCGTTGCTCGGATGCCGCTGCCGAGTTCAAGAACATCGCCATCCTTCAGCAAGACTGTTACCTCGGGGGGGACAAAGGCTGACTCCGGTGACTTGTCCTGAAACATATCCCGTGCAATATCACTCAGCATGGTCATGGTCTTTATCGCGGAATCGCTGTGCATGATCTCCCTTGCCCTTGGATGTGCCGCGGTTGTCATGGTCGGGAAGCTCTTTTTCATATAACCGTATGCCCCTGTATGGTCATAGTGCGAGTGCGTGAAGATCATTTGCTCCAGACAAGGGACATCGAGTATGCTGATCAGGTCTTTCATATAATATGGACCCATGGGGCTCACGCCGGCGTCGAACATGACAGGCGAGGATGTGTTGACCAGAAAGGACGGATATGCTGCATTTCCCAGCATATATAGATGATCTGTGATCTTGCCCGGTGTTGTTATCTTCATTGAGAGATCACGTATATCAGATAAAAAAGGTGCTTGTGAAGTGCTTAAATATCAGGAAATGACGGTTATTGACATGATAGGATATATGTGATCTACATGTAGTTTACCGAGAAATTGGGAGGGGAAAAGTATATGGAAGAAGGGGATTTACAGCTTATTCGGAAACTTATTCCAAAGGACAAGGAGCTGAAGAGGCTTTGGGATGAACACCTTGATTTTGAAGAAAAGCTCGATCAGTTGAATAAACGCAGATACCTCAGTACTGAAGAAGATATGAGGCGAAAGGAGATTCAGAAACTCAAGCTTTCCGGTAAAGACATGATAGAAGAGATCCTTCGAAAATACAGGGGGGTCTAGAACACTGTTTCATATAATATGAGGAATACAATGAAGAAGATTTCAGGCGCAAATGCATTCATTGAAGCATTGCGGTGTGAAGGGGTCAAACATGTCTTTGGATATCCCGGCGGTGCTGTCCTGGACATCTTTGATGCCATCATGGATGCCGAGGACATAGAGTTTATCCTGTCGCGGCATGAACAAGGCGCAGTACACGCAGCGGATGGATATGCCCGTGCATCTGGCAAGGTCGGTGTGTGTCTGGTCACCTCAGGGCCTGGTGCGACCAATACCGTTACCGGGATTGCCACTGCATATATGGACTCGATACCCATGGTGGTTTTCACCGGACAGGTGCCGACACATCTCATCGGGAACGATGCCTTCCAGGAAGCCGATATTGTCGGCATCACCAGACCATGCACGAAACACAATTATCTGGTTAAGAATATCTCCGACCTTGCGCGGGTGGTAAAGGAGGCCTTTTATATTGCCCGTACCGGAAGATCAGGCCCGGTTCTTGTCGATCTGCCTAAAGATGTAATGAAGGATACGATCTTCTTCAAGTATCCGGACAATGTGGTAATGGACAGTTATTGCCCCACGTACAAGGGCCATCCGGGCCAGATCAAACGAATCGTGAACCTGATCCTCAAGAGCAGAAAACCGGTTATCTATGCAGGTGGCGGAGTTGTGCATGCCAATGCATCCAAAGTGCTTGTTGATTTCGCGCGCAGCATGAATCTGCCGGTTACCACCACCTTGATGGGCCTCGGTGCATTTCCTTCGGATGATCCTCTTTCACTGGGCATGCTCGGTATGCACGGAACCTATGCAGCCAACATGGCTGTGACACACACAGATTGTCTCGTGGCGATCGGTTCCAGGTTTGATGACAGGGTGACCGGCAAGATAGATGAGTTCGCTCCCAAGGCCAAGATCATACATATCGATATCGATCCCACATCCATTTCCAAGAACGTGAAGGTTGATCTTCCGGTAGTGGGAGACTCCAGGATGGTTCTTCAGGGCATGCTTTCCCAGGTAAAGGATGCCGGCGATGAGGTCAAGGTTCTCCTCAAAGGCATCAAGCCATGGCTGAAACGTATTGATGCCTGGAAGAAGGAACAGCCTCTTAGATATTCTAAGGGAAAGGCCATAAAACCTCAATATGTAGTTGAGATGATAGACCGGCTTACCCCGGATGACACTATAATCTCCACCGAGGTGGGGCAGAATCAGATGTGGACGGCACAGTTCTACAAATTCAATGAGCCGAGGCTCTTTCTGACCTCCGGCGGGCTGGGGACCATGGGTTACGGTTTCCCTGCAGCCATAGGCGCTCAGGTAGCCTTTCCCGGCCGGACGGTAATCGATATCGCCGGCGACGGATCGATTCAGATGAACATCCAGGAACTTGCAACAGTGGTCCAGTACAGGCTGCCGGTCAAGGTCATGATCCTCAACAACGGGTATCTCGGCATGGTGCGACAGTGGCAGGCCCTTTTCTATAACAAGAGATATTCTCATACCTCGCTTGAGATATCCCCCGATTATATCAAGCTTGCCGAGGCATATGGCGCAGAAGGGATCAGGGTAACAGAACCCTCTGAAGTGGAAGGTGCCATAAAACAGGCCCTTGCCATCGAGGGACCGGTTTTTGTGGACTTTATTGTTGAGTCCGAGGAAGATGTATATCCTATGGTGCCTGCAGGGGCACCGATCAATAATATGCTGCTTGTGTGAGGGGTTCTGATGAGACATGCAATTTCCGTATTGGTTGATAATGAGGCCGGTGTCCTCTCAAGGGTGATTGGGCTATTCTCCGGAAGAGGCTTCAATATCGAATCTCTCTCTGTTGCGCCTACACTGGACCCTGCAAAGTCCATGATGGTGATTACCACATCGGGCAATGAGCAGGTGCTTGAGCAGATCAAGAAACAGTTGAACAAGCTCATCAACGTCATCAAGGTTGTGGATTTTGTGGGCAAGGAATTTGTGGAAAGGGAAATGATACTGATAAAGGTAAAGGCAAAGGAGGAGACCAGGGCCGAGGTATTGCGTATTGCGGATATCTTCAGGGCGAAGGTGGTCGATGTGTCTTCGAGCTCGTATACCCTCGCTTTGACAGGTGATAAGAGGAAACTGGAAGGATTTATCGAAATATTACACCCAATAGGGATTATCGATTTCATAAGGACTGGAACGGTTATCATGGAAAGGGAAATGCACGGAAGGAGGAAATTGAAGGTATGAAGGTTTATTATGACAAGGATGCAGATCTGTCATTGATCAAGTCAAAAAAGGTTGCAATCATGGGTTATGGCTCTCAGGGTTTTGCCCATTCGAATAACCTGAAGGAATCCGGGGTCGATGTCGTTGTCGGGCTCCGCGAGGGGAGCGCATCTTGGCAAAAGGCAACCGGCGCTGGATTGAAAGTGATGAGTACATCAGAGGCTGCTGCATGGGCGGATATAGTGATGATCCTTATCCCTGACGAACTGCAGGCTCAGGTATACAAAAAAGAGATCGAACCCAGTCTTGCCGAGGGGAAATACCTTGTGTTCGCCCACGGCTTCAACATTCACTACGGTCAGATAACACCTCCTGAAGGTGTGGGCTGTTTTATGGTTGCACCCAAGTCTCCCGGACACATGGTGCGTTATGAGTATACACAGGGCAGAGGTGTGCCCATGCTTATTGCCATAGAAGCGGATGCATCCGGCAACACGAAGGATCTTGCCCTTTCATATGCCTGTGCCATCGGCGGGGGTAAGGCAGGTATCCTGGAAACGACATTTGCCGAGGAGACCGAGACCGATCTTTTCGGCGAGCAGGCTGTCTTGTGCGGCGGGGTGACATCTTTGATCACCGCTGGTTTCGAGACGCTCGTAGAGGCGGGATATGCCCCGGAGATGGCCTATTTCGAATGTCTCCATGAACTCAAACTCATCGTTGATCTCATCTATGAGGGCGGGATCTCGAATATGCGGTATTCCATCAGCAATACGGCGCAGTACGGGGATATCACCAGGGGGCCGGCAATTATCGATGAAGATGTCAAACTGGTCATGAAGGAAATCCTGTGTCAGATTCAGGATGGAAGATTTGCAAAGGAATGGATACTGGAGAACCAGGCAGGAAGGCCTACCTTTAATGCACTTACGAGAAAAGGGGAGGCCCATCAGATCGAAAAGGTCGGAGAAAAACTCAGGGATATGATGCCCTGGATAGCCAAGGACCGGAAAGTCAACAAGAAGGAAAACTAGTGAAGATCAGAAAAGAGGGCTTTCCCTTTATCGTTGCAACCGGGGTGCTGGCACTTTTTCTGTCAAGGACCAGGCTGTTTTTTCTTGGACTTGTCCCGGCAGCCTTTGTTGCATGGTTTTTCCGTGACCCTCAAAGGGATGTACCTGAAGGTGATGATATGATCCTTTCCCCTGCAGACGGAACGATACAGGATATCGTCGAATGCACAGAAGACAGGATAGGCCAGTGCACGAAGATCTCGATATTCATGTCCGTGTTCAACGTTCATGTGAACCGTGCCATGGTAAGCGGTACGATGATTGAGAAACGCTACCGACCGGGGAAATTTCACATGGCGAATATGGGAAAGAAAACCGAAGATAATGAACGCATGATCCACTATATAAAGAACGACAGGGGTATCTTCAGGGTGGATCAGGTGGCCGGTCTCATTGCGAGGAGGATTTCCTGCTGGCCGGATACAGGGGATACGCTTCTGGCCGGGCAGAAGATAGGCCTGATACGGTTCGGCTCTCTCCTGGAGTGTTATCTGCCCAAAGGGGTCAATGTCCTCGTGCGGGTGGGAGACAAGCCGGTGGCCGGCGAGACGATTCTTGGAAGGATGGTATGATGAAAAGACAAGAGAACAAGAAAGAAAGACCCAGGAGATCAGTGCCGTTTCTGCCGAACTTTATTACCACCATGAGCCTGTTCTGCGGTTTCTATTCCATCTTGTTTTCCCTCAGAGAGAATTACTACTGGGCAGCCATTCTCATTCTTATCGCAGGGTTCATCGATGGTATAGACGGAAGGGTGGCCCGTGCCACCAATTCCACATCCGAGTTCGGGAAGGAATATGACTCGCTTTCCGATGTGATAGCATTCGGTGTATCCCCTGCCATCATGGCGTATCTCTGGCAACTCAATCAGTACGGACGTTTCGGTTTCATTGCAAGCTTTCTCTTTGTTGCGTGCGGTGCGTTAAGACTCGCCCGTTTCAACAGCGATACAACGAATCTGTCCTCGTTTACCGGGTTGCCGATTCCCATTGCCGCTGCTGCGGTCTCGAGCGTTGTACTCCTGTCTGCCAAAGTTGTCGGTCCTGTACCTGCTCTGGCAGTACTGGGAGGGATGTATGTGCTTTCTTTTATGATGGTAAGTACCATCCGGTTCCCGAGCTTCAAACATATCGCCTATATAAAGGCGCATCCCTTTCAACTTCTGGTTGCAGGGCTGCTGCTTCTTGTGGTAGTTGCACTGGCGCCGGAGCTTATGATCTTCCTGCTTACCATGGGCTTTATTGCCGGCGGGATAATCTCGAATGGAGTTATATATATAAGAGGTTTTATAAAGGACAAGAGGCAGGAAAAAGGTGCGGAACATGAAGGCGTCACAAGAAAGGATAATACTGTTTGATACTACTCTGCGCGACGGCGAACAGTCTCCGGGCGCAAGTATGGATGTTCACGAAAAGGTTCTGGTAGCTAAGCAGCTGGAGATTCTAGGGGTCGACAAGATAGAGGCCGGCTTTCCCGTATCATCTCCCGGTGATTTCGATGCTGTCAATGCTGTTGCCCAAGAGATTCAGAAGGCTGTTGTAGTCGGATTGTGCAGAACTCGTCAAGACGATATAAAGACAGCATGGGACGCTGTCAAGGATGCGGCAAGGCCGGGTCTTCATACCTTCATCGCGACCTCGGATATACACCTCAAACATAAACTGCGCATGTCAAAGGAAGAGGTCTTGAAATCCGTTGTCGAATCAGTGGGTATATGCCATGAGCTTTCCCCGAGTGTTGAATTTTCTGCTGAGGATGCAACCAGGTCCAGCTGGGATTTTCTGGTGGATGTCTTTAGCGCAGCGATTCAGGCCGGGGCAGACACCATAAACGTACCCGATACCGTGGGATATACAAATCCGCAGGAATTTTTCAACCTGGTGAGCTATCTCAAGAAAAAGGTCAAAGGCATTGATGATGTTACGGTGAGTGTACATTGTCATAATGACCTCGGGCTTGCAACCTCCAACTCCATTTCTGCATGCCTGGCAGGGGCCAGGCAGATCGAATGCACCATCAACGGTATAGGAGAGAGGGCAGGCAATACCTCTTTAGAAGAGGTGGTGATGATATTCAATGTAAGGAAAGATCTTTACAATCTCTATACCGGGATCGATACGACCCAGATCTTTCCAACCAGCCGCCTGGTTTCTCATATTACCGGGATTCCGGTGCAGCCGAACAAGGCGATAGTAGGTGCGAACGCGTTTGCCCATGAGGCGGGCATTCATCAGGACGGTTACCTTAAAGAGAGGTCCACCTATGAGATCATGACCCCTGAGGCCGTCGGCATAGGAAAGTCTCATCTTGTGCTGGGAAAGCACTCGGGAAAACATGCCCTTAACGAACGTCTCGAGTCTCTCGGGTATCACCTGAACGAGAATGAGCTTGTGCGGGTCTTTAACCGGTTCAAGGAGATCTCTGACAGGAAGAAAGAGATCTTTGATGCCGATATCGAGGCTATTGTAATTGAAGAGATATACCGGGTACCGGATAAATACGAACTCAAGCATATCAATGTCAATTCAGGTACCGTGGTGGTTCCTACGGCTACCGTGCAGATTGTGGTGGATGGCGAAACCATTCAGGAGGCCGGGTTTGGCAACGGTCCGGTGGATGCACTTTATAAAACCATTATCAAGATGACAGGTTTCACAGCCGAACTCAAACGCTTCTCCGTCAGTTCAATCACAGGCGGGACCGACGCCCAGGGAGAGGTGACAGTGGAATTGATGGATCAGGACATGGTTTCTGTGGGCCAGGGCTCTGATCCGGATATCCTTGTTGCATCGGCAAGGGCGCTGGTGAATGCCATGAACAGGATGGAATTCATGAAGGCCAAGAAAACCATAGACCCCCCGAAACTCTAACAGGAGGAAAAGCACTTTGGGCATGACGATTGCTGAAAAGATACTCCAGGCTCATACCGATACGCCGGAGTTCAAACAAGGAGACATTATCAGGGTCAATGTCGATGTGGCCCTTGCAAACGATATTACCGCACCCATTGCCATACATGAATTCAACAAGAGCGCTCTGGACAGAATAGCAGACAGGAGCAAGGTGGTCTTTGTGCTCGATCACTTCACACCCAACAAGGATATTGCCTCGGCAAATCAATGCAAGATGGTGCGCGATTTTGCACATGAACATGATATAGTCAATTTATTCGACGGCGGAGAAGTCGGCGTGGAGCACGCCCTGCTGCCTGAAAAGGGGCTGGTGCTGCCGGGAGATTTTATTATCGGTGCGGACAGTCACACATGTACATACGGTGCCATGGGCGCCTTTGCAACTGGCGTGGGAAGCACCGACCTTGCAGCTGCCATAATCACCGGGCAGGCGTGGATAAAGGTGCCTTCAACCATGAAATTCACCTTTGTCGGCGAACTTCAGCCCTGGGTAGGAGGAAAGGATCTCATCCTGTACCTGATCGGTGATATCGGTGTGGACGGAGGTCTGTATCATGTTCTCGAGATTGACGGCCCTGCTGTTTCCTCTCTTGACCTGAGCAACCGTCTGACCATGTCGAATATGGCAATAGAGGCAGGGGCAAAGGCCGGGATCATTCGAGCGGATGATAAGACCGATGCCTATGTCAGATTACGTGCGAAAAGGCCATATACCCTGTATGAAAGTGATCCCGATGCGCAGTATGTGTCATTTAAAGAGTATGATTGTGCCAATATCGAACCTCAGGTGGCATTTCCCCACCTTCCAGAGAATACCAGGGGGATCAGTGAGGTAGGAGAGGTCCGGATCGATCAGGTTGTGATCGGGTCCTGCACAAACGGCAGGATCGAGGACCTGAGGATTGCAGCGGAGATTATGAAGGGGAACAGGGTGGCAAGGGGAATGCGATGTATTGTGCTGCCGGCTACACCCGAGATCTTTATCGCTGCCGAGAATGAAGGGCTGATCAAGGTATTCCTGGAATCCGGTGCTATTGTGGGTCCTCCTACCTGCGGTCCGTGCCTTGGAGGGCATATGGGTATCCTTGCCCGGGGAGAGAAGGCCCTTGCAACGACCAACCGGAATTTTGTCGGCCGTATGGGGGATACACAGAGCGAGGTTTATCTTTGCGGTCCGGCAATAGCAGCCGCGTCTGCTCTTACAGGCAGGATCTCTTCCCCGCAGGAGGTTATGTAATGATCTTTAAAGGAAATGTATTTCTGTTCGGTGATGATATAGATACCGATGCCATTATCCCTGCACGTTACCTGAACACCTCGGACCCTGATGAACTGAAGATGCACGCTATGGAAGACGCAGACCCGGAGTTTCCGTCAAAGGTGCAAAAGGGTGATGTGATCGTTGCCGGTAAGAATTTCGGATGCGGTTCTTCCAGAGAGCATGCCCCGATTGCCATCAAGGCATCAGGCGTGAGTTGCGTGATTGCCTCGAGCTTTGCAAGGATCTTTTTCCGTAACAGTTTCAACATGGGGCTGCCCATATTTGAATCGGATGAGGCATCAAAAGAGATACGAGAAGGCGACGAGATAGAGGTGGATGCTTCAAGCGGGGAGATCAGAGACATTACTACCGGCAAGAGCTATGTTGCCAGGCCCATCCCCCCTTTCATGCAGGACCTGATTGCAGATGGAGGCCTTATAGAACATATCAGAAAGACCGGAAAGATATAGAAGATGACATCCGGTTACACTGTTGCTATTGCAGGTGCTGCCTGTACTGCCGGTACCGAACTGGTAAAGATTCTTGAAGAAAGGGCTTTCCCTGTAGACAAGCTGATACCCTTGGACATAAGAAAGTTTCTTGGCCACGATGTCGAGTTCAACGATGAGCATATACCGGTGCGGGTGATCGAGGAATCCTCTTTCAAGGGGGTGGACATCGCCTTTTTCGTTTCAGGCGATGATATAAGCAGGGAATTTGCATCGGCAGCGGTCAGTTACGGCAGCGTAGTCATTGACAGCTCATCTGTATTCCGGATGGATGAGAATGTCCCTCTGATAATACCTGAGATCAATCCGAACAAGATCTTCCAGCACAAGGGGATCATTGCAAATCCCGGGTGTCTGACTATTCAGATGGTTCTACCGCTCTTTGCTGTTCATCTCAAGGCACGGATCAAGCGTATCATCATCTCGACATACCAGGCTGTATCCGACCGCGGACAAAAGGCAATGGACGAACTTACTGATCAGATACGCAATCTTTACAGCTTCCATGAAGTCATACCCGAAGTATATCCTCATCAGATTGCATTCAATGCACTGCCTCATGTAGACAAGTTCTGCGACAACGGTTATACGGACCAGGAAATGAGCCTGATCAACGAGACAAAGAAGATCTTCGAAGATGATACCGTGCTTATCAGTGCCACTTCTGTACAGATCCCGGTCTTTTATTCCCACTCCCAGTCGGTTAATATCGAAACTGCACGGAGGATCACGCCTGATGAGGTGCGTGGATTGCTCAGGGAGACCCCCGGAGTCGTGGTGGAAGATGACCCTTTGCAGAATGTGTACCCCTTACCGATATATGCAACAGGAAGGGATGAATGTTTCGTGGGGAGAATACGCCGGGATCTGTCCGTCAACAACGGTATAGCCATGTGGATCGTTTCCGATAATATCAGAAAGGGCACTGCTCTCAATGCAGTACAGATAGCGGAACGACTGATATCTCACTGAAATCGTATGAATACGGCGAGAATGGAGCGATGAAAGTTACTCTCGGTCAGTATTTGCCGTTATCCTCGGTGGTACACGCAGCTGATCCGCGGGTGAAGATATTTCTTATGGCCCTGGGCATAGGCACGGCCTTTCAGGTCGATACCTTTTACGGACTGGGAATCTTTTCTTTGTCCTGTATGCTGCTGACTGCCTTTTCAAAGGTTCCTCCAAGGAAACTTTTTGCAGGGCTGACTCCTTTTCTCTGGCTGTTTCTATTCACCGCGCTGCTCCATGTGTTCATGACGCCCGGAGATCCCATCTCAGAGGTGCCCTATGCAACCCGGCAGGGACTCGAGAGCGGAATCCGCGTGGGTTTTCAGCTGATATTCGCCATCTGGCTGTCCACACTCATGACGCTGACAACCTCTCCTTTGGACATGGTATGGGCACTGGAATGGTTTATGACGCCTTTGAAATATCTCAAGGTTCCCATCGATGAGATCGCACTGCTCGTGATGCTTGCAATACGTTTTATACCGCTGCTTTTCGAAGAGACCGACCGCATTATAAAGGCACAGAAATCACGTGGCGTGGACATTGAATCAGGGGGGATGATCAGGAAGGTCAAGGCCCTTATCCCCATACTTGTGCCGCTTCTGTACGGTGTATTCAGAAGGGCTGACGATCTTGCCATAGCCCTGACACTAAGGGGATATTCCCCGGGAATCAAAAGGACAAGGATGAAACAGATCAGAGCGGCATCTTCCGACTATATTGCACTTGTCGGGATAAGTGTCCTTATGGTGTGTCTCATCAGTTTGTAAGACTGCAATACCGACATTGACATTTACCGGCCTCCATGGTTTGATACCGATAATAATATATTTGTTATGCGCGGTTATGCCAGGGTGGGGTATGGTAAGGAAGAGATCATGAGAAAAATCATTTATTTGGGAATCGTTATTGTTTTTGTTCTGGCGGTTCTTCTCAGAATGAACAAGATTACCTTAATGGCGGAGCAGGATGCTGTCGGCATCGAACAGTATTATAAGACAAACGGTATTCCGGTAGAGGTGGCGCAGATTCAGCGGGGAGAGTTCCTCGTGTATTGCCGGGTCAATGCTCTGGTCATGGGGCTCAAGCAGACAGAGATATTCACGCCCATCGCAGCAAAGATACTCAAGGTGCATCATCAAGTAGGCGATGCGGTCAAAGCGGATGAGGTGATCATCAGTCTGGACAAGGAAGATCCCCGGAGTTCGGCGAGGTACCGCCAGCTTAAGGCAATATATGAGACAACCCTGAAGAATTATAACAGGATGCTTGAGTTGCAGGGATCAGGTGCTGTATCCGTGAGCCAGTTCGATGAGATAAAGATGAAGCTCGATGTAGACAGGGCAAACCTTGAGAGCGTGGTGAAGTCGGTCTCCCTTTCCAGCCCTATGGACGGAGTGCTCGTTGATATCAATGCGCGGGAAGGTGAACTCATTTCACCCATGAAGACGGTTGCCACTGTTGCAAGGGTAGATCGAGTCAGGCTTATTGCTGATGTGAGCGAATCCGATGTTGTTCGTATCATGCCGATGCAGAAGATCATGGTAAACGGCATGAACGGCAAAGGCCAGAGTCTGGGCCGTGTAACCAAGGTTTCTCTGAATGCGAACCCCAAGACCGGGCTTTTTCATATCGAGATGGAGGCGGACAACAGCAATGGGCAGTTGCGGATCGGTACATATACCACGGCCAGGATAGAGGTTCTCAATGATCCGGATGCCCTCTATGCGGATCTTCGTGCCCTTCAGACAGACCCTGACGGGAATAACTATGTATATGTCGTTGTCAACGATCATGTAACGAAAAGGATGGTAGAGAGATCCGGGTTGAATGATGATTATGTACGCATAAGCTCCGGTGTTACCAAAGATGACAAAGTCGTGGTGAGCGGTTTTAAACGTCTCGGCGACAATATCAGAGTCGTATATTAATCTGTTATGCTTGCAATGGAAACTGCATGAATCTGATCAGAATCTTTATTAACAGGCCGGTAACCACGATCATGCTGGTCTGCGTGTTTGTGGTCCTGGGGATTATTTCCTACCAGCGGATATACGTTGATCTCTTCCCTGATGTCACCCTGCCCATAGTTCTGGTTACCCAGGTATACGAAGGTGCCGCCCCCGAGGAGATAGAAACCCAGGTAGTCAAGAAGGTCGAGGATGCGGTATCAAATATCAGCGATATCAAACACATATCTTCCAGCGTGTATGAGAACTTTGGTCTGACCATCATCGAATTCAATTACGGGGTGAATGTAGATATAAAGGCCCTGGAGGTAAAGGACAAGGTCGAGGCAATAACCCATGATCTCCCCGACGATGCGGACAAGCCCCTTATCGAGAAGTTCGACCCGTTCGGTGAACCGACCCTGAGCATTGCCCTGTTCAGCGACACCATGCCTATCCATGATATCTACGAGTATGCAGATAAGGTTCTCAAGGACAAATTCTCTCAGGTATCAGGCGTTGCGAGCGTGGATGTTGTAGGCGGAAGGGAAAGGCAGATAAATGTGCGTGTTGATCTGCCCAAGCTCATGAACTACCGGCTGTCTATCCTGGATGTTATCAGTGCAATAAGAATGAAAAACCTCGACGTGCCTGCAGGCTCGATGGACCGGGGCAAGTTCAAGATAGGCGTGCGGCTCAAGGGGCAGTTCGAAACTGTTGAAGAGATTGCGGATATGTACTTCGCAGTGGAAGACGTTGGCGTTATCCAGCTCAAGGATATTGCAACCATAGAAGACGGGTTCAAGGATATCGCCTCTGTGGCACGGTTCAAGGGTCAAGAGGCTGTGATCCTCAATATCTTCAAGCAGACAGACAGTAATGTGGTCAATACCGCCGATTCCGCATACAAAAGGCTTGAAGAGGTTAGGAACGAGCTTCCTCCAGGGCTCAGTATCGAGCTCGCAAAGGATGCTACTGATTTTATCCGGGAATCAATAAGCGATGCGCTGTCGAACATATTCCTGGGTGTGCTTCTCACAACGCTTGTACTGTTCCTTTTTCTCGGCGACATACGCATGGCCCTTGTAGCTGCGGTGGTCATTCCCTCTTCCATTGTCTCTTCGTTTCTTGTAATGCAGTTGTTCGGTTTTACCCTGAATATCATTACCCTCATGGCCCTGGGGGTTTCGATCGGTGCACTTGTCGCAAATGCAATTGTCATTATCGAGAATATCCACAAGCATATTCTCCAGCATGATGATTCCAGAGAAGGTGCTGCAAAGGGGACATGGGAGGTCGCTGTCGCGGTAATGGCTGCAGCAGGTACCAATATCGTAGTATTCATCCCTATTGCATTCATGAAAGGGATATTCGGGCAGGTATTCTATCCTTTCGGCATCACGGTGGTTGCTGCCACCGTATTTTCCATCCTGGCATCCTTTTCTCTTACACCCATGCTTTCGTCGTTTGCCATGAGAAACGCCAAAGACGCAGAACAGGGATGGGGCTTCATCGGAAGACATCTCATGTTCTTTTCCCGTTGGATAGATACCCTCAGAGGGGAATATCTGCTCCTGCTCGAGACCTGTATGAAATGGAAAAAGATGACCATCGTGTTTACCCTTGTGATGCTTGCAGGCTCCATCTATCTCATGAAATATGTCGGCGGGGAGCCTTTCCCTTCTTCGGACAGCTCCGAGATCAGTATCGTTGCAGAATTGCCCCAGGACATATCCATTACTGCAAGCTCTCAGGTTCTCTCACGGATAGATGCGATTGTATCCAAGATCCCTGAACTCAAGGACTATACCTCGACCATCGGAGGCAAGAACAAAGGCATCTACGATCTGAAGGTCCACATACGCCTGGTTGATGTAGGCATGCGTTTCAGGAGCGACAAGATAGTGGCCCAGAGTCTTGTTGAGGAACTCTGCGCCATACCTGACCTTGAATTCAGCGTAACCGCAGGCAGATCGCACGGAAATGAAGGGGACATGGATGTCGATATCTACGGTACCGAGTATTCCGAACTCGTGAAGCTTTCAGAGCAGGTAAAACAGATAATGAACGATACGGGAAACTATCAGAGCATAATCAGTTCGTACAAGAACCCGAGAAAAGAGATGCGGTTCATCTCGGATGATTTCAAGACATACGTGTACGGGGGGAACAATTTAAGACTGGGTACTGTGCTGCGTGCATCAATAGACGGGGATGACTCCTCCGTGCTCAGGGACAGGGGGGAGGAATACGACATCCATGTATCCCTGGACGAGAAGTATACCGATTCCATCAATCTGCTGGGGGCAATCCTTGTACCGCTAACAAAGGATGACATACTCAATCCCATCAACAAGGTGGGCATGTTTATCCCTTCTAACGCAGAGGCGAATATCGAGAGAAAGGACAAGCAGAGGAAGATAACACTTAGATGTTTCTTCAGCAGGCTTTCCCTGACAGAGAATATGGCTATCCTGCAGGAAAAGTTTGATGAGCTCGACCTCAAACAAGGATACAAGATCGAATTCGCAGGAGACGTTGAGCTTAATAAGGAGGCGAGTGAGGCCACGTCCCAGGCATTCATCATTGCCTCTGTTCTCACGTTCATGCTGCTTGCGGCCATCCTGAACTCGATAGTGCATCCGTTTACCATTCTCCTGAGTATTCCTCTTGGCCTTGCCGGGGTATTATACTCTCTGTTTTTCTCCGGTATAACCATGAATATGCTGGCCATGATGTCCATTGTCATGCTTGTCGGCATCGTGGTCAACGGTGCAATCCTGATCATCGACGATGCCATGAATTCCATAAAGGAAGGCATTGAGACAATTCCTGCAATCAGGCAGGCGTGCTCTGATAAATTCAGGCCCATACTGATGACCAATATAGCCATTATCTGCGGACTGCTGCCCCAGGCCCTCGGAGGTTCCGGTGCCAGCTTCAGGATGGCCCTGGCAGTTCCCACCATCGGAGGCATTATTGTATCAACACTTTTCACCATGATATTCATCCCGGTCATCTTCTATTATATGGAGAGGCTCAGGCGATCAGCAATGATATTAAAGAGATTATCAAGAGCGAAATGATATTGGCTGATTAAGTATTTAGCCCGCATTTTGAATCAGAGATGGAACAGGCAATGTGGGAGCGGCTTTCAGCCGCGATTTTCCGGAAAATGTAAAGGGGTTTTATCGCGGCTGAAAGCCGCTCCCACAGAACAAGTCATATGCATTGATTCAGATGATACCTCGAAAGCTTGCTTCGAGGTAGATCATTGCACATCATAGACTTGTTCACCTGCAGAATGTGGGTTCAAGGAATGATTTCCGATGGAATCATGCGAGGTGTAGACATGTCAGTGAGCCTTCCGGGAAGAAAGACTAAGATTGTATGCACTATCGGCCCTGCCAGCAGGAACAAGCCGATCCTTTCGAAGATGATAATCTCGGGCATGAATGTGGCGCGGCTCAATTTCAGTCACGCAGATCTTGCCGAGCACGAGGAGAACATCCACAGAATAAAAGGGCTTTCTGCCTCACTGGGCATACCAGTATCCATCCTTGCAGACCTGCCGGGCCCCAAGATCAGGATAGGCAGGCTTGAAGGCGGGTCATGTGTCCTTGAGAAAGGCAAGACCGTTGTCCTTACCATACACGATGAAATCGGTTCATCATCCCTTATACCTGTTGCCTTTGGCGGTTTTATTGAAAATCTGCACAAGGGAAGCAGGGTGTTTCTCAATGACGGGTTTATTCAGTTGAAGGTGCTTCACAAAACTGCTGAACAGGCTGTGTGCAGGGTAATCATGGGTGGAAAGCTGCTCTCGAACAAGGGCATGAATCTCCCGGATGCAAGGCTTAACATAAATCCGGTTACAGACAAGGATCTTGAGTTTGTCAGGTTCGGTCTAGAAGTCGGGGTCGACATGTTCAGCGTATCCTTTGTGAAAAGCCCCGACGATATCATGAAGGTAAAACGTTTTGCCTCGTCTCTTGGAAAAGAGGCATTTGTAGTGGCAAAGATCGAGCGCAAGGAGGCCCTGGAACAGATAGATGCAATACTTGATGCTGCCGATGCTCTGATGATTGCAAGGGGCGATCTGGGGGTTGAGATCCCCATAGAGAAGGTTCCCGTTGTCCAGAAGCAGCTCACTCTTAAGGCAAATTACCGAGCAAGACCGGTTATTACGGCAACCCAGATGCTGGAATCCATGACCGCAAATACCAGGCCCACCAGGGCAGAGGTAACCGATGTGGCCAATGCCATACTCGACGGCACAGATGCTGTTATGCTTTCAGAGGAAACAGCCATCGGCAGTTATCCGGTAGAGTCTCTACGTATGCTTGTAAAGATTGCACAGATGACCGAGAAGAACAGGGGGGGTGTTGCCGCCGGTATGAGTATTCCCAGTGCAATCAGGCATGAGCTTGAACGAAGCGGTGCATCAATAGGGGATGCACTTTCTCTGAATGTGGTCAATACTCTCCATATGCTGAATATACGCTTTATCCTGGTGCCGACGCAGACCGGGGCAACAGCAAGAAGGATATCCCGGTTCAAGGGGGGGGCATGGATAATTGCCCTGTGTTCGAATGAAGCTGCGTTGAGATCCTTGAATCTTTCATACGGGATACTCCCGGTTATGGCAGATCCTGATGGTTCGGATGAGCAATTTATAGGGTATCTGAAAGAGCAGGGCCTTGCAAGGCCTGAAGACACCCTGCTTATGGTAAGTGCCCTGCCTTTCGGGGGGGTAGGAAAGGAGAATTCCCTGAAGATAATAAAGCTTGACTGATCCTGGATGGACCCCTTAAGAGTCGAAATTGCAGGAAACGAAAAAGTAAACCACAGACTCACTCAGCTCGGTACTGTAATTGTAACGATATAATGCAGCAAAGGAAGTCCCCATCTCATGCCGGGTGAAATGGCCCGTGAATTCAAAGGCAATTTTCTCACTGAATGGGTATGATAATTCAACGAGAGGATGTATCCTCGCCTGAATACTGTCCATAACGTAGTTCTCTATCTTGTCTTTTTCAATATTGTACCCGGTTATCGGCTCTGCGGAGGGTAAGCTCCTGATAATTCCGCTGTATTTCAGCAGGATATCAAAAAAGGAGGTATCGTTGATTCTATTCAGACCCGAGAGGTTGTGCAATCCATTCATGATAGCACTTCTATATGGTTGGCCGGTCCGGGTGTTGTTTTGTAAAACCTTAAAATCCTGGGCAATAATACTTTCAGGATAATCCTGTGAGGTTTCGGCTCTTAGCGGACATATCAGCAGGATCAGCAGCAGTATAAAGAATCCGAAGAGAAACTGAATCCTGTAATTACATATGATCGCCATCCGATATCCCTCCTGCTTTGTGTAAGCAATGAGCAGGCCAATTAATGCATGGAGAATATCAGTAGCTTATAGCTGGGATTATAAGGGAGGCATTACAAGAATGTGTTTAGGAATACATTTGTGGTATAACCGTAAGGGCTAGCAGATCGATCAAAGATCAAATAGGGAGGAATCAATGGCATATTCAACGATCGAGTATGAAGTACATGAAAAGGGTATCGGGGTATTATCTTTGAACCGGCCGGATAAATACAATGCGGTCAACAGTGTGATGACCGAGGAATTGTATGATTTCTGGGGTCAGCGGCAGTATGATCTCGATACGCAGGTCATTATTCTAAAGGGTAATGGGGAAAAGGGTTTCTGTGCAGGGCTCGATATGACCGAGACCATGGAACGCAGCGCCGAATTAAGCCTTGACGAGTTCTACAATTTCCAGGCGCGCCTAGGCAGGCTGAATCTTGCCATGAGGCAGGTGTCCCAGCCGATTATCTGTGCGGTTCATGGAGCTGCGGCAGGCCTTGGTTTCAGCTTTGCTCTCGCATCCGATCTTCGTGTTGTCAGCTCAGATGCCAGATTCTCGGCGGCATATATCAATATTGGTCTTGGCGGAGCGGATATGTCGTGCAGTTATTTTCTTCCCAGGCTGATCGGCGCCGGCAGGGCCTATGAATTCATGCTGACCGGCAATTTCATGTCGGCACAGGAGGCAATGGATCTGGGTCTGGCAAGTCGGATGGTCGAAAAGGACAAGGTCTTTGATACGGCCCTCGAGTTGGCAAAGATAATGATCACAAAGAATCCCATGGGACTGAAGCTTACAAAGGAAGCGATAAACATGAGTCTTCATGCCGGGAGTCTTGAGCATGCCCTTAACATGGAAGACAGAAACCAGGTGCTCCTTGTAGCGCGAGGCATGCTGGGAGCGAAGGCAAGTAAGCATTTTTAATGATCATAACCTTGAATATTCTTGATAAGACAGGATAAGGGACAATAAAATAGATGTTGATGCCCTGCTGATTCCGGCAAGGTGCTACATTCGGATGATACGCAAGCTGCTTGCAGCTCTCTTCTTAGTCCTCTCCCTCCGGGGAGAGGATAAAGGTGAGGGGGGGACAGTAAATAGAGTCTTTGATACCTCGCAAGCTTGCGGCTCGGTATTTCATTATTCAAGGTTTGTATTATTGTCTGTATTTCTATATACTAAAATGAGTATAAAGGATTCTCATTGAATATACACAATGGAGGGATTGCCGTGTCTGATGGATTGGACATTCTCATTGTCGACGATGAAGAAAATGTGTGCGAAGTGATAGCCGAACAGATCAAAGAGTACTTTACCTGGGGAGAGGTTATAACCTTTACCGATGTTGACAAGGCGATCTCTTACTGTCTGGGTCGGGACAACGGTATTATGATATTCATACTCGACGTCTTTGTGGGGCATGATAATGGTTTCTATTTCCTGGATGCCATTGCTGAGAAATATCCTTTTGCGTATCAGGACACGATAATGATAACAGGAAAGGCCGGTGACGATGTTGTGGATATGTGCGTGGCTGCAGAGGTCAACTATCTCCTTGAGAAGCCGATTCGTCCGTATGCATTGCAGCTGGCAGTCCGGGCAATCGTAACGAAATATCTGAAGTTTGCAAAGAAACTTCTTCAGGATCCTGACTTTGCCGAGAGCGTTGAAAAGATCTGAGGCCCAGTCCCTGGGTCTTACCCCTGCTCCTGGGCGTCGCACAATCCCTGCCAGAGATCGTAATCGGACACCTTGGTTATGGTTATTGCCATCTCGTGAGCCTTGGAGTCCAATCTGATAACCTCTCCCCAGAGGGTCAGGTGAGGGTTGTTGAAGCTGACCACAATCTGTCTGCCGACGATGGTATGAGCCTTTTCCGGGGTGAACCTTTTACCCCTGTCCCTGGGAAGATTGGTCATCTGGAGGCAAAAACCTCCCCAGCTGATATCTTTTGTCTCGGCAATGATTTTTATGGTTTCATCTTTAATACCCGGGCTCAAGGCCTCCATGGTGGAATCATTAATATGGATGTTGATCATGCCCTTAATCTTTTTGCTCTTTCTCGGATATTCCCTTTTGATGGAGTCCATTTACCCGCCCTGTGTAAAGTGATTTTTCTTATTATAACAATTTTTATGATTTAATCAAATTTCATAGTGAATAATATTTATTTGCACAACTCATCTGTTCAGGCAGCTGATTCTGGTGTGCATATTCCACCTTGTATGATCTCTCTTGACTCTTGAAGCCCTGATTCTTAATATTTGATTATGGAGCGTTTCAACGAAAGAGGCATGTTGATAATTCCGAACCCGGTCCGGGAGAGTTCAGCATCCGCTAAGATCCTCGTTGCAGGCAGGCTGTTCTGTCCGAACGGGCATGATCTGATCAGTCCCAGGGCATTGTTTGACGGGCATCCTGGTATTCTGATCAAGGCGGCAAAGGGATCGAGACGGGGGTGTATAGCTCTGAGTCCTGTTTATGGATCGACATCCAGGATCGTTCTTGATATCGATCTTGTCAAAGGAGAGATCATGGACTTGTATTGTCCCGCCTGCGACATCTTGCTGCCGATCCATTCTCCCTGCAGCTGCGGTGCAAATCTTGTGGCATTATTCACGTCGAAGCATCCGGATTTTACCGATTGCATTGCCATCTGCAACAGGGTGGGATGCATCAACTCCCACATACTGATCAATGACGAGGTTATCTCCCTGTCAATGATTGATACCTTCTGACGCACATAAGGAAGGTGCCATTTCTCTGCAGAAAGTATCTCTGCAGAATGTATCTGCTCACCCGGAATACAGATGAAAATATCATTTGCCGCATAGACAGGGATGTATTTGCGAGTGTTAAATGAAGGATCGGATGTTCAGTGATAACAAATCTTGAAGCAATAGCTTGAAAGCCGCGGTTTCTTGTGTCAGAATAAAACCATAAGCAAGCAGGAGAGTCTCATGGAGCTGATTATTATACTGTCGGTCTTTATCTGTATAGTGGCGTTGATCTGGTACCTCTCAAAGAGGGCACATGGGAAAGACGATGCCGTTGTAGTCGAAAACATAAGGAGATCGGCTATGAACGGGGATGTATACGCTCAGTTCAAACTTGCCAATATTTATTTCGAAGGCAGGGGTGTGGAACAGGACGATGTAGAGGCTGCCGGATGGTTTCTCAAGGCAGCCCAGCAGGATCATGTGGAGGCACAGTTTATCCTCGGCACCCTGTATGAAAAAGGTGACGGTGTCGGCAGGGATGATGCCCAGGCATATCAGTGGTTTTCCAATGCGGCCAGTCAGGGTCATAACAGATCGATAATAATGTTGGAATCGGACAAGTGGCAGGAATATATCAGGAAGCACAATTCAGGCAGGGATGGAAGGGGAGATCAGATCGACCCGGACAGGGAAGAGATTACCTCGGAACATGTGGAGAAATATACGCAGAAGGCCGGCCAGGGTGATGTTGACGCACAGTATAACCTTGCAATCATGTACTATCATGGCGAGGGTGTAGAGCGTAACCTGGAGGAGGCATTATACTGGTTTCACAAGGCAGCCGAGCAGGATGATACCGAAGCGCAATATAATCTGGGGTTTATGTACGGAAGAGGAGAGGGCATTAGAAGGGATCAGGAACAGTCCATGCAATGGTTCATGAAAGCTGCGCAGCAGGGACATGCCGGGGCACAGGAGATCGTCGGGAAGATGTTGAAGAAGCCATGACAGCTTCGTGCCGTGCCGTGTGCTGTCAACCGTAACGGGGAAGTCCTTCTCGGCGCTATGACATGATATCTTCTGTCTGATGTCCGTACTGGTTTTAACGAACAGGATTATGTGGCTGATAAGGCAACGTTGATGTTGTAGGCAATTGTCTGGCAGGCGTTGCGGATAGTTACTTGCCGGTTTTTTTCTGCAGACCTGAAAGCCCTATGAGCCCCAGTCCCACCAGTACCATTGTTGCCGGCTCCGGTATGGCGATAACAGCTGTCTGTACCGTGTTGGTGAGGTTGTCGAAGTCCATTATCTCTGCTGATAGGGCAGGTGATAAATATCCAAGTGATATTAGTGCACCAATCAGCCCAATGATTTTTTTCATCTTTTTAAATTCTCCTCCTGACACATTACGATAATTTCATATCAGTCTTACATAACACCTTTTAGCTGCGAAATACCAAGATGTCGCCTTTAAACATAAATGACATGCCTTGTCAAATGTAATCTTGATCTCTTGACAATATTATTAAGCATTTACAGCACATGACTGCTTAGGCCCTGGATATTTGATATAGTGCGAAGAGAATGTAGAGAAATAGATCTGAGGGTC
>Ga0129302_1000156_pt1 | contig 49038 bp, 44 predicted proteins | sample BlaSprsedimmetaG_FD_94476 | JGI IMG/M metagenome (GOLD analysis project Ga0129302, IMG submission 94476) | Hot spring sediment bacterial and archeal communities from California, USA to study Microbial Dark Matter (Phase II) - Blank Spring... | ecosystem: Environmental > Aquatic > Thermal springs...
CGGCCCGCGGGCCGAGCAGGGGCGTGGTGCTCTCGTCCAGCAGCACCCGCAGCCCACGCGAGGCGAGCAGGTCCAGCAGCGTCTGCAGGGTATCGGCGATCTGCGGACCGCTTTGCTTGGTGATGACGCCAATGGTCTGGAAGCCGGGCATAGCGCGTTGTTTTAAGGTGATTATTTGCCGCTCAAGTTAACACGTCCCCCGGGGTGCGCCAACTGCGACGCGGCTTGACACCGCGCGGGGCCGCTTGCGATGATTTCCCTTGGCACTCAGGGGAATAGAGTGCTAAATCCATTGTCGAAACGAGACGTCATGGCCAATCAGGAGTCGACCGTCAGCATGCTGTCCGAACGTGCCCAGTACCTGTTCAAGGCGCTGGTCGAGTCCTATATCGAGAACGGCCAGCCGGTCGGCTCGCGCACCCTGGCGCGCACCGCCGGTCTCAGCCTGAGTCCGGCCACCATCCGTAACGTGATGGCCGACCTCGAGGACCTGGGCCTGATCGTTTCGCCGCACACCTCGGCCGGGCGCGTGCCCACCGCTCGCGGCTACCGCCTGTTCGTCGATACCCTGCTGAGCGTGAGGCCGCCGGACAGCCGTGTGCTGCGCGAACTCCGGACCCGGCTTGACCCGGACCAGGACGCCAAGGGCCTGGTCGAATCCGCCTCCTCGCTGCTCTCCGCCGTCACCCAGATGGCCGGGGTGGTCACTGTGCCGCGGCGCGACCAGAGCGCGTTGCGCCAGATCGAGTTTCTGCCGCTGTCGGATCGGCGTGTGCTCGCCATCATGGTGATGAACGAGAAAGAGGTGCAGAACAAGATCCTGCACCTCGAGCGCGAGTACAGCGCCTCGGACCTGCAGCAGGCGGCCAATTACCTGAACGCGATGTTCTCCGGCAAGGGGGTCTCCGCCGTGCGCGACTCCCTGCTGCGCGAACTGGACGCCGTGCGCGCGGACATGGACCGCATGATGCGCTCGGCCATCGAGCTCGGAGGCAAGGTCTTCGCCGGCGAGGCCGAGGGCGAGGACGACGGCTACGTGCTGGCCGGCGAGGCGAACCTGTTCGATTACCAGGAGCTCTCCGACATCGAGAAGCTGCGCCAGCTCTTTGATGCCTTCCAGCAGAAGCGGGAGATCCTGCACCTGCTCGACAAGTCCATCAGTGCCGAGGGCGTGCAGATCTTCATCGGTCAGGAGGCCGGCTACAGCGTGCTGGACGACTGCAGCGTGATCTCCGCGCCGTACTCGGTGGACGGTCGCGTGCTGGGCGTGCTCGGGGTGATCGGCCCCACGCGCATGGCCTACGAGCGCGTGATCCCCATCGTGGACGTGACCGCGAAACTGCTGGGCGCGGCCTTGAAGTCGCGCAACTAGCCCCCATACCTAGGGTCCTGTCACATGTCTACCGGTGCGCGCCTCTGGCGCGCGCCGGCAATAAACATTTATCTGCTTAAGAAAGTTTGGAGTATTCGATGGCCGAGCAAGACAAACCCGAGACTGGCAAGTCCGAACCCGAAGCCACCAGCGACATCGAGTCCGGCCAGGCCCCGGCGATGGAGGGCGGCGAGATCGAGACGTTGCGCCAGGCGCTGGAGGCCGAGCGGGCCCGGGCCGACGAGAATTGGGACAAGCTGCTGCGTACCCAGGCCGAGATGGACAACCTGCGCAAACGCACCGAGCGCGAGCTCGAGAACGCCCACAAGTACGCGCTGGAGAAGTTTGCCGGCGAGCTGCTGGCGGTGCGTGACAGCCTGGAAATGGGCATTCAGGCTGCGGGCGATGCCGAGGCGCAGCAGCTCAAGGAGGGGAGTGAGCTCACCCTGAAGCTGCTCACCCAGGTGATGGACAAGTACGGTATCCAGGCCGTGGACCCGGCCGGCGAGAAATTCGACCCCGAGCGCCACCAGGCCATGTCCATGCAGGAATCGGCCGACGTGCCGCCCAACACCGTCGTGGCGGTGATGCAGAAGGGCTACACGCTCAACGACCGGCTGCTGCGCCCGGCCATGGTGATGGTCTCCAGGGCCCCCGCGGATTCCTGATCAGCGGCCCTTGAAATCCGGCTGCGCGGCCACATCTTTCAGCACATACGAATTTTCGGTTAACACGACTCGAAACGAATTGGAGTAACAGTCATGGGCAGAATCATCGGCATCGACCTGGGCACGACCAACAGCTGCGTGGCGGTCATGGAAGGCGGTACCCCCAAGGTCATCGAGAACAGCGAGGGTGATCGCACCACGCCGTCCATCATCGCCTTCACCGACGACGGCGAGGTTCTGGTCGGCCAGTCGGCCAAGCGCCAGGCGGTCACCAACCCGAGCAACACCCTGTTTGCCGTCAAGCGCCTGATCGGTCGCCGTTTCGAGGAAGATGCGGTACAGAAGGATATCAAGCTGGTGCCCTACCAGATCATCAAGGCCGACAACGGCGACGCCTGGGTCGAGGTGAAGGGCAAGAAGATGGCCCCGCCGGAGATCTCCGCGCGCGTGCTGCAGAAGATGAAGAAGACCGCCGAGGACTACCTGGGTGAGGAAGTCACCGAGGCGGTCATCACCGTGCCGGCCTACTTCAACGACTCCCAGCGGCAGGCCACCAAGGATGCGGGCAAGATCGCGGGCCTCGACGTCAAGCGCATCATCAACGAGCCCACCGCGGCTGCGCTGGCCTACGGCATGGATAAGAAGCGCGGCGACCGCAAGGTGGCCGTGTACGACCTGGGCGGCGGTACCTTCGACATCTCTATCATCGAGATCGCGGACCTGAATGGAGAGCAGCAGTTCGAGGTGCTGTCCACCAACGGCGACACCTTCCTCGGTGGCGAGGACTTCGACATGCGCCTCATCGACTACCTGGCCGATGAGTTCAAGAAGGAAAACGGTATCGACCTGCACAAGGATCCGCTGGCCCTGCAGCGCCTGAAGGAGGCTGCCGAGAAGGCCAAGATCGAGCTGTCCTCCAGCCAGCAGACTGAGGTCAACCTGCCGTATATCACCGCCGACCAGACGGGGCCGAAGCACCTGAACCTGAAAGTGACCCGCGCCAAGCTGGAATCGCTGGTGGAAGACCTGATCAAGCACACCATCGAGCCCTGCAAGCTCGCCATCAAGGACGCCGGCCTGTCCGTCGGCGATATCGACGACATCATCCTGGTCGGTGGCATGACCCGCATGCCCAAGGTGCAGGAGGCGGTGAAGGAATTCTTCGGCAAGGACCCGCGCAAGGACGTGAACCCGGACGAGGCCGTGGCCGTGGGCGCAGCGATTCAGGGCGGCGTGCTGGGCGGCGAGGTCAAGGACGTGCTGCTGCTGGACGTGACCCCGCTGTCCCTGGGTATCGAGACCCTGGGCGGGGTGATGACCAAGCTCATCGAGCGCAACACCACCATCCCGACCAAGGCCAACCAGGTGTTCTCCACCGCTGAGGACAACCAGACGGCAGTGACCGTGCATGTGCTGCAGGGCGAGCGCGAGCGCGCGGTGGACAACAAGTCGCTGGGTCGCTTCGACCTCACCGACATCCCGCCGGCCCCGCGCGGCGTGCCGCAGATCGAGGTCACCTTCGACATCGACGCCAACGGCATCCTCAACGTGTCGGCGAAGGACAAGGCCACCGGCAAGGAGCAGAAGATCACCATCAAGGCCTCCTCGGGCCTGTCGGACGACGAAGTCGAAAAGATGATTAAGGACGCCGAGGCGCATGCCGCGGACGACAAGAGGTTCCACGAGCTGGTCTCGGCCCGCAATCAGGCCGACAACCTGATCCACGCCACCGAGAAGTCGCTGAAGGAATTCGGCGACAAGGTGAGCGAAGACGAGAAGAAGGCCATCGAGGAAGCCGCCGACGCCCTGCGCGAGGCCATGAAGGGCGACGACAAGGACGCCATCGAGGCCAAGACCCAGGCCCTGGCCGAGGCCTCCGGCAAGCTCGCCGAGAAGATGTACGCCGAGCAGGCCGCGGGTGAGGGTGCCGAGGGCGCGGCCGGCGGCGAGCAGGCGGCTGGTGGCAAGGCCGATGACGATGTGGTCGACGCCGAGTTCGAGGAAGTCGACGACAAGAAGAAACAGTAACCGGCCCCCGCCGCAGGGATGACGAGGCCGGGGACCCTTCGGGGCCCCCGGCCTGATGTCATGCGGCGGATGAACGAGGTAGCGACGAAACCATCATGTCCAAACGCGATTATTACGAAGTCCTCGGGGTCGAGAAGAACGTGAGCGAGGCGGAGCTGAAGAAGGCCTACCGCCGGCTGGCGATGAAGTACCATCCCGACCGCAACCCGGACGACGCCGAGGCGGAAGAGCGCTTCAAGGAGGCCAAGGAGGCCTACGAGGTGCTGTCCGATCCGCAGAAGCGCTCGGCCTATGACCAGTTTGGGCATGCCGGCGTCGATCCGTCGATGGGGGGCGGTGGCTTCCACGGTGGCGGCGGCGCCGGTTTTGGCGACATCTTCGACGACATTTTCGGCGACATTTTCGGTGGCGGCGGGGCCCGGCGCGGCGGCGAGCGCGTCTATCGCGGGGCCGACCTGCAGTACAATCTGGAACTCACCCTGGAAGAGGCGGTGTTCGGTACCGAGGCCCGTATCCGCGTGCCGGTGCTCGTGACCTGCTCGCACTGCGACGGCAGCGGCGCCGCCCCGGGCTCCGAGCCCGTGACCTGCAACACCTGCGGCGGCGTGGGCCAGGTGCGCATGCAGCAGGGCTTCTTCTCCGTGCAGCAGACCTGCCCGCGCTGTCGCGGTGCCGGCAAGATTATCACCAACCCCTGTGTGGCCTGCCACGGCGAGGGGCGGGTGGAGGAGGAGAAGACCCTGTCGGTGAAGGTGCCGGCCGGGGTCGATACCGGCGATCGCATCCGCCTGGGCGGGGAGGGCGAGGCCGGTATCAACGGTGGTCCGTCGGGCGACCTGTACGTGCAGATTCGCGTCAAGCCGCACGACATCTTTACCCGCGAGGGCGTCGATCTGCATTGCGAGGTACCGATCTCCATCGGCGTCGCCGCGCTGGGCGGTGAACTCGAGGTCCCCACGCTGGATGGTCGCGTCAAGCTCAAGATCCCGGCAGAGACTCAGTCGGGCAAGCTGTTCCGCCTGCGGGGCAAGGGCGTGACGTCGGTGCGTGGCGGCATGACCGGCGACCTGATCTGTCGTACCACGATCGAGACCCCGGTGAACCTCACGCGGCGGCAGAAGGAGCTGCTGGAAGAGTTCGAGTCCACGCTGAAGGCGGGTGGGGAGAAGCACAGCCCGCGGGCCTCGGGCTGGCTCGATGGCGTCAAGCGTTTCTTCGATGGCCTGAAATTCTGAGCCATGATGAATCTTCCTGCGATTATTCCGTCAAATCCCGCGACACCGCATTGCTGACGAGGCCCTGAACCCGATGACGAAATCCGTTTCCAACCCCGTTCGCCGCCGCCTGCTGCATGGCCTGCTGGCGCTGATCCCGGCCGGCACGCTGGCTGGCGTCACCAACGTCCGTGCCGCCGATTCGGTCGACGACCTGCGCTTTCCCGGCGACCCGGCCGAGCACCGCGTCGTCTATCAGCTCAACCACGCCGACGTCGACTACATGGAGCACGTGATCTTCTCCGTGGGGGCGATGCTCAGGAAATACACGGACAATATCGAGATCGTGGTCGTCGCTTTCGGCCCCGGCATCCACATCCTTGGCAAGCGCCCCGAGCGGCCCGTGCCCAAGCTGCTGCAGCAGCGCGTCGAGAGCCTGTCGCAGTACGGCGTGAAGTTTATTGCCTGCGGCAACACCATGAAGACGCTCAACTGGGACGCCGACGACATCGTGCCGTTTGCCGAGATCGAGGAGGTGGGCGCGGCGGCGCTGATGGAGTATCAGGAAAAGGGTTTTTCCTACATCAGCTGGTAGACTCGCGGCGCGGGCCTGCCCGCATGACATGACTTGTTTGGGGGACGCATGACCAGAATCGCGATCGTGGGCGCCGGTGGGCGCATGGGCCGCACGCTCATCGAGGCCGTACACCATGCCGACGGGGCCGAACTCTCGGCTGCTACCGAGCGGTCCGGCAGCTCGCTGCTGGAGGCCGATGCCGGCGAACTCGCCGGGGTCGGCCGCCTGGGGGTGACGATTGCCGACTCGCTGGCCACCGCCGGCGACTTCGACGTGCTCATCGACTTCACCGCCCCGGCGGCCACGCTCGAGCACCTGGCCTACTGCGTCGAGCACGGCAAGCGCATCGTGATCGGCACCACCGGCCTGAGCGAGGCCGAGCGCGACAGCATCCGCGAGGCCGGCGAGCGTATCGGCGTGGTGTTCGCGCCCAACATGAGCGTCGGCGTCAACCTTTGCCTGAAACTGCTGGATCTCGCCGCCCGCGTGTTGGGCGAGGAGGTCGATATCGAGATCGTTGAGGCCCACCACCGCCACAAGGTGGACGCCCCCTCCGGCACCGCCCTGCGCATGGGCGAGGTGGTGGCCGACGCACTGGGGCGTGACCTCAAGACCTGCGCCGTCTACGGGCGCGAGGGGCAGACCGGCGAGCGCGACCGCCAGACCATCGGCTTCGAGACCATCCGCGCCGGGGACATCGTGGGTGAGCACACAGTGATGTTCGCGGGGCTGGGCGAGCGCGTGGAGATCACCCACAAGGCCTCCAGTCGCATGACCTTCGCCAAGGGGGCGGTGCGCGCGGCGCAGTGGGTCATGGGGCGCGAGGCGGGGCTCTATGACATGCAGGACGTGCTCGGGTTGCGCTGAAACCGCTACGCCCCGGTTCGTTCGCGATGGACAGGGGGCGGCATAATCGGTATAATAATCAACCCACTAAGCAAGCTTTTCCTTGGTCACACATTTACCGCAAACGGGATGGATCTGAATCCATCCCGTTTGCATATCTGCAGCCGGAGGCCAGTTTGAAAACACCTGCCCTGCTAGTGCTTGAGGATGGCAGCCTCTTCCGGGGCGAGTCGATCGGTTTCGAGGGTGACACCGTCGGCGAAGTCGTCTTTAACACGGCCCTGACCGGGTACCAGGAAATCCTCACCGATCCTTCCTATTCCAGACAGGTCGTCACGCTGACCTATCCGCACATCGGCAACGTCGGCACCAACCTCGACGACGAGGAATCGGCGCACGTGCATGCGGCCGGTCTCATCATTCGTGATCTGCCGCGGCGCGTGTCCAACTGGCGCTCGCAGGAATCGCTGCCGGACTACCTCTGGCGCCACAGGGTGGTGGCCATCGCCGACATTGACACCCGCCGCCTCACGCGCATCCTGCGGGAGAAGGGCTCGCTGTCCGGTGCGATCGTGACGGGCAAGGCCGCCGCCGACGAGCAGGCGGCGCTGGCGCTGGCGAAAGGCTTCCCGGGTCTCAAGGGCATGGACCTGGCCAAGGAGGTTACCACCCACGAGCCCTACGAGTGGGCGCAGGGTACCTGGACGCTGGAGGGCGGCATGCCGGGCGCGCCGCATCCCATCGAGGAGAAGCTGCCCTACCATGTGGTAGCCTGGGACTACGGCGTGAAGCGCAACATCCTGCGCATGCTGGTCGATCGCGGCTGCCGCCTGACGGTGGTGCCGGCCCAGACTCCGGCCTCGGAAGTGCTGAAGATGAATCCCGACGGCGTGTTTCTGTCCAACGGGCCAGGCGACCCGGAGCCCTGCGATTACGCGATTCAGGGCATCCGCGAGGTGCTGGATGCCGACCTGCCGATCTTCGGTATCTGCCTGGGTCATCAGTTGCTCGGCCTGGCCAGCGGTGCGAAGACGGTGAAGATGAAGTTCGGGCACCACGGCGCGAACCATCCCGTGCAGGACCTGGACACGGGCCGCGTGATGATCTCCAGCCAGAACCATGGCTTTGCGGTGGACGAGAAGACGTTGCCGGACTGCCTGCGTGCGACCCACAAGTCGTTGTTCGATGGCTCGCTGCAGGGCGTGCACCGCACCGACAAGCCGGCCTTCAGCTTCCAGGGTCACCCGGAGGCCAGCCCCGGTCCGCACGACGTCGCGCCGCTGTTCGATCATTTCATCGAGCTGATGCAAGCGCGCAACGCCGGCGCGTAACCCTCATTTTCCAGGCAAGCAACGGGACGAGTCTCGCGAAAACACCATGCCGAAAAGAACCGACATCGAAAGCATCCTCATCATCGGCGCCGGCCCGATCATCATCGGCCAGGCCTGCGAATTCGACTACTCCGGCGCCCAGGCCTGCAAGGCCCTGCGCGAGGAGGGCTACCGCGTCATCCTGGTGAACTCCAACCCGGCCACCATCATGACCGACCCGGAGATGGCCGACGCGGTGTACATCGAGCCCGTTGACTGGAAGACGGTGGAGCGCATCATCGAGAAGGAGCGGCCCGACGCCGTGCTGCCGACCATGGGCGGCCAGACGGCGCTCAACTGCGCGCTGGATCTGGACAGGCATGGCGTGCTGGAAAAGTACGGCGTGGAGATGATCGGCGCCTCCCCGGACGCCATCGACATGGCCGAGGACCGCGAGCGTTTCCGTGACGCGATGAGCGAGATCGGGCTGGGCTCGGCGAAATCGGCCGTGGCCAACAGCTGGGAAGAGGCGCAGGAGATCCAGGCCGAGATCGGCTTCCCGGTGATCATTCGCCCATCCTTCACGCTTGGCGGCAGCGGCGGTGGTATTGCCTACAATCGCGAGGAATTCGAGGAGATCGTCAAGCACGGCCTCGACCTCTCGCCGACCAACGAGGTGCTGCTTGAGGAGTCGCTGCTCGGCTGGAAGGAATACGAGATGGAGGTGGTGCGCGACAAGAACGACAACGCCATCATCGTCTGCTCCATCGAGAACCTCGACCCGATGGGCGTGCACACCGGCGACTCGATCACCGTCGCCCCGGCGCAGACGCTCACCGACAAGGAATACCAGATCATGCGCGACGCCTCGCTGGCGGTACTGCGCAAGATCGGCGTGGAGACCGGCGGTTCCAACGTGCAGTTCTCGGTCAATCCCGAGGACGGCCGCCTGGTCATCATTGAGATGAACCCGCGCGTGTCGCGCTCCTCGGCGCTGGCCTCCAAGGCCACCGGCTTCCCGATCGCCAAGGTCGCGGCCAAGCTGGCCGTGGGTTTCACGCTGGACGAGCTGCAGAACGAGATCACCGGCGGCGCGACTCCGGCCTCCTTCGAGCCGAGCATCGACTACGTGGTCACCAAGATCCCGCGCTTCACCTTCGAGAAATTCCCGCAGGCCAAGGCGCGCCTCACCACGCAGATGAAATCCGTGGGCGAGGTGATGGCCATCGGTCGCACCTTCCAGGAGTCCTTCCAGAAGGCGCTGCGCGGCCTGGAGACGGGCGCCGACGGTCTGGACGAAGTGCTGGAGCCGGCTGACGAGAATGCCCAGGCGATCCTGCGTCACGAGCTGGCCGAGGTGGGGCCGGAGCGCATCTTCTACGTGGGTGATGCCTTCCGCATGGGCATGAGCGTGGGGGAGGTCCACGAGGCGACCGCCATCGACCCGTGGTTCCTCGACCAGATTCACGAGTTGATCCAGATCGAGCAGGACCTCAAGGGCCGCGAGTTGGCCTCGATCGATCGCGACGAGCTGTTCGGCCTCAAGCGCCGGGGCTTCTCCGACCGTCGCCTGGCCACGCTGCTGGGCGATACCGAGTACGCCGTACGCGCACGCCGGCAGGAACTGGGGGTGCGCCCGGTGTACAAGCGCGTGGACACCTGCGCCGCCGAGTTCGCCACCCGCACGGCCTACATGTATTCCTCCTACGAGGAGGAGTGCGAGGCCGACCCCACCGACCGTGAGAAGATCATGGTGCTGGGCGGTGGGCCCAATCGCATCGGCCAGGGGATCGAATTCGACTACTGCTGCGTGCATGCGGCACTCGCCATGCGCGAGGACGGCTATGAGACCATCATGGTCAACTGCAACCCGGAGACCGTGTCCACCGATTACGATACCTCCGACCGCCTGTATTTCGAGCCGCTCACGCTGGAGGACGTGCTGGAGATCGTGCACGTCGAGAAGCCCAGGGGTGTAATCGTGCAGTATGGGGGGCAGACCCCGCTCAAGCTCGCCCGCGACCTGGAGAAGGCCGGCGTGCCGATCATCGGCACGACGCCAGACTCCATCGACCTGGCCGAGGATCGTGAGCGTTTCCAGAAGATGATCGACAAGCTTGGGCTGAAGCAGCCGCCGAACCGCACTGCGCGCAACCCGGAGGATGCGGTGCGCCTGGCGGCCGAGATCGGCTACCCGGTGGTGGTGCGTCCGTCCTACGTGCTGGGTGGCCGCGCCATGGAGATCGTCTACGACGAAACCGACCTGCGCCGCTACATGACCGAGGCCGTGAAGGTCTCCAACGACTCGCCGGTGCTGCTCGACCACTTCCTCGATTCCGCCGAAGAGGTGGACGTGGACGCGATCTGCGACGGCGAGGACGTGCTGATCGGCGGTGTCATGCAGCATATCGAGCAGGCCGGTGTGCATTCGGGCGATTCGGCCTGTTCGCTGCCGCCGTATTCGCTCAATCCGGTGGTCATGGAGCGCATGCGCGAGCAGGTCCGGGCCATGGCGCAGGAGCTCAAGGTCATCGGTCTCATGAACACCCAGTTCGCCATCCAGGGCGACGAGATCTACATCCTCGAGGTGAACCCACGCGCCTCGCGCACTGTACCTTTCGTCTCCAAGGTGATCGGCAGGCCGCTGGCAAAGATCGCGGCCCGCTGCATGGTCGGGCAAAGCCTCAAGCAGCAGGACGCGGGCGAGGAGATCATCCCCAACTACTTCGCCGTGAAGGAGGCCGTGTTCCCCTTCATCAAGTTCCAGGGCGTGGACCCGATCCTCAGCCCGGAGATGAAGTCCACCGGCGAGGTGATGGGTGTGGGCCGCAGCTTCGCCGAGGCCTTCGGCAAGTCGCAGCTGGGTGCCGGCGTGAAGCTGCCGGCGCCGGGGCGTGCATTCATCAGCGTGCGTGACGTGGACAAGGGGGGCATCGTCGACGTGGCCCGCAAGCTCACCGAGCTCGGTTTCGACGTGGTCGCCACCCGTGGCACGGCCGCCGCGCTCGAGGCGGCCGGTGTGGCCTGTGTGCAGGTCAACAAGGTGCTCGAGGGCCGCCCGCACATCGTGGACATGATAAAGAACGACGAAATCGTGCTGATCATCAATACCACCGAAGGCAAGCAGGCGACTGCCGACTCCTTCACCATCCGTCGCGAGGCGCTGCAGCACAAGGTGACCTACACCACCACCCTGGCCGGCGCACGCGCGACGGTGGAGGCCATGGCCGAGGCTGCCTCCGGTGGGGAGAATGTCTACCGCCTGCAGACGCTGCATGAGGAGAATCTGGCATGAGCAAGGTACCGTTGACGGTTCGTGGCGCCGAGAAACTCAAGGCCGAACTGCACAAGCTCAAGACCGAGGACCGCCCGCGCGTGATCGAGGCGATTGCCGACGCGCGCGAGCACGGCGACCTGAAGGAAAACGCCGAGTATCACGCCGCGCGCGAGCAGCAGAGCTTCATCGAGGGGCGGATCAAGGAGATCGAGTCCAAGCTGTCCAACGCCCAGATCATCGATGTCACGCAGGTCAATGCGGGTGGCAAGGTGATCTTCGGTGCCACCGTGGACCTCTACGACGAGGAGGCGGACAAGGAGATCACCTACCAGATCGTCGGCGACGACGAGGCCGACATCAAGGCGGGGCTGATTTCCGTGAGTTCGCCGATCGCGCGTGCGCTCATCGGCAAGGAGGAAGGGGATATCGCCGAGGTCGACGCCCCGGGCGGGCGCAAGAGCTTCGAGGTCGTGGCCGTCCGCTACGTCTGAACCTTGCGACGACTGCCGCGGGTCAGCCCCGCGGCAGCTCGATAACCGGTTTTTCCGGGTTTTTCCTGTACAGCACGGCGATGTTGCCGATGCGCTGCACGAGTTCAGCGCCGGCATGCCCGCAGATCTCGCCGATCAGGGTGTCACGCGCGTCGCGGTCGCCGACGCTGACCTTGACCTTGATGAGTTCGTGGTAGCTCAGTGCGCCATCGATCTCGTCGAGCACCGTCGGCTTTAGACCCTGCTGCGCCACCCAGACCACGGGCTTGAGCGTGTGCGCACGGGTGCGCAGGAATTTGCGCTGTTTGTCACTTAGGGGCATGTACTGCGTTCCGTTCCGGATTTTGGATCGGCGAAGTGTAGCATGTACCGCCCATCAAGCTGAGAGCATTTGCCACCATGGCCCGCAGCAAGAGCAGCTCACGCTGGCTCAAGGAACATTTCAAAGACGAGTACGTGCGCAGGGCGCAGGAGCAGGGTTACCGCTCCCGGGCCGTGTTCAAGCTGCTCGAAGTCCAGGAAAAGGACCGCATCCTGCGGCCCGGCATGGTCGTCGTCGACCTGGGCGCCGCGCCGGGCGGCTGGAGCGAGGTCGCCCGGCAGCTTGTCGGACGCAAGGGGCGCGTCATCGCCACCGACATCCTGCCCATCGATCCCATCGAGGGTGTGGAATTCCTCGAGGGCGATTTTCGCGAGGAGGCGGTGCTGGCGCAGCTGCTGGAGCTGATCGGTGCGGACCGTGCGGACCTTGTACTCTCGGATATGGCCCCCAACTTGAGTGGTGTGGATGCCGTGGATCAGCCGCGGGCCATGTATCTGGCCGAGCTCGCGCTGGATCTCGCGCGCAAGGTGTTGAAACCTGGCGGCGATTTTCTGGTCAAGGTATTTCAGGGCGAGGGTTCCGAGGAATATATCCGCACACTTCGTCAGGATTTCGACAAGGTCATCATCCGCAAACCAAAGGCTTCCAGGCCTCGTTCGCGCGAGGTCTATATTCTGGCCAGGGGCCTGAATGTGGTGTAAGGTCTTTTTTGAATAGAACGCGTTCTCATTGAGGTATTCCCTTGAACGATCTCGTCAAGAATCTCATCCTGTGGGCAGTCATCGCGCTGGTGCTGATGTCCGTCTTCAGTAGCTTCAATCAGCCCGGCACGCCGCCCAAGGCCTACACCTATTCGCAGTTCATTTCGGACGTGAAGTCGGGGCAGATTCGTCAGGTCACGATTCAGGACAATCGTATCGAGGGCGTGACGACCTCGGGCCAGAAGTTCGCCACCTTCGCCCCGGACGATCCGGGCATGATCGGTGACCTGCTGGCGCATAACGTCGAGATCTCGGCCGTGCAGCCCAAGCAGCGCTCGCTGCTGGTGGACATCCTCATCAGCTGGGCGCCTTTCATCCTCATCATCGCGCTGTGGATCTACATCATGCGCCAGATGCAGGGCGGTGGCGCTGGGCGAGGCGCGATGTCCTTCGGCAAGAGCCGCGCACGCCTGATGGGCGAGGACCAGATCAAGGTGACCTTTGCTGACGTCGCCGGTTGCGACGAGGCCAAGGAGGATGTCGGCGAGCTGGTGGAATTCCTGCGCGATCCCGGCAAGTTCCAGAAGCTGGGTGGCAAGATCCCGCGCGGCATCCTGATGGTGGGCTCCCCTGGTACCGGCAAGACCCTGCTGGCCAAGGCTATTGCCGGCGAGGCCAAGGTGCCGTTCTTCAGTATTTCCGGCTCCGACTTCGTCGAGATGTTCGTCGGCGTGGGCGCCTCGCGCGTGCGTGACATGTTCGAGCAGGCCAAGAAGAGCGCTCCCTGCATCATCTTTATCGACGAGATCGACGCCGTGGGTCGCCAGCGTGGCGCCGGCCTGGGCGGTGGTCACGACGAGCGCGAGCAGACGCTGAACCAGCTGCTGGTGGAAATGGACGGTTTCGAGGGTACCGAAGGCGTCATCGTCATCGCCGCCACCAACCGTCCGGACGTGCTGGACCCCGCGCTGCTGCGCCCCGGCCGCTTCGACCGCCAGGTGGTGGTGCCGCTGCCGGACGTACGCGGCCGCGAGCAGATCCTCAAGGTGCACATGCGCAAGGTGCCGCTGGGCGACAACGTGCGCCCGGACATCATCGCGCGCGGCACCCCGGGCTTTTCCGGCGCCGATCTTGCTAACCTGGTGAACGAAGCGGCCCTGTTCGCCGCCCGCGCCAACAAGCGCGTCGTCGACATGGATGACTTCGAGCGCGCCAAGGACAAGATCATGATGGGCGCCGAGCGCAAGTCCATGGTGATGAGCGAGGATGAGAAGAAGCTCACGGCCTATCATGAGGCCGGGCATGCCATCGTCGGCCTCAACGTGCCCGAGCATGATCCGGTGTACAAGGTCACCATCATCCCGCGCGGTCGCGCGCTGGGCGTGACCATGTTCCTGCCGGAGGAGGATCGCTACAGCCACTCCAAGCAGCGCCTGGAGAGCCAGATCTCCAGCCTGTTCGGTGGGCGTATCGCCGAGGAGTTGATCTTTGGCCCGGACCGCGTCACCACCGGCGCCTCCAATGATATCGAGCGCGCCACCGATATCGCGCGCAACATGGTCACCCGCTGGGGGCTGTCCGACAAGCTGGGGCCGCTCGCCTACAGCGAGGATGAAGGTGAGGTGTTTCTTGGCCGCTCGGTCACGCAGCACAAGCACATGTCCGACGAGACGGCGCATGCCATCGACGAGGAGATCCGCACGTTCATCGACCGGAATTTCAACCGGGCGAAGAACATCCTCGAAGAGAACATGGACAAGCTGCACACCATGGCGCAGGCCCTGATCAAGTACGAGACCATCGATCAGGAGCAGATCAGGGACATCATGCAGGGCCGCGCCCCGCGCCCGCCGGCCGGTTGGGACGACAACGAACCCACCTCGGGCTCGGGCGTCAGCAGCCAGGAAGAGCCGGAGAAGGGCAAGGGTGGCGAGATCGGCGGACCCGCCAGTCTCCACTAGTCCTGCCGGCTGACAACAGGGGATGCGCGTGAGTAGAATCCGCGCATCCCTTTTTCTTTGCCCGGGTGATTCTTTCCAGCAATGCGCGTACTGCAATGTGGTGACAGGCCTCTGAGCCTTGACGTCCCGCGGGTGATGGGGATTCTCAATGTCACCCCCGACTCCTTCTCCGACGGCGGGCGCTTCAATGCGCCGGAGCGCGCCATCGCGCGTGCCCGCGAGATGGTGGCCGAGGGGGTCGACATCATCGACGTGGGCGGCGAGTCCACCCGCCCCGGCGCCCCCGAGGTATCGCTGGACGAGGAGCTGTCCCGGGTGGTGCCGGTGATCGCGGCCATTGCCGACGAGATCGACGTGCCGATTTCGGTGGATACCTCGCGCCCCGAGGTGATGCGGGCCGCCGTGGCGGCCGGGGCCGGCCTCATCAACGACGTACGCTCGCTGGGCGTGCCGGGGGCCCTGGAGGCGGCCGTGGCGCTCGGCGTCCCTGTGTGCCTCATGCACATGCAGGGGCAGCCGCGCAGCATGCAGTGCGATCCGCGGTATGACGACGTGGTCGTCGAGGTCCGGGACTTCCTCCGGGAGCGGGCGGCGGCCTGCGAGGCGGCCGGCATTCCGCCGGCGCGCATTCTGCTGGACCCTGGCTTCGGCTTCGGCAAGACGCTGGCGCACAATCTGCGCCTGCTGCGCGAGCTCGAGGCGCTGGTCGCCCTGGACTACCCGGTGCTGGCGGGGCTGTCGCGCAAGTCGATGATCGGTAAGGTATTGGGCGATGCGCCGGTGGACCGGCGGCTCTACGGCAGCGTGAGCGGCGCGGTTATCGCCGCGCTCAAGGGCGCGCGTATCCTCCGGGTACATGACGTGCGACCCACGGCCGAGGCGCTGCGCCTGGTGGCGGCAATGGAGAAGGCATAGGAACCGATGACGAGACGCTACTTCGGAACGGATGGCATACGCGGGCGGGTCGGCAACGAGCCGATGACCCCGGATTTCGTGCTCAAGCTCGGCTGGGCCGCAGGCCGGGTACTGGTCGACGGCGGCCACCCGACGGTCCTGATTGGTAAGGACACGCGCATTTCCGGCTACATGCTGGAGTCTGCACTGCAGGCCGGCCTGTCGGCCGCCGGGGTCAATATCCGTCTGCTCGGGCCCATGCCCACGCCGGCGGTGGCCTACCTCACGCGCACGCTGCGGGCCTCGGCGGGGATCGTGCTGTCGGCCTCGCACAATCCCTATTACGACAACGGCGTGAAGTTCTTCTCCTGCGATGGCAGCAAGCTGCCCGACGACGTGGAACTGCGCATCGAGGCGGAGATGGACCGTCCCCTTGAGACGGTGGACTCCGCCTCCCTCGGCAAGGCCGAGCGTGTGGTGGACGCGGCGGGGCGCTACATCGAGTTTTGCAAGAGCACGGTGCCCTGGGGCACGCGCCTGCGTGACCTGCGCGTGGTGGTCGACTGTGCCCACGGCGCCACCTACCACGTTGCGCCCGACGTGCTGGAGGAGCTGGGAGCGGAGGTGATCGCCATCGGGGTGGACCCCAACGGCACCAACATCAACGCCGACTGTGGCGCCACCGCTCCCCAGCAGCTGCGTACCGCCGTGCTGAGGCACCAGGCCGACATCGGCATCGCCCTGGACGGTGATGGCGACCGGCTGATCATGGTCGATGCCCGCGGCGAGGTGGTGGATGGGGACGAGGCCCTGGCGATCCTGGCCTGGGCGCGACGGGCGCAGGGCGCGGCCGGCGGCGGGGTGGTCGGCACCCAGATGAGTAACCTCGGGCTGGAAAAGGCGCTTGCAGCGATGGGCACCCCCTTCGCGCGTGCCCGGGTCGGCGACCGCTACGTGATGGAGTTGCTGAAGCAGCAGGGCTGGCTGTTGGGAGGCGAGTCCTCGGGTCACCTGATCTGCCTAGACAAGACGACCACGGGCGACGGCATCGTCTCCGCGTTGCAGATACTCTCCATCATGGCCGAGACCGACAAGCCGCTGCACGAGCTCAAGGCGGTGATGCACAAGTACCCGCAGGCGCTGGTCAATGTCCCCATCGCGCAGCGTATCGACCTCGATCGTGCCCGCGGGGTACAGGCCGCAGTCTCGGCCGTAGAGGCCGAACTGGGAGCCGCCGGGCGCGTGCTGTTGCGCGCCTCGGGCACCGAGCCGCTGGTGCGGGTGATGGTCGAGGGCGAGAGCGAGCGACAGGTCGCCAAGCTCGCCGAGACGATCGCCGCAGCGGTGCGTGAGGCGGCTGCCGCAGGGTGAGCGCGTCCGGTCTTCAGGGGCCATGAAAAAATTGATTTATTGGGCCGCTGCCGGTAACCTTGCCGGCTTTCTGAATCGAGTTGGGAGGACGGCATGCGTCAACCGCTGGTAGCCGGCAACTGGAAACTGAATGGTTCTCTCGCGAGCAGCACCACGCTCGTCGAAGGCATCAAGGCCGGCCTGGCTGACGCAGGCAATGTCGCTGTCGCGGTGTGTCCCCCCTTCGTGTACCTGCCGCACGTGCGTGCGCTGCTCGAAGGTTCCTCGGTGTCCCTGGGCGCGCAGGACGTCGCCGACGTCGACGAGGGTGCCTACACCGGCGAGGTGTCGGCCCCGATGCTAAAGGAAGTGGGCTGCGGATATGTTATCGTCGGCCATTCCGAGCGTCGCGCCCTCTACGGCGAGAGTGACGAGTTCACCGCGCGCAAGTTCGCCGCCGCGCGCAAGCACGGGCTCACCCCCATTCTCTGTGTGGGTGAGCTGCTCGAGGAGCGCGAGCAGGGTGTGACCGAGCAGGTCGTCGCCCGCCAGCTGGATGCCGTCATCGAACTTGAAGGCGTGCAGGCGCTGGCGGATGCCGTGGTTGCCTACGAGCCCGTCTGGGCCATCGGCACCGGCAAGACGGCGAGTCCCGCGCAGGCGCAGGACGTGCACGCCTTCATTCGCGGGCGTATCGCCGAGCGTGATGCGGGCGTGGCGGACAAGGTGCAGATTCTCTACGGTGGCAGCGTCAAGCCCGATAACGCCGAGGAGCTGTTCTCACAGGCGGATATTGATGGTGGCCTGATCGGCGGCGCGTCACTCCAGGCCGAGGATTTCCTCGCCATTTGCAAGGCTGCCGGCTAAGCCGGCGGGGACGACGATAAGTCATGTATGGTTTGTTGATCATTGTTCAGGTAGTGTTGTCGATCGCGCTGATCGTGCTGGTGTTGTTGCAGCATGGCAAGGGCGCGGACGCCGGTGCGGCGTTCGGCAGCGGTGCCTCGTCCACGGTGTTCGGTTCGCGCGGCTCAGGCAATTTCTTCAGTCGCTCCACGGGCATCCTGGCGGCCCTGTTTTTCATCAACTGTCTGCTGCTGGCCTACCTGGTCAGTCATCAGCAAACGGTCTCCGACAGCATTGTTGATCGGTACGAGACCCAGCAGGCGGTCGAGCAGCCTTCGGATGTCCCCGCGGCCCCGTCGCGGCCTTCCGATATCCCGGAATAAGGCTGTCAGCTTCGCCGAAGTGGTGGAATTGGTAGACACGCTATCTTGAGGGGGTAGTGGGGAAACCCGTGCCGGTTCGAGTCCGGCCTTCGGCACCATCTTCCAGGTGGCTGCGAGTCAAGTAGATTTGGCTCGCAACTACCTGTAAAAAAGGAATAGTTCGAGTTTTCTTGACACCTTTTTTACAGGCGTCATAGACTGCGCGGGCTTTTTCCGTAGTGGCGAAAAAACGATAATGACGCTTCGCAGCAGCGCAAGCGCACAATCCTGGTTCCTGACTGGTCAGGGATTGGGGGGAGTGTAGAACATGCTGGAAGGTTACCTGCCGATTCTCATCTTTATCGGCGTTGGTCTGGTCATGGGTGTTATCTCGCTGACTATCGGCGTGTTCGCCGGTCCGCGGCGCCCCGATTCGGCGAAAGATTCGCCCTATGAGTGCGGCTTCGAGGCATTCGAGGATTCTCGAATGAAGTTCGATGTCCGTTACTACCTCGTCGCAATTCTCTTCATCATCTTCGACCTGGAAATTGCGTTCCTCTTTCCCTGGGCGGTGGTGCTCGACACCATCGGTCTGTTCGGTATTCTCTCGATGGCCGTGTTCCTGGGTATTCTGATCATCGGTTTCATCTACGAGTGGAAGAAGGGGGCCCTGGAATGGGAATAGAAGGCGTTCTTGAGAAGGGCTTCGTTACCACCAGCGCCGACAAGCTGATCAACTGGGCGCGTACCGGATCCCTCTGGCCCATGACCTTCGGTCTGGCCTGTTGCGCGGTGGAAATGATGCAGGCCGGCGCCTCGCGTTATGACCTCGATCGCTTCGGGATTATCTTCCGCCCGAGTCCGCGTCAGTCCGATGTCATGATCGTGGCCGGCACCCTGGTCAACAAGATGGCGCCGGCGCTACGCAAGGTCTATGACCAGATGGCCGAGCCGCGCTGGGTCATCTCCATGGGGTCCTGCGCCAACGGCGGCGGCTATTACCACTACTCGTATGCCGTCGTGCGGGGATGTGACCGCATCGTTCCCGTGGACGTCTACGTGCCGGGCTGCCCGCCCACCGCAGAAGCGTTGCTGTACGGCATTCTGCAACTGCAGAACAAGATCCGCCGTACCAATACCATCGCTCGTTAATTTCAACACGTCCTGGTTACGATTCCATGACCGAGTACGCAAAGACACTCGCTGATCGGCTGCAGCAGCACTTCAAGGCCGATCTCAAGGACTGCCGCGTCGCCCATGGCGAAGTCACCATCGAGGTGGCACCGGCCCGACTGATTGAGGTTTGCCAGGCGCTGCGTGATGAGCCGGCATTCGCCTTCGAGCAGCTCATCGATCTGTGCGGCGTGGATTACCTGCATTACGGCGTCAGCGAATGGGGTACCGACGAGGCCAGCGCCACCGGCTTTAGCCGTGGCGTCGAAAAGGCTACCAGCGGGCGCTTCACTTTCGATGATGTGCCACAGGTTGGCTGTCACGACGGACCGCGATTCGCCGTTGTCATGCATATGCAATCTGTCAGTCTGAATCATCGCCTGCGCGTGAAGGTGTTTTGCGACGATGACGAGTTCCCGGTGGTCGATTCCGTATGTGGTATCTGGAGCTCGGCTAACTGGTTCGAGCGCGAGGCCTTCGATCTGTTCGGCATCATGTTCGACGGCCATCCGGATCTGCGCCGCATCCTTACCGACTACGGGTTTGTCGGTCATCCGTTCCGCAAGGACTTTCCGCTGATCGGTCATGTCGAGATGCGCTACGACCCCGAACAGGCACGCGTCATCTACCAGCCCGTGAGCATCGAGCCGCGTGTACTGGTGCCGAAAGTGATTCGTCACGATCACCGCTACATCGAGCCGGTGGCCGAGGAGGGCAAAGACTGATGCCTGAGATTCGCAACTACACGCTGAACTTCGGCCCGCAGCATCCGTCCGCGCACGGGGTGCTGCGCCTGGTCCTGGAAATGGACGGCGAGGTGGTGCAGCGTGCCGATCCGCATATCGGCCTGCTGCATCGCGGCACCGAGAAGCTGGCCGAGAGCAAGCCGTTCAACCAGTCGATCGGCTACATGGATCGTCTGGACTACGTGTCCATGATGAGCAACGAGCATGGTTACGTGCTCGCTATCGAGAAACTCCTGGACATCGAGGTGCCGCTGCGCGCCCAGTACATTCGCGTGATGTTCGACGAGGTCACCCGCATCCTGAACCACCTGCTGTGGCTGGGGGCGCACGCGCTGGATATCGGCGCGATGACAGTGTTCCTCTATGCCTTCCGCGAGCGCGAAGACCTGATGGACTGCTACGAGGCGGTGTCGGGCGCGCGTCTGCACGCGACCTACTATCGACCCGGCGGCGTGTACCGCGACTTGCCGGGCAGCATGCCCAAGTACGAAGCCTCGCGTTGGCATTCCGAGAAGGAAGTCAAGAAGCTCAATGAGGCTCGCGAAGGCTCGCTGCTCGATTTCCTGGAGGACTTCACCGAGCGCTTCCCGAAGTATGTCGACGAATACGAGACCCTGCTCACCGACAACCGCATCTGGAAGCAGCGTACCGTCGGTATCGGGGTGGTAAGCCCTGAGCGCGCCCTGCAGCTGGGCCTGACGGGGCCGATGTTGCGTGGCTCGGGCGTCGAGTGGGATCTGCGCAAGAAGCAGCCCTACGAGGTCTACGATCAGCTCGACTTCGACATTCCCGTTGGCGTCAACGGTGACTGCTACGACCGCTACCTGGTCCGTATCGAGGAGTTCCGCCAGTCCAACCGCATCATCAGGCAGTGCATCGACTGGCTGCGCAAGAACCCGGGGCCAGTGATCCACGAGGATCACAAGTTCACGCCGCCGCCGCGTGAGGAAATGAAGGCAGACATGGAGTCGCTGATCCATCACTTCAAGCTGTTTACCGAAGGCTACTGCCTGCCGGAAGGCGAGGCCTATGGCGCGGTCGAACATCCCAAGGGCGAGTTCGGTTGCTACATCGTGTCCGACGGCGCCAACAAACCGTATCGACTGAAGGTGCGCGCGCCAGGGTTTGCCCACCTGTCGGCGCTGGATGAAATGGCGCGTGGCCACATGCTGGCCGACGTCGTCGCCATCATCGGTACCCAAGACATCGTGTTCGGGGAGATTGACCGCTAATGTCCGAACTGAAGCGCAAGAGCGACCTGTTGAGTGATCACGAGAAGCAGGAGATCGATCACTGGCTCGCCAAGTATCCCGAGGACCAGCGCCAGTCCGCCGTGCTCGCGGCGCTGCGTGAGCTGATGCACACGGACGGCTACCTCAAGACCGAGAAGATGGATGCCGTGGCCGACTACATCGGCATGCCGGAGATCGCCGTCTACGAAGTCGGCAGCTTCTACTCCATGTTCGAGCTCAAGCCGGTCGGTCGTCACAACATTTCCGTGTGCACCAATGTTTCCTGCATGCTCTGCGGTTCGGACAAGATCGTCGAACATATCGAGAACAAACTCGGTATCAGGACCGGCGAATCCACGCCGGACGGCAAGTTCTACCTGAAAAAGGAAGAAGAGTGCCTGGCCGCCTGCTGCGGCGCGCCGATGATGCAGGTGAACCACGTGTACTACGAGAATCTCACGCCCGAAAAGGTGGACGAGATTCTGGATAACCTGGAGTAAGCGACATGGTCAACCAAGTCTGCTTCACCACGTTGCAGTTCGAAAGCGAGCCCTACAGCCTGGAGAACTATCTCAAGGTTGGCGGCTACCAGGCCTGGAAGAAGATCCTCAACGAGAAGGTGTCCCAGGAGGACGTCATCGAAGAGGTGAAGAAATCGAACCTGCGCGGCCGTGGTGGCGCGGGCTTCCCGACGGGGCTCAAGTGGAGCTTCATGCCGCGCAACGCACCCGGCCAGAAGTACATCGTCTGCAACTCGGATGAATCCGAGCCGGGCACCTGCAAGGACCGCGACATCCTGCGTTTCAACCCGCATGCGCTGGTCGAAGGCATGGCCATCGCCGGTTACGCGATCGGTGCGACCGTCGGTTACAACTACATGCGTGGCGAGTTCATGGACGAACCCTTCATTCGCTTCGAGCAGGCGCTGAAGGAGGCCTACGAGGCCGGTCTGCTGGGCAAGAACATTCTGGGATCGGGTGTCGATTTCGATCTCTACGGTTCGCTGGGTGCCGGTGCCTACATCTGTGGCGAGGAGACCGCGCTGCTGGAGTCGCTGGAAGGCAAGAAGGGCCAGCCGCGCTTCAAGCCGCCGTTCCCGGCCAACTTCGGCCTCTACGGTCGTCCCACCACCATCAACAATACCGAGTCGCTGGCCTCCGTGCCCTCCATCATCCGCAACGGTGGTGAATGGTTCGCGGCCATGGGTGTGGAAGGCTCGGGCGGCGAGAAGCTCTTTTCCATGTCCGGTCACCTGGAGCGCCCCGGTAACTTCGAGGTGCCGCTGGGTATCCCATTCCGCGAGTTGCTGGAGATGGCCGGGGGCGTACGGGGCGGGCGCAAGCTCAAGGCCGTGATTCCGGGCGGTTCGTCGGTGCCGGTGGTGCCGGGCGACGTGATGCTCGAGACCAACATGGATTACGACGCCATCATGAAGGCCGGCTCCATGCTGGGGTCCGGGGCGGTGATGGTGATGGACGAGACCACCGACATGGTCAAGGTCCTGCAGCGCATCTCGCGCTTCTATTTCTCGGAGTCCTGCGGGCAGTGCACGCCCTGCCGCGAGGGCACGGGCTGGCTGTACCGGATGCTCACCCGCATCGTCGAGGGCAAGGGGCGTCCGGAAGACCTCGAAAAGCTGGATGACGTCGCGAGCAAGATCGAAGGGCATACCATCTGCGCCCTGGGTGATGCAGCGGCCATGCCGGTACGCAGCTTCGTCAAGCATTACCGACACGAATTCGAATACTACATCGAGCACGGTCGCAGCCTGGTTGCTGCCTGAGGTCGTTCGATACGAGTCGGCCGCGGCCGGCAAAACGAGATAACGCGGATCGAGTGCAGGTCAAGATGAGCGAAGATCAGGTCAATATCGAGATCAACGGCATTCCGCTCAAGGCAAAGCCGGGCGTCATGCTGATTGATGTGGCGGACGCCAATGGAATCCAGATCCCGCGCTTCTGCTATCACAAGAAGCTTTCCGTTGCGGCCAACTGCCGCATGTGTCTGGTCGAGGTCGAGCGGGCGCCCAAGCCGATGCCGGCCTGCGCGACGCCGGTGGCAGAGGGGATGAAGGTCTATACCCAGTCGCCGCGCGCGATCAGCGCGCAGCAGGGCACCATGGAGTTCCTGCTGATCAACCACCCGCTGGATTGCCCAATCTGCGACCAGGGCGGTGAGTGCGAGTTGCAGGACGTGGCCATGGGCTACGGCGAGGATGTCTCCCGCTACACCGAACAGAAGCGCGTGGTGAAGGACAAGAACATCGGTCCGCTGATCGCCACCGACATGACCCGTTGCATCCATTGCACCCGTTGCGTGCGTTTCGGTGAGGAGATCGCCGGCCTGCGTGAGTTGGGTGCCACTGGTCGCGGCGAACACATGGAGATCGGCACCTACGTCGAGAAGAGTGTGTCCTCGGAATTGTCGGGCAACGTCATCGACCTGTGCCCGGTGGGGGCGCTGACCGCCAAACCGTCGCGTTACCGCGCCCGCGCCTGGGAGATGCTGCAGCATGCCAGTGTCGCTCCGCACGACTCGGTCGGCTCCAATCTGTACCTGCACACCTTCCAGGGCAAGGTTGTGCGCGCCGTTCCGCGTGACAACGAAAGCATCAACGAGTGCTGGATTTCCGATCGCGACCGTTTCAGCTACGAAGGCATCAACGCCTCGCAGCGCCTGCAGCGTCCGATGGTGAAGAAGGATGGCAAGTGGCAGGAAGTCGATTGGGAGGTCGCGCTCGAGGCAGCCGTGAAGGGGCTCAAGGCGATCGATGCCTCCGATGTCGGTGCGCTGCTCTCGCCGGTCGCCACGCTCGAGGAGATGTACCTGGCGCAGAAGTGGCTGCGTGGCCTGGGTATCACGAGCATCGATCATCGTCTGCGCCAGAGCGATTTTTCCGACCAGGACCGGGCGCCACTGTTCCCGTGGCTGGGTATGGCGCTGGAGGACATGGATCACCTGGACGGCGCACTGCTGGTGGGTTCTAACCTCCGCAAGGAGCAGCCGATCGCCGGCCACCGCCTGCGCAAGGCCGCCATGAATGGCGCGGCCGTGATGGCGGTCAATCCCCGTGACTTCAACTTCAGCTTCCGCATGGCCGAGCAGTGCATCGTCAGTCCGGCCGCGATGGTGGACAGCCTGGCCGGTATCGCCCGGGCAACGCTGGAGTCGGTCGACGCACAGGCGCCGGCAGCGGTCTCCGGGCTGGTGTCCAGGGCCGAGGTCGGTGATACCGAGAAGGCGATCGCCGGGCGTCTGAAGGCGGCGGACAAGGCGTCGGTGCTGCTCGGCAACATCGCCCAGCAGCACCCTGCAGCCGCGGCGCTGCGTGCCCTGGCGGCGGTGATCGCCGAGCACACCGGTGCCACTTTGGGTTATCTGCCCGATGCCGCCAACGCGGCGGGCGGCTGGCTGGCCGGTGCGTTGCCTCATCGCGGCGTCGCCGGTGCACCGGTGGCGCCCCAGGGGCTGGATGCTCAGGCCATGCTTGCGCAGCCGCGCAAGGGCTATGTGCTGCTGGGTGTGGAGCCGGAATTCGACTGCGAGAATCCGGCGGCCGCTCGTGGCGCCATGCAGGCGGCGAGTTTCGTCGTCTCGCTCACCGCGTTCGTCACCGATGCCATGAAGCAGTACGCCGATGTGCTGTTGCCGATTGCCACTTTCGCGGAGACCGCCGGTACCTTCGTCAACGCCGAGGGTCGCTGGCAGAGCTTCAACGGCGTGACCAACCCGCCGGGTGAGGCGCGTCCGGCCTGGAAGGTGCTACGCGTGCTGGCCAATCTCTCGGGTGTCAACGGTTTCGAGTACATGGCTGCCGAAGAGGCGCGCGATGAACTCAAGGGCGCGTTAGCCGACGTGAGCTTCGACAACAGGCTGGCGCTCGAGACGCCGGTGAAGGTCGCCTCCGCCGAGGGCGGGCTGCAGCGCGTCGGCGGCGTACCGATCTATGCGACAGATGGACTGGTACGTCGCGCCCCATCGCTCCAGGCGACTGTCGACGGCCAGGATATGGCAGTGCGTATGAACGCACTCGATGCGCGCGAGCGCGGTCTACTGGACGCCGAACGCGTGCGCGTGCGCCAGGGCAGTGGTAGCGCGGCGCTGGATTTCGTCATCGACGACGGCATTCCAGCGGGTTGTGCCTGGGTCCCGGCCGGTGTGGCGGACACGATCGAACTGGCTGCCGCCTTTGGCGCGGTCGAAATCGAAAAGCTGTGAGACTGAGTGATGACTGAGACCGCTCTCGAAATGTGGATGGGCCTGCCGGTCTGGATGCAGATCATGGCCAAGATCACCATGATCCTGGTCCCGATCCTGATCGCCGTGGCTTACCTGACCTTTGCCGAGCGCAAGATCATCGGTTTCATGCAGGTGCGTGTCGGGCCCAACCGCGTCGGCCCGCGCGGCTGGCTGCAGCCCATCGCCGATGCGGTCAAGCTGCTCGTGAAAGAGATCATTGTTCCGACGAACGCCAACCGCTATCTGTTCTTCGTCGCGCCGATCCTGACGCTGGCTCCGGCGCTGGCCGCCTGGGCGGTGATTCCTTTCGACGACGGCATGGTACTGGCGGACATCAACGCGGGTCTGCTGTACATCCTCGCGCTGACCTCGGTGGGTGTCTACGGTGTCATTATCGCCGGCTGGGCATCCAACTCGAAGTATGCGCTGCTCGGGGCTCTGCGCTCCGCGGCCCAGATCGTCGCCTATGAGATTGCCATGGGCTTCGCCCTCGTCGGCGTGCTGATGGCCTCCGGCAGCCTCAACCTCGGCGATATCGTCAATGCACAGCAGGGTTCGTGGACCTCGGGCTGGTTCCTGTGGCCGCTGATCGGCCTGTTCCTGGTCTACTTCATCTCCGGCGTGGCCGAAACCAACCGCGCGCCGTTCGACGTGGCCGAAGGCGAATCCGAGATCGTGGCCGGCTTCCATGTCGAATATTCCGGGATGGCCTTCGCGCTGTTCTTCCTCGGTGAGTACGCGAACATGATTCTGATCTCGGCGCTGACCGCGGTCCTGTTCATGGGCGGCTGGCTCTCGCCGTTCACGCCGGCGTGGGCGGACGCACCCCTTATTGGCTGGCTGCTGGGGGATGGCATCCACTGGTTCATCCTCAAGACCGCTTTCTTCCTGTTCTGCTTCCTGTGGTTCCGTGCCACGTTCCCGCGTTATCGCTACGACCAGATCATGCGCCTGGGTTGGAAGGTGCTGATTCCGGTAACCCTCGTCTGGCTGTTTGGTGAGATGGTCGCGATCGCGCTGGGCTGGGAACCGTGGCTGGCGTAAGGAGTTAACGACATGAAGGCAGTACGCAATTTCTTCAAAAGTTTCCTGCTCCTTGAGCTGCTCAAGGGCATGGGTGTGACTGGCCGGCATCTGTTCGCCACCAAGATCACGGTGCAGTATCCGGAGGAAAAGACGCCGCAGTCGCCGCGCTTCCGCGGGCTGCACGCGCAGCGGCGCTATGCCAATGGCGAGGAACGTTGCATCGCTTGCAAACTGTGCGAGGCCGTGTGCCCGGCGCTGGCGATCACCATCGAGTCGGAAGAGCGGCCGGACGGCACTCGCCGCACCACGCGCTACGACATCGATCTGTTCAAGTGCATCTTCTGCGGATTCTGTGAAGAGGCCTGTCCGGTGGACTCCATCGTCGAGACGCGCATTTTCGAGTATCACTTCGAGAACCGTGGCGAGCAGATCATGACCAAGGAAAAGCTCCTGGCCGTGGGGGATAAGTACGAAGCCCAGATCGCCGCCGACCGCGCGGCCGATGCGCCATACCGTTAATTGACAGGTTCGAGACCCGACATGACCTTCGAACAGATTGTTTTCTACTTCTTCTCCGCGATCATGGTGTTTTCCGGGTTGCGGATGATCACCGTGCGCAACCCCGTGCATGCGGCCCTGTTCCTGGTGCTTACGTTTTTCACTGCCGCCGCGCTCTGGCTGCTGATGGAGGCAGAGTTCCTCGGTATCGTGCTGGTGCTGGTCTATGTGGGTGCGGTGATGGTTCTGTTCCTCTTCGTGGTGATGATGCTCGACATCAACATCGCACGCATGCGCGAAGGCTTTATCCAGTTCCTGCCCGTGGGTGTCCTGGTCGCTGCATTGATGGTCGTGGAGATCATCCTGGTGGTAAGCGCCAAGCCCTTCCAGGTGCCGGCACCGGAACGTGCGCCGGCGGACTATGCGAACACCGAGGAGCTGGGCATGGTGCTCTACACCGAGTACGTGTACCCGTTCGAACTGGCGGCGGTGATTCTGCTGGTGGCGATCGTCGCGGCGATTGCGCTTACCATGCGCCGCCGGCCGGAAACCAAGCACCAGGATCCGGCGCGTCAGGTGAAGGTCAATCGCAATGACCGCGTTCGCCTGGTGAAGATGAAGGCCGAGAAGAAATAACGAATTCGAACACTATCGCTCGAGCGCGCCATGAAGCGCGCAAGAGACAGGGGATAACATGATTCCATTGTCACATTATCTGATCCTGGGGGGCGTGCTGTTTTCCCTCAGCGTGGCGGGCATCTTCCTTAACCGGAAGAATGTCATTGTGCTGCTCATGTCCATCGAGCTGATGCTGCTCGCGGTCAATTTCAATTTCATCGCGTTCTCGCATTTCAATGGTGATCTGGCTGGTCAGGTGTTCGTGTTCTTCATCCTGACCGTCGCCGCGGCGGAAGCCGCCATTGGTCTCGCCATCCTGGTGGTACTGTTCCGTGTTCGCCAGACCATCAACGTGCGTGACCTTGACGAGCTGAAAGGGTAGGGGCCATGGAGAATATCTATCTCGCCATTCCGCTTGCCTCGCTGATCGGTGCGGCCATCGCCGGGCTTTTCGGGCGGCAGATCGGTCGTGCCGGCGCGCACACGGTGACGATCCTGGGTGTGGCCGTGTCGTTCATCCTGTCGGTGATCGTTTTCAAGCACCATGTGTTCGACGGCGCCGAGATCTTCAACGGCAGTGTCTATACCTGGATGGTGGTCGAGGGCATCCGCTTCGAGATCGGCTTCCTCGTCGACAACCTCAGCGCAATGATGATGCTGGTAGTGACCTTCGTCTCGCTGATGGTGCACATCTATACCATCGGCTACATGCAGGACGACCCGGGTTACCAGCGCTTCTTCAGCTATATTTCGCTGTTCACCTTCTCCATGCTCATGCTGGTCATGTCCAACAACTTCCTTCAGCTGTTCTTCGGCTGGGAAGCGGTGGGCCTGGTCTCCTATCTGCTCATCGGCTTCTGGTACAGGAAGCCCACGGCGATCTACGCCAACATGAAAGCATTCCTGGTGAACCGCGTGGGCGACTTCGGCTTCCTGCTGGGCATCGCGGCGGTGCTCATGTACATGGGCAGCCTGGACTACTACGAAGTTTTCGAGAAGGCGCCGGGCCTGGTGGGTGAGACCATCAGCATCTTCCCGGGTGCCGAATGGGCGCTGATGAGCGTGATCGGGATCCTGCTGTTCATCGGGGCGATGGGCAAGTCGGCACAGGTGCCGCTGCACGTCTGGCTGCCGGACTCCATGGAGGGCCCGACACCGATCTCTGCGCTGATCCATGCCGCGACCATGGTTACCGCCGGTATCTTCATGGTGGCGCGCATGTCTCCGCTTTACGAACTCTCCGAAACTGCGCTGTCCGTGATCCTGGTCATCGGCGCGATCACGGCCTTTTTCATGGGTCTGATCGGCGTAGTGCAGAACGACATCAAGCGCGTGGTGGCCTACTCGACGCTGTCGCAGCTCGGTTACATGACCGTGGCGCTGGGCGCCTCGGCCTACGCGGCGGGCGTGTTCCATCTCATGACGCATGCCTTCTTCAAGGCGCTGCTGTTCCTGGCCGCCGGTTCCGTGATCATCGGCATGCACCACGAGCAGGACATGCGGAAGATGGGCGGGCTGCGCAAGTACATGCCGATCACCTACTGGACCGCGCTCATCGGGTCGCTTGCACTGATCGGCTTCCCCGGCTTCTCGGGCTTCTTCTCCAAGGATTCGATCATCGAGGCCGTGCATTTCGCGGACATTCCTGGGGCCCAGTTCGCCTACTGGCTGGTGCTCATGGGCGTGTTCGTCACCGCCTTCTACAGCTTTCGCATGTTCTTCCTCGTGTTCCACACCGATGAGCGCTTCCGCAAGCATGCGCATCATGACGATCACGGGCATGGGCATCATGGCGGGGAGCCACACGAGTCGCCCTGGGTGGTCACGCTGCCGCTGATCGCACTGGCGGTGCCCTCGGTGCTGGCCGGGTACTTCATCGATCCGATGGTCATGGGTGACTTCTTCGATGGCGTGATTCACGTGGCCCCTGAGCATGCGGCCATCGCCACGCTGCAGGACGGTTATCACGGCATCTGGGGCTTCGTACTGCACGGCTTCCAGGGTCCTGCCGTCTACCTCGCCCTCGCTGGGCTGATCGCGGCCTACGTGGTCTACATGAAGCGTCCGGAGATCGCGGAGTGGGGCTACAACAAGTTCCGCTGGCTGCATCGCCTACTCGACAACAAGTACTACGCCGACGATATCAACGACTTCGTGTTCGCACGCGGCGCGCGCCGGCTCGGTGATTTTCTGTGGCGTTTCGGCGACGCGCTGCTGATTGACGGCATCATTGTCAACGGCACGTCCCGGGCCGTGGGCTGGGTGTCCGGTATGGCTCGTCATTCCCAGACCGGCTACCTGTATCACTACGCATTCGCGATGATCATCGGTTTGCTGGTGCTGCTCAGCTGGTTCGTAATCGGCCGATAATTCGCCGAAGAAATACACGCGATAACGCACAACGATAATGCCCGGCGCGACCGCCCGGCGCAGAAGGTTTAAGGAACTCAGTCGATGTTTGCAGATTGGCCGTTACTCAGTCTGGTGATCTGGCTCCCCATTATCGGGGGCTTTATCGTGCTGGCAGCCGGAGACAAGGCCCCCGAGGGTGCCCGTCGCCTGGCGCTCGGGTTCTCCGTTGCCACCTTCCTGATCAGCCTGCCGCTCTGGACGGAATTCGACCGGAGCACCCATGCGATGCAGTTCGAGGAGGGACCGTACGTCTGGATAGCGGCCTTCAAGATCATGTATCACCTGGGCGTCGACGGCATCTCCATGCCGCTGATCCTGCTCACCACCTTCACCACCGTGCTGGTGGTCATCGCGGGATGGGAAGTTATCCAGAAGCGCGTGGCCCAGTACATGGCGGCCTTCCTGATCCTGGAAGGCATGATGGTCGGCGTGTTCGCCGCGCTGGATTCGGTGCTGTTCTACATCTTCTTCGAAGCGATGCTGATCCCGATGTTCCTGGTGATCGGTATCTGGGGTGGTCCGCGCCGCGTATACGCGACCATCAAGTTCTTCCTCTATACCTTCCTGGGCTCGGTGTTCATGCTGGTAGCGCTGATCTACATGTACACCCAGGCAGGCAACTTCAGCATCCTGGAGTTCCATACCCTTCGCCTAGGCCTCACCGAGCAGGTGCTGATCTTTCTGGCGTTCCTGATCGCCTTTGCGGTTAAGGTGCCCATGTGGCCGGTGCACACCTGGTTACCGGATGCCCATGTGGAGGCGCCGACCGGCGGCTCGGTGATCCTGGCGGCGATCATGCTGAAGATCGGCGGATACGGTTTCCTGCGTTTCAGCCTGCCGATGACGCCGGACGCCTCGGCCACGCTGGACTGGCTGGTGATCCTGATGTCGCTGGTGGCGGTGGTCTATATCAGCTTCGTCGCGCTGGTGCAGAAGGACATGAAGAAGCTGGTGGCTTATTCCTCGATCGCGCACATGGGCTTCGTCACGCTCGGTTTCTTCCTGATGTTCTACATCTACGAGAATACCGGCAGTTATGACGGGGCGGTGCTCGGCATTGAGGGTGGCATGGTGCAGATGGTCTCGCATGGCTTCATCTCCGGCGCCATGTTCCTCTGTATCGGCGTGCTGTACGACCGCATGCACAGCCGCGAGATCGCCGATTATGGCGGCGTGGCCAACACCATGCCGATCTTCGCCGCGTTTTTCGTGTTGTTCGCCATGGCCAATACCGGCCTGCCGGGTACCTCGGGCTTCGTTGGCGAATTCATGGTCATACTGGCCGCCTTCAAGGCCAACTTCTGGATCGCCTTCCTGGCTGCGACCACGCTGATTGTCGGCGCGGCCTATACGCTGTGGCTGGTCAAGCGCGTGATCTATGGCGAGATCGGCAACGATAACGTGGCCAAGCTCAAGGACGTGAATCGGCGCGAGTTCCTGTTCCTGTTCGTGCTCGCGGTAGCGGTCCTGTTGCTCGGCGTGTGGCCGGCGCCCCTGACGGATGTGATGCACGTGACGGTGGAAAACCTCGTGCAGCACGTTTCCCAATCCAAGCTGTAAGCGGAGAGGTCGATGAACTTCGCAATGCCTGATTTTATGCTGGTCCTGCCCGAGATGTTTGTGCTCGGCATGGCCTGCGCGATTCTCGTCATTGATCTGTTCCTGAAACAGGAGCAGCGCAATTTCACCTATCTGCTGTCGCAGGCGACCCTGGTCGGTGCGCTGGTTCTGACGCTGCTTCTGGAGAACGGCACAGTACGTTCCACCTTCGGTGGCATGTTCGTGCTGGATACCATGGGCACTGTGCTCAAGGCCTTCATCTATGGCATCACCTTCATGGTGTTCGCCTATTCAAGGCCCTACCTGGCCGAGCGCGACATGTACAAGGGCGAGTACTACGTGCTCGGCCTGTTCGCCGTGCTGGGCATGATGGTGATGGTATCGGCGCACAGCTTCCTCGTGATCTATCTGGGTCTCGAGCTGCTGTCGCTGTCCCTGTACGCCCTGGTGGCTTTCAACCGCGATGACCGTCTTGCAGCCGAGGCAGCTATGAAGTATTTCATCCTCGGGGCCATTGCCTCGGGCATGCTGCTCTATGGCATGTCGATGCTCTACGGCGTCTCGCAGTCGCTGGATATCCTCGAGGTGTCGAGCTTCGTGCTGCGCAGCGGTGCGGACATGAGCATGCCGTTGATCTTCGGACTGGTGTTCGTGGTCATCGGCCTGGCTTTCAAGCTGGGTGCCGTCCCGTTCCACATGTGGGTACCGGACGTCTACCACGGTGCGCCCACCTCGGTGACGCTGTTGCTGGGGACTGCGCCCAAGATCGCGGCCTTCGCGATGATCATGCGTCTGTTGGTCGAGGGGCTTGGTGGTCTGCATGCCGACTGGGGTGACATGTTTACGGTGCTGGCGGTGCTGTCGCTGGCCGTCGGCAACGTGGTGGCAATCGCCCAGAGCAACATCAAGCGTATGCTCGCGTACTCCACCATCTCGCATGTCGGCTTCCTGCTGCTCGGCCTGCTGGCCGGCACGCTGGAGGGGTATACGGCGGCCATGTTCTACACCATCGTGTACGCCATCACCGCGGCAGGTGGCTTCGGTATGATCATGCTGCTCAGTCGCAAAGGCTTCGAGGCCGAGAACATCGATGATTTCAAGGGGCTGAACGACCGCAGTCCGTGGCTCGCGTTCATGATGCTGCTCATCATGTTCTCCATGGCCGGTGTGCCGCCGACCGTGGGCTTCTACGCCAAGGTCGCGGTACTACAGGCTGTGGTGCAGGTCGACATGGTGTGGCTGGCCGCCTATGCCGTCATCTTCTCGATCATTGGCGCGTTCTACTACCTGCGCGTGGTGAAGGTGATGTATTTCGACAAGGCCGAGGACGAAGCCGAACTGAAGCCGGGACTGGGCGTGCAGCTCATCATGGGCGCCAACGGCCTGTCCATGCTGGCGCTGGGCATCATGCCGGGCCTGCTGATGTCGGTCTGCGTCGCGGCCATCGCTCCGTAGGTTGAGATGAACTGGATCGCCGACAACATCGTCTGGATGTACCTGCTGGCTGCCTTCGTGGCGGCCAACCTGCCGTGGATGAGCGAGCGCCTGTTCTTCGTCGTGACGCTGGCGGCGGGCAAGTCGGCCTGGTGGCGGCTGGTCGAGTGGCTGGTGCTCTACCTCGTCCTGGGTGTGATTGGTTTCAGCCTGGAGTGGAAGCTCTCCGGTGAGACGCATAGCCAGGACTGGGAGTTCTACGCGGTCACCGCGGCGCTGTTCCTGGTATTTGCGCTGCCCGGATTTATCTGGCGCTACGACCTGAGCCGCTATTTCAAGCGCCGCGCGCAACATTAATTGATGCAGGGGGTTGCGAAGCCCGTTCTGCTTCGCTAGTATACGCAGCCTCAGTTGCGGGGTGGAGCAGTCTGGCAGCTCGTCGGGCTCATAACCCGAAGGTCGCAGGTTCAAATCCTGCCCCCGCTACCACATTCGAAGGCCCGGCTTGATGCCGGGCTTTTTCGTGTTTGCAGCACGCCCCCGACGGCCGGCGGCGGACCTTGACATAATCCTGCGATCGTCACTATAATCTGCGTCCAAATCCAGACGACGGTCATGTCTAGCGGCTGTTTCTGGATGGAGTCAAAGAGGCCCCGCTATGGGGCTTTTTTGTTAGCTGCAGTTGGCCTCTCCATTGGTAACTTGTTGATTGCAATGGGGTTACTGGCAGTTTTTGGTAGGGGCCTGATGGCCCTTTTTTTGTTTTGGATGCCGATTGTGCGAGATGACCCGTTACAGCTCGAAGCCCTGATCCGGCCCGTGGTGGAAGGACTGGGGCTGGAACTCTGGGGCCTGGAATACCGGCCGCAGAAACACAGCGCCCTGCTGCGCGTGTTCATCGACAGTGAAGAGGGCGTCTCGCTGGATGACTGCTCGGCCGTGAGCGAGCAGCTCAGCGCGCTGTTCGACGTGGAGGACCCGATTCCGGTGGCCTACACCCTCGAGGTGTCGTCGCCGGGCCTGGATCGTGTGCTGTTCGAGCCCGTGCAGTACGAGCGCTACATTGGGCGTCGGCTCAAGGTGCGGCTGAAATTCCCGGTCGACGGGCGTCGGCGCGCGACCGGTACGCTGGAAGCGGTCGAGGACGAAAAGATTGTAGTGGATGTCGATGGCGAACCCTTTGCGGTGCCGTTCGACGCCATTGATCGGGCACGTCTTGTGCTCGAAGTGAAGTAATCCGGTGATCTTCGGAGACAGGAACTCATGAACAAAGAAATCTTGCTGGTAGTTGATGCGGTATCCAACGAGAAGGGCGTAGACAAGTCGATCATCTTCGAGGCGATCGAGGCTGCGCTTGCGTCGGCGACCCGCAAGAAACACGGCGGCGAAGTCGACGTGCGCGTGGCCATCGACCGTGAGACCGGCGACTACGATACCTTCCGCCGCTGGCTCGTGGTGGACGACGAGGATCCGGAGTTCGAATCGCCCGAGCGCCAGATGCTGCTGAGCTATGCGCAGCGCGATTACGGTGACAGCGTCGAGGTCGGTGACTACGTTGAGCAACCGATGGAATCGGTGGAGTTCGGCCGCATCGCGGCACAGACTGCCAAGCAGGTCATCGTGCAGAAGGTGCGCGAGGCCGAGCGTCAGCAGGTGGTCGATGCCTACATCGATCGCGTCGGCGAACTCGTGATGGGTATCGTCAAGCGCGTGGAGCGCAGCGGCATCTTCCTGGATCTGGGTAACAACGCAGAGGCCTTTATCCCGCGCGAGGAAATGGTCGCCCGCGAATCTGTGCGTCCCGGCGACCGTCTGCGCGGTTACCTCAAGGACGTGCGTTCCGAAATGCGTGGCCCGCAGCTGTTCGTCAGCCGCACTGCTCCGGAATTCCTCATCGAGCTGTTCAAGCTGGAGGTGCCGGAGGTCGGCCAGGGTCTCATCGATATCATGGGTGCTGCGCGCGATCCGGGGCTGCGTGCCAAAATCGCCGTGCGTTCCAACGATCCGCGACTGGATCCTGTCGGCGCCTGCGTCGGTATGCGCGGCTCGCGCGTGCAGACCGTCTCCAACGAGCTGGCTGGCGAGCGCGTCGATATCATCCTGTGGGATGACAATCCGGCGCAGTTCGTCATCAACGCCATGTCCCCGGCCGAGGTGCAGTCCATCGTGGTCGACGAGGATGCGCACAGCATGGACATCGCGGTGGCCGAGGACAAGCTGTCCCAGGCCATCGGGCGCGGCGGCCAGAACGTCAAGCTCGCCAGCCAGCTCACCGGCTGGGAGCTGAACGTGATGACCGTCGAGCAGGCCGAGGAAAAAAGCGAGGAAGAGGCCAGGGCGCTGGTCAACACGTTCATGGAGCAGCTCGACGTCGACGAGGAGGTTGCGGCCATCCTGGTACAGGAAGGTTTCTCCAGCATCGAGGAAGTGGCCTATGTGCCCGAGTCGGAACTGTTCCAGATCGAGGAGTTCGACGAGGGTATCGTCAGCGAACTGCGCGGACGCGCGCGCGACGCGCTGCTGACGCGCGCCATCGCCAGTGAAGAAGTTCTGGGCGCCAACGAACCGGCGGCAGATCTGCTGGAGATGGAAGGCATGACCCGCGAGCTGGCCTACGAGCTGGCGGCGCGTGGCGTGATTACTCGCGAGGATCTCGCCGAGCAGGCGGTAGACGACCTGCTTGAGATCGAATCGCTGGACGAAGAAACCGCGGCTCAACTCATCATGACGGCACGTGCCCCGTGGTTCGAGAACGAGTCGCAGGAATAATAGGGTCAACGGGAGGTTTGGTGTATGACGAACGTGACAGTTAAACAGCTCGCTGAAGTCGTCGGCACACCGGTTGACCGGCTGCTCGAGCAGCTGCGCGACGCCGGTATCACGGTGTCGGGTGCGGATGACGAGCTCACCGACAAGGAAAAGATGCAGCTGCTTGAGCACCTGCGTCGCAGCCACGGCAAGAACGAGGGCGAGGGTCGCAAGATCACCCTGCGCCGTAAGAGTACGTCGGAGCTGACCGTTGCCGGTGGCGCCGGTCGTGCCAAGACGGTGAGTGTGGAGGTGCGCAAGCGCCGCACCTACGTCAAGCGTGCAGCGGCCGAGGAAGAGGCGCCGGTGGAAGCCGCCGCAACGGAGCAGCCGGCCGCGCCGGAACCGCCGAGAAGCCGCGCCGCCGAGATTGCCAAGCAGATCGAGGAAGAACGCAAGGCCGCGCAGGCGGCCCAGGAAGCCTCGCGCAGGGCCGAGGAAGAAGCGCGCAAAAAGGCCGAGGAAGAGGCCGCGCGCAAGAAGTCCGAAGAGGAAGAGGCGCGCAAGAAGGCCGAGGAAGAGGCGGCCCAGGCGCTCGCCGAGCAGGAGGCGCGCCGTGCGGCGGAAGCCGAACCCGCGCGTGCCGCTGCGGCCAAGGAGCCGGCGCGCAAGCGCGCCAAGGCCGGCAAGAAGGAAGAGGACGAGGCCGCTACGCGTTATGGCCGCAAGGAACTGCACGTGGCCAGCGACAAGGCCGGGCGCCGTCGCAAGAAGGGTCCGCGTCGTCCTCTGGGTCAGCCGGCGGCGGCCGGCGGCGGCAAGCATGGTTTCGAGCGGCCCACCGCGCCGGTGGTGCGCGAGGTCGAGGTGCCGGAGAACATCTCGGTATCCGAGCTGGCCCAGAAGCTGGCCGTGAAGGCGCCGGAACTGATCAAGGCGCTGATGGGCATGGGCGTGATGGCCACCATCAACCAGACCATCGATCAAGACACCGCGATCCTGCTGGTCGAAGAGCTGGGTCACAAGGCCAAGCCGATGGAAGCGCGTGACGCCGAGGCCGAGATCATCGGCGTGTCCGAGGAAGAGGATACCCGCGAACAGAAGCCGCGTGCGCCGGTCGTGACCGTCATGGGTCACGTCGACCACGGCAAGACCTCGTTGCTCGACTACATTCGCCGCGCCAAGGTGGCGTCGGGCGAGGCGGGTGGCATCACCCAGCATATCGGTGCCTATCACGTTGAGACCGACAAGGGCGTAGTCACCTTCCTGGATACCCCCGGCCACGCGGCGTTTACCGCCATGCGTGCGCGCGGCGCCCAGGCTACCGATATCGTGGTGCTGGTGGTGGCGGCCGATGACGGCGTGATGCCACAGACCCAGGAGGCCATTCAGCACGCCAAGGCGGCGGGTGTGCCCATCGTCGTGGCGGTGAACAAGATCGACAAGCCCGACGCCGATCCGGAGCGGGTGAAGAACGAACTGACCAAGTACGAAGTCATCCCGGAAGAGTGGGGCGGCGACACCATGTTCGTGAGCGTCTCGGCGATCACGGGCGAGGGCGTGGATGCACTGCTCGACGCGCTGTTACTGCAGTCCGAGGTGATGGAGCTCAAGGCCCCCGACGAGGGACCGGCGTCGGGCATCGTCATCGAGTCCTCGCTGGAGAAGGGGCGTGGCCCGGTGGCCACCATCCTGGTTCAGAAGGGCCGCCTCAAGCGCGGCGACATGATCCTCTCGGGCCAGGAGTTTGGCCGCGTGCGCGCCATGTTCGACGAGAACGGGCAGCAGGTGCAGCAGGTCGGTCCGTCCATGCCGGTGGCCGTGCTGGGTCTCTCCGGTACGCCCAACGCGGGTGACGACGTGCTGGCGGTGGAAGACGAGCGCAAGGCGCGTGAAGTGGCCGAGCTGCGCCAGGAAAAGCTGCGCGAGAAGAAGCTCGCCAGCCAGCAGGCTGCCAAGCTCGACCAGATCTTCAACCAGATGCAGCACGGCGAGGCCGCCGAGCTCAACATCATGCTCAAGACCGACGTGCAGGGCAGCGCCGAGGCGCTTCGCGATTCGCTGGTCAAGCTCTCCACCGACGAGGTGAAGGTCAATGTCATCGCCGCCGGCGTGGGCGGCATCAGCGAGTCCGACGTCAACCTGGCGGTCGCCTCCGGGGCCATCATGATCGGCTTCAACGTGCGTGCCGATGCCGCTGCCCGTCGCGCTGCCGAGGACAACGACGTCGATCTGCGCTACTACAGCGTGATCTACGACGCCATCGACGATGTGCGCCAGGCGCTTTCCGGCATGCTGTCGCCCGAGGTACGCGAGGAGATCGTGGGTCTGGCCGAGGTGAAGGACGTGTTCCGTTCCTCCGCGATGGGTGCGGTCGCCGGCTGTCTGGTGGTGGAAGGCTCCGTGAAGCGCGGCAACCCGATTCGCGTGCTGCGTGACAACGTCGTGATCTACGAGGGCGAGCTAGAATCGCTGCGCCGTCACCGCGACGACGTCAATGAGGTGCGCATGGGTACCGAGTGCGGTATCGCGGTCAAGAACTACAATGACGTCAAGCCCGGTGACCACATCGAGGTCTACGAGCGCGTCGAGGTGGCCCGGTCCATCTGAGGCCGTCCGCAGGTTGACGACAGGAAACGGTTAGCTCATGCCACGTGAATTCTCTCGCAGCGATCGTGTCGCCGAGCAGTTGCGCCGCGAGCTGGCGGTGCTGATTCGCGACGAGGTCAAGGACCCGCGCGTGGGCATGGTGACCCTGGGTGATGTCGAGGTCTCCAGGGATCTCGCCTACGCCAAGGTGTTCTTCACCGTTTTCGGTGACGAGAAGGTGGGGCGCGAGGCCCAGCAGGGCCTCAACCGCGCCGCGGGGTTCCTGCGTCGGCAGCTCAGTCACATCATGCGCCTGCGCCAGGTGCCGGAGCTGCGCTTCATCTTCGACGAAACGTCCATCAAGGGCGCACGCCTGTCCGCGCTCATCGACGAGGCCGTGCGGCGCGACCGCTCGACCCACGACGACGAGTCGGATCCATCGAACGACTGAACCGTCCTGCCCGTTGCCGCCGCGCGCCGTGACGGGTGTGGCCGCCAACGGCAACGGGTTATGGCACGCCAGAAGAAAGACCTTCGTGACATCGATGGGGTGATCCTGCTGGACAAGCCGGTGGGGCTCTCCTCCAACCAGGCCCTGCAGCGCGTCAAGCGCCTGTTCAAGGCCCGCAAGGCTGGCCATACCGGAAGCCTCGACCCACTGGCCACCGGCCTGCTGCCGCTGTGCTTCGGCGAGGCGACCAAGGCCTCGGCCTATCTGCTCGACGCCGACAAGCACTACCATACCGTGGCCCGCCTGGGTGAACGCACCGACACCGCGGATGCCGAGGGCGAGGTGATCGAGACGCGTCCGGTGGGTGACTACTCCGATGCCGAGATCGAGGCCGTGCTGGCGAGATTTCGCGGCCCGATCGAGCAGATTCCGCCCATGTATTCCGCGGTCAAGCAGGGCGGTAGGCGCCTCTACGAGCTGGCGCGGCAGGGCCGCGAGGTCGACCGTCCGCCGCGCGCGGTGACGATCCACGAGCTCACCCTGCTCGGGCGCGGGGATCACACGCTGTCGCTGGACGTGCGCTGCACCAAGGGTACCTACATCCGCACCCTGGTGGAGGACCTCGGCGAGGTGCTGGGCTGTGGCGCGCACGTGGCCGAGCTGCGTCGGGTGGGCGTGGCGCCCTATGACAATCCCCGGATGGTGACCCTGGCGGAGCTGGAGGCCGCCGCCGAGGCCGGTTTCGAGGCCCTGGACGCCCTCCTGATGCCGATTGAGAGCGCGCTGGCCCACTGGCCGCGGATCCAGCTGGATGCCGACGGCAGCCACTACATGCGCCAGGGCCAGGCCCTGCAGGTTGTGGGGGCGCCCACGGCCGGACTGCTGGTGCTCGTCGGGCCCGGCGGCGAATTCCTCGGCATCGGCCAGATTCTGGACGATGGCCGGGTTGCGCCCAAGCGGCTGATTTCTCAGGCCTGAAGGGGGTAATCCGGGCTAGGAGGGGCGGGCGGTTCGTGCTAGAATCGCCGCCTTGTTAAACCCTGTTTTCCTGTGACTTAGTTAATCTGGAGCTTTGGAGAAAGATGGCACTTACTTCTGAACAGAAAGCGGCGATCGTCGATCAATACGGCCGCGGTGCATCCGATACCGGGTCCCCGGAGGTACAAGTCGCGTTGCTGTCGGCGCGAATTGACCACCTGACCCACCACTTTGCGGATCACAAACACGATCATCATTCCCGTCGTGGGCTGCTGAAAATGGTCAACCAGCGTCGCAAGCTGCTTGATTATCTCAAGAGCAAGGACCTCAAGCGCTATCAGGATCTGATCGCGTCCCTGGGCCTGCGTCGCTAAGAACAAATACTAAAGTAGTCAGGATATTCATCAGTGACCTCGATCAAAAAGACGTTCCAGTACGGTAAGCACACCGTTACGCTTGAAACCGGTGAGATCGCTCGCCAGGCCTCCGCCGCCGTCATGGTCAACATGGCCGAGACGACGGTGTTGGTCACGGCGGTCGGGCAGAAGGACGCGGACCCGGGCCGCGACTTCTTCCCGCTTACCGTGAACTACCAAGAACGGACTTATGCCGCCGGGAAGATCCCCGGCGGCTTTTTCAAGCGCGAAGGCCGGCCCTCCGAGAAGGAGACCCTCACCTCGCGCCTGATCGACCGGCCACTGCGTCCGCTGTTCCCGAAAGGGTTCACCAACGAGGTGCAGGTGGTGGCGACGGTCATGTCGGTGAATCCAGAAGTCGATCCGGACATCCCCGCCATGATCGGCGCTTCCGCCGCGCTGGCGCTGTCGGGCATGCCCTTCCAGGGCCCGATCGGCGGGGCCCGCGTCGGTTACCGCAACGGTGAATACCTGCTCAACCCGGACATGTCCGAACTCGCCGACTCCGACCTGGACCTGGTCGTGGCCGGCACCGAGAAGGCCGTGCTGATGGTCGAATCCGAGGCCAGGGGGCTGTCGGAAGAGATCATGCTGGGCGCCGTGATGTTCGGTCACGAGCAGATGCAGGCCGCCATCCGCGCCATCAACGAACTCAAGTCCGAGGCCGGCAAGCCGGCCTGGGAATGGACCGCGCCGGCCGTCGACGAGTCGTTGGCCGCCGCTGTCGCCGAGGCCGCCGAGGCCGAGCTCACCGCCGCCTACCAGGTGGCCGACAAGCTCGAGCGGCAGACCCGCGTCGCCGCGATCCGCGACGCCGTGGTCGGGAAGCTCGCCACCGACGACGAGTCGGGCCCGAGTAGCGATGACGTCAAGGGCGCCTTCGGCAAGCTGGAGAAGAAGATCGTGCGCGGTCGCATCCTTGCCGGCGAGCCGCGCATCGACGGTCGCGACACCTGGACCGTGCGCCACATCGAATCCCGTGTCGGCGTGCTGCCGCGTACCCATGGCTCGGCGCTGTTCACCCGCGGCGAGACCCAGGCCCTGGTGGTCGCCACCCTGGGCACCGGTCGCGACGCGCAGATCATCGATGCAATCGAGGGGGAGCGGAAGGAAAACTTCATGCTCCACTACAACTTCCCGCCGTACTGCGTGGGCGAGACCGGCTTCATGGGCTCGCCGAAGCGCCGCGAGATCGGTCACGGCCGTCTGGCCAAGCGCGGCATCCAGGCCGTCATGCCGGACGAGAACGATTTTCCCTACGTCATCCGCGTGGTCTCGGAAATCACCGAATCCAACGGCTCCAGCTCCATGGCCTCCGTCTGCGGCACCAGCCTCGCGCTGATGGATGCCGGCGTGCCGATCAAGGCCCCGGTGGCCGGTATCGCCATGGGCCTGATCAAGGAAGGCGAAAAGTTCGCCGTGATCAGCGACATCCTGGGCGACGAGGATCACCTGGGCGACATGGACTTCAAGGTCGCCGGCACCGCCGAGGGCATCAATGCCCTGCAGATGGACATCAAGATCGACGGCATCACCCGCGAAATCATGGAGATCGCGCTGGGGCAGGCCCGCGAAGGCCGCATGCACATCCTGCAGAAGATGGCCGACGCTCTTAGCGCGCCGCGCCAGGAGATGTCGGAATGGGCGCCGCGCTTCATCACCATGAAGATCAATCCGGACAAGATCCGCGACGTGATCGGCAAGGGTGGGGCGGTGATCCGCGCCATCACCGAGGAGACCGGCGCCACCATCGACATCAGCGACGACGGCTCCATCAAGATCGCCAGCGTCGACCAGGCCGCGGGTGAGGAAGCCCGTCGCCGCATCGAGGAGATCACCGCCGACGTCGAGGTCGACAAGATCTACGAGGGCAAGGTCGCCAAGATCATGGACTTCGGTGCCTTCGTCACCATCCTGCCGGGCCGCGACGGCCTGGTGCACATCTCCCAGATCTCGAACGAGCGCGTGGAAAACGTGGCGGACAAGCTGTCCGAGGGCGACATCGTCAAGGTCAAGGTCCTGGAGATCGACAGACAGGGCCGCATCCGCCTGAGCATGAAGGCGGTCAACGACTGAGTCTGGCTCGACCCACGAGCTGGATATGCAAAGGGGCCTTCGGGCCCCTTTATTTTTGCCACAGAGGGCACAGAGGTGAACAGGAGGGGGTGTCTTTCCTCTGTGATCTCTGTGCCCTCTGTGGCAAATCGCCTTTCGCGTCATCCCTGCGAAGCCGGGATCCAGCGGAAGCGTTTTTCTCGAAACGGCCAGGCTGATCTGATCGGCCGCGTTACCCGCCTTTGTCGATTCCTGTACCGGATCAAGTCCGGCACAGGCCATGCCGCAGGCATGGCGATGCTTTGACAACTGACAAACGCCCTTACACCAGCGTCTCCCCCAGCCACTGCGGGATGCGCCGCTCCAGCCAGTAGCGGGCCAGGCCGGGTATCTTCCCCTCGACGAAACCCACGTGGCCGCCCCGGTCGCTGAGTTCCAGCCGGATGTGGGGTGACAGCTCCGGTTCGATCGGTACGGTGTGCGTGAACATGAACGGGTCGTCGCGCGCGTGCAGGATGAGGGTGGGGCGCTGCACGTCACCCAGGTACTGACGGGAGCTCGAGCGACCGTAGTAGTCGTCCACGCCGTCAAAGCCGTGTAGCGGGGCGGTGACACGGTCGTCGAATTCGCGGAAGCTCCTGAGTCGCTGCACGGCGGCAACGTCCACCGGGTAACCCGGCAGGTCGCGCTTGCGCCGTATGCCGCGCTTCATCTTGCCCATCAGGTGCCATTGATAGAGTCGCGAGACGCCACCCTGCAGGCGCTCGTGGGCGTGACCGAGCACGAAGGGGACGGAGACGGCCACGGCCGCATCCAGCGGATTGTCCGCGCCCGTCTCGCCCAGCCACTTGAGCAGGGCGTTGCTGCCCAGCGAGTAGCCGATGGCGGCAATGGGGCGGCCGGGAAAGCGCGCCGTCAGCTCACGGACCACATGGCTCATGTCGCCGGTCTCGCCGGCATGGTAGGCGCGGTGCAGCCGATTGGGCTCGCCGCTGCAGCCACGTGCGTGCATGAGCACTCCCTGATACCCCGTCTGCGCAAGGCGCCTGAGGATGCCGGCCGCGTAACCGGACTTCGAGGAGCCCTCCAGCCCGTGCAGGACGAGCACCAGCGGCCCGCTGCGGTCAGGCGCCCAGTCCAGGTCGAGAAAGTCCCCGTCCGGCAGTTCCAGGCGCTCCCGTGCAAGCCGCACGCGCGGGCGCGGGCGCAGGGTATTGGGCCACAGCGTCTGCAGGTGCGGGCCGGGCAGCCACCACGCTGGACGGAAGTTGCTGTCGACGATCACGGCGCTATTCAGGTTTGGCGAGACGGGTGAGCAGTGGCAGTTCGTGGCGCCGGGCGTTGGCGGCGATGAAGGTCCCGCGGCCGTTCTGCTCGGCGTCCAGGTGCTCACGGCACTCCGAGGGCTCGTCGAGCAGGGTGGCGAACAGGACTTCGAGCTCGCAGGGTTCGACCTTGGGCGCGCCGTAGGGAGAGCCATCCTCGGCCGGGTACCAGAACAGGCGTGGTGCCCAGCCCTTGGCGCGAATCGTGGCCGATTCGTACCACGCGATCAGTTTTTTATCCAGGTTGTTCATTTTGTGAGGGGCTTCCCCAAGGTTGTGATGTCAAGACTGGTATCGGCGGGCGCGGCGGGTAGAATCTCCGCTTCGCTTCACAGGACTTGAGACCATGGTATCGATTCACGCGCGTATCGCCAACGAACTCGCCGTTCGCGACAACCAGGTGCTGGCCGCCGTACAGCTCCTAGATGAAGGGGCGACGGTGCCCTTCATCGCCCGCTACCGCAAGGAGGTGACGGGCGGGCTGGATGACACGCAGCTGCGCAACCTGGAGGAGCGGCTGCGCTACCTGCGCGAGCTCGAGGATCGGCGCGAGACCGTGCTCAGGAGCATCGAGGAGCAGGGCAAGCTCACGCCCGAACTCGAGAAGCAGGTGCGGGCAGCAGAGACCAAGACCACGCTCGAGGACATCTACCTGCCGTACAAGCCCAAGCGCCGCACCAAGGCGCAGATCGCCCGCGAGGCAGGGCTCGAGCCCCTGGCGCGGGACCTCCTCAACGACCCGACGCGCAACCCGCAGGCCGAGGCCGCGAAATACATCGATGCCGAGAAGGGCGTGGCCGACGTGAAGGCCGCGCTCGACGGCGCACGTCAGATCCTGATGGAGAACCTCGCCGAAGATGCCGAGCTCATCGGCGGCTTGCGTGAACGCCTGTGGAACGAGGGCGTGCTGAGTTCGCAGGTGGTGGTCGGGCAGGAGCAGGCCGGTGCCAAGTTCTCGGATTACTTCGAGTTTGCCGAGCCGATCCACAAGGTCCCCTCGCACCGCGCCCTGGCACTGTTTCGCGGGCGCAACGAGAACGTGCTGCAGCTCAACCTCGACCTGCCCGTGGCCGAGGGCCAGGCCCACCCCGCCGAACTCACCATTGCCGAACGCGCGGGCATCGAGGATCGTGGCCGTCCGGCGGATGTCTGGCTGCTGGAGACGGCGCGCTGGGCCTGGCGTGTGAAGATCCACCTGAAGCTCGACCTCGACCTCAAGATGCGCCTGCGCGAGGCGGCCGAGGAGGAGGCGATCAAGGTCTTTGCCCGCAACCTGCACGACCTGCTGCTGGCCGCCCCGGCGGGTCCGCGCGCGACCCTCGGGCTGGACCCGGGTCTGCGCACCGGCGTGAAGGTGGCGGTGGTGGATGCCACCGGCAAGCTGGTCGACACCGCCACCATCTATCCGCACGTACCGAAGAACCAGTGGGACCAGTCCATCGCCGTGCTGGCGGCGCTGGCGAAGAAGCACGGTGTCGAGCTCATCAGCATCGGCAACGGTACGGCCTCGCGCGAGACCGACAAGCTCGCCGCCGACCTCATCAAGCGCCATCCCGAACTGCGCCTCACCAAGATCATGGTGAGCGAGGCGGGCGCCTCCGTGTACTCGGCCTCGGAGCTGGCGGCCAACGAATTCCCGGAGCTCGACGTCTCGCTGCGCGGCGCGGTGTCCATCGCCCGCCGCCTGCAGGACCCGCTGGCCGAACTGGTGAAGATCGAGCCCAAATCGATCGGCGTCGGCCAGTACCAGCACGACGTCAACCAGAGCCAGCTCGCCCGTTCGCTCGAGGCGGTGGTGGAGGACTGCGTGAACGCCGTGGGGGTGGACCTCAACATGGCCTCCGCCCCGCTGCTCGCGCGTGTCTCCGGCCTGAGCGCGACCCTGGCGAATAACGTGGTGGCGCATCGCGATACGCATGGCGCCTTTCGCAACCGCGCCGAGCTGCTCAAGGTCACCCGCCTGGGCGAGAAGGCCTTCGAGCAGTGCGCGGGTTTCCTGCGCATCATGGACGGCGACCACCCGCTGGATGCCTCGGCCGTGCACCCCGAGGCCTATCCGGTGGTCGAGCGCATCGTGGCAAAGAGTGGCCGCGAGGTGAAGTCGCTGATCGGCGACACGGCCTTTCTGCGCAGCCTGAAGCCCGAGGACTACACGGACGAGCGCTTCGGCCTGCCCACGGTGAAGGACATCCTCGCCGAGCTCGACAAGCCGGGGCGCGATCCCCGCCCCGAGTTCAAGACCGCCGAGTTCCGGGAGGGCGTGGAAGATCTCAAGGATCTGAAGGACGGCATGATCCTGGAGGGCGTGGTCACCAACGTCACCAACTTCGGCGCCTTCGTCGACATCGGCGTGCACCAGGACGGGCTGGTGCACATCTCCGCCATGAGCGACAAGTTCGTAAAGGACCCGCACGAGGTGGTGAAGGCGGGTGACGTGGTCAAGGTGAAGGTCATGGACGTGGATCTGCAGCGCCGCCGTGTCGGGCTCTCCATGCGCCTGACCGACGATCCGCGGGATGCCGACACGCCTGCCGTGCGCGATAGGGGACGTGCGCAGCCGCGTGGCCCCCGCTCCAGCGGCCAGCCGCGCGAGGAGGCCAGGCCCCAGGGGGCGATGGCCGAGGCCCTCAAGAGCGCGCTCAAGCGCTGAGCTGAAGCGCCGCTCGCCACGAGCGGCGCTTGTCTTTGTAATCGCCTCAGCCAGGGCGATGCAGGGCGGGTGATTCGATCGGGTGCGTGTGCGTCGACGCATGGGGCGCCAATCTCCGAACCTCCCTGCCGGGAATCTGGAAACGATCACCTTCCTCCGGTTCAAGGTCCAGCGCGATGGCGGCCTTGTCGTGGCTGCTTCAGCCGGATTCATCCGGCAGGACTAATGCGTGAGGTGAGACCGGCGCTGGTGTCTCAAGTGGACAGAACGATTCGGTCCGTCTAACGCGCTGCCGGACGGTCTTGGGTCGGCACCCGCACCTTGGGCTGCAGGGCCTTGCCGTCGGCGTCGTAGACCGCCGGGCCGATCAGTGTGAGGGTGTCGCAGTGCGTGCGCAGCCGTTGCACCTGGGAGGGGGGCAGGGCATGCAGCGCCAGGTGGACGAACTCCGACAGCGTGAGCGTGATCTCGACATCCTCGACGCGCACCCGCCAGCCGGGCTCGCCGGAGAGCAGGCTGGTCGCGCCCGCCTCACCCACCGGGAGTGGCTTCACCCCGCTGTAGTGACTGGCGCAGGCCAGCAGCAGGGCCTCGCCTTCGAAGCGGCGGACCTTGCCGGTGGCGTCCTCGATCTCGACCACATCATCGGCCAGGCGCGTGTCCAGGCATCGACAGAGCGGCTCGTCGGTCATGGCGTGCGGCTCCTGCAGGGTGGAACGCCCAGCATCGGACTAGCTTTGGGAGGAGTCAAGTTCCGCGGTTTCCGGCAGGGTGATGGGCGCGTGCGCGTAATGGGCGCGCATCCAGTTGACGGCGCGCAGGACACCCGGGCGAGTGACCACCCAGCGTTCCAGTGCGAACTTGCCGGGGAAGTTCAGCAGCATCAGGCCGATCATCATGGTGAGGAGGCCCTGGCCCGGGAGCACCAGCATCGCGATGCCGCATAGCAGCACCAGGGCGCCGGTGAGGTTCTTGAGCGTGAACAGCGTCCAGCGCAGGACCGGGTGCCGATAGCGCAGATGATCCAGAAACAGGTGATGGCGGTGAAAGTAGTCGGGCGGGATGCGGACCACGAGCCAGGGCAGCATCAGCAGGGAGCCGAAAAAGCTTATCACCGAGACGCCGCCGAGCCACAGCAGCAGGGTCTCGTTCTGATTGAGCCAGGTCCAGAGTGTTTGCAGCATGGGTGGAGGCCGGGTGGTGCCGGTCGCGAGATACCGGCGGAATGTACCTATTGTATGGGGCAAGGCGCACCCGGCAAAGGTTCAACCCGTATTCTGGGCCTGGTAGCGGGTCCGGGGTCAGGAGGCCTGATGGTTGCGCAGCGGCAGCGCCAGGTCACGCAGCCATTCCAGGGCCAGGTCGCGGTCCCGGAAGCTCGCTACCGGGATGGCGCGGTTGCGCATGAGGCGCTGCTGGAGTTCGACGATCTTGGCCGTGCTGTTGCGGTAGACGAGAAAGGCGATGCCCCGCACGAGGGGATGATCGCCCGCGTTGCGCATCGCCTCGAGGGAGAGGGAGTAGTCGTGCTTCTTGTCGATGAGCAGGTGGCAGGGGGACCGCAGTTGTTCGTCGAGGAAACGGTGGAAGCGCGCGCTCATGGCGCCGTCGATCTCGATGGCCGGTGCGGCCACGACTTCGTAGATACCGGTCTCCAGCCGGGAGACGCGAGCAAAACCCAGGTCGAATTGGTGCATGAGAACAGTCCTTGTCAGTTGCTTTGCGCATTGTGCCTGCCGCCCTGGCGTGCTGACCATGGCGACGCGCCTGATCTTGCGAAAACGGGCAAATTGCCCATGTCGGCGAATCCGGTTCGCAGATGGGCCGGGGCCGGCCGTGGCCGGCCCCGGGGGATTGCCGCGAACTATGCCTTGCCCTGGAGCTGCAGCACCACGGCCTCGTTTTCCAGCGTCGACGTATCCGAGGTGATCTCCGCGCCCTTGGCGATGTCGCGCAGCAGGCGGCGCATGATCTTGCCCGAGCGGGTCTTGGGCAAGCCGTCGGCGAAGCGGATGTCGTCCGGGCGCGCGATCGGCCCGATCTGCTCGGTCACCCAGCCGCGCAGTTCCTTGACCATCTCCTCGGCATGCGCGCCGGTGGGACGGTCGCCCTTGCAGATCACGTAGGCGACGATGGCCTCGCCCTTGACGTCGTCCGGGCGGCCCACCACGGCGGCCTCGGCCACCTTCTCGTGGGCCACCAGGGCCGATTCGATCTCCATGGTGCCAAGGCGGTGACCGGAGACGTTCAGCACGTCGTCGATGCGGCCCATGATCCAGAAGTAGCCATCGGCGTCGCGACGGGCGCTGTCGCCGGCCAGGTAGTACTTGCCGCCGAACATCGGCCAGTAGGTCTTCACGTAGCGTTCGTCGTCACCCCAGATGGTGCGCAGCATCGAGGGCCAGGGCTTCTTGATGACCAGGTAGCCGCCCTTGTTGGGCTCGGTGATGGAGTTGCCGTCGTCGTCCACCACGTCGGCGGCGATGCCGGGCAGCGGACGGGTGCAGGAGCCGGGCTTGGTGGCGGTCACGCCCGGGATCGGGGCGATCATGTGGGCACCGGTCTCGGTCTGCCACCAGGTGTCCACGATCGGGCAGTTCTCGCCGCCGATCACGCGGTGGTACCACATCCAGGCCTCGGGGTTGATGGGCTCGCCCACGGTGCCGAGC
>Ga0129302_1000158_pt1 | contig 48632 bp, 56 predicted proteins | sample BlaSprsedimmetaG_FD_94476 | JGI IMG/M metagenome (GOLD analysis project Ga0129302, IMG submission 94476) | Hot spring sediment bacterial and archeal communities from California, USA to study Microbial Dark Matter (Phase II) - Blank Spring... | ecosystem: Environmental > Aquatic > Thermal springs...
CCCGTAGTAATTGCCCTCGTTGTTGGTGGTTAGTTTGAGTTTGATGGTGTCGAGGGCATACCATTCACCCCAGTAATTCTCCAAAAGTTTTGCACCTAAAATAGAGCCGGTATATGTTGTCAACACGTTATTGTCTTTATCAAGCAGCAGTAGGGAATCCCCGTATCCGATCTCCAATTTCGTGAAATAAAGTCTCATCTGGTCTGCACCAGGTTGGCTGATCACCCAGGTGTTCTCATAATTACTTACATACGGATGCGGTGATTCTGCCAGCGTTTCAGCTCCAACGATTCCGGTCATGAGAACCGTGACGGCGAGAGCAATGGTTAATATGAAATATGAATTTACTTTCATGACTGCCACCTTGAACCAACACTATTCTTACTACTATAACAAAATTTGGTTTTTTCTCGATATTTAATAAAAGATATTATGCTATAAAATTTTAATCTGTATAAAAATTATTAGAAGAGAATAGTTTACCCTGTACGAAAAAATGCAACTGATCCAGAATCTGATCCCATGATACAATCATACATCCGGAAAAAGCGAATAGTCGCTTAAGATGAATGTGCTCTTTGACTGTCGTTTCATAAGGCCACTTTGACCTTAACTATTACATGACACATCTTCCGTTTCAAGAATCAGATATTTCCACCATAGAATCAATGAAGTTTCTCATGCCGATTACTACAAGATAGGACTGCATTAATCCGAAGAAATTGTTGGAATGGTTGAATTGAGGATGGTTATTCCTCACAGCTCAGGGATCAATTCCCAGTAGTAATATGCCAGTTTCACCACATCACCCCAGTCGACTACATCGTTTCCGTTGAAGTCCGCAATATCCGGGTCCGGTTCGATCAGACCCCACAGCTCATGTACGCACACATCACCACCTCGCCCCTTGTTTTGGGGGAACCTAAGAAAGTTTGAAAAAATGATCATTCAACTTTTCTCAGGATTATGACTATTGCCCCTACGAGACCCAACACGAGGAAACTACCAAGAATGTTTGGATTGCTTTGTTCTGAAAGCGGTTTCTGTTCATCTGATACTGGTATTTCCGGAATATCAGCTGTGATTTCCGGAATATCCGCTGTTTGGATCTCTGAAGGAGGCATTTCGGTCTTATGTTCGATTGTTCCGGAGGATATCTCTTGAGGGAAACTGGTTTCGGACGAATCTGATGAAATTTGGATAGAACCGTGTAGAACCGAATCAAAATCGTACTGTTCAAAGCCCTTGACATAATGTGCTTCTTTGATAGTAAGATCAGTAGTGCCAGAAGATGACACTGGTTGTATGGTGATCTCAACGATCGGTTCCCACTCATCAGCGGTGATTGATTTTCCGCTGGTAAAAATAGCAAAAAGGATTGTCGACTGCTGATTATTACTGATTAAACTGGTCCCGGGAAACCGGTCTGTAACTTTACTCTTCTTAACAGAAATGATAGAAGGATCATATTCCAGATTAAAGGCAATCAGGTCTGCTCCTTCTATTCCTATGATTTCAATTGCCATAACAGCGTCCGACCCCACGTTAAGTATCTCATTCGGTGCCCGAATTTGTGTGATTGCATCAGCACTTCCCACCATGACGAGAAGACAAATGAGAATCATGAATGTTTTATCATATCTTGTCACACCCACCCACCTCATGGAATGAATAATCAGATGATGGGGGGAACTATCATATCAATCTTCAGATAGGGATTGATCAAATTCTACAATTGTTAGATCCTTCATTAGCGGGCGGTATAACGATCATCAATTCTGGAAATAGCTAAAATGTTGGTCGTAATGAAAAATTCCCGTCCCTGCGTTTCCTCCGAACGCTTCGCCTCAACCTATATATCCCATACATCCATTTTCACTATCATGGAATCCTACCGATGCAAGAAATGCGGGTATGTCTATGCACCGATAAGTGGTGATTACACTCAGAAGGTAGCCGCCAACACGCAGTTTGAAAATCTCCCGAAGACGTGGGTCTGCCCGAGATGCGGGGCAGAGCAGAAGGAATTTATCCGAAGTGAGTAATGGGGGACGGGGCGTGCCTCCCTCCCGTGACCTCCCTTTGTATGATGACATCATTCCCTGAATCATGTTGGGAGGGAAAACTATTTGAGGAGATTTCCGGGCGATCAAGAAGAAATTCAGGCGTTTTTGGTTACAGAACGCTGAGGGGGAGATTTGAACTCCCGAGGGGCTAAAGCCCCACAGGCTTTCCAGGCCTGCGCCCTTCCAGACTAGACTACCTCAGCATAGAACAGGTTGTCTCCCTCTATATTCGGGAGGAATTTTATTAAGGCTATGCTTTTGGGACGTGCGGGCCCGGCAATCCGGGCCCGCCGCGGATACTAATCGTCCGTTTCCACGCGGTGTTTTTTCCAGCCGGGGGGGTAGGTGCCCGGCGCCATGATGACGGCAGTGGGCCGGATCACGAGCCCTGTCTGTCCCGGTTCGTAGTCCTCGGACGGCACCAGCGCCGTGCCGATGCAGACGAGTTCGCCCTTTGCGGTCAGCACCGCGACCTCGTCGCCCTTCTTGTGGGGGTCGCGGGAAACGACCCCCACCCCGGCGAGAACCGCCCCGTGGCAGACGGCATCGACGGCCGTGTCCCGGATGACGATCGAGGGAAGTGCTGCTGCGACTTCATCCGGTGAGCGGATAAGGGAGAGCAGCGGGGCAGGATCGCCGTTTTCCAGTGCGACTACCGCATCCTTCAGGTCATACAGCGTGCAGGTGTCCTGCTCGGTGAAGAGGCCGGACCGCGTCCGGCGAAGCTCCTGCATATGCCCTCCGACGCCGAGGGAGAGGCCGATATGCCGGCAGAGGGAACGGATATAGGTCCCGGCCTCGCACTGCACTCTCAGGAGGACAAGGCGGCCCTGCACATCAAGGATATCGATGGCGTAGATCTCCCGTATGCGCAGCTGCCTGCTGACCGCACTTTTCTGGGGGGGTCTCTGGTAGATCTTCCCAGTATACTCCCGGATGACCTGTTCGAGATCGCTTCTCTGCACATCCCCGTGAAGCCGGAGGAGGGCGATATATTCCTTGTCCTCGTTCAGGAGCAGCGGGGCAAGCTTGACGGCCTTCCCTGTCATGACGGCCAGCACGCCGGAGACCTTCGGGTCGAGCGTTCCTCCGTGGCCGGCAGAGACACCGATCATCTTCTGCGCCCATGCCGCAACTTCATGGCTGGAGGGTCCCCTGGGCTTGTCGATGATGATGATGCCTGCGTTCAGGCGGTGTTCAAGTTCCTGGTCCATGGTGGTTAATCCTGTGTAAGATATGCATTCAGTTCCCGCAGCGTTCCTTCCAGCGTCCCGTCCCCGGTGACATCCGGACGGTCGCCCCCCTCGCGCATCCGCTCAGCGGTGATCTCGCCGATGGCGATGAGGAGCAGCCCGGGATGGTTCTCCCACCGGGCAAGGGAGTAGGAGTTGGCACTGGTGAAGAGCACGGCGTCTGCCCCGGCAAAGTCGAGGGGGGTTCCGGTCGGCTCAAGAGCGTAGACCGGGACCTCCACCGGTCGCCCGCCATGGTCTTCTATTGATTGGATGAGGGCGGGGTTCGGCACGTCGGCACGGGGGATGCCGACGGTCTTTCCCCTGAGCCAGCCGCCGAGGTAGGACGCAAAATCCCGTGAATAATGGGACGGCAGGATTTCGCCCGTGATGCCCGACTCCGCAAGGGTCCGTGCGGTCTGCGGTCCGATGGCGATGAACCGCGCACCCGCCCGGAGGCCGGGTGCCAGGCAGCGGGCCGGAAGTGCACTCGTGAAGAAGATGCAGTCGAAATCGCCCCGGTTGGCTGCCGTGAGAAAATCGCGGCACGCCCCTTCATAGACGGTTGCCTCCAGCGGCGAGACGATGACGCATTCGTGCCCGTACCGCTTGCAGAGGGCCTGATCGGTGTCCGCTTTTTCCGGGAGGCGTGTGATGGCGATCTTCATCTGAGTATACCTATTGACTCGATCTATATTCTTCCTTTGTTCCGGTGTATTTATGGGATGTCCGTTCGACCGTACCATACGTGCTTCTGGCAGTCTGCGCCGGGATTGTGACCGGCATTGCGCTGGGGACCATCAGCGGTCTTGTTCCCGGCATACACGCAAACACCATGGCAGGCATCCTTCTTGCCGTTCAGGGCATACTGGCCGCCCTCTTTGGAGTGACGGGTGTCGCCGTATCCCTGTTTTGCGCCCTTGTCACCCACACCTTTCTCGACTGCGTGCCGAGTACGGTGCTCGGGGTGCCCGATGCGGATACGGCCCTTGCGGTCCTTCCGGCCCACCGGCTGTCGATGGAAGGCAGGGCCGAGGAGGCAATCCGCCTCTCTGCCCTGGGTAGCGCCCTCTCGGTCCCCCTTGTCCTGCCGGTCTTCGCCTTTTTTTTCCTCTATCTCCCCTCGATACAGCCGGTGCTCGACTGGTGGATTGGCATCATCCTCCTCGGGGTGGCGGGCATCCTTGTCATTCATGCGGAATCGCCGGGGTGGTCGCTGGTGGTCTTCTGCGCATCCGGGCTGCTGGGCCTCTTCACGTTCAGGTACGAGTATCTCGCCTGGCACCCCTTCGGGTCATCGTCGCTTCTGATGCCGCTTCTGACCGGTCTCTTCGGCATCGCGGTGCTTGCGGTCTCCTCGCACGGGGTGCTGCCGGATCAGGGCAGGGTCGCCCCTTCCATCGGGCGGGGGCGCCTTCTGCGCACGATCTCCATCGGGACCGCCGCAGGTGCGCTCGTCGGGTGGATGCCGGGCCTCTCCAATGCGACGGCAAACGCCCTCCTCTCGCCGGGGATGCAGGACGGCGAGAGCGGGAAGGAGTTTATCGTTGCGACGAGTGCGGCCAACACCGCGAACGCGTTTCTCGGCCTTGCCGCACTCTTTGCCCTTGGAAGGGCGAGAAACGGGGTGATGGCGGCACTCTCGGAAATCGACGTTCCTCCGCTGGGCATGCTTCTTATCGCCGGTGCGGCGGCGGCACTCGCGGCCTATCTCCTTACCCTCTGGTGTGCACGGGGGGCGCAGCGGTTCTCCGGCATTCCGGTAAGGAAAGTAAGTGCAGCGGTGATCCTCTTTGTGATCCTCCTTGCAGGCGTTACGACCGGCCCCTTCGGCCTCTTTATTCTTGCCTGTGCAACGGCGATCGGGTTTGTCCCGCCGCTCGTCAACGTACGGCGGACGATGTGCATGGGCGCAATCATGCTCCCGCTGATCCTCTCCTCGCTGGAGCTCGTGATCTACTAGGGCGGCGGAGCACATCATGGGCGGCGGCAGTGGCCGGCACCATGCCGTTGCCATGAATGGGGCGGGTATCAGATCCCGGCAAAGAGGAAGACCATGTAGGCGATATATGCCACCAGAAGAACCACCCCCCATGCCCGGGTCACCCCGGGCGAACCTTTGATGAGCGGGATGACCGCCAGCGAGAAGAGGGCGAGGATGATGATGTCGCTGAAGTGGGGGATGGCAAGGGGGCGTATGAGGGCCCCGACGCCGAGCACCCCCAGCAGGTTGAAGATGTTGCTGCCGAGAAGGTTGCCGGCGGAGATGCCCGCATCGCCCTTGAGGATGGCTACCAGCGATGTTGCAAGTTCGGGCAGCGAGGTGCCGACCGCGACCATGGACATGCCGATGACAAAGGCGGGGATGCCCAGTGCCGTCGCGATGGCAACCGCGCCGTCGAGGACGAACTGCGACCCGATGATGACGGCCACCAGCCCCCCGGCGGTGTATCCCCAGTCCCGGTTCCCGTGTGTTTCAATCCTGGACCCCGGCTCTTTTCCGATTCTTCGGTAGATGATATACAGGATGATGCCGAAGGTGGCGAGAAGGATGATGCCGTCGAAAAGGCCGATCACAGTGTTCAGGCACAGGACGGCAAAGACCGCGGTGGCGGTGAGCATGAGCATCGTCTCGGTGGAGACCTTGCTCTTCTCCCCTTCGGCACGTGAAATGACGGCGGGGCTGATGATGGCGCAGAGGGCAAGCACGAGGGCGATATTTGCAATGTTGCTGCCGAGAATGTTTCCGAGGGCCACATCAGGGTTGTCGGTGATGATGGCGTTGATACTGACGACAAATTCCGGCAGGGATGTGCCGAACGCGATGATCGTAAAGCCGATGACCGCCGACGGGACGCCGTAACGGGCGGCAAGCCCGCCTCCTCCCTCCACAAAATAATCTGCACCCTTGATCAGCAGTGCAAGGCCGATGATAAAGAGGAGGACGGGGAGGATCATGACAGTGACTTCCGTGGATTTCGTACTATTGGTCGTCGGTGCTTATCGGGTTTTGGGTCCCGGCCCGCCGGTGCAAAGAGGGGGCCCTTTTTTGTGATGGAGGTGGATAGTATGGATACATATGCGCAGGTACTGGTTTGGAGATATTGAAGGCGGTGCATGCAGCGGCGCCGTCCGTGATACGGCTGCCCTTGTGGAGCGGTACCTGGCACTGACGGAGGAGGGAGGGCAGGCTGCCCGTGCCTTAGGTCCTGACGTGGAGGAGGCCGTGCGCTGCGGGTGCTTCGCGGACCGTGACCAGTATGTCGCAATCCTGCGGGAGATGACCATTGCCCTTGCCGAAGAGGAGATCCGGAAGTGCTTCGGGAAGGGGGATGTGGAGCTCGCGCAGATGGTCCGCCTTCTCGATGAACTCGACGAGGTGATCAACCTTCTGACGGAGAAGTCGACCGAGTGGTACCTCGTGAAAAATCCCGCCTTCTCCAGAAAATACCGGTCCTGCAATGCAAAGAAGATGGTCGGGATCATGAAACGCGACCGGACGTCGCTGGGGAGGGTGGCTGGCGAGGTGGACCGCCTCTCGGCGACCCGGTCCACCCTTACCAAGGAGATCTCGCACCGCGCCGATATTCTTCTCCCCAACTGCTCCGCCCTTGTCGGAGGCCTCGTGGCCGCCCGCATCCTTGCACGGGCGGGGGGCCTTTCGTCGCTCGCGTCGTTTCCCTCATCGACCATCCAGGTGCTGGGGGCGGAGAATGCGCTCTTTACCCACCTGAGGGCGGGTTCCCCCTCGCCGAAGCACGGCATCATCTTCCAGCACCGGCGGGTCCACAACGCCCCGAAGCAGATCCGGGGCCGGGTGGCGCGGGTGCTCGCGGGGAAACTGGCGATCGCCGCCCGCATCGATGCATACCGCGGGGAAGCGGATGAAGCGTTCCTCGAAAAGGCCCAGGCGGCGATCGACAGGGCGGGTGAGACCGCATGAAGATCATCGACGGCACGCTGGTATCGCCGGGGAAGGGCGGCGTCTACGGCGAGCGGACCCTCGGCGAGTGGCGGATATGGGACCCGTACAGGAGCAAACTCGCGGCCCTCGTCCTCAAAGGGGTCGATGTGGCGCTCGATTCCTCGGTGAATGTCCTCTACCTCGGGGCCGCAAACGGCACGACGGTCTCGCATGTTGCCGATTATGCAGGCACGGTGTATGCGGTTGAATTTGCGCCGCGTCCGATGCAGGACCTCATCGAGGTGTCGCGGCGAAGGACGAACATCGTGCCCATCATGGCGGACGTAAACCGCATGCAGGTTTATGAGATGCTGGTGGAGCAGGTGGACCTCATCTACCAGGACGTGGCGCAGCCCAACCAGGCGGCCATCGCAGCACACCACCTGAAGTTCCTGAAGAAGGGCGGCATCTTCATCCTGATGCTCAAGACGAGAAGCGTCAACGTCCGTGAAGACCCGAAGGCGGTCTGCGAGGCATCCGTGCAGCACCTTGAAGCGGCGGGGCTGGTCGTTGAAACCGTCCAGTGGCTTGATCCGTACCACCGGGATCATGCGGCGCTCGTGTGCCGCCTGCCGGAGGAGTGAGGGTGCGCCGGTTCAGTTTCAGCCCCCTTTCCCTCCTGCTCATTCTTCTCCTGATAGCAATTTTCATTTTCCTTGCCCCGCTCCTCCTGCTCGGGATCATCGGCGGGGCGCTGGTAAGCCTCGGGTTCTCCGGCGGCATGATTCTCCTGCTCATCGTCGCCATCCTTGCCGGGAGTTTCATCAACATCCCGGTGGCGAAGATCAAAGGCGCACGACAGCCCGGCTGCGTCTTCAGGAATCGCTTCGGAAGGGTTCATACCATCTCCGGCTCCGACGACACCGTAGTCGCGGTCAATGTCGGCGGCGCGGTCATCCCTGTCCTGCTATCGCTCTATCTCCTGCTGAATGTGGCCACGAACGCGGCCCTCTTTCCCGTACCGCGCGCGGTGATCCTCGCGGCCGTTGCGGGCATCTGCATCGTTGCCGGGGCGACGCACGCGGCCGCACGGGTGGTGCCGGGGCTGGGGATTACGACGCCGTTTTACATTGCGCCGCTTACGGCTCTCCTCTGCGCCGTCGTGTTGGCCTTCTCCCATCCCTTCGCGGGGCCCGTCATCGCCTTTGTCGCAGGGACGCTCGGCACGCTCATCGGCGCCGACCTCATGAATGTCCGGTACCTCGGCCGCATCGGGTCGCCGATGGTGAGCATCGGCGGTGCCGGGACGTTTGACGGCATCTTTTTAAGCGGTGTTCTTGCGGCGTTTCTTGCGTGAAGGCCGGATTATGGGTGCCGGAGAAAGGGGGACCGGTCTCCCTGATGGGGAGGGGCGGGATCCATTCGGGGTATGCGTATGCCTGGATTAATCTCCTGCATTCGTTTCCTGCATGCGTCCTTTTGGCTCCTTTTTTCCGGACAGACCGGGGGATGCTGAGAAAATTTTGGGAAATGTTGGGAAAATGTTGGAAAATGTTGGAAAATGTTGGGAAATGTTGGGAAAATATTTGAATTATACCTGATTTGTCAAAAAAAATTCGAAAAGAAGAATAGTCCGGAGCAGATTCGAACTGCTGTCGCAAGATCCAGAGTCTCACATGATTGACCACTACACTACCGGACTTCTGAAATTACCTCTAGATTTCTGTCGGGGGGAAATATTAATGTGACGATTCGGGCCGCTGCGGCGGGTGCCGGTTCCGCCCATTCAGGGGGTGCAGCGGTTCGTCGGCGGCCTCCCGTATCTTCTGCCTGAACCGGCAGCACATATTATAAATAATCGTCATAGCACCGGGAAACGACAGCAGGGTTTTTTAAGCCATGACTTCGTCACTGCTGGTCGAAGGGACACGGCCCCGGAAACGCGCCTTCACTCTCTTAACCGGGAAGCTCCATTGAATGGCAATTAAAAGCCAAACGAGAAGGATTCGGGCTCTATTCGGCGTCTCTTCCTTCTCTTCGGGTTACTTCAACCACAAAGGATATATTAAGTGTTCTCCAAATATTGGAACATATTCCGTCGTTCGGAGTATGGAGCAAAGTGAAGCATTTTTCGGCAATCGCCGAATGTGCTGCATGATGTTCCTCAATGTATTAGTAAGGAGGTTATGAATGAAAACTAAATTAGGAATTGCACTCCTGGCCCTTGTGGCAGTGGCACTTCTCGCAGTCGCACCTGCAGCTGCAGTTTTGAACACTGTCCCGCTGGGCGGAGTCGTCTTCGTCGGTGAGGAAGGCCTCGTCTTGAACGGAGGCGTTGCTGGCACTCTTGAGTGGTTTGAATCTGGGTCTAATCCATTATTGGATGCACCAGCATACACCTATCAAGTGACAGCCGGTCCCACAAACGTGATTGACCCTGCCACGTTCCAGACCCGCACAGGGAACTGGTACGATGCAGCGGTCAAAGGAACGGTAATTATGAACGTTCAGATGCCCGCAATTAATGTTAAGGCATTCAATGCAGCCACAGGAACGGACATGACCGATAAGCGTGTCGTCAAAGACAACACATTTATCAACTTCCGTGTTGACAGCAACCTTCACACGGTTTTAGCACAGCGTGCTCCTCTTGGCCTTGGCGATGTGAGTAACATCAAGATCGTTGTTGTTGACAGCCAGGGGACAACCTACACTGCACTCTTCGACGATGCTGCACCTGCAGTTACAAGCACTGGTCTGACAAACCTTGTCCCGACCACTGCACAGTACAATGTGCCGGGCGCGCCCGCGGCCGGTTTTGTTCCAGCTCTCACATATGACTCTAACTGGGCTCTTGACCGCGCCGAGTACAAGGCTGGTGTCTACACGTTCTGGGCAGAGGTTAACCTCAACAAGTTAAAGGACAACCTCGGCACCATTGCCGGCGTCACCAAGTCAGCTGTTTACACGATTGAACTTGGCAAAGATGACGTAAAGATCGAATCAAACAAGGACACTGTTGTCCGCAACAACGATTTCGCCGTTACCATCACCGGACGCCCTGACGAATACTACGTTCTTTGGGTCGCGGGTTCCAGCAGTATCACTGCACCTGACACCGCACCGGTCATCAAACCGAACCAGAACGGTGTCACCGGTGTCAGTCTTCCGGCTGCTGCTCCATACACGAACGCTGGTGATTACCAGTTCCGTGCAGGACAGGCCGTATCAGCTGATGTCGCTGCTCCAAATAACTATGCAATGGTGAAACTCGCCAGCTCCGGTATGCGCACTGTTGGTTTCAGCACTTCCGAAACCACAAAGGACCAGACCTACACCATCCGGGCTGACCACTATCCCGCAGATGCAACAGTAGTCCAGGCACCTGTTGTAATCGCTCCAGCCACCCCTACCTATGACACCGTCAAGGTAAAGGTCGAAGCTGGTGACATTACCATCACCGCAGCAGGTCTCACTTCCTACTTCATTGGTGAGGAAGTTGTTCTCTCCGGTACCAACACCGACAGTGACACCACCTGGCTCTTTATCACTGGCCCGAACCTGCCGAACAAGGGTGGCTCAATCACGAATCCGCAGGATGGCGTAAACAGCAATGTTGCACCGGCCATCAACGGACTTCTTGACAGTGCTGCTGCATGGACTGGCGAAAACGTTGATACAGACGACGTCTGGGAAATCAGGTGGGACACCGCATCGTTGAATGTCGATGCAGGCACCTACACCATCTACGCTGTCACGACCGCAACCAACCGGGATGACCTTGGTGCACGGGACGCAACCTATGCGACCGTATCCATCTCTCTCAAGAAGCCGTTCGTTACAGCAGCCATCTCCTCTGCAACTGTTGCAAAGGGCGATGACCTGTACGTTACCGGTACTGCAGAAGGCAACCCCACACAGGGAGTGCAGGTCTGGATCCTCGGTAAGAACTTCGTATCTGTGAACACCGAGACCACTGAGGACGACGGTACATTCGAGTACAAGTTCGCCAACACGGCAAACCTTGCAGCAGGACAGTACTTCGTAGTTGTCCAGCACCCGATGTACAACGACCAGTTCGACCTTGTCCGTCAGGTAGCTAACCCTGTACCAGGCCAGAACTCAGTTGTCCGGCCAATCCTTGACGCCACACTCGCCGTCGCCGGTAACTTCCCACCCGTCTTCAGAATCGAAGGCCCGGGCAGCCTCCAGGGAGCTGAAGCAGCAAACGCACTGGTGAACGCGCTGAACAGCCCTGACATTGACGACACCTACTACAAGCTCACCTTCCTGATTGAGGAACCATGGATTGTGATCAATGCAGTAGGCGACCGCTATGTCGGTGAGACCTTCACGGTCACCGGTACCACCAACCTCGCTGTTGGCAATGACCTGATCATTGAAATCGTCTCCTCCTCATTCCAGCCGACCGAGAAGACCGCAGCAAGCGCATTCTCCGGCGCAACCGGCACGGTCATCGTTACCGAGGGTGACGACGCCAATGCATGGGAATTTGCCGTCGACGCCTCCAACTTCGTCCCTGACCAGTACATCGTCAAGGTCGAATCTGTGAAGGCAGACAGCATTGCAACCCAGACCTTCAACGTTCTGAAGGCAGTCCCGACCGCAGAGCCGACCGAACAGCCGACCGTAATCCCGACCGAAGTGCCGACTGAAGTGCCCACCACTGAGGCTACCCCCGAGGAAGCAGCACCCGGCTTTGGCGCACTTGTTGCACTGATTGGTCTCGGCGCTGTTGCAGCACTGGTTCTCCGTAAGGACTAAACCCCCCAATTTTTCTTTTTTCTTCTCCACCCGGCGAGGCCCTGCCGGACTGTTCCCATCGCACCGCCCTGAAACAGGGAGACTTATCTTCTTCCGGCGCCAAATTCCGGTTACAGCAATGGATACACTGGAGTTTTTTTAAATGAACCTGCTCGTACAGCATGTTGATGTCAGCAACCGCGGGGCACTGCTGCACAAGAGCGACGCCCGCAGCATCGGCGTCATCGACGGTGACCGGATACGTATCGTAAACCCGGCAAACGGGAAATCGGAATCGGTGGTGATCGACACCACGCCGTCACTCATCGAAGAGGGGCATATCGGTGTCTACTCCCTGACGTTCGGGAGCACAGAACTGGAAAACGGGCAGGAGGCCGAGGTCTTCGAGTCCATCCCGCCCGCGTCCATTAAAACCATCAAAAAGAAGATGGACGGCGGCAAGCTCTCGAAGGATGAGATAAACGAAGTCGTCAGCGATATCGTCCTCGAAAACATCTCCCTTACCGAACTGACCGCCTTCGTGATCGCCTCCTATATCCACGGGCTGGACATGGACGAGGTCGAATACCTCACCCGTGCAATGGTCGATACCGGTGATTCGCTGGAGTTCAGCACGAAACCGGTGGTGGACAAGCATTCCATCGGCGGCGTGCCGGGGAACAAGATCACGCTGATCATCGTCCCGATACTTGCCGCAGCAGGGCTCAAGGTCCCGAAGACCAGTTCGAGGGCCATCACCGGCGCCGGCGGCACTGCCGACCTGATGGAGGTCCTCGCCCCGGTCGAGTTCTCCGCGGCGCAGGTCCAGGAGATGACGGAGAAGGCGGGTGCGGTGATCGTCTGGGGCGGCGCAACCAATGTCGCCCCGGCAGACGACCGCATCATCAACGTCGAGTACCCCCTGAAGATCGATGCCCGCGGCCAGATGATCGCAAGCGTGATTGCCAAGAAGAAGGCCGTCGGCGCAGACATCGTCGTCATCGACATCCCGGTCGGCAAGGAAGCCAAGGTTGCAACCCTGCAGGAAGCACGGAAACTGGCCCGCGAATTCATCGAGCTCGGCGAACGCCTTGAGCTCGAGGTGGAATGCGCCATCACGTTCGGGGATCTCCCGGTCGGACGCACCATAGGGCCGAACCTCGAGGTCGCAGAAGCCCTGCGGGTGCTCGAAGGGTCGAAGTCCCCGGGGTCTCTTGTCCAGAAGAGCCTTGCCATCTCCGGCATCGCCCTCGAGATGGCCGGGAAGGCCGCCCGGGGAGAAGGGGAAGCGCTTGCAAAAGAGATCCTCGAGAGCGGGCAGGCGCTTGCAAAGATGAAGGAGATCATCGCCATCCAGGGAGGAAATGCAGAGATAAAAGCGGAAGATATCCAACCCGGCGTCTACTCTGCAGAAGTGCCCGCCCCGGCGGACGGGTATGTGATCGACATCAAAAACCGCGGGCTCATCACCATCGCACGCCTCGCGGGCGCCCCCAATGACAAAGGGGCGGGCATCCGGCTCCATGCAAAACGCGGTTCGCAGCTGAGGAAGGGGGAATCGATCATGACCATCTATGCGGACAACGAACAGAAACTGAAAAATGCCCTCGAGGAAGGGCGGCGCCTGATGCCGGTCCTGGTGGAAGGGATGCTCATCGACCGCCTCCCGTCGGATGCCGTGCGCCTCAACCGAATGGACTAACATCCATAAGAAAAATTATGTTGTATGGATATTCGCCGTGCAGTTCTGGCCCTGCTTGTTGTCCTTAGCCTTTGCGGGGCCGTAGGAGGGGTCTCGCTCCGGATAACGGTGGTGGACGACGAGGCCGGGGACCCCGTTTCCGGTGCAGTCATCTACGTCGGGGGGATCTACCAGGGCGCCACAAACGCCGGGGGGGTGTATGCCTACGAACATTCGCTCAACGAATCGTTCAGGGTCGGTATAGAAAAGACGGGGTATACCGGCTGGCAGTCGATGGTCTCCGCCACCCAGACGAACCTGACCGCTGAACTCTCAAGGAGGGCCGTACCCCTGACGGTCTCCCTCTATGACGCCGACACCATGGAACCGGTGAAGGGGATACTCGTCAAAGTCTCCGGCGAGGGCTACCTCTCAACGGGTACCAGCAATGCAGCGGGCGATGCCGTCTTTGAGGTGAAGGCGGGAAGGCAGTACAGCGTCGAGGTCAGCGCCTCCCGTTATGAACCCCTGATCAGGATCGTGGAGATGGGAAATGAGGAAAAATTCGTCGATTACCGCCTGATACGGGATGACATATTCGTTGTCGAGGTGAGGGACGCCGCAACCGGATATCCGCTTGAAGGCGCAGAGGTCAGCATCGATGAAAAGCCCGCCGGGAAGACGGGGGAAGGCGGCCGACTTACCACGTACGTGGAGCGGGGCCGCACCTATCCGGTCTCGGTCGTAAAGGATGAATATGCAGCCTTTGCGGACCAGCTCTATATCGACACCGATCTCCTCGTCTACCAGGTAGCGCTCTCAAAAGCCCTCTATCCGGTTGCGATATCGGTCCATGAACCCGGCAAAACGCCGATAGAGGGCGCCACGATTTATATCGACGGCGCCTACCACGAAACGACGGATGCATTCGGCCGTGCCGGTATTGCACAGCTCGTCGCCGGCCCCCATGTTCTCGAGGTCCGGGCCGCCGGGTATGAAACGGTAACCCGCGAGGTCATCGTCGATGATTCCGTCGAGGACATCATCATCCAGCCCGACTTTGCCATGGCGGCGGTCTCCATCCTGGCCGAAGAGGCGGATCACACTCCCGTCGTCGGTGCGTCTGTCCTTATAGATGGGGTCTTTGTGGGAATAACCGGTGGAGACGGGATTTTTGAAACTGCCCTCAGGACGAATGCGGCATACGCCATCTCGCTGACCAGGGACGGATACCATGATGCATCAGTTGAGGAGCGCATACCGAAAGGCACCAGTGAGTATCAGATTCCCGTTCCCATGGAACAATCCTTCAATATCGGCCTCGTCATTGTGCTTTGCGGAATCATGGTAATCGGTGTCGCCGGTATTATGGGCGTCAGGCATCTCAGAAAAAGGCCTGCAAAGCGCAATTCGCAGAAGAAAAATAAATTGTAATTTTTTCTTGAAAAACGGCGTTTTCCCGTCTTTTTTAGGGAAAAATATCGGTCCCTTCAATGAAGAGAATGTATTAAATACATTGTCCGCATGTCATTTATATATAGAAGAGCTCAATGAAGGCAAAATATATATGTGTCCTTCTACTGGCGTCTCTTGTCGTCTGGCCGGGGTGTGCACTGGGCGACGGGGATGTCACCGTTAGTGTCACAGGGAGTCCCGGTCATGGCGACTGGCTCATTGCAGGCGATGGTGCTGCGGTCATCACCGTCAGGGTTACCACCGTGGGAGAAACGGTGACCGGGGTACGGTTTGACTGCCTGGAACCGGACACCTATGGGAATGTCGACATCCGTTCAGTGGATAAGGTCCCCTACCGGACAACATTCGCCACGAAAAAAAGCGGCAGCGTGCCCATCAGCATTGTGGTCTCCTATCTCAACGAATCCGGAGGCCCGGAAGAGTATGGGACCATCCGGTATCTCGACGTGGATCACAACCGCCCCTACAGGATACGGGGCATAGACGTCCTCCCCGAAGCGGGCGTCTATGAAGCAGTCCCCATCACCGTGATGATGGAAGACGCCTATGGGAATGTCATCGACAGCCGGTACGAGGACGATAGTGGTGGCACCCCCGAATCCGTGCGGCTGTTTGGAACGACGACCGACGGTGCCGGGTTCTACGACGGTGCCACCTACGGGCATGAGTCCGTCGTCTGTTTCGCAGGACCGGACGGGGCATGCGAGGCGACCTACCGGACAGGGACAAAGGCGGCAGAGTACCTGGTGCATATAATGCCGGAGGACAAGGGAGCAGGGGACGAATGGATATGTATAAAAGGCATTGCCGGCAAAGAACCGGCATCGGTGTCGATCTTTGTCGACCCGTCGACGGGGACTCCCCCGTCACCTGCTCCGGTTCCCGCCGATGGCATCAGCAAATACACGCTCGCCTTCTCCTTTTTTGACCGCTACGGAAATCCATGCGCGATGACCCCCGTGCAGGTGGCAACCAGCGACGGCGGGGCCGTCCACGACCTTATCACCACCAGGGAAGGAAAGGTCACTCTCTTTTACGGCCCCCGGAATGCTGCCGGGATGATCACCATAACGGCGACATCCGTTCTCAACGCATCCATAACAACGTCAGTGGTGCTGACCTTTGCCAGCAGCGATCCGGTGGCGATGGTGCTGACGGCAAATCCCCAGTCGATGCCCAGCAATGACGTGGAGGGGGCCCCTCCCGCGGAGGTGCTGGCAAAGGTCATGGATGTCGCCGGAAATCCCGTAGCGGGCCAGACCGTCCTCTTTAGCATCTACCACCCCGAGGAGTACCCCTCCAGCCAGGTGGCAGAGCCGTACCTCGCCCAGGCGTCGGCCGTCACCAACGATAACGGGATTGCCGTGGTAACCTTTGTGCCGGGAACCTTCAACACCGCCCCCGGCATGCCGGGCCATGTGGCCGCTGCACCGTATGATGAGACGGCTCTTGGAACCTGCACCGTGACCGCACTCTGGGAAGGGGTGTCACGGGATATCAGCCTGGAATGGAGAAACTACCCCTATCTCCGGGTGGAGACCAGTCTCTCTGCGCAGACCGTGGCCGTCAATGACACCGTTGACGTCACCATACGCCTGATAGGCGACGGATGGGCCCTCCAGCCCGACCCGGTGGATGTGGTGGTGGCGGTGGACCGGTCGGGGAGCATGCTCCTCGACGATAAGGACCGCATGGTCTACGCGAAAGAGGCGCTCGACGTCTTCATCTCCCGCATGGCCGAGGGGCGTGATCGCATCGGCATGGTCACCTTCGGAAGCTCCGGGTACTGCGATTCGCGCTGGGGAAAGCCGGGGATCGATTACAGCTGGATGGATGATGCATCCTATAGTGCCACCCATTATCCGGCATCTCCCCGGACCTATGCCGGGTATGCGACCCTTGATCTTCCCCTGACAGGGGTGCAGGCGGATGTATCGGCAGCCGTCGACGGGATGGTCCCCTGGGGCGGGACGCCGATGCGCTACGCCCTCTATACCGCATTGCAGGAGATCGTATCGAACGGACGGGATGATGCCGTGCGTGCGGTCATTCTCCTCTCGGACGGTGATTACAACTGGTATGGCGACCCGCTCGCACGGGGCATTGGAAAGACCCCGGCACAGAAGAGTCCGACGGACAGTAATTTCTTTTCGGACGGTACTGAAAAATATACGATCTTCGATGACCTTGGAGCGGTACAGAACCTGAGCGAATATGCCGCCGATGCCGGTATCAGGATTTATTCCATTGCATTTGCGGATTCCATCACCGCGCAGGGCAAGGAGACGATGCGCATTCTCGCCGAATCGACGGGCGGCACCTACTATGACGCCCCCTCGGGCGGTCAGCTGGCGGGCATCTATGCGGAGATTGCCGGGGATCTCAGAACGGTTGCCGGTGTCGATACCTCTATGGACATGCCGCTTGCTGCCGTAACCATCAACAATGCGTCCGTCCCCAACACCGCAGCGGCCCCCTCCCTTGAATGGGTGCATCAGGACGGGCGGTCAACGACCATCGGGAGCGTTTTAAATGATCGGGCGCCCCCCCTCGTGCTCATCCCGGTATATACCGTCAATGAGGCCGAGGAACGGGCAGACTGGGAGGATGACCGTGGCCTGAGCTGGGATGTCGGCTCCGTCGTCCTCAACCAGGTGTGGGAGACGCAGTTTTCGCTTCAGGTGTTCACCCCGGGAAACATCAACCTCTTCGGCGGCAGCTCCCTGATCACCTTCAACGGTGGTGATGACACGCTCGTCCTTCCCGACACCTATCTGACGGCGGTGGAGAACCTCAACGGAACCGGCCTCGTCTCCCACCAGATGGCGATCAGGGGCGTCAACTGCACGAACCGGGAAAAGGTCGAGGATTATTTCGAGATCGTCTGGGACCTTGAGTATGACGGTATCATGCCGGTGATGCAGGAGCTCTACTATATGCGGGCAGGCGAGGGCATGTGGTATCTCTATGATAACGCCGTGCTCCCAGGCGGCCCGGTCCATGAAGAGGAGTTCACCTCGCACCTGTACGTCGCCGACTTCCCCAAGGGTGACTACCATATCCGCGTCTATGCCCATGCGCCGGATGCCGATGCCCTCAACCAGACCACCGCAGCAATCTCGCTCGGCAATGTGAGTGGAAACTACATCAAAATCACCTGAATCCCCGGCACACACCGCATCCCTGCCCGGTGAGCCGTGCCGTTCCCTTTTATGGTACCGGCGAAAACCTGGATGGGCGACAATCGATGGATCACCGCCAAAGAGTGCAACCGGCAAAACCCGTAAGAATTGCCGGAGAGCGAGGCAGGCAAAGAGCACAAAAGAGCCGGGCCGGTGGCTGCAAAAGAACCGGCACATGATACAGCGGACGGATCCAGCGGGAATCGAACCCGCGTCCTTGGGTTCGAAGCCCAAGAGGATATCCTCTACCCTATGGATCCACTCATTGGTTGGTCTCGGCGGATAATTAACCATTCTGCACCGGCAAGGGTTTTTCCCCGTCCGGGAGGCCTTTCGGACCGGAGCATCAAGGGATTTATGAGATATCCGGTAAGACCACTATGCAATGATTCTCTCGGATGCCGTAATACGACAGAGAATCCAGGATGGCGATCTGGTCCTGGACCCCTATAGCGAGGCTTCACAGCAGCCCGCATCCTACGACCTCCGTGCTGCGGAGGCGACGGTCCTTGTTCATGGAACCTGCACCCTTGTCCCATCGCTCGAATGGGTCGAACTCCCGGCGGATGTCGCGGCAACCCTTCGCTGCAGGTCGTCATTTGGCAGGCGGGGTGTCCTTATCGGGGGCGGGTTCGTGGACCCGGGCTTTCGCGGACAGCTCACCCTCTGCCTGGTAAATATGGGGCCCAATGATGTGGTTGTCGAAAAAGGGGAACGCATAGTGCAGATTATTATGCAGGCTGTTGCCGGTGGCGACCGTCTCTATGAAGGGCGGTACCAGGACAGCAGGGGTGCCGTCGCCAACCGCGACCGCGGCGTTATTTGATCCAGAAGAGGTCGTCTCCCGGTTCCTCTTCTTCTTCATCGGATTGCTTTTTCGTGTAGCCGCTGCTGATGGTGCCGGCGGTATAGGGGGATTTTTTCTCCGGCTCCTCGGTCTGCTCCTTTCTCTTCTTCCTCCGGGTTTCGACGCGTGCCATGAGTTCATCCTTTGGGGCGGGCGTCTTCTCCCGCATCCGTACCTCGCCGTTGAGAAGCTCCTTCGTCCGGACTTTTTCTCCCGAAATCCGCACCGCATCTCCCGAAACGGCACCGTCCCTGATCGTTGTGTCGGCCGGGGAAACCTTCACTGAAGAACCATCGATCGCACTGTCGTTGGGCCCCGTTGCCGATGCGACAAAGACCGTCCCCCCTTCAAAGGTGGTATCCCTGGCCCGGAACCCGGGGGTATCAACGTCGATGGAGCTGCCGACAAGTGACGTATCACGGGGACCCTTCCGGCCACTCTTTGCAATCTCTTTCAGGCCGAAGGTCGAATCCTTCGGAGCGCTGCCTGCACCTCCGCTCGTCATGCGGGTCATATCAGCAACCGTTCGCGCCGGTCTTCCGGGAAGGGACAGTTGTTCATCCTCCCCCTTGCTGCGCTCCTGTGCCGCATTATCCTCGTTTTCGTTCGTCATGCCATCTTTTGCCGCGATTCCACCGAGGCGCACCATCTCATCTCTCATGTCGCTGTCCTCTCCTTCGGGGAGGGTGTCTCTGCAGTCGTCCGGGAAAGATTCCTCCCATGCACGGGACGTCACGGGGTGGTCATCGTCATCCAGTGCATCGCTCCCGTCCGAACGCCCGGAGACACCGGTGGCATCCTCGTCCTCAAGAAGGTCGATAAAGGAGACCCCTTTTCCTCCGTTGCGGGCGTTATCGGGCATATCCCCTGTCTCAAAGCCGGTGTTCTGGCTCTGGTCCCTGCTCCATGCCTCCTCCTCTTCTTTACGCCGTCTCGCCTCTTCCTCCTCCCGGAGTTCAGCTTCGTACGCTTCTTTGATCTCGGTCAGTTCATGGACCCGGGGGATATTCTCAATTCCCGAAAGTGCGATGATAATTCCCACATATTTGGTATTTCTCACCGGATAGTCCCCCGAACGCATCTCAAGACCGGAAATGCTCCTGTCTATCCATTTCCTGACCGTCTGGAATCCCTTCATGGAGAGTTCATGCGAAGGGCCGGCGATGAGTATCAGTGCCTTGTCTGCGCTGGTGATGTCACAGGGTATGGAGATCTCCTCATAGACGGCGCGTTTGGCAAGTGAGACAATCCTTGTAGCCCGCTTGTGTGAAAATTCCGAAAAGTAGGTCTCGGAACGCCAGTTCAGGAAGCGCTCTTTGAGTGAGACATGAAGGGGTTCTGCCGCATAGCCGATTGCAACAAGGCCGTTGTTGCGCAGGGTATTGAGCACCTCGCCCGCATCGAGAACGACCTCGGCGATCTCCAGCCCCTCTTCATTAAATTCCCCTGCCCGAAGAAGCAGTCCTGTCTGGCGGGCAATACGATCATTGAGCAGGCGGTAGAGATCACGGGGATTTTCCGGGAATCTTTTCACCGGATAGGTGATGCGTTTCTCCTCTCCTGCGACAGAGCGTTCATCGTACTCTGCCTGCAGTTTCCCGTACCATGTCTCGTTGTCAAAGAGGATGACCGCATCCAGAACATTTTGGAGCATCGCGATGTCGTCTGCTGCCTTCGACGAGACCTTCTTTCCCTCATGACGCATGGGAAGGGTGCACACACCGAATATCGGCTCAATATATGCAATTCTCAGCTCCTCGACGAGGGAGGGGACGGCATCGATGACACTCCCCCCAAGGCCGGCAAAGATCATGATCGCATCAATTTCGACCGTGTCCATCCTCTCGATCATGGTCATTATCTCTTCAATATTGACCGTGGAGGGCACATCAAAATGGATATAGGGATCGAGTGGCGGAAAATTCATTCGCTGGGGCTGGGGAATGAACTCGAGCTGGCGCAGGCTGTTGCCGTCCATATCGATCGCAAGTGCATTGACGCACCCCACGCCACTTCTGGTGTCATGGTCGTAGAGCTGATCAACAATACGTGTACCTGCGCCGCCAAGTCCTATTGCAAGTATTCTCATGTAGTGCCCTGCCAGGTACTCTTCCCCGTTCGTCCGTTCTTCATACCCCTGTATGCACCGCGCATTCCTCTGCCGTCCTGTGAACATGGAATGGAACAGTAATTCCCAGATGTATGGTGGGTGCAGAAGCATAATAAAATCTCTGGATGCTGTTGTGCAAAATCGTCATTTAGAGGTATTCTCTCAATAATAAGGATAAATGGAGCGAATTTTTGGGAAAAAGCCATCTATGGAGTATAAAAAATCCACGCAAATGATAACGTATATTAAGAACGATGCAGTAATACTAAATTTGAGGTGAAAGACCTATGAGCTATGGAATTGAATTCGTTCCGGGAAATGTCAATGTAAAGCAGGTTGTCAACTATTGTAAACTTGCTGAACAGAAGGACATTGACTTTGCCTGGATTACCAACCACTACAACAACCGCCACTGCTACCCGACCCTTGCGGCCATTGCACAGGCGACTGACTCCCTGAAGATGGGACCCGGCATCATGAACACCTTCACCGACACTCCGGCAGCAATTGCCTCGTTCATGTGTACTCTTAACGAGATATCCGATGGCCGTGCAGTCCTCGGTATCGGACCCGGTGACCTTTCCACTCTTCCGAAACTTGCCATTGACCCCGTAAAGCCGGTGTCACGCCTGAAGGAAGGTGTCCAGCAGATTAAGGCGCTCTGCACAGGAGAGGAAGTCAAGAAGACCGGCAACATGGAATTCTTCGACTATGACGGTGCAAAGCTCACCGGTGTCACGCTTCCTGCAAAGAAGAAGCAGATCCCCGTCTACATCGGTGCACAGGGCCCCAAGATGCTCGAACTTGCCGGAGAAATCGGAGAAGGAGCTCTTATCAACGCTTCCAACCCGAAGGACTTCGACATTGCAATCCCCCTGATCCAGAAGGCATGCGACGCAGTCGACGACAAGAAGTTCAAGAAGTTCGATGTCGGTGCATACACTGCAATGTCCATCGACCAGAGCGAGAAGAAGGCACGCAATGCAGCAAAGATCGTTGCAGCGTTCATCGCCGCAGGCTCACCGCCACCCCTTCTTCAGCGCCACGGCCTTGACCTGGCAAATGTCGGGAAGATCAAAGACGCACTGTCACGCTTTGACTTCGGTGCCGTCGGCGGCCTTGTCGGCGACCCCGAGATTGATGCATTCACCATTGCAGGCACGCCTGAAATGGTCAAGGAGAAGTGTGACAACCTGACCGCATCCGGTGTTACCCAGATTATCTTCGGGTCTCCGCTTGGTCCCGACATGACCAACTCCATCCGTCTCCTCGGCAAGTACATCATCTGAGAGGAACAGATTCCAATTCTTTTTTTTATTTCGCCGTCCTTTTCCTCATAGAGCAGCCTGTGTCCTGCAGCCGACCCTATGCCGCCCGTATCGGAGCGATATGAATGTTTTCCATTATTGAGGTCCGTACCATGCCCTTTCCCGTACAGGTGCGCATTGAGCACCTCACCGGGCACCAGTGCAGGATCAGTCCCCTGCGTGGTGAGCGGTGTATCGGTACCGGAGCATGGAGGATGCAGGACGGGGGCGAGGTTCCGTGCCCCTTCTGTCCGGAACGAATCCCTACCGATACGCCGCTCTTCCCTTCGGGTGAGCGGGTCTGCGTCGGGGAGAGCGTGACCTTTCCCAACATGTACCCCTTCTCTGCCTTTCACATAGTCACGGTAATAACCCGATCGCATGCACCCGGGCCGTTTTCCATACGGCAGATTGCCGATGCCCTGGCAGCGCAGTGGTCGGTGCTTGGAGAAGTGCAGGGGTACGCCTCTATAAACTGGAATCACCTTTCGTCGGCAGGTGCCAGCATGCCTCACCCCCACATGCAGGGAATTGCGGATCCTGAGCCGACGGCATATACCCGGCGGTGCCTGGAAGGGGGTGCCCGGTACCGGGAAAAGACGGGCAAGAACTACTGGGAGACATTTATTGAAAGCGAGAGAAGCGGGCCCCGGCACATCTTTGGCAGTGAAGTGCCGTGGTGCGCGCACCCGGTTCCTCTGGGTGAGAAGGAGATCCGGGCCTATCTTCCCACAGGGGCGCTCTCGGAGGCAGAGCCATATATCGATACCCTTGCATCGGGCCTTCACCGGGTGATTGGATTTTACCGGGAGCGGGGGCACTGTGCCTACAATGTGGCGCTGAGGTTTGATCGTGAGCATTCAGGTGGTGATTTCAGGGCGTTTCTCTCAATTATTGCCCGTGTCAATCCGACTCCTGCCGGGACTTCCGATTCGGCGTTCATGGAGAGGCTGCACTCTGAACCTGTCCTGTTCACCATCCCGGAAGATCTGCCGTTGCTCTTTGCCGACAGGCGATGAACGTTCCACTCTTCTCCGGCACTATTCTGGTATTGCAACGTACAAAGGCCGCCACGGCGGCGGGAAAAAAAGGAGGGTTGTATTTACTCCGGCTTGGAGATAAGGGTGGTCTTGGAGACGATAGTGCCGTCATTCTTGTGCGGCATACGCACGACACCGTCACAGCCCTTCTCGATCTCACGTGCTTCGTCACAGAGGACGGTTGCAGCGCGCATCATTTCGTGGGCGGATGCAACGATAGGTACGTAGTTTTCGAATCCCTTGGTCATGAAGCAGCCCTTCACGTTGACCATTGCAACGGCTGCTGCAATCTCGAATGCTGCACGGGCCTTTGCATATGCGTACGGGTTGGTGAACTCGTCTTTTACTGCCTTGTCTGCGGTCATGACGATCTTGGGGAGCTCGAGGTCGGCGCCTGCCTTGCCTGCCTTGACCTGGTCGATGACGGCATCGATGGCGATCTGCATCTTGCGGAATGCACCGGTGACGGTGAGCACCTTGATGAGGTTGCCGTTGTAGTCGGCCATCTCGCACGGGTCGAGGAATTCACGGCGGGCACCGATCATGGCGTCTGCCTTCTGGATGATGTATCCGAAGTCGCTCTCCTTGAGATCTGCCCATTCCTTCTTGGTGGTGACATCGTCAGTAATGACAATGACCGGGATGCCTGCTGCCTTGAGTGCTTCGCGTGCACCGGTGGGGCCGGGGAGGACACCGTTCGGTGAAACAACAATTGCGAAGTCCGGCTTGTACGCGATAAGGTTGCTGACGACACGGTCCACGTCTTCGACTTCGAGCTTGGTTCCGCTCGTTGCCATGAAGGTCTGCATGTCCTGGCGGTCTGCACGCTCGTCGAGAAGTAACTCGACCATGACACCGCTCGCAATGTTGCCTAATTTTGCAACTCCAACTTTTACTACCATATTCTTAAACCTCTCAAATTTGAGAACAATCTACTATCAACAAGTCTCGTAATAAACATTTTGAATTTATGGCCCGTCGTTTCGTGCAGGATTGGCATGGTTAAATGAAATGGTTTAAGTTTTAGTGTGAGATACTATAGTTAATGAAACAAGGGCTCCTTACCGACCGCCAGAAAGAGGTGCTCAGATTCCGCAAACAGGGTCTCACACAGCAACAGATTGCAGATATCATTCATACATCCAAGGCAAATGTGTGCACGATTGAGAAGGCTGCTTACGAAAATATCGAGAAAGCAAAGGAAACGCTTGAGTTTCTCTACACCCTCGATGCGACGCATCTCTGCACGATCCGGTCGGGAACCGATCTCTTCGATGCGATAGGAGAGATCTACGCGGAGGCCGAAAAGATCCATATCAAGGTACGGTATGATTCGATAGGACTCATTAACCGGCTCAAAGAATCAAATCCGGAACGGTTCAAGGGACGGTTTGTCAGGGACGATGTGGAGGTCTACATCACTGAAGAGGGAGATCTCTGCTTCGGATGAAGCGCTCCCCGGCCCACCCTGCCGACACATTTATATCTTTTTCTTAACAATATTTATGGAACCAATATGGGGGTTTCATGTACGGATGCCGGATCCAATCCGGCATACCGGTGAGATCTTCTCATATCGTGGTGGCTCTCTCCTCCGTTGACGGAGGGGGGAGATGCCGAGATGGGTTGTGCACAGGCGCAACAGGTGAAAGACGTAGGATCTGACGGAACCGTAAGGGTGGACGTTTCGTGGAAACGAGCCCATTTCCAGCGCACATGATTGGTGCGCAGAATGCGGGATGAGTCAGGATCACTTTGTGAGAATCAGCAATTCCGGCCCACACCGGAAGAATCTCCCAACCTAAAGGGCCCGTATGCGGGGCATATGCAGGGAAAATCCCCTTCAATGGGGTGGTTTTCATGCAGGTGTGCCGCATTACCGGAAACCGGCCGAAAGGTCATGGCGTCAGTTGACCCTTGAACTGTCAGCACGAAATCTCGGAGCTTCAGGCACATTCGTGTGGCTGGGGCTTAACGTTCGCAACTGAAACCAAGAATACAGGATTGATCGAAAAATGTCGAAAACATCCAGACCACGCAGGGGCTCACTTGCATACAGTCCCCGCAAACGTGCCCAGAGCCAGGTACCAAAATACCACTCCTGGCCGGCGTACGACGGGGAACCGGCGCTGCAGGGATTTGCCGGCTATAAGGTGGGCATGACTCATCTTATTATGGTGGATGACCATGCCAAAAGCCCGTCTGAAGGCAAGGAGATCATGGTGCCCGTTACCATTGTAGAGATCCCTCCGATGAAGGTAGTAGGTGTCCGTGGATACTGCAAGGACAGTTATGGGAAGCATCCCTGTGCAGAAGCATGGTCCGAGGAAGACGTTTCCAGGATCCGCGAGGCATTGGAAGCCGGAACGCTGACAGATATTTTTGTCATCATGCAGACGCAGCCCGCGGAGATTACCGGTGTTCCGAAGAAGACCGGGGACATCATGGAAATGGGCGTCGGCGGAGACAATCTGGCTGACCGTATAGAATATGCAATTTCCCTCCTTGGCGCTGAAATCACTGCGGATGATGTCTTTGAGGCAGGCCAGTACATCGATGTCACTGCGATTACCACCGGCAAGGGAACGAACGGTCCGGTAAAGCGCTGGGGCATTCAGACCCGCAAGGGGAAGCACGGCCGCCAGGGCAAAAAGCGTCATATCGGCAACCTTGGTCCGTTTAACCCGTCCCACGTCAGGTGGCAGGTCCCCCAGATGGGCCAGATGGGATACCAGCAGAGGACCGAGTACAACAAGCGCATCCTCAAGCTCGGTGAAAACGGCGATGAGGTGAACCCGGCAGGCGGTTTTGTAAATTACGGTCTTGTCCGGTCGAACTATGTTGCTATCAAGGGATCGCTCCCCGGACCTGCAAAGCGTCTTATCAGGATTCGCCCGGCAATACGCCCGAGAAACCACGTTGACCGCGTACCGGTTATCCAGTACGTCAGTCTTGCAAGCAAACAGGGGTGATCAGGAATGAAAGCACAGATTAGAACACTTGACGGCGGTTTTGCCGGAGAGATCGATCTCCCGGCAGTTTTCAGTGAAGATTACCGCCCGGATCTCATCAAAAACGCAGTTCTTGCACTCCAGAGCGAGCGGTACCAGCCGCAGGGCACTGACCCGTATGCAGGCATGAGGACATCTGCCGTATCATGGGGGAGTGGCCGCGGTGTGGCACAGGTTCCGCGCCTGAAGAACGGTTCCCGTGTCGCACGGATTCCCCAGTCCGTCGGTGGGCGTGTCGCACACCCCCCGAAGACGGAAAAGATCCTCGTGCGCAAGATGAACAAACAGGAGAAGAGAAAGGCGATCCGCTCCGCCATTGCCGCAACCCTCAACGAAAACCTTGTCGCAGCACGCGGACACCGCTTTGAAGCGGAGATCCCCGTTGTCTTTGACGATACATTCGAGGGCCTCACCAAGACCTCCGATGTGGTAAATGCCCTCCGTGCAGCCGGCGTCTACGCCGATGTCGAGCGCTCCGCAGACAGCCGGAAGGTCCGTGCAGGGCGTGGAAAGATGCGCGGCCGCAAGTACAAGCAGCGCAAATCGCTCCTCATCGTGACCGGCGAGACTCCTCTGAAGGCAGCCTCAAACCTTGCCGGCGTCGATGTCGTCAGCGTCGGAGAGCTGAATGCAGAGCTTCTTGCCCCGGGGACACAGGCTGGCAGGCTGACCGTCTGGACCGCAGGGGCACTCAAGAGACTGGAGGATATGTAAATGGTAATTAAAACTCCGTTTGTCTCGGAAAAGGCAACCATGCTGCTTGAATCCGATGGCAAGCTCCAGTTCCTCGTGCGTCGTGATGCGGGCAAGAACGATATCGCGGCAGCCGTCGAGGACATGTTCGGCCACAAAGTAACGTCGGTCCGGACCCTCATGACAATGAAGGGACAGAAGAAGGCATTCGTCACATTCGAAGACGAGAAAGCAGGGGAAGAGATTCTCTCCCGTATCGGGATACTCTGAGGTGGCGGAACATGGGAAAACGAATTATCTCACAGAATCGTGGACGTGGCGGCCCGACCTACCGTGCCCCTTCGCACAAATATAAGGCCTCGCTCAAGCACCCCGGTTCTTCCAGTGACATTACCCGCGGGGTAGTCATTGACATTGAACACGATCCGGCGCGCCACACCCCGATTGCAAAGGTCAGACTCGAGAACGGGGACAAGATATTCATGCTTGTCACAGAGGGCGTCGGCGTCGGTGACGAGGTGGAATGGGGCTCCGAAGCCCGGGTGAAGAACGGGAACACGCTTCTGCTCAGGGACATCCCCGTCGGTGCCTATGTCTGTAATGTCGAGGCACGCCCCAACGACGGCGGCAAGTTCATCCGGGCAAGCGGCGTTCAGGCCCAGGTCATCGGCAAGGACGGCGACCGGGTCGGTATCAAGATGCCCTCCGGAACGCACAAGTGGTTCAACGGCGAGTGCCGTGCCACCATAGGCATCGTTGCCGGTGGCGGACGCGGCGAGAAACCGTTCGTCAAAGCCGGCAAGAAGTTCCACAAGATGAAATCGCAGGCGCAGAAGTGGCCCCGTGTCAAGGCTGTCTGTATGAACGTCATCGATCACCCGTTCGGCGGTGGTGGCCACCAGCACGTCGGCAGGCCGAAGACCGTCGCACGTGGCACCTCTCCTGGACGAAAGGTCGGGCACATTGCAGCAAAGAGGACCGGAAGAAAGTAGGGGGGTTTTGAAATATGGCAAAGAAAACACAGAGAAGGTTGCCGCGGCGGAAAGAGGAATTTACCTACCACGGCTACAAGATCGAGGATCTTCAGCAGATGGGCATGAGCGAGCTCCTCCCCATCATGCCGGCACGGGCACGCCGGAAAATCAACCGCGGAATATCGCCCGGCCACGAGAAGGTTCTCCTGGCAATGCGTGAAGGCAAAGAGCGTGTCCGGACACATGCCCGCGACATGATCATCCTGCCCGAGATGGTTGGAAAAACGATCGAAGTGCACAACGGAAAGGATTTCATTGTGGTTGAGCTGCAGCCGGAGGCGGTATTTCAATACCTTGGCGAGTTCGCACTCACCCGCAGGCGTATCACCCACGGCAGTGCCGGTATCGGTGCAACCCGGTCGAGTAAGTACGTACCCCTGAAGTGATGATCATGGCAAGGACAGGATATTCAGTTCAGACCGGTGAAGAGGAGGCGCGGGCGAAGGCAAACGAGCTCCCCATCTCACCAAAGCACTCGATTGAGATTGCCCGGACGATTAAAGGAATGAAGACCGGGGATGCAGTCGCATACCTCGAGGATGTCGTCGCCCTGAAAAAGGCGGTTCCGTTCAGGCGGTTCAACCGCAACGTCGCCCACAAGAAGGGACTTGATGGATGGGATGCCGGCCGATATCCGGTCAAGGCGTCCTCTAAATTCATCCGCCTCATCAAATCTGTTGAGAAGAATGCCGAGTATATCGGCCTTGATGTCGAAAACCTCGTCATCACGCACATCTCAGCAAACCGCGGCCGGAGAATGCGCGGCATTTTCCCGCGGGCGATGGGCCGTGCGACCCCGAAATTTGCAGAATCCGTCAACATCGAGATTGTGGTAAAGGAGGCCTGAGCAGACATGGGAATTGAGAAGAGATTTATCGAGGACGGTGTCCGCTCAGCACGGGTCGACAAGTTCCTGATAAAAGAGCTGAAGCGTGCCGGCTACGGGGGCATGGATATTACCCGCACCCCCCTGGGCACGCAGATTACTATCTTCGCTGAAAAGCCCGGTATCGTAATTGGAAAAGGCGGAAAGGTGGTCCGTCAGATCACCGCCGATCTCCAGACCCTGTTCGCGATAGACTCCCCGCAGATTGAGGTCCAGCAGGTCGAAAACCCGTCGTTCAATGCACAGATTATGGCTGAGCGCCTGGCAAGCTCACTCGAGCGCGGCTGGTACTTCCGCAAGGCGGGGAACAGTACCCTCCGGCGCGTGATGGAATCCGGTGCACTCGGCTGTGAGGTCGTCCTCTCGGGAAAGCTCACCGGCGCCCGTTCACGTGTGCAGAAGTTCACCGAGGGCTACATCAAGCACTCGGGAGAGCCCTCTGACACGATCGTCGAGAAAGGCTATGCAATCGCCATTAAAAAACTCGGAACGATTGGTGTCCAGGTAAAGATCATCCCGGCAGGAGCACGACTCCCCGATACCTTTGAGGTATTGGACCCCCTTCCCGGCGCAGGCGTACAAGAGCCGGCCTACGAGGAAGGAACGGATGAAGACCTCCTCGGTGCGGAGATCGATGCCGAGCTCTCGGAAGTTGAAGATGTTCCCGAAGAGGAGGCGTTCTGATAATGGCAATATTCAGGGCAAAGGAAATCGCTCAGTTCAGTGACGTGGAACTCCAGGAGCAGCTTGCAAAGCTCAGGCTCGAACTCGTCCAGGACAACGGAAAGGTCAGTGCCGGTGGAGCACCGGAGAACCCTGGCCGTATCCACGAGATCCGGAGAACCATAGCACGGATTGCAACCGAGCAGAACAGGCGCAGGGCCTGAACAGTTCAGGCCGTTAAGGAGAACTTACGCGTATGATCACCGCAGCAAACATCTGCCGCCACGAACTTATCGGGCTTGAAGCCTGTGTTTCCGGGTCGAAAAACCCGTCACAGGTCGGTATAGCCGGCACGATCGTGGGGGAAACGAAGCAGATGATCACGCTTCGCAGTGAAGGACGCGTTCTCCATGTTGCAAAGAACACTGCAGCATTTGACCTGCGCCTTCCCGATGATACCCGTGTACGGGTTGATGGGTCGGTGCTGGTCATGAGGCCTGAGAAGAGAACCAGCATGCGAATTAAAATCTGAGGAATACATGGCAAGAAATACAGGATTAAGCGTCTCCGTTCCGGAGAAGGAATGCGACGACGTCAACTGTCCATTTCACGGCGTTTTACCGGTGCGCGGCCAGGTGATCACCGGCAAAGTCGTGAGTGACCGTATGCAGGGGTCTGTGGTGGTCTCAAGGGATTACCTGCACTACGTGAAGAAGTACAAGCGTTATGAAAAACGCAGTTCCAAGTTTCACGCACACCACCCCCCCTGTATCGACCTGAAGGTCGGCGATACCGTAAAAATTGCGGAATGCCGTCCTATCAGCAAGACCAAGAAATTTGTCGTCGTGGAGGTTGCTAAGGAATGAAAGCAAAACAGTCCCGCACCCCACGCGCACTTGCAACCGGCTCCCGCCTGACCTGTGCGGACAATACCGGTGCACGCCTGGTGCAGATCGTCTCTGTCGACCGGTACCACGGCGTACGCCGCCGCCAGCCCAAGCTGGGTCTTGGCGATATGGCAACGGTCTCTGTCAAGAAGGGCACTCCCGATATGCGGCGCAAGCTCGAAAAAGCTGTCGTGATAAGGCAGAGAAAGGAAATCAGAAGAGTAACGGGCCTTCGCCTGTCCTTTGAGGATAATGCGATGGTCATCACGAATGAACGCGGTGAGCCGAAAGGCACCGAGATTAAGGGCCCGGTTGCCCGTGAGGTAGCCGAGCGGTTCCCGAAGATCGGTTCCATGGCGACCATCATCGTATGAGGTGCATGAGATATGGTAAGAATTGCTAGCACGCAGCCAAGAAAACAGCGGAAATTCCGCTATAATGCGCCGCTTCACGTAAGAGGCCGTTTCCTCAATGCACCGCTCTCCACAGAACTGCGTGAGAAGTACGGTCGCCGCAGCGCCCGTGTCATTCTCGGTGATACGGTAAAGGTTGTCAGAGGCGACTTTGCCGGTGAGGAAGGCGTTGTCGACATGATCGACACCCAGAATGGCCGTATTGTCGTTCACGGTGTAACGATTACCCGTGCCGACGGAACCGAAGTCCCCCGGCCGGTGAATGCATCGAATGCCTGCATTACGAAGCTCAACCTGAAGGACAGCCGCCGTGAAGAGAAACTGGAGGCGAAGAAGTAATGTCGAATCATCTGAAACGGCTCAACAGCCCCGGTTCGTGGCGTATCGCCAAGAAAGAAAACACGTTCGTATCCAAGACTGCCCCGGGCCCGCACAACGCAAATGCAATGCCTGTGGCAATCTGGCTTCGTGATCACATGGGCATTGCCCTGACCATGAAGGAGGTAAAAAAGATCCTTAAGGACCGCTCCCTTCTTGTCAACGGCAGACCCTGCAGGGACCCGAAGATGGGTATCGGCGTATTCGACATCGTCGCCATCCCCTCGGTGGAGAAATACTACCGCATTCTCAGGGCGAAGAAGGGGGACATCATTTCCGTTCCCATTACCGCTGAAGCGGCACAGAGCCGTCTCTGCAAGATTGCAGACAAGACGACGGTAAAGGGCGGCAAAGTCCAGCTCAACCTCCGGTTCGGGGCAAACATCATCGTTGATTCGAATGACTACCGTCCCAAGGACTCCGTGGTCCTCTCCCTTCCAGAAGAGAACCGCTTCACCGTCATCGACCACTTCCCCTTTGCCGTCGGCAACACCGCAATGGTGATTGGCGGCCGTCACTCGGGAAAGATCGGAAAGATTACCGAGATCGTTGTCGTTGCAGGAAGCATCCCCAACCGTGTAATCCTTGAGGAGACCGGCACTGGTGATGTGTTCGAGACCATCGAGGCATATGTCTTCATGGTTGGCCGTGAAGAGTCCGCAATCAAGGAATGGGGGATTGAACAGTGAACCCGATGCGCGAACTTTATGTCGATAAGGTCGTCGTCCACATGGGCGTCGGTGAGTCTGGCGAAAAGCTGGTCAAGGCCGAGAACATCATGACCCAGGTTACCGGCCAGCCCCCCGTTCGTGCGTTTGCAAAGAGGACACAGCCGGCCTTCGGCGTCAGAAAAGGCCAGCCGATTGGGTGCCGTGTCACCCTGCGCGGAGACCGTGCAGAGACCTTTGTGCAGACCGCTCTCGGGATCCTTGAGAACACCATCTCGGCGACCCAGTTTGACGCGACCGGCAACTTCTCGTTCGGCATAGAGGAACACACGGACTTTCCGGGCCAGAGCTACGATCCGATGATCGGTATCTATGGCATGGATGTCAGCGTTGTCCTTGAAAGGAAGGGAATCCGGATTGCACGCCGTGCACTCCAGGAGAAGAAACTCCCGACAAAGCAGCGTGTAACAAAGGACGATGCCGTAGCGTATGTGAAAGAGGCATTTAACGTGGAGGTGCTGTAATGTCTGAACAGCAAAAGAAGAACAAAGGACAGGCAGAAACGACAAAGAGCGGACGCGGTGCAAACGAGTGCCTGATATGCGGAAGAAAGCAGGGCCTTGTCACCCGGCATAACATCATGCTCTGTCGTCAGTGCTTCCGCGAGAATGCCGCAAAGATCGGCTTCAAGAAGATGAACTAAGGGAGGCAGTAAAATGGCACGATTAAATCCCATTGCCGATGCAATGAGCACCATCAAGAACGCCTCTGATGTGGGCAAGACCGAGTGTCTCGTCGAGCCCGCAGGCAGACTTCTTGGAGCAATGCTCGGCATCATGAAAGAAAAAGGATACATCGGTGGTTTCGAACTCATTGAGGACGGCCGTGGTGACCAGTTCAGGGTGTTTCTCAATGGAAGCATCAACAAGTGCGGTGTAATCACCCCGCGTTTCTCCATCCAGGTCGCAGAACTCGAGGAATGGGAAACCCAGTATCTTCCTGCAAAGAACTTCGGAATCCTCCTGATGACAACTTCCAAAGGTGTCCTTCCTCATGATGAGGCACGCAGAGAAGGTGTCGGCGGGGAGCTGCTGGCGTATGTGTACTGAGGTGTAGAGATGCTTACAGAGAGAACTGTTGATATTCCTGAAGGTGTAACCGCATCCATGGAAGGCAGCAATTTGGTGGTATCCGGCCCGAAAGGGACCCTCAGGAGAGGGATGCGGTACCCGGGCATTGTTGTCACCTGTGACGGCAGCGTCTTCAGGGTCAGTACGGAATCATCAAGGAAGAAGATCCTGGCGATGCTCGGCACCTATGCCTCCCATGCACGCAACATGTGCACCGGGGTGACCAGCGGGTTCGAGTACCGGATGAAGGTTGTCTACAACCACTTTCCGATCCAGCTCAAGCAGACCACTGAGGCCCTTGAGATTGCCAATTTCCTTGGTGAGAAAGAGTCCAGATTCGCACGTATTCCGGAAGGGGTCGATGTGAAGATTGCCGGTGACGAGGTTATTGTTTCCGGAGCGGACAAGGAAGTCGTCGGAACAACCGCAGGGCGCATTGAACGCGCAACCAAGGTCAGACACCGTGACCCGCGGGTATTCCAGGATGGAATATACATTATCGGGAAGGCGTGATGAGAGATGGTTGACGAAAAAACACGACTTATCCGTGCACGAAATGCAAAGCGTGCAACCTTCACGCGCCAGAACCTTCACCAGAAGAAAAAGCTGGAGGATACCTGGAGACGCCCCCGTGGTCTTCAGAGCAAGCAGCGCAGGCAATACCGTGCGAAAGGACGCCAGCCGACCCCGGGATACGGGAGTCCGCTTGCTGTCCGCGGGTTCCACCCCAGCGGATACGAGGAAGTCCTGGTTAACCGCGTCGAGGACCTTGAGGGGCTCGATGCAGATGCACAGGCAATCCGTATCGGAGGCACTGTCGGCAACAAGAAGCGTGAAGCAATCCAGATCAAAGCGCTCGAATATGGTCTGAAGGTCTTAAACCTCAAGGACGCGTCCCTGAAAACCTCCGTGGAAGAACCCGTTGAGGAAGAAGTGGACGAGGACGCCCCGGAAGAGGTGACCGACGATGAGTGACCTGAAAAACCAGAAGCGTATCGCAGCGGCTGTTCTTGGCTGTGGCGTACACCGCGTATGGCTTGACCCCGAACGCGAGAGTGACATTGAAAATGCGATCTCCCGCGCTGACGTCAGGGGGCTCATCGACGATGGTGCCATTCGTGCTAACCCCGTCAAAGGGGTAAGCAGGGGACGTGCACGCGCACTGACCGCAAAGCGTTCCTATGGCCACTGCAAAGGAGCCGGCCGCAGGAAAGGAGCCGCCGGTGCACGCAACCCGTCCAAGAAGGTATGGATTCGCAAGATCCGTGCCATCCGCAGGGAACTCAGGGTTCTCCGTGATGACGGCACGATTGAAAGCAGCACCTACCGTATGATGTACAGGAAAGCTGCGGGCGGACAGTTCCGCAGTGTTGCACATATGAAGGCCCAGCTTGAACAGATCGAAGGGAGGATGAACTAATGGCAAACGGACCCCGGTATTTTGTTCCGTTCCGCAGAAGGCGTGAGGGCAAAACCGATTACTACAGGCGGATGAAGCTCCTCCTTTCGGATAAACCACGGATGGTCGTCAGAAAGACGAACCGCCAGATCATCGTTCAGCTGGTCCAGGCTGAACTCGAAGGAGACCGCACCCTCGTCGCTGCATACTCCACCGAACTCAAGGATTTCGGCTACAGCGGCGCAACGGGCAACACCCCGGCAGCCTATCTTACCGGCATGCTCTTTGCGGTCAAGGCGCAGAACGCCGGATATACCGAGGCAATTCTCGATATCGGACCCAACAGGGCAACCAGGGGCGGCAAGCTCTTTGGTGCGCTGAAAGGTGCCGTCGTTGGTGGCCTCGAGATTCCGCACGGCGAACAGATCCTTCCGGATGACGACAGGGCCACCGGTGCACATATCGCTGCGTATGCACCCGAACGTGCCGGTGACCTGGTCGAAAATGTCGGACAGGCAGCAGAAGCAATCATGAAGGAGCTGAAATAACATGGCCTACGAACAGGAAGAATGGATTCCTCTCACAGGCCTCGGGAAGAAAGTAGCTGCCGGTGAAATCGCAAGTATTGATGAAGTGCTTGAGAGCGGCAGGCCTATTAAAGAACCCGGGATTGTCGATTATTTCCTCCCGGACCTTGAGGACGAAGTTCTTGACATCAATATGGTCCAGAGGATGACCGACAGTGGTCGCCGTGTCAAGTTCCGCTGTGTCGTTGTCGTTGGAAATCGCAACGGCTATGTAGGGTTTGGACAGGCAAAGGACGCCCAGGTCGGCAACGCGATCAAAAAGGCCATTGCACACGCAAAGCTGAATGTCATTAAGGTGAAGCGTGGCTGCGGCAGCTGGGAATGCGGCTGCGGTGAAGGCCACTCGATTCCCGTGAGGGTAGAGGGCAAGGCAGGCAGTGTTACCGTCACCCTCATGCCCGCACCACAGGGCATCGGCCTGGTAACCGGTGACATCAGCAAAAAAGTGCTCCAGCTTGCCGGCATTACCGACGTATGGACATCCTCTTCAGGACAGACCCGGACAACGATCAACTTTGCAAAGGCAACGTTTGACGCACTGAAAAACTCGAACCTTGTCCGCACCGGGAGGTCGCAGTAAATGTATGTGGTTGTTCAGGTCCGCGGCGTAGTAAACTGCCGTAAGGAGATCAAGGATACCCTGAAGATGCTTCGCCTGCACCACATCAATCACTGTGTGCTTGTCCCTGACACCCCTGCGTATCTTGGTATGATCAGGAAGGTCAAGGACTACGTTGCATACGGTGAGGTGGAACCTGCAATGCTCGCGACGATCCTTCAGACCCGCGGCCGACTTACCGGCAACGGTAAACTGACCGACGAGTACGTGAAGGAAAACTCGGATTACGAGGATATTGAGGCATTTACCCAGGCACTCTGTGCCGGAGAAGCAACGTTTGAGGACATTCCGGGTCTGAAGCCTGTACTCCGGCTTCACCCGCCCCGCAAGGGATTCCGCTCCATCAAGCGGACCTACCAGCAGGGTGGTGCACTCGGAAACTACGGGAGTGAGATCAATGCACTCCTCTACAGGATGCGGTGATGAAAGATGCCAGTGAATAAGCGCTCAAAGTACCGCGGTTCCCGCACATGCGGCGGCGGTACCCACAAGAACAGGCGTGGAGCAGGAAATCGTGGCGGCCGTGGAAGAGCAGGTCACAGAGACCACCGCTTCTCCCACTATCTCATCACCAACGATGTTCATAACGGAAAGCACGGCTTCGTGAACAAGAACCCGAAGCGCCTTACCGCCCTTGATATCGGCGATATTGACCAGATGGCCGACGACCTTGTTGCTACAGGGAAGGCCGCTCTTGATGGTGACGCAATCGTCATCAACGCGGGTCAAATCGGCATCGATAAAATACTTGGAGGCGGACAGGTAACCAAGAAGATGAATATCTCTGCACTGGCCATTACGGACAGGGCGCGACAAAAAATCGAAGAGAACGGCGGCCGGATTCTGGAAGCCTAATCTCTTTTTGGTGAACCAATTATGGGAGCGATGCTGGACCGACTAGAACCACTGCTGGCTTCAATGCCATCAGTGAAGCAACCGGAAGGGCATGTTCACTTTAAAAATAAATTACTGTGGACTGCCGCGATTCTGATTCTGTACTTTTTCCTGACCAATATTCCGGTATTTGGGATAGACCCCAATTCTCAGGATATTTTTGCTTTCTATCGTGCTCTCCTCGCCGGTGCGAGCGGGTCGATTGCCCATCTGGGTATCGGACCAATCGTGACTGCCTCTATTGTCCTCCAGCTCCTGAAGGGGGCCGATCTGCTGGGCCTCGATACGAGCGATGCACGCGGACAGGTTATGTACATGGGGCTGCAGAAGCTCCTTATCTTCGTAATGATTGTCCTTACGGCGGTTCCCAACGTTATCGGTGGATTTCTGTCCCCCGATCCCGCGATCGCCGCAGCACTCTTCGGCGGGAATCTCCCGTTCGTAACATTCCTGATATTCCTGCAGATCTGCGTCGGCGGTGTGTTGATCTTCTTCATGGATGAAGTCGTCACCAAATGGGGTGTCGGCTCCGGTGTGGGTCTGTTCATCATTGCCGGTGTTTCACAGGGCCTTATCAACGGATTTTTCAACTGGGGTTCCGTCCAGGACGCATATCCTGTGGGGTTCTTCCCGCGGCTCTTTGCGGTGCTGGCGGACGGTGCGCCGTTCCTTGAATATTTCGGGACGGACCTGCTCGCCCTTATTACGACGGTGGCGATATTCCTGGTCATCGTCTACGTGGAATCAACCCGTATCGAGATCCCGCTTGCCCATTCATCCGTGCGTGGTGCCCGCGGCAGGTTCCCGGTAAAACTGATCTACGCCAGTGTGCTGCCGATGATTCTTGTCCGTGTTCTGCAGGCAAACTTCCAGATGCTGGGTCTTTTCCTGAACAACATGGGGATTACCCTTCTCGGAACATTCGAAGGGCAGAGCCCGGTCTCCGGTGTTATGTACTACATTGCACCGATCAACGGCCCCTCCGACTGGATGTGGTGGGCGTATGATGTCGGGCATGCAGTTTGGCAGATAATTCTCCGGATGGGCGTCGACCTCTTCGTCATGGTCGTTGGTGGCGCCATCTTCGCACTGTTCTGGGTGAAGACTGCCGGTCTAGACTCATCGCATGTTGCCCGTCAGATCCAGATGAGTGGAATGCACATTCCCGGCTACCGCCGCAGTGAAGCGGTGCTGGTCAAATACCTCGACCGCTACATCCCGCGTGTTACGGTGATCGGTGGTGTCTTTGTCGGTCTGCTCAGTGTAATTGCCAACTATTTCGGTGTCATCGGAATGGTCGGCGGTACCGGACTGCTGCTGACGGTGAGTATTGTCTATCGCCTGTACGAAGAGATCGCGAGCGAACAGATCATGGAGATGTATCCGTTCATGCGCGGGTTCTTCGGAAAGGAGTAATCATATAAAGGCTAAGAGAGGAGAATGGTTGTATGGGGAAAAAAGTCGTAATTACCGGTGTCCCTGGTGTTGGAAAGACAACGGTCATCAACAGGGCGATTGAGGAGCTCAGTGCCGAGGGTATTGAGTACAAACCCCTCAATTTCGGGACATGCATGTTTGAGGTCGCATCCGGACGTGGTCTGGTCAGTGACCGTGATGAGATGAGAAAACTCGATCAGGCCCAACAGCGTGACCTCCAGAGAAACGCTGCCCAGGCAATTGCCCGTTCGGAAGGGAACGTGATCATCGACACGCACTGCACGGTGAAGACGCCGAAGGGGTACCTTGCCGGTCTGCCCGAATGGGTGCTCCGGGAGCTGATGCCGGACATTTTCATCCTTGTCGAGACCGATGAGGACCAGATCCTGAAACGGCGGCTGTCTGATGAGACCCGTGTCCGTGATCTTGAAGGGTACAACGATATTTGCGAACATCAACAGTTCAACCGCTCCATGAGCGCCGGATACGCCATGCTTACCGGATGCACGGTCAGGATCGTGAAAAATCCGGATTTTCTCCTCGAGAGAGCCGTTGAAGATCTAAAAGCAATCCTGAGGTGAAGAGGGTGGCGAAGGCTCCTCCGGCAAAGAAATCTGTCGGCGGCGGCATGATGGGATTTTTCATCATCATGCTTATCGTGATGGGGGCATACTCCATCACCCCCATCCGTGATGGCATTGCCCAGGTTGCCGATATCTTCCTCAGCCCGTTTTTTTCGATCTTCGGCAATGAACCCCACAGCTGGCTGATAGTGATCCTTGTTCTTTCCGCACTGACAGGCCTGTATTCTTCTCTTCTCCAGAAATATACGATCGACTACGAGAAGATGCAGGTGCAGCAGCAGAAGATGAAGGATTTCCAGAAGGTGTTTCGCGAGGCGCAGCTTTCGGGAGACGAAAAGACCATCAACAAGCTCAGTGAGCGGCGCGCAAAACTCATGGAAGACCAGATGGAAATGTCCCAGGAGCAGTTCAAACCCATGGGATGGATCATGATAATCACCGTTCCCATATGGATATGGCTGTACTGGACTATCAGCAATTTTCCCGTCGGAGCAGTGCCGACCATTACGTTCCCGTACTGGGGTGAACTTGCACTGAGTGATCCGACGGCGCTGTTCCTGCCCGCATGGATCATCTGGTATATGATCTGTTCCCTCAGCCTGAGCCAGGTCATACGCAAGGGGTTGAATATCGGGGGTATCTGATGCGAATCACCATCAGTGGGCCCCCGGGGAGCGGTACGACCTCCCTTGCAAAATATCTGGTCGGCAAGTACGGCTATACCCTGATCTCTGCCGGGGAAGTGTTTCGGACGCTGGCAGCAGAACATGATATGGACCTTGCCGCGTTTGGCGCCCTTGCCGAACAGGATGATTCGGTCGATCGCATGATCGATGCCCGGCAAAAAGAGATCGGAGAGGCGAGGGATAACATCATCATCGAAGGACGTCTCGCCGGGCACATGATTGACAATGCCGATATCAGGATATGGATCATGGCGTCCGTCGAATGTCGGTCCATCCGCATATCAGACCGCGAAGGACTCGATGCCCGGACCGCTGCTCTTCTCACGATTGAACGGGAAGACTGTGAGGCCGGCAGGTACCGGAACTACTATGGCATTGACATAAGTGACCTCAGTGTCTACGATCTGGTGATCAACTCGGAGGTCTGGGGCATAGACGAGATTGGATCCATCGTCGATGCCGCAATCGCCGGCATTCGTTAACCACTTATTTACTAATTCTGCGTCTGTTCTTGCGATCATCAGGCGAATTGCCGGTCTGAGAAATGGTGAGGTGGGTGGGACCGGACTGTCCGTTCCTCCTGACGGGTTCAGGTTCTTTGATGATCCCGGCCTAGTGTATGCCGCTGCAGCGATGAGAGCGGCGCTGTCCCGGCATCCATACAACCAGAAATGTGCAGAATCTTCGGTCTGTTTTCCTGTGTTGTGGCAAAGCACCGGGCTGACAAAAAAGTGAGGGGGGGGAAAACGTCCCGTTCGCAGGACGAGCTCTCAGGTCCTAGATTATCCCGGTGTAATAGGCTGCTGCAACAATGGCGCCGATCCCGACCCCGGCAAGCATCACATAGTCCGCAGAGCCGAATGCTTTGTCGGGAGAGGGCGTCCGTTCCATGCTGCGCAGGCCCCGGAGATCTATCGTCAGTCCGAGGACGTTTGCCTTGCCCAGTGCATTTGAGACGAGCGGGATGATAATCGGGGTAAGGGAGCGGATCTTGCCGCTTACCCCTTCCCCGGGATTGTACGCCCGGGCAAGCTGGGCTTCCTGAATACGCTTTCCTTCCAGCTGAAGGGTGGGGATGAAGCGTATGGCAATCAGGAGCATCAGGGTGTAGTCGACCGGGAGCCTGATCTGCTGGAGCGCCCCGACCAGATCCCTCGGCTGGGTCGAGATTACCATCAGCTGGAAGGCGAAGAGCATGGCAAAGAACCGGAGCGAGAGCACTATGGCGAAGTTCAATGCCCCGGTAGTGATGGGGATATGCCCGCCGATGACCGGCATTGCCGACGGTATCAGGTGGCCTACTACCGACCCGCTCTGCATCGTAAGGACGGTAAGGAGGATGAGCCCGGCGCTCAGGAAGAGAAGCATCGGCACCTGGCGCGCCAGTTCCATCGCAAACTTTCCGGCGATCGCCAGCACAAAGAGACCGGCCACGATCCCGAGGAGTACCAGGGGGTTCGTGGATAGGACGGCAAGAATGATGACGAAGAGCAGGAACAGGATCTTCGTCAGGGCATTCATGTGGTGGAATACCCCGTCGATTCGCTTATACTGGAGAATATCTGCCATTATGTTTCCCCTCCGGTGCCTGCAGCGCTGTCCGAGGCGATTCGTCCGTTCTCCATCCTGATGATCCGGTGTGCGTGGTGTTCCACGATGTGCATGTCGTGGCTGACCATGATGACCGTATGGCCTGCCCGACTCAACTCTTCGAGAATGGTCATGATACGCTCTGCTTCGGCAAGGTCAAGGCCGGTGGTCGGTTCATCCAAAATGATCGCCTCAGGCTGCATGGCAATCACGCAGGCAATAGCCAGACGCTGGCGCTCCCCCCTGCTCATTGAGCGTGGGAATGTCGTGCGCTGGTCGAGGAGACCCACACGTTCGAGGACGGCAGAGATCTCCCCCTGCGCCTCTTCCGCGTCCCGCCCGATATTGGTAAGGCCGAAGAGGATCTCACGTTCGGCGGTATCCTCGAAGAGCATGGTGTCGGGATTCTGGAACACGAGGCCGACATGGCGGGCAAGATCGGTGGTCCGTGCGACGGCGGCGTCGATTCCCGAGACGGTGACGGTGCCCGACGTCGGCCGCAGCAGACCGTTCAGGTGTTTGACGAGCGTGGTCTTCCCCGAGCCGTTCTCGCCGATGATCGCGATGAGTTCTCCCGGACAGATATTCAGGGACACGCGATCAAGTCCGAGGGTTTCGCCGTACTGGTGGGTAAGGTCACGGATCTCGATGATGGGGGCTGCGCAGGGTGCCGCATGCCGGGCAGACGGGAGGGAGCCGGGATGCTCATCCTCGCTGCAGGAGGCAAAAAATTCATTGGCGCCGAGGAATCCAGTGACCCTGCCCTGCTCAATTATAAGGACGGAATCGGCAATATCCGCCATCTCCTGAGGTTTTTGTTCTACGACGATGATCGTCTTCCCCTGGCGTTTCAGCTCGTTCAGGATGGCGATGATGGTCGCGGTGGCTTCGACATCCAGTTCGGCGGTGGCCTCGTCCAGGATAAGGCAGCGGGTTCCTGATGCGAGGGTGGCGGCAAGGGATACCCGCTGTTTCTGGCCGCCTGAGAGGGTGTGCGGAGCGCGGTAGCGCAGGTGGTCGATCTTCGTCAGCCTGAGGATCTCCTCCAGGCGGCGGCGGACTTCATGGGGGTCGAGGCCACGGTTTTCAAGTCCCGAGAGGACTTCCTCCTCTACGGTGGTAAAGATCAGCTGGGCATCGGCATCATCGAAGACGACCCCCATGATCTTTCCGATCTCTCCCATGTCTTCGTACCCGGACGCGTCTTTGCCGAGAATGGCCACCGATCCTTCCATGGCCCCTTCATAGTCATGGGTGAGGATCCCGGCTGCCGCCAGGCAGAAGGTGGTCTTCCCCGCCCCCGTAGGGCCGTTGACAAGGACGCACTCCCCCTGTTCGATGGAGATGTCGATGCCGGAAAGGGCCGGCGCCTTTGCCTGCGGATAGGTATACGAAAATCCATGAAACCGGATCATCGGCGCATTAGGGACGTCCCCGGTTTCAGGGAGGGCGCGACGGTCACGGTCGGGCGGCTCTGCTGCCATCCCCCGCATCAGGATTCGCGAGGAAGGGAAATAGAGGATCTGGCTGATGAGGGAATTTGCAATCGCCGTGAGGATGATGATGGGCGAGACGGCGAGGATGAACGCTCCCATCGTGAAGTGTTCCCCCGGTGCCGGGATGATGGAGGATGCTATGACAAAGAGGCTGACCGCCAGAAAGGTAAAACCGCTGGCAAGGGTGGCAATGAACGTGGCAATACCCGCAGAGAGGGGGAGCCGCTCCCTCAGCGTTATGTAGACTCCCAGGCAGACGAGCGCTCCGAGGGGCTCGCTGATGAGGTTTGCCGGGGGAAAGATGGAGTGGCTGATGAGCGCCGATATGATCCCTGCCACAATACCGATCCCAAGAGCATCCTTTACCCGTGGAACAATGAGAATGATTGCCAGACAATAGAGGGCGATGATGGGGTTGGCGACGATTGCACCGGGGACGATATTGGAGAGGTACCTGAGTATTGCCCCGATTGCAAGCAGAATGCCGACGACTGCGATATCTCGTGATTTCATCTAAAAATCTCCGTCCACGATTGGATTGTGATGTATATTTTTGTTCAACGGCGTAATTAATTGTTCTCATAAAAAGAAGGGATGGCGAAGGCCCCTCCGGTTACCTGACATACACCCGTTTTGCAGGGAAGAAGAGAATCTGGGTGACAATCGCATTGAATACCGCGGTGATAAGGACGATCGGAAGGACGGCCATGAAGAACCCGGCCACCGTTTCTGCCGGCACTGCAACGATCGAGGCAAGCATGACCATCATCGCAATGAGGATGAACGAGAACCCGCTGACACAGGTGGCAACGAAGGTGGTTGCGGCGGGCCCAAGGGTCTTTGTGGAAACAAGTCCGTATACCGCGGCACAGGCGAGTGCTCCGAGAGGCTCACTGATCAGGTTTGCCGGCGGGAAGATGGAATGGCTGATGAGCATGGAGAGGACGCCCGCTACGAGGCCGATGCCGGCGGCTTCTTTGAAGGTCGGGCGGATCAAAATGATGGCAAGGCAGTACAGCGCTATTACAGGGTTGCCGACAATCGCCCCGGGGAACATATTGGCCACAAAGCGTAGTATTGCGCCTATGGCGAGGCAGATGCCGACGATGGCGATATCCCGCGATTTCATAGGAACATCCTCCGGGAAGAAGGGAGCATGGGGGACGTTGTCGTGGTTTCATACGGGGGGTACCGAGTGTTGTTAATCATCATTGTATATTTCTATACATTGATGTATTTATATTTTTACGACATCGAATGGCAATGACCAGCAATGGTGGGCGGTGCATGGGGGGTGACCACCCCATGGCCGGCGCTCCTTACAAATATTCCGGAGGATGTTACCGCACACCTGCCGCCCTCGGGCATCCCCACCACCGCGCACATCCTCGTGCGGACCTTCGAGCGCACGTTGCACCGGCGATGCATATGAGGGAACGTGCCCGTCTGATAGATGGGGAGAAGTCAAAGGGGTGCCCCGTGGCCTTTGACGGAAAGATGCAGGGGGAAACGGCCGGATGTCTCCCGCGGGAAAGACCCATCCTATGCCGGGACGCCTTCGTGATGGTCCTTTCATACCGGATCTCTATCATTCGCCGGTTCCCTCCCGGAACATGCAGGCGGCCGTCGGATGTCCCGTCCCGCGTTCGTCCGATCCTGGGGCCGGCACCGGTGGAGGTGCGGTATTTTTTCCACCGGCAAGAATCGTATGATGGTGCAGGGTGACAGCAAAATAAGGTCCCGGTTATTCCTGACCGGTGTCTTCGAGGGCGCGGGTGAGCCTCTCGCGGCATTGCGGGCACAGGCTCTTTCGCTTTCGGTCAAGCTCGTCGAGGGTGTTCGGGCAGAACATGATGCATTCAATATCCTCGCAGTGGTCAAGGCCGAGCGTATGCGCAATTTCGTGGGTGCCCTCCTTGATCAGCCGGTCGATCGCGTCGTAGACGTCCTCCCGTCTCCCGTAGAATCCGTTTCTCAGCCGCGCGGTTGACACGATGGATACCCTGATATTCGGACGTGCGAGCCCGAATACAAAATCGCGTCCGGGTATATAGAGATCCTTGCCGGTCACAATGAGGATGTGATCCCCGATCCCGTGCTGGCGCGTATAGATGTCCTGCATCTCGGTGAGAATCCTGCTCGCGTTGAACTGGTTCCTTGTCCGGTCAAATCCCCGCAATATCACCTGGTTCTCCATGACTTCGACCGGCCGCCCGAGAATGGACGATATGCCGCGTGCCACCGGCCCCTGGAGTCCCTGTGGTGAACTATCATCCCAAAAGATAAGGAAACTCATTCAAAATATCTTTTGTAATGGGGACCTATAAGGATATTGAAGAGAAATTCTCGTCGTTTATCAGGGCTCACTACCATCGCCCGGTCGAGATTGGCATCGGCAGAAATCCTTATGCTGCCGCCCGCCTTGCGGCGGCGGGACTGCCGGTGATTGCAACCGATATCGTTGAACGGGAGGTGCCTGCCGGCGTCCGGTTCGTCATCGATGACATCTGCGCACCTGACCTCCTCCTGTACAGCGGTGCGGACCTCCTGTATGCCGTCCGCCCGGGGGTCGAGATGGTCCCCTGCCTCATAGAAACAGCACGTGCCGCCGGTGCCCATTGCATCGTCTATCACCTGGGGAATGAAGTCTATATGGACGGCGGAGAAGTGATCGATGCAGGCATTATCCTGCACCGGTATGTCTGATCTCTTCAGAACCCGTCGAAGAGGGTTTTTTGGGCATGGTCCGGCTCCTGCACCGGGTCGTCCCGCTCCTCGCCGGGGGATGATGTGACCGGAGCCGGGTCATTCACCTGCTGCTGCGGGGATTTTTCCGTCTCCCTGGTCTCTTTTTTCACCTTCTCTTTGGTGTATCCCTTCTCCTCCTCTTTGCGCTCCTTTGCGATCTCCTTTACCACGGCCGCCGCCGTCTTTTTGTCGCCAGTGAAAAACTCGAGTTCTTCCTGTTCGAGGCCGAGCTCGCGGGCGAAATGCTCGGGATTTTTCTCCACCATGATCGTTACAGAGGTAAGAAAGTCCTCCATGAGGGCCTGTTCGGGAATATGGTAGGCATTGGAGACTTTGCGCAGGACCGAACGCCGGATGAGCTTCTGTTTTCTTCCCGCACCCATCTTCTTCCACCGGCCGGGAGGCATGATCCTGCCGGGGGATGCCGGTTTTTTAACGATCGCCCCGGCGCTTCCCGTCACCATGAGGGCGGTCGCATACTTCCAGAGGGTGTAATACTGACGGCGATAGGTCCGTCCGATGAACCGGTCTGCCTCAGCAAGGGCGCTGAATGCTTCGCCGCGGATGCCGGGATCCTTCAGGGTGCCGACCGACTCTTCTATCCACTGCCCGATGGTGTCCGGCTCCTCATCGACCTCCCACGCCCGTCGCATCAGTGCTTCGTCTTCTTCGCCACGGTAGATGGCAGAGATGAGCTGGAAGATCGTGGTCCGTTCGTCTTTCTGTGCAGTGTGGACGTCCTCCGCATCGAGGTGATCCTCACCTTCGGCGGCGGCGTTGAGCATCGTCACCGCCGAACGCATGTCTCCCCCCGCCCGTTCCGCAACAGAGGATATGGCATCTGCAGAACAGTCGATTCCCTCCGCTGAACAGATATACCTCAGATGTGGGGCTATGGAGCGGGCAGGAAGTGCCTTGAACTGGACCGGTTCGCAGAGATACCTGAGTGCCGCATCCATCCCGTAGATCTCATTTGCTATGAGGAGGATCGGCTGGCGGGACGCCTTTATCGTCTCCACAATGGCCTTTGCCCCTCCGCGGTCGGCATTGCCATGGAGGTTGTCCGCCTCATCAAAAATGATCAGTTTGCGTGAGGCGCCGGTCAGGCTCGCAGTGGTGCTGGAGGTGCCCGCAATCCTCTCGATAATCGCCCTGGTCCGCTGGTCACTGGCATTGAGTTCGATGACCTCCCAGTCCATATCATTGGCAAGGGCATAGGCTGCGGTTGTCTTGCCTATACCCGGCTTTCCATAGAGGAGCAGGGGCTTTGTACCGGCCTTCCAGTCGCGTGCCCATTCGGCGATGCGACGGATCGCCGGACCATTCCCGACGATTTCCTTGAGGTGCTGCGGACGATATTTAGAAGCCCAGTCCATCTGTGTACTCTTTCGCGTGCAGGTGGAATAAAGGACGCGGTCAGGAGAGAGGCGGGAAGTGGCGATGAATACGCATATCTTTAATGGTGCTCAGGATGATGAATTTAAGTACAGATGGTGTTATTGTGGTAAAGTGTTCCACAGATACAATAGCGCAGGCAGTCCGCGAATATGCCGGAGTCACCCGCAAACGGGCAATTGGTGAAATTATACGCTCCCTTCGCCTTGATGACCCCGATGTGACCGTCTCATTCGGCGATGACGCTGCCCTCATAAAAAACGGCGATGACGGCCTTCTTCTCGCCGCCGACGGGATATGGAGCCGACTTTTGGAGGCGGATCCCCACTGGGCGGGATTCTGTTCCGTCCTGGTAAATGTTCATGACATTGCGGCGATGGGGGGAAAACCGATCGCAATGGTCGACATCCTGTCCATCGCAAACGAAGAGGTCTGCCATGAGGTCCTGCGGGGGATGTTCGAGGCGTCAAAGAAGTTCGGCGTCCCGGTCGTCGGCGGGCATCTCCACCCTGATGCGGAGATGAATGTCATTGATGTTGCGATCCTTGGCACCGTCCGCCCGGAACATGCTATATTTTCTCACACCGCCCGCGAGGGTGACCGGGTAGTTGCGGCGATCGATCTGGAAGGAAGGGTGCACCCGTCCTGTGATCTGAACTGGGACAGCGCCACCCTGCGGTCTGCAGGAGAGGTGCGTGCCCAGATACACGTGATGCGTATCATCGGCGAAGAGCACCTTGCAACTGCGGGAAAGGACATCAGCAATCCGGGGGTCATCGGGACACTGGGGATGCTCCTTGAGACGAGCGCAAAAGGTGCCCTTATCAGTCCGGACAGGATTCCGCGGCCCGGCCTGAAGGCGCTGGGGATTCCGTTTGAGCACTGGATCCGGATGTACCCGGGCATGGGGTTCATTCTCACCGTCCCGGAGGAGCACGTGGGAAAGGTTATCCGGCTCTTTGGAGAGGTCGGCATGACTGCAGCGGACATCGGTGTTGTTGACGGCTCCCGGAAGCTGAAGGTCGCCTATGCCGGCATGGAAACCGTGGTGTTTGATCTCGAAAAGGAAGGGATCATGCGCATTTTTAATGAAAAATAGGATATATCCATGATCATCGGTATCGGTGCCGGCGCCGGGCTGGAAACCATTCTCTCTTCTCTTGCCGCCTGGCAGGGCAGTGCCCGTATCTGCGTCTATACGTCGCCGGAGCTTGGTTCCTCCTTCGAAGGGCAGATGACCCGGGTGAGCAGCGATCCCGCTGCACAGATGATAGGGGATCTCTGCAGCGGGGCCATCGATGCGGCCGTCAGGGGGAATCTGCCGGCCAATCATACGCTCTCGCTTCTCCGGAAGATGACGGGTGTCTCTTCCCTTGAACGGGTAGCCCTCCTGGAAACCGCATCGGGCAAACGGTTTCTCCTTGCACCGGTGGGCGTGGACGAAGGATGGACAGTCAAAGAGAAGATATCCCTTGTTGAACGGGCCCGGCCGATGGCGGAGGCCTTTGGTCTCAACAACCGGGTAGGTATTATGTCAGGGGGCCGGTTGGGGGATATCGGCCGGCACCCCCGGGTGGACCGGACGATCGAGGATGCGCTGGAAGTCGCCGCCGCCACCGGAGGGGACCATGTCGAGATCCTTATCGAAAAGGCGGCGGGGGAGTACGGGGTCATTATCGCACCTGACGGAATTTCCGGAAATCTTATTTTCCGGACTCTGGCCCTTCTCGGAGAAGGGAAAGCACACGGTGCCCCTGTGGGAAATATCGGCAGAATATTTGTCGATACATCGCGCGCCTCATCAGATTATTCCAATGCCTTATTC
>Ga0129302_1000164_pt1 | contig 48185 bp, 51 predicted proteins | sample BlaSprsedimmetaG_FD_94476 | JGI IMG/M metagenome (GOLD analysis project Ga0129302, IMG submission 94476) | Hot spring sediment bacterial and archeal communities from California, USA to study Microbial Dark Matter (Phase II) - Blank Spring... | ecosystem: Environmental > Aquatic > Thermal springs...
ACAGCTATCTCCGCTTCCTGTTCGATCGCCTTCCTCATGCCTGCACTGAAGAAGAGTACAAAGCCCTGCTGCCTCAATACCTAAAACCGTCGGACCTCGTTATTGAACAGTAAAATCTCCTGACCCTGTCAAGGTGGGGTTTATTTGGCGCTTACGAAGATGGGTTTGAAACGAGATTCCTGGTGGAGGTGGGGGGATTTGAACCCCCGACCCTCGCATTGCGAACGCGATGCTCTCCCACTGAGCTACACCCCCGAAAAGCTGCACCCTGTGTACAAGAGTCAGCCCTGTTCGTCAACTGTTTGATTGGATGATGCTTCCTGAAGCAAGGACCGGGCAAAAGAGACTGCCTCCTTGAAATCCTTGATCTCTCCGTTGAGTCCCTTTTCCCTGATAAGTCGCAGACAGTTTCCCAGGGCCTTGCCCTTGCGGAAGCCGAGGGCATGGAGGTCCCTGCCGGTCACCGGAGGTTTGTATGATCGCCAGCTGGTTATGTAGGACGAGATCATCTCCTTGACCTCCGGGCTTCGCGTCTTCGACATCGAAAACAACGTCTCTTCGATCCCCAGCTTCTCCAGGATCTGCACCACGAGGGATGGCTTTCTCTCCCTTATGGCAGCAAACTCTTTCAGTGCTGCGTGGCCCTTTGCCCGCGAGGTCAGGATGTTGCGCACGTTCTCATCGGTGAGACCCAGGCGATGACAGATGTCAATGACCTTCTTGGGCTTCATGTGGTCAACGAGGGCAAGGAGATAGATGAACCAGGAACGGTAGCTCTCACGGGTATAGAGCAGATTGAACCACAAGAGTGTCTCCCTGACGTGGGTGAAATTCTCCCTGATTCCCTCGCTCAGGACAAGATCCGGGTGGATGGCGCTGAGCACCCCGAGATCGCGCAGCCGTTCGAGGGCCGGCAACGGGTCATCCTCGGAGAGAATCTGCTGGATCTCGTGGGAGATTCGCCTGCCCGGGATGCTCCGCAACAGTCCTGACTTGACCGCCGCGTTCACGAGGGACATGGTCTGCTTCCCCAGGTTAAAGCCATAGCGTTTCTCAAAGCGCACCGCCCGGAGAATCCGGGAAGGGTCCTCCACAAAACTCAGTGCATGCAGCACCCTGATCCTCTTCTCCTTGATGTCCCGCTGTGCACCGAAAAAGTCCGTGAGTTCACCGAACCGGCCAGGATTGAGGCAGATCGCCATGGAGTTGATGGTGAAATCCCTCCGGTAGAGATCGAGCTTGAGGGTCGACTGCTCAACGACGGGATATCCACCGGGGTGCTTGTAGTACTCGAGACGAGCAGTGGCAACATCGATGTGAAATCCGCTCGAAAGGGTAATCACGCAGGTCTTGTACTTTTCGTGGACCGCGCACCGTGCCCCGATAGAAGCGGAAAACGTTTTGGCAAAAGCCACTCCGTCACCCTCCACCACGAGGTCGATATCGAGGTTTTCGATCCGCAGAATCATGTCCCTCACGATTCCACCCACGAGGTAGAGATTGTATCCCCGTGCTGATGCGAGCTCTCCTGCCTGGATCAACAACTCATGAATCTCTCCGGGAAGACGCTCTTCAAGGAGACCCTTCACTGATTTCTTCTGGGTCTCCCGGTGTCCGAGCCCTTCAACCTTGGCCATCTTTTCGTGGAGGATCCTCATGAGATCGGTCCTGGTTATAACTCCAATGGCTTTCCTGTTTTCCACCACGGGCAACAGCCGTTGGTTGCCATCGATAATCAGCGAGCGTATCTCTCCCACAGGCGCATCAGGAGTCACAACCATGAAGTCACGAATCATGTAGTCCTTGATTTTTGCGGCTCCCAGGTCATGTCCCTGGGCACGGCTCACCACCTGTCTTGTCACAATGCCAACAACCCGCTGATCCCGGGAAATTACCAGGGATGCATTGATGTTATACCGGTTCAGCACCACGCTCGCATCGTCGATCGTGGCATCCATGCGCAGGGCAATGACCGGAAAGGTCATGATGTCCCTTGCTGTGATGAGGGGCCGGGTATCTTTTTTGATGAGCCTCACGAGTTTGGCCTCTGCCTGATCAAGGGTGCTGTCCCTTATGGACGCAGCCGCTGCTGTGGGATGCCCACCTCCTCCGAACTGGGATGCAATCTCTGCGGCATTGATCTGGGGAAGGGTGCTCCTGGCAACCAGGTAGATCCGCTCCGCCATTCGGGCGAGGGCAAAAATTGCATCAGCCTCGAACATGCCCCTGAGCTTGTGCACCAGCATGGCAAAGTCTTCGACATAGGAGGAGGCTTCCGAACGGGTGAAGAGTACATCGAGACCTCCCACATGAAAGATGAAGGCATTCTTGATGAGCTGGTCAAGCACATCTACCTGATCTGGGGAGAGTTCCCTGGCCATTGTCTGGGACACCACCTTCAGATCCGCCCCCCACTGGATGAGATCGGCCAGCGCCAGACAATCCTGAGGGTGTGTCGAAGGAAAGAGGAGGGACCCGGTATCTTCAAAGATCCCCATGGCAAAGATGGTGGCCTCCTCCGGTGTGGGCCTGATCTGTTTCTCCTTGAGGATATCGACCATGAGGGCCACATTTGAACCACATTCCCTGACATGCTCCTCGCTTCCCCTGATGTCATCGGGTGACGGGGGGTGATGATCGTAGATGATGACCTCCGCCTTCTCGTTGTCGATCAAGGATGAGAACTCGCCGATGCGGGAGAGCTGACGGGTGTCCACGATGATCAGTCTCGTAATCTCGCTCACGGTGATGTTCTTCAGTTTCACGATGGAGGAGGCGATCTCGGGGGATGCATGAGCAAGGTAATCCCTGAGATTTTTTTCCTGGGCCCCCGGGAACACCATGAGTGCTTCAGGATAGAGCTTCCTGGCAGCAAGCATCGAAGCAAAGGCATCGAAATCTGCCTGGATATGGGAGGTTATGATTTCCACACGTCATCCCCTCGGATGGTATTTCTCATGGATCTCTTTGAGTCTCTTGGATGTGATGTGCGTGTAGATCTGGGTAGTGGATATGTCGGCATGGCCGAGCATCATCTGGACGGAACGGAGGTCAGCACCTCCGGTGAGCAGATGGGTTGCAAAGGAATGCCTCAGGACATGCGGAGATATCGTCTTCACGATTCCTGCTGAGAGTGCGTAGCGCTTGATGGCATACCAGAAATTCTGCCTGGACATGGCAGAGCCTCGTCTGGTGCAGAACAGGGCGTCGGTCCGGGCGTGGGCAAGAGACGGCCGAATCAAAACCATATACTCCTTCACCCAGTGAACCGCACTCTCTCCCATGGGAACGAGTCGCTCCTTGTCACCCTTGCCCCGGCACATCAGGTACCCTATGTGGACATTGAGATTGTGCACCTTCAGGCCCACAAGTTCGGATACCCTGAGCCCAGTGGCATAGAGAACCTCGAGCATTGCCTTGTCCCTGATCCCCAGGGACGTGGTGATGTCGGGTGCCGCCAGGAGCCGTTCCACCTCTTCCTGATTCAACACTTCGGGAAGATAGGTTCCGCGTCTGGGCAAGACCATATCCCTGGTGGGATCCTTGTGGATCCTCTCCTCCTCGACAAGAAACCGGTAAAACTGCCTGATGGCTGAAAGTCTCCTGCTGATGCTCGTGAACTTCATTCCCTTTTCCCTGCAGAATGATGAGAAGCGAAGCAGTGTCGACCCATCGACCTGATCAATCTCGAGAGACTCCTGCTCAAGCCAGAAGGCAAACTTGCGCAGATCACTCTCATAGGCCTTCAGGGTGGTTTCCGGTGAAGACCTCTCCACCGTGAGATATTCGATGAAGGAGTCTACCTGCTCATGGATCATCTCTTGGTAAGGATGGGATTCAGTCCCAGCGCCTTGAGTTCTTCGATGGCAGGAGACGCACTCGTCATGTCAGGGTACGCACCTGCCAGAAGCCGGAAGTAGTCCTCAGATTCCTTGACAATATAGGGGAAAACCCCTCGGGATCTGAGCTCTTCGGCCTTTTCTTCTGCTTCGTCCGAGGCACCAAATGCACCAAGCTCGATAGCGAAGGGAACTTCACCCCCGACGAATGCCCCCTTTTGCGTAACACCCTGTGCCTGCAGGGCACGCAATTTAAAGACTGCATCCTTGATGGAGGGAAACACTCCATAATCAACCCGGTTCCACACACCCGGGGAACCGAGATCGATCGTGGTAATGAACAGGGGCGTAAGGTCCGACTCTTGTTCCTGAAGCTGTCTGACGGCAGCCTGGTATTCCCGCCACGATGACAGGTGAATAGTGTAGGGGTAGTGCACGGTTTTGCGAAATTCTCTGGGTTCTTCCTTCTTCACTTCGGGGGCCACCTGCTCGACTACGGGCTCGGGTCTCCGGATTTCCTTGGTCACCACGTTGCTCAGCCCGTAATTCGCCCACAGTGAAACCGTCGGCAGGCACAGGATAAGGACGAGGAGCATACGTTTCATTGATTACTCCCATAGTAGGCATACGAGGTGGACATGATATATTTCTGTATCCCTTTTGCGATGCCATCCACAAGGAGATTCTGGTAGGTGCTCCTCGTCAGGAGGGTGCTGTCAGTGACGTTCGTTATGAACCCGAGCTCGAGGAGGATCGAGGGCATTTGCGCCCCGAGCAGGACATAGAAGGGCGCCTGCCGAACCCCGAGATCCTTGCCACGGTAGCCGCGCTCGTATACCGACGATAGCACGCTCTTGTGCACACTTCCGGCAAACCGTGACGATTCGTTGATCTTCGAGTTGAGCATGAGATCGTTGATGATGAGCTGCAGATCGCTGATGGACTTGGTGGAGGTGGCGTTTTCCCGTGCTGCGACCTCAATGGCGGAGGCATCGGTAGTGAGGTTGAGGAAATAGGTTTCAATGCCCCTCACCGATCGGTCTGAATTGGCGTTGAGGTGCAGCGAGATGAAGAGGTCCGCCTTCTTCTGGTTTGCAAACGCGGTTCGTTCCTCCAAGGTCATGAACACATCCTTTTCCCGGGTGAGGAACACCTGGAACCCATCCTTCTTCAATCGTTGCGCAAGCAGCTTGCCCAGCTCCAGAGTGATTCCTTTCTCTTTGATTCCCGTTGGGCTTATCGCCCCGGGGTCCTTTCCGCCGTGACCGGGATCGATCACGATCCGTGACACCTTTAAAGAAAGCTGTGATGCAACGGATGGGACATTGTCAGGAATACTCGACCTCGTGTGAATGGGCACCTTCTTGGGGGTATTCGCACGGGACGCAGTCATGACAGGAGCAGGAGAAGTACCGTCTCGCTTGATATCGATGACCAGGCGGGGGGGGTTCTGCAGCGGGAAGGCGTTGTATGTGGATTTCTGGGTGAGGTCCATCACGACCCTGACACTGCTCCTGTCGTACTGAGAAACCCTGACGTTGGAGAGAATCCCGTCGTTCACATCGAACTTGTAGGGAAATGCAGGGCTCGTCCTGGCATTGATGAGATCAATCACCACACGGTGTGATCTCTCTGCATCCTTATTGGGTGGCAACGCAAAGGTCTTGAATGAGACATCCTTCTCGAGGTCGATGACGACCCTGGTGTATTCCCTGTCTGACCACTGGCGGACATCCTTCACGAGACTGAGGGACGATAGTGTCAAGGGGGCTCTTTTTTCCAGGGTGAGCGCATTCAGCTCTTCCCGGGCATGCTGAACCATATCCCCATCGGGGAAATCAGTGATGACCTGCCGGTAGAGGGCATAGGCCTTCTGCGTGTTTCCCAGATTGTTGTTGTAGATCCCTGCAGACCGGAAGAGCGCATCGTCAGCAAGACTGCTGGAAGGATACTGCCGCGGGATGTTCAGGTAGATCTCGATGGCCTTTTTCAGATCGTTTTCCCGGGAAGAGTAGCCATAGAGCTCCTCATAGAGCTTTGCGGCGCGATACAGCGCCCTTGGGGCGAAGTGAGTTTCAGTATACGCCTGCGGAAGCTTGAGGTACAGCTCTATGACATCGATCCAGTTTGTTCGCTGTTTTCTTTTCTGAATATCTCGACTGAGCTCGATATATGCCTTGTTCGCACTCTGAAAGGCGCTTGCCGCTGATACAGAGGCATGCCCCGCACTGCTCGTCGTCACGCACAAGAGTACGCTGAGCACTATGCAAAAACCAAGTTTTATTCTCTGTGTGATGTAATCCATTACCTTGTGTGAAAAGTAATCCATTACTTTAAGTTGTGTACAAAAAATACCCTGGTAAGGCAACTATCGGTTAATCGAAAATCAAATCTTAACATTTATTTACCCGGTTCAAAAGACAGATGATCCTCAGCCCCTTGAGGATGAGATCCTGATCAAGGACATAGGTTTCAGGGAGCAGTGGTTTCACCAGGGCGGAGAATCCGCCGGTAATGAGAACCCCCGGACTGGAGCCCATGGAACGGGCCATCTTTTCCGTCATGCCTTCCACCAGGGATGCATGACCATGGATAACGCCAGAAAGGATACACTGGGTTGTCGATCTCCCGATGAGAGGACCTCCCGGTTCCAGTTCGCGACGGGGCAACTCGGGAGCACGCATGAGCAAGCCCTCGTAGGAACTCATGAGTCCCGGGGCAATGACACCTCCGAGATATTCGCCATTCTCACTGATGCATTCCATGGTGGTGGCAGTGCCCAGATCGATGACGATCAGCGGTGATTCTCCTTTGCTGTAGAGATGGAATCCCGCCGCTGCGCAGATGATCCTGTCCACCCCGAGTGTTTCGGGCGTCTCATAGAGAAGGGTGATCCCCATATCGGTCGAAACATCCACAACAAAGGGTCTTCTGCCTGTTTCTTTGCTGATCTCTTCGATGATCAGCTCTTTGATCTGCCTGCGAACACTCGATATCACCACATCCTGGCCTGTGAGATCATGCAGTTCGGTAAGGTGTTCGAGAAAGGTTTTTCGTTGAAGGCACTCCTGCGTGGTGACCCTGTGCACCTGCGAGATGTTCTCGCCGTCGAAGACGGCACAGGTAATCAAGGTGTTGCCCGCATCAATTACGATCATACCAGGAATCTAGCCTATGACTATCTCTGCAGGCAAGCGTTTTCCGCCGTTTCCTCGAGATCCCGGCACCTGTTCCCGGACACCAGAGGAAGGACCTCTTCCGACAACACCCGGGGGTTATGGGTGGATTTCGGCCACCGCCCGAATCCAGCCTGCGCTGGCGTCCTTTATCTTGATGGGAAAGCAGTAGAAGGTGAACCCCGTGGGGGGGAGCTTGTCAAGGTTTGTCAGTTTCTCAATCTGGAAGTATCCCTTCTCGATGCCGGCGAAATGACCCTCCCAGATCAGTGACGGGTCACCGGTCTGCTCAAATTCTCTTGCCTGGAAGGGTAGTGGTCTGTCCCAGCTCCATGCATCTGTTCCCACAACATGTACCCCTCGGTCAAGAATCCACAGGGTCGCATCCCTTCCGAAGCCGCACCCCTTCACGAGGTAGTCCGGTGTACCCCAGTATTTGTCAGCCCCTGTGGCGGCAAGGAAAATGTCCCCTTCCCTCAGGGTGTGTCCGATTCTGCTGAGTTCGTGCTCGATGTCCTCGGACGTAACGCTGTAACCATCCGGCTTTCCGGAAAAATCCAGCTTCACCCCTTCTCCCACCGCCCATTCCAGCGGAAACTGATCGATGGTGAGAGCCTTCTCCCCCCTGTCCTGGGTTGGATGATAGTGCCAGGGGGCATCCATGTGCGTACCTGCATGCGTGGACACCTTCAGGAGTTCTACAGCCCATCCCAGCCCTCCCGGGAGATCATCCCTGGTGAGTCCCGGGTAAAACGCCTTCATGGACTCAGCCCCGAGGGCATGGTCGATGTAGGTGATCTTGGGGATCATGATGGGCGGATCGCTGGGAAGGGCGTTTTCGATGGCAATGGAGAGGTCGATAAAAGTTCTCTTCATGACTGGTTCCTCCTCGATCCATGAAATAGGGGAAACTCAGTCTGAGGGTATCTTCTCCCTGGGCGCTTGTCAACAGAACCCGAAGGGGGCCTCTTCCTCAGTCAAGAGCGTTATACGACGAAGTTCTCCTTCGCATTAACTTCCCCACATCGTTGCCTGTTCTCAGACCATGCTCCATGGGTTATTCCATACTGTGAAGATCAGGATTCTTGACAGTGTTTTTCATTTGAGGTTTACTTGCGGCATGGAAATGAATTTCACAGAAATCCTCAAACAGGCGCAGAAAATCCAGGCACGTATCAAAGAGATCCAGGAACAGCTCTCACACAAAACCGTGAGCGCTGAATCCGGCGGAGGCATGGTGAACGTCACGGTCAATGGAAGACAGGAAATCACCCAGATACAGATCGATCCCCTGTGCGTGGACAGCAGAGACATTCCCATGCTCGAAGACCTGGTGCTGGCAGCCGTGAATCAGGCAATGAAAAAATCCCGAGAGCTCGTCTCCGAAGAGATGAAACAGCTGACCGGAGGAATTCCCCTCCCCTTCGACCTGGCCTGAGATGGATCCTTATCCGAAGCCGCTGAGAGATCTCATATCTCAGTTAAAACACCTTCCGGGCATCGGGGAAAAAACCGCCACCAGGCTCGCCCTGTTCATCCTTGCGGACAGGAACAATCTCAGCGAAACGCTTGCCTTTTCCCTGAAGACCGTCCGCGAGAACATCAGCCTCTGTCCCCAATGCTTCAATCTCACCGACAAGCCCCGGTGTTCAATCTGCCAGAATCCTTCCCGTGATGCATCGATTATCTGTGTCGTGGAAGAACCCAGCGACGTCCTCGCCCTGGAGTCCGCTCACGCGTACCGCGGCCTCTACCATGTCCTCCATGGCCTGATCTCTCCGCTGAACGGGATCGGGCCCGAAGATATCAAGCTGCCGGAACTGATCGATCGACTGAAGAACTCGCCCGTATCTGAAGTGATCGTGGCTACCAACCCCTCGGTGGAAGGAGAGGGAACCTTTCACTACATCATGAAGATGGTTCAGGATGCAGGAATTGATGTCCGCATCAGCAGGATTGCATCGGGGATTCCCATGGGGGGTGAGCTGAAATACATGGATCAGGTAACCCTGGCCAGTGCACTTCGCTATCGTCGCGGGGCCAAGGATCTGTAGAACTCGGAGGTCTTCCATGGAACGGTTTGCAGTGCAGGGAGGATACATTATCACCTCGCCCGGAAACATCCTCAAAGACAGCTACCTTATTGTCGAGGGGACCACTATTGAAGCGGTTTCAGAGACGCTCCCTCCGGAAATCTCTGTGGTTCTGGGCGGTCCGTTCGACATCGTGATTCCCGGCCTCGTCAACACGCACACCCATGCACCCATGACGCTCTTCAGAGGAATGGCGGATGACCTTCCGCTGATGAAGTGGCTCCATGAGTATATCTTTCCGGCAGAGGCTCGATTTGTAGACAGGGAGTTTGTCTACATGGGGTCGCTCCTTGCGGCCTGGGAGATGACTCGTTCGGGAACGACAGCCTTCTGTGACGGATACTTCTTTGAGGACGAGGTGGGCCGTGCCGCGAAGGAGGTGGGGATCAGGGCGTGGATCGGTGAAGGAATTCTTCAGTTTCCCACGCCTTCCCTCGCAGATCCAGCTCGAACCATCGAACACACCAGGGACTTTATCGAACGTTGGGTTGAAGATCCCCTTGTCAAGCCGACGGTTTTTCCCCATGCAGCCTATACCTGCAGCCCCGAACTCCTGGTTCAGGCCCGCGAGCTTGCCCGACAGTATGATCTCCTCTTCCAGATCCACCTGAGCGAGACCTCTGCAGAAGTCGAACAGGTACGCAAGGATCATGGCCTCTCCCCGGTAGAACTGCTGGATTCCCTTGGATGTCTCTCCGAGAAGACACTGGCAGCCCACTGCGTAGTCCTCACCGATCACGATATCAGCCTCCTTGCACAGCACGCCGTCTCGGTCTCCCATAACGCTGAGAGCAACATGAAACTCACATCGGGAATCGCCCCTGTTCCCCAGATGATCGCAGCCGGGATCAATGTTACCATCGGCACCGACGGGTGCGCCAGCAACAACAATCTCGACCTCATCGGGGAAATCTCGACAGTGGCAAAACTCCACAAGATCAACACCATGGATCCCACCGTGCTCGATGAATGCACTTCCCTTGCGCTCGCAACCGAAAACGGCGCTCGTGCCCTGGGCTTTGCTGGGGGACGGCTTGAGGCGGGAAAGGTAGCCGACATCACGGTGCTCGATGGCCACGCACCCAACCTGGTCCCGGTTCACAATCCCATCTCGCACGTGATCTACGCCGCGATGGGGGCGAACGTAAAGGACGTGGTGATAGACGGCAGGATCGTTGTGAAAAACTTCACCTCAATGACCGTGGACGAGGAGTCGCTCATCAGAGAATGTAGAACAATCCAGGAATTCCTCAGCAGGAGATAGACAGGGAAAAGAGTTCCCTCCACACGGAACACTTTTCCCCTCGTTGCCGGATTCATCACAGAAAAAAGCACGGGTTATCCCTCTGGCAGGCTCCTTGCATCGACGTAAAGCACCATAAACGAGATGCCGATAAGGATGGCGTATGAAGATAAGCAACCGATTTCTCTACTATCAGCTCGTGAAAGATCTTTCGAGTACCACGGAAAAACTTTTCAATCTCAATGGGCAGATATCCTCTGGGAAACGAATAAACAGACCTTCTGACGATCCCATGGGTCTGTCGAGCGTTCTCCTCTACCGCACGGAGCTCAATGCCTTTGATCAGTTCAAGAAATCCATTGACCACGCCCAGGGATGGCTCTCGAGAATGGACACCATCCTTATCGATGTGGACGACCTCCTTTCGCGCGCCAGCGAGCTTGCCGTTGGGGAGTCATCTTCCACCGCTACAGCGGCAACCAGGCAGGGCGCAGCCGATGAGCTCATGCAGATCCGATCCATGATCCTCTCCCACGCAAATTCCAAGTACGGGGGCAAATATCTCTTCGGCGGCACCATGACTCAAGCGAGCCCCTTTTTGTGGGTACCGGCGGAGAACATGCTTGCCGATGTGCAGGAAGTATCCGCAACACCCCCGGCATCGCCCGGGGACGGGTACCGGTACCTCAATTCAACTGACAACCTCATCTACGAGTATCACGAAGCCACCTCTTCATGGATCGACCAGGGAGAACCGGCTGAAGGAGACTCCGTGTGGGTCGAATCACTCGGAGATCTCTCTGTCTTTTCCCAGGGAGTGTGGAAGAGCCTCTACCAGGGGAACTCTTCGATCACCTCCATTCAGATCGGCAGGGGAGACAGCATCGAGTTGAACATCCCGGGTAATGAGATCTTCAGCTCAGAGCAGGGCAACACCTTCATGACGTTGTTGCGCCTCGAAAAGGCTCTGCGGAACAACGACCAGGAGGGCATCAGGAACCAGCTCTCGGGGATTGAAGATTCCAGCAAGGTGCTCATGAACAAACTTGCCCGGATCGGCTCCACCGTGAACAGGCTGGAGCACACAACCTCTGTGATCGCGCAGGCACACGTAGATACGACGCAGCGGGTTTCCCTGATTGAAGATCTTGATTATGCAAAAGCGATCACCTCGCTTCAGAATCAGCAGACGATCTATGAGGCTCAGCTCAAGAGCGCCGCGATGATCACGCGCATGTCTCTCGTCGATTACGTATAGGGGGAAACGATCTTGGAATTACAAACCGTCAGATTCGGCACGATTCCCATCCAGGAAGACAAGGTGATTAGCTTTCCGAAAGGGATTCTTGGATTTACCTGGAACAAGAACTACATCCTCCTCCCTCACGGCGAAAATTCTCCCTTCCTCTGGCTGCAGAGCGCAGAAGACGGCGACCTTGCCTTCGTTGTCATGAGCCCTACGTACGTGAAGACCGACTATACCATCGATATTGAACAGGATGTCCTCGACGAACTCGGCACCGATCAGACAGAGGATCTCGAGATTCTGTGCATTGTGTCCATCCCGCAGGGAAAACCTGAAGACATGACCATCAATCTCCTGGGGCCGATCATTATCAACGCGCGCTCCCGGTGTGCAGTGCAGGTTATCACCGATACGGGGAAATACTCCCATCGCTATCCTGTCCTGGCGGGAAAAAACGCAGGGTAGGATCTTTCCACAGCCATTTACCTGACACGCATCTTTATTCCGTATGATGGGGAGTATTCGTTCCAGGTCGGGCCTTGAGGATTTCCCTTCCCTGTGCTTCACCAGAACTGTCAATCCTTCTCTGGCGAGGAGTTTTTCTTTTTGAGAATTTTCTGCTGGGTCTTGAGATTTTTCTTCTCGATCTTTGTCTGGTCTTTGTCCCGTTTCTTTCGTTCTTTTTCTTCGGATGTCTCGTGCTGCGTGGCTTCTGTCTTCTCCGCAGTCACAGGTTCATTCTCGTGAAAAGAATCGCCTGGGTGCATTACGTGCCCGGGTGACTGCGCAGGATCTCTTTCGCCATGAGCCATGTCCTTCTTTTCAGTATTCTCTGATTTCTCGGATGCACGTTTGATCCGCCGTGCGCGGACGGCCTCCAAAACCACCTTACCCAGATACTTCCCGAAAAATCCAACGAATCCGGCAAAGAAGACCAGGGTGGCCCACTTGAGAATGTCTTGCGCCCCAAACTGTTCAAACATCAGGCGTATTGTACATGAGAGAACCCCGTCCCGCAACGATTCAAGCAAGGAGGGAACACGCCCAAGAGAGACGATACATCTATCATGGGGTGTTCTTTCCTGTTGACGCTGTGTGTGACTCCGCTCTATACAGACTCGGTGGAAGAACTCGTTGACGGAAAGATCATCTCCTTCGTGGCCCGGGGAACCAACAGCGGAAAGACCTATATACTCGAACGCATCATCGAGGAACTCGGAAAAAGGGGGAGAACGGTTGCCGCCCTGAAGCACAGCGTGCATCTGTCTTCTCCTGACCGGGAGGGCAAGGACACCTACAGGTTCGCCCAGAAAGGAGCAGCACGCGTTATCCTGTTTTCAGATCATACCCTGATTCTGTACGAGAGCACCGGGCCATCACCTGAATACCTCATCTCCCTGGCAAGCATGGGCGTAGATATCGTTCTCGTAGAGGGTTACAAGCACGGTCCTTTCAGGAAAATCGAGGTCTTCAACCATGCCCTCTATGACTCTCCCCTGTGCCTTGAAGAATCGACATCGGACTACATAGCGCTCATCAGCAATGATCGTATCGAGGTTGAGATCCCCCAGTTTTTCTTTGACGATATCGCGGGGATCTGTTCCTTTCTCGAAGAGCAGTTCATGAAATAAAGACTTTTCTTCCAGAGGGTTTCGGGCAATACCGGGGCTGGGACTGTGCGCTAAAGTTCTGTGGTATCTTCGAATATTGTGTGTTAAAGGCAGACTTCTATGCTCATCGTAAAATTGAAGCCCGGCAAGGATCAGCCCATTCTCAACGGAAACCCCTGGATTTTTTCCGGGGCCGTTGACAAGATCAGCAAAGGTCAGGAGGGAGAATTCCTCTGCAGGGTACTCAATGCCAAAGGACAGTTCCTCTGCCAGGGGATGTACAACCCCTTCTCCCAGATCGCGGTACGGGTGCTCACTCTGGGGAAAGAACCCCTCGATGACTCCTTCCTCGAGGAGAGAATCCGATCAGCTGTGAAGCTGAGATCTGCCTGCATCCCTCGAGAAACCACCTGCTTCCGCCTCATCAACGCGGAGGGGGATGAGCTGCCCGGGCTCGTGGTGGACCTCTATGGGAATGTGCTCGTTCTCCAACTTTCCTGCCCGGGCATGGACGCCTTCAAATCCCGCATAGTCTCCATTCTCAGCACCCTGTATCCCGACTGTACCATTCACGAGCGCTCAGACACCAAAGCGAGAACGTCCGAAGGGCTGCGTGTTCAGACAGGGCCACTTCTCGGCGCGCTCCCCGATGGCGACCTCATGGTGTACGAACGGGGAATCCCCTTTGTGGTAGACGTTCTCACAGGCGACAGAACGGGCTTCTACCTCGAGCACCGCCGTAACAGGGAACGCCTCCAGTCTCTGGCAGAGGGCAAAGATGTGCTGGATCTCTTTTCCTATACCGGATCATTTTCCGTGTGCGCCCTGAAAGGAGGAGCACGGCGTGTGGTCTCCGTTGAACTGTCTGCTCCTGCCCAGGCTCTGCTCAAGAAGAACAGCGACATCAATCAGATCCAACCGTTTACCTGGAGACACATCAAGGATGACGTCGCACGTTTTCTCAGCGATGAAAGATCAACCTACGACATCGTTGTCTGCGACCTTCCCGTGATGGGAAGAGACACAGCCGAATACATCAAGATCCATCACCTCGCCATGGAACGGCTCCGATCCGGAGGAATCCTGTTTTCTCTGGCAAGGGCTACCTCCACGCTCTCTCACGTGGATCTGCTCAAAGTAATCTGGAGGGCTGCCAGAAACAGCACGAAACGGGCAAAGATTCTGGAACCGCTGTTCCAGTCGCCGGATTTCCCCATCCTACCCTCACACCCCCAGGGAATACAACTCCTGGGGTATCTGGTCCATATCCAGTAACAGAGACAACCTGGGCTTTTCCCTCTATCCCAGCTTGCTTTCCAGCATCCGCCCGCCGAGCACATGCATGTGGAGGTGCCAGATAATCTGAGTGCCGTCCTTTCCACAGTTGACGACAACCCGATACCCGGTCTCCTTGATGCCCTTCTTTTCAGCTACGATCTGTGATGCTTTGAGCATTGCGTACCAGGTTTCGACGTCACGGAGTTCGTTGAGATTCTCGATATGCTCTTTGGGAATCACGACGGTGTGCACCGGGGCAAGGGGATTGATATCGTCGAAGGCGACAACGAGGTCGTCCTCATACACCGTGGTAGATGGAATCTCACCCTTGACAATCTTACAGAAAATACATCCCATCTCTGTCCTCCAGAATTTTTAGTCCAGGGCGAGTTCTATCGCCTCTTTCAGGTCGAAAGAGCCTTCATAGAGGGCCTTGCCGGTTATGGCCCCCAGGAGACCCGGAATGTTCTTCAGGGCTTTGATGTCGTCCAGACTCGAGATGCCGCCTGATGCCACAACCGGGGTCTGTATCGCCTGTGTCATCAAAGAGGTGGCCTCAATATTGGGGCCACTCATCATTCCATCCCTTTCGATGTCGGTATACACGATGAACGCTGGATTATACTGTTCGTACTCTCGGGCAAGCTCCACAGCGGATGTTCGCGTGCTCTCCTTCCATCCGTGAACAGCGACCATCCCATGGCGTGCATCGATGCCTAGCGCAATTCTGCCCGGGAACAGGGAAAGCATTTCTCTCGCGGCAGAGGGATCTTTGATCACCATGGTTCCGAGGATCACAAAGGATACCCCAAGGGAGAACATCCTGTGCGCATCATCCGCTGATCTGATACCCCCGCCGAGTTCGATTTCAATGGTCACAGCATCACAAATCTGCCTGATGGCCTTGGCATTCACGCTCCTTCCCGCAAGGGATCCATCGAGATCCACCACATGAATGCGTCGGGCACCGGCTTCCATGAAGGTCCGGGCTACCTCGCCCGGATCTGTGCTGTAGATCGTGATATTCTCGAACACCCCCTTTTTCAGCCGGACCACGTGACCTTCATGCAGGTCAATAGCAGGAATCACAATCACTGGTTCACCCCGCATCGTTTGGCCCACCAGCTCCTGAACAGCGTGGAGTATCTCAGGATGTAGAGCTGCCGGTCTGAAGCCTGCACCTTGTAGTACTCCTGTGGGTAGAAGCTGGAATTCTGATGGGCCTCTTTCCAGTGATCGAGAATCTCTTCGACGAAAAACCCCTTCCCGTCGAACTCAAACTCCATTGGCCTTCCGGGTACGGAGTGACTATCCAGCGTCCTGACTTTCGTGTGGAGAAACCTCACAGGATATCCTTTGTCGAGGGGATGTCCACCCCTGTTACCACCAGAGCATCTCTGAGTGCCCTGGCGAAAGACTTGAAGCATGCCTCCACGAGATGATGAGTATTGCCCGATGCGTGAACTTCCATGTGGAGCGTGATCCCTGCGTGAATTGCAAGAGACCGGAAGAACTCGGGAACGAGCTCCAGGGGGAGATCACCTACAACCCCGCGGAAAACGTTTTTCCCGTGGATCTGGAAATACGGTCTGCCGGAAAGATCCAGGACTACCTCCACGAGGGATTCGTCCATGGGGATCTTTGCCCACCCGTAGCGCTCGATTCCTTTTTTATCACCCGCGGCCTGACCGAGGGCTTGGCCTAAAACAATCCCGATATCTTCCACCGTGTGGTGGAGATCCACCTGAACATCGCCCCTGGCCCTGAGAGAAAGCGCAATTCCAGAGTGCCGCACGAGCGATTCAAACATGTGCGTGAGAAATCCCGACTGGATGTCGATCAGTGACTGACCTCCATCCAGGCTCACGGAAACAGAAATATCCGTCTCCTTGGTCTTTCGTGTGACCGTTGCTTCCCGTTTTTTCATTGTCCTGCTCCGGATTGTGTCACGCCCGAGGATTCCTTGAAGAGCTCAACCACTCGTTCCACCGAAGAGAGCTCCGCTCCTCCCTGGGCGAAAAGAGACTTGCCTCCTCCACGTCCTCCGACCGTATCCATGGCATGCTTCATGAACTTCCCCGCATCGAATCTTTTTTCAAGATCAGCAGTTGCCATTGCAATAAAGGTGGCCTTGTCATGCCCCGGCGAAAACAGGAGCACCACTCCCGTACTGATCTGTTCTTTTATTCTGTCTCCGACATCGCGCATCTGGGCTACATCAACGGCACCGACAGACTTGATCACCACGGTGCCAAGCGGGGTTGAAAATGTCTGTTCATCGGACGAACTGTTGCCGGTGGCGATCTTCACGTTCAATTCTTTGATGGTATTCTCCTGCTCTCTGATCCTTACGAGCAGGGTGTTGACACGATCTCCCAATTCCACGGGAGCGCACTTGATCTTTTCACTCAGAGAGGAAACTATCCTCTCAAGGCTCCTGATGTGATCCAGGGTTTTTGTCCCGGCTATGGCTTCAATCCGCCTGAGCCCTGCAGAGACACTGGATTCGTTAAGAATCTTCACCAGACCGATCTCGCCCGTGGAAAGACAATGCGTTCCTCCGCAGAGTTCCACCGAGACATCGTTTCCCATGGTGACCATACGAACCTCATCGCCATATTTCTCGGAGAACAGTGCCATGGCTCCTTTCTTCAAAGCAACATCTTTCGACGTAGTCTCCGTATGGATGGGCATGTCCTCGAGCACGTACTGGTTCACTATGGCTTCAACTCGATCGATCTCTTCGTCGGTCATGGGCGCGAAATGGGTAAAGTCGAATCTGAGCCTGGCATCGCTCACCAGGGAACCAGACTGGTGGGCATGATCTCCTAGCACGTCTCTGAGGACTCTCTGGAGAAGGTGCGTGGCACTGTGATGGCGCATGATGCTCAAGCGCCTGCCCCTGTCTACCCTGAGCGTTACTCCCTGACCCTTTTGGATCTTTCCGGTCACCACTCTGATCCTGTGCACGATGCCGCCATCTTCCGTTTTCACGGTATCCAGAACATCCGCTGTACCCTCGGTGGATTCGACCGTTCCCGAGTCACCCACCTGGCCCCCCGATTCACCATAAAATGGTGTTATTTCCGTAACGAGAAAGGCTTCCGAGCCTTCCTCCACTGCATCAACAGGTACGGTTTTCCCCCCTGAACTTCTTTTCATCAGGTCAATCACCTGCGACTCCGTTTCGAAGGTATCGTACCCCACAAAGGCGACCTTGCCCGAAAAAGACCCCAGGTGCTGTTCCTCTCCTGCTGCTCCACCAAAGGTAGATGATCCCCGCGCCTTCTCTCGTTGGATGTCCATCTCAGATGCGAAGCCATCATGATCAATACCGAGACCAGCCTTGGCGGCGATGTCCTCCGTGAGATCCACGGGGAACCCGAAGGTGTCGTAGAGCACAAATACCTCTCTACCGGGAATCTGTTTCCCCTCTCTGGTTTTCAGGTCATCAATGATTTCATCGAGGAGAGACAATCCCCTGTCCAGAGTTTTCAGGAATCGTTCTTCCTCGTTTGCGATCACTTTTCCGATAAAATCCTTTCTCAGGATGAGTTCAGGATATACCGTCCCCATTTGGGCAGTTATCTCTGTGGCAACCTTGTGGAGAAATGCGTTGTCCATGCCAAGAAGTTTTCCGTGGCGGGCAGCCCGCCTGATGATCCTCCTGAGCACGTAGCCTCTGCCTTCATTGGATGGCAGAACGCCATCTCCCACGAGGAAGGCCGCTGCACGAGCGTGGTCCGCCACCACCCGCATGGACACATCCGTCTCACTATCAGATGCATACCGGGTGCCGGAAAGCTTCCCGATGAATGAGAGCAGCGGCATGAACAGATCGGTTTCGTAGTTGCTCTGTACGCCCTGCAGCACAGCGGTAATACGCTCGAGCCCCATACCGGTATCGATATTCGGTGCGGGAAGCGGTCTCAGCTTCCCGCTCTCATCTCTGTCGAACTGCATGAAGACGAGATTCCATATCTCCAGATACCTGTCACACTCACACTCGCCTATTCTACATTCGGGTCTGAGACATCCCACCGTGGGCCCCTGATCGTAAATGATCTCCGAACACGGACCACAGGGACCGGTCTCTCCCATTGCCCAGAAATTGTCCTTATCGCCGAGACGAATAATACGATCCTGCGGGACCTGCATATCGCGCTTCCAGATCTCGTATGCCTCGTCATCGTCGTGATGCACGCTCACCCAGAGCTTGTCCGGGTCCAGTCCCATCCTGTGTACAAGCAGATCCCATGCATACTCAATAGCACCGGCCTTGAAGTAGTCTCCGAAGGAGAAGTTTCCCAGCATCTCGAAAAAAGTGTGGTGCCTGGCTGTTCTGCCTACATTTTCCAGGTCGTTGTGCTTTCCTCCAGCGCGGACACACTTCTGAGAACTCGTGGCCCGACTGTACTCCCGCTTCTCTGTTCCCAGAAAGGTCGCTTTGAACTGCACCATGCCGGCATTCGTGAAGAGCAGGCTCGGGTCATCTGCAGGAACGAGGGATGAACTCGGGACAATGATATGTCCTTTCTCCTGGAAATAGCGCAAAAACAGTTCTCGTATCTCAGATCCCTTCATGTGTGTGCTCCGTCGATTGTGTCCAGTATTGTTTCATAGGGAAATCCTCTGCCTGCAAGGAAGCGTATCAGCTTATCTTTGTGCATGTCTCTCCTCTTATCAAGGAGCGCGGCTATTCTCATGGGTTCACTCAACTCCCATGATATTTTCTCGATAGCCTCTTCAATCATCTCCGTCGGAATGCCCAGCTTATCAAGCATGGAATGAATGGAGAAGTTCCCGTAGCCTCTTTCTGCCAGGAGCCTGGCCCTGCGGAAAATGTATTCCCTGTCATCAAGGTATCCGAGTTCTATAATCCTGGCCAGAGAATCGGCGACAACCTGATCACTGGCTCCCCTCTGCTGAAGTTTTTTTTTAACTCAAAGGAAGAGATAGCCCTGCGGGACAGGACCGTCAGGGCATACCGAACGCCATCACTCAGCGTCTCGATACTTGCCTTCCTGGAATATGGTCGTTTTCGAGAATGCATCGCGGGGTTCTTCGGCCTGTGCCCCTTCTCCTTCAAACTGTTCCCACTTCCCGTCGCTTGTACCGCGGATCCCCTTCATCCTCAGGGCAAAGTCGTTCGGGTTTGTGGAATTTCTCAATGCCTCGTGGTAACTGACTTTTGCCTCTTTGACAAGGGCCATGAGCGACTGGTCAAAGGTCTGCATGCCGTATGCCACGGTGCCGTCAGCGATGGCATCCCTGACTTCCTGTGTCCTGGTTTCATCCACGATGCACTCACGGATCCGTGCAGTGGAAACCAGAATCTCTGCAGCAGGGATAACACCAAATCCATCGATCTTGGGCAGCAGCCTCTGGGAGATGACGGCTTTCAAAACACCCGAGAGCTGGATACGAATCTGCAGGTGCTGATGGGGAGGGTACTGAGAAACGATCCTCATGATCGTTTCTTCAGCGTCCAGGGTGTGCAGGGTGGAGAATACCAGATGGCCAGTTTCTGCTGCTGTCAGTGCAATGTCCATGGTCTCCCTGTCTCTCATCTCGCCGACGAGAATCACGTCGGGGTCCTGTCTCAGGGCAGCCCTGAGGGCCATGGCGAACGAATTCGTGTCAGAACCGACTTCCCGCTGGTTGATGATGGACTTCCTGTCGCGATGGAGAAACTCGATCGGGTCTTCTATGGTGATCACGTGACAGTTGCGATTGGTATTGATGTGGTTGATCATTGCTGCAAGCGTCGTAGACTTGCCAGACCCCGTGGTTCCCGTAACCAGGACAAGGCCTTTGCGTTCGAGGCTGAGCCGTTTGAGGACCTCAGGCATGTTGAGATCATCGAGTTGCGGGGGATTTGTTGGGACAATCCTGAAAACCATCCCGAAACTCCCACGTTGCCTGAAACAATTCACCCTGAAACGAGCAACTTCCGGCAGACTGTAGGCCAGATCGATCTCATTGGTGGTCTCGAATTTAGCCTGCTGATACTGGTTCATGATATCATTGGCCATGGATGAAATGTCGTCGTTGGTCAGCTTGTCATAATCACGTAGTGGGATCAGCGCACCGAATCTCCTGATAATGGGTGGCAGGCCCACCTTCATGTGAACATCCGAGGCCTCCATGGCAACACCTTTTTTCAGAATCGCATTGATATCCATCAATCTTCTCCACCGGAAGCCGGTTCCTTCTTGGGAGCAAAGGCATTCTTCACCGCTTCCATGATCTCCTGGTAGGTGTCAGGATGCTCCCTGAGGTACACCTTGGCGGCCTCCCGACCCTGCCCTAACCTCTGTTTGTCGTAACTGTACCACGCTCCTGATTTTTCGATGATGTTCTTATCGGGAGTTGAGCCTGCATCCAATAGTTCTCCATATCGGGAGATCCCTTCACCGAACATGATATCAAACTCCACTTCCTTGAAGGGAGGCGCCAGCTTGTTTTTCACAACCTTTACCCGGGTTCTGTTTCCCACGACCTCGTTTCCATCCTTGATGGGTCCGATATTTTTTATCTGGAGCCTGACACTGGCATAGAACTTCAGGGCGTTCCCACCCGTAGTGGTTTCGGGATTTCCATAGAGCACCCCGATCTTCTGCCGGGTCTGATTGATGAAAACCGCCGTGGTCTTGGTTTTGGAAATTGCCCCTGAAAGCTTTCTCAGGGCTTGAGACATGAGTCGTGCCTGAAGCCCCATGTGGGCGTCTCCCATGTCTCCCTCGATCTCAGCACGTGGCACGAGGGCCGCCACCGAGTCAATGACCACGATATCCACCGCATTTGAACGCACCAGCGTTTCGGCGATTTCAAGGGCCTGCTCCCCTGAATCTGGCTGTGACACGAGAAGATCATCGATGTTCACCCCCAGTTTCTTCGCATACGTCACATCAAGGGCATGCTCTGCGTCAATGAACGCTGCGACACCACCAGTTGCCTGCGCAGAGGCAATACAGTGCAGCGAAAGCGTGGTTTTTCCGGAAGACTCTGCCCCATAAATCTCGGTGACTCTGCCCCGTGGGATGCCACCGATCCCGAGAGCTTCATAGTCGAGCAAGAGGGAACCCGTGGAGATGACCGGGACACTCAGGCCCGCACTTTCGGAGCCCATCCGCATGATGGAGCCTTTGCCGTAGGCTCGCTCGATCTTCGTTATTGCATCCTCCAACGCCCGTTTTCTTCCGTCTTCCATGGTCAGCCTCCCTTATGTCCGAGACGGCTCCTGTGCAGTTCGGTATACCGCGCCCCCGTCCGGAGCAGCTCGCTTTTGTAAAGAAGGACCTCATATGAGGTGAATTCACCATCAATCAAGTCGATTCCAAGATCTACCACAGATGGAACCTTTCGTCTACCCAGGGTAATGTGGGCCCTGAACGCCCGACGCTCGGGAGGAACACCAACTCGGCTGCACACCTGGTCGACGGAGGAGGCAAGCCGAGAGAGAACCTCATTGTCTCCTGAAAGGCCTATCCAGATAACCCGTGCACGCTTCCAGGAGGGAAACGCCCCATAGCCCGAGAACCTCAGCAAAACAGGAGGAAACGCCCGAGCAACGTCATCGAGATCTCGAGAGAGTTCGGGAACGAGCCGTTCCTCGATATCTCCCAGAAACTTCAGCGTGAGATGCATCCCCTCTGGCCTGACCCACCTGACCCCGGTATTTTTCTCCTTGAGACGGGAAACCGCTGACGCCAACCTCTCTTTGTGTTCACCGGGAATGGGCAACGCGATGAAGGTTCTGATCATGGATATAGGTCCTCAACATAAACAGCGCGACTTTTGCACTGAGCATGATGTTCCCTGATCGGTCAAAGGGAAAAAGAAACTTCCGTGCCACACTGTTGTTCTTGTTCCCCACAGCGATCCACACAGTACCCACAGGCTTTTCCTCACTCCCTCCGTCCGGGCCTGCTACCCCTGTGGTGGCGATCCCCACGTCCGCACCTGTGAGGTCAAGAACCCCCGAGAGCATTGATCGAACGACATCTTCGCTGACAGCGCCAAAGCGTGACAGGGTCTCTTCGCTCACACCGAGGATCCTCGTCTTCATTTCGTTGCTGTAGGATACGACTGAACCCAGGAAATACCGTGAGCTTCCCGGAATCTGGGTGAGGTAATGGCCGACAAGGCCCCCCGTGCATGATTCTGCTGATGCTACGGTAAGCTTTGCGTCTGCCAGGAGATGACAAACAGTGCTGATCAGATCTTCGCCTTCGAGAACATAGCGCCCGAGGATTTTACGGATCTGATCTGCATTGGAAGAAGGGGAAACTACCGTTACCTCCATGTCCTTGGGCAGAAAGCTGCACTGGTCGGCCAGGTCACCGAGGCGTTCAACAACCTCAACTTCCCGCAGACCGAACACCGCGATATTGAGTGTCTCGGGAAGGGAACTTCGGAACTCTTCAATGATCTGGGTAAACATCGGCAGTGCTTCTTTTGGGACGCCGGGGAGAAAGACAATCCTCGTACCCTCGATCAGAAGATCGATCCCCTGGGCGGAGCCTACGGGGTTGTTAATATGCCCTTCTGAGCGAACCCTCGCTCCGAGAGCTTCCTTCAGGAGTACGATCGCCGCAGGAGTCGTGTCATCCGGTGTCAGTCCGAGTCCCCCCGTGACAATGATGAGATCTGCCTTTCCCAGGAGATCAATGAGGACAGAACAGAGCGCAGGGGCAGAATCCGATATCACTCGCACTTCATTGAGTGCAATCCCCCGTGATTTGAGCCTTGCTGAAAATGGCATGATCAGGACATCCTGCCTGAATCCGGAGATGAGCTCCGAGCCCGTTATGACAAGGATCGCATTCATGGTGTCCTTCTCAAACGGCGAACAAGAGCGAGCATGCCGGCGCTCAAGGCTCCGGCGGCGAGATCATCAGCCATGATCCCCACACCTCCCGAGACCCTCCTGTCAAGAATGCCCACTGGGGGGGGCTTGAGGATGTCGAATGCCCTGAAGAGTACAACCCCGAGAACGATATCGCTCCATCGAGATGGTCGGGACACAAGGGACAGCAAAAGCCCGCATACCTCATCGATCACGACACGGGAAGGATCTCTGCCCCATGACTGCTCAGTGACATGGGAGACCACAATCCCCACGAGGGTCAGAATACCCAGGAATACCAGGTAGGGGATCACGGACCATCGCCTGATGATCAAGTACAGCGGAACTGCGGCCAAGGTTCCCACTGTCCCCGGAGCAACAGGTGCATACCCGGCTCCGAAGAACGATGCAATCATTCGGGAAAGAATGGCGAGAGAAGGGGAACCATTCACTTGGCTGCCTTGAGGTCCTCCACCTTCCCGATGATTTCAGCAAGCGGTCCGGTCGATACGATCCTGTCCATTTCCGAGAGGACATGCCTGAAATGGTTCACCATGATCCTTCCTTCCGGGGTCAGCTGGGCCCCGGTTCTCCCGTGTCTGCCCTTTTCCAGAAGGCCGATGCCGAGTTTGTCCTCGTAGTCTCTGACCTTGCCCCAGGCAGCGCGGTAGGACATCTTCAGGATCTGAGCCGCCTTATGGAGAGACCCCGTTTCTTCAACGAGGTTGAGAATCTTGAAAATCCCGATCCCAAACACCGTCTCCCCATTCTTCCTGATCCATATTTTATAGCCAAAATCCATGATCATGCAATACCACGAAGCGCCAGTGCTTACAACACTGCGTCTGTCTTTCCAGTTGATCCTCCAGAACAGATAGGCTATGAGAACCCCAAGACGCTACCGGAGAGTGTGCTATGGAGAACTGCTTCATCTCAGATTTTTCTCGCCACGTTGACGAGCGGGTCACGGTCCAGGGATGGGTTGCCAACAGACGATCAAGCGGCAGGGTATCATTCCTCATCCTGCGTGATGGAACCGGTATCTGCCAGGCCATTGTCGAGCGGGACACCATCGGAGACATCTATCCTGAGATCAAAAAACTCCCCCTGGAATCTTCCCTCCGGGTTCACGGTCACGTGGTGAAGGAGGAGCGATCACCCGGCGGGTACGAACTGCACGTTGACGGCATCCACATCATCCACAAAGCCGAGGAGTTCCCCATCGGAAAAAAGGAACACGGACCGGACTTCCTGCTGAGCCAGCGCCATCTCTGGCTGAGATCCCCCCGGCAGATCTCCATCATGCGCATCAGGGATGCCATCATCAGGTATGTACGCGAATTCTTCTCTATCAACGGCTTCACGCTCATCGATACTCCGATCTTTACCACAACCTGCGGAGAAGACTCCACGAACCTGTTTTCCGTGGACTACTTCGACCTGGGGAAGACATACCTTTCGCAGACCGGCCAGCTCTATCTGGAAGCCCTGATTCCAGGCCTCGGCAAGGTGTATTGTCTTGGTCCTACCTTTCGGGCGGAACGATCCAAGACCAGGCGCCACCTCACGGAATTCTGGATGGTGGAAGGCGAGATGGCGTTCTATGAGCACAAGGACAATCTCGATCTCCAGGAGCAGTTCGTCTCGTACGTGGTCCAGAAGACCCTTGCCGAGAAAGAGGATGAGCTGAAGAAGATCGAACGGGATATCGAGCCCCTCAGGAACATAACCCCCCCGTTTTACCGGATCAGCTACGACGAAGCCCTGGAGATTCTCAAGGGGAAAGGCTCGGATATCCAGTGGGGTTCTGACTTGGGAGGGGATGATGAAACCCTCATCACCGGCCTCTTCGACAAACCGGTGTTCATTGAATGCTACCCGAAGAAAACCAAAGCCTTCTACATGAAACAACACCCTGAAAAACCCGAGTATGTTTTGTGTGCGGATCTCCTCGCTCCCGAGGGCTACGGTGAAATTATCGGTGGCTCCCAGAGAGAGGATGATTTGAACGTCCTTCTAAACTCCATTCGGGATAACGGCCTCGATCCTGAACGCTATGGATGGTATCTTGACTTACGAAGATTTGGCAGCGTCCCCCACTCAGGGTTCGGCCTGGGGATCGAGCGGACCGTTGCATGGATCTGCGGGCTGAAACACGTCAGGGAAACGATCCCGTTCCCCAGGATGCTCTACAGGGCATACCCGTGATGTCGCACTGAAAGTCACGGATTCTTCATGGCAGTGCTGAGACAAGGGTCACCGGCCTGTAACCAGAAATGAACTGACCGGAACTGTTGCAGGGAGCACAGAGAAAAAATTGGAGCGGGAAACGGGATTCGAACCCGCGACTTTAACCTTGGCAAGGTTACACTCTACCACTGAGTTATTCCCGCACCGAGGCATATGTATATGCAACGGATTTTTCCTTGTCAAGAAACAATTGGCTCTCTGCTCTTACCCGTGTTTCCTTTCGAACGAGGTTCCTCGACGTTCTCCTCGACAGATCGTTCCTTTTTCAAGAAATGACAGGGTCTCCATTGACAAACCCGGGAGAGAGATTACAATTGTACCTAGGTTGTTGTAGGTGTATGATTTTTCTCAGTGATATACACCGCTGACACGAGATCGCGTGAATCGAGGTGAACCATGGAAGAACATCCATCATCGTCAACTCCCTCCGAACTGTTTCTGTCGTGGATAAAAGCAGCTCAGCAGTTCTGGGGTCCCTTGACAGGGATGCAACCAGAGAACATATCAGAAACAGAAACAACCCCGAATGGTGCACGCCGTCTTCCCCAGGATGCCCTCATGACGATCCTCAAGTCATGGGGGACCCTCACGAGCGCCATGACCGAACCCTCTTCATTGGATTCAGTGTCCCGGTCCCTTTCCCTGATGCCTGATTTCGTCATGAAGGTCTTTCAGTCAAGCCTTGGGAGCTATATGAAACTCCAGGAGCAGCTGCTCGCCAAGACACAGAATCTCGGGAAAGAGGCCGAGGCCTACCGCTTCGACAACCTTGATCAGGATTCACTGAAGGCGTGGTCTGATTTCTACAAATCAGAAATACGCCAGTATCTCAACATCCCCCAACTCGGGCTCACGCGGTTCTATCAGGAGCGCATGAACCAGACCATTGACAAGTTCAATGTATTCTCAACCTCCTTGGCTGAATTCATGCAGGTTCTCTCTCTCCCCTTTGAGAAAAGCATCAAGGTCATGCAGGACAAGATAGAAGATCTCACCCGGGAAGGGAAGCTTCCCGAGGACCCCCAGGAATATTATCGCATGTGGATCAAGATCCTTGAGGGACATTTCATGACGTTGTTCAAGTCTGAGGAGTATACCAGGGCAATGGCAGAGACCCTGGGAAACCTCGAGGAGTTTCTCTATTCAAGGAACAGAATCATCGAGGATTCCCTCCAGTCGCTCCCGATTCCCTCAAACAAGGACATGGATGATCTCTATCAGGAACTCTACCAGATCAAAAAACGGATAAAAAACCTGGAAAAAAATACCGCTAACCCGTAATCGTTGCAGGGAGGAGTCCGCATGGAGAAACCGAAAATCCCCGTCGATACTATCCTTCGTCACCTGGCTCAGGATGCCGACAGGGTGCAGGAACGCGCACAGAAGGCCTCCGACATCCTGCTGAGTCCCCTGAGCACCGAGATAGCAAGCACCCCCTATGAGATCGTGTACCAGGAAGACCGGGTGAAACTGAAGCACTACCTCCCGGTGAGGGAGCCGTCAAAAGACATTACAAGGCCGCTCTTGGTCGTGTATGCCCTCATCAACCGCGAGACCATGCTGGATCTGCAACCGGAACGGTCGGTTGTGAAGAACTTCCTGGAAGCGGGGATCGACCTCTACATGATCGACTGGGGATACCCCTCCAGGAAAGACAAGTTTCTCACCATCGATGACCACGTCAACGGGTACATGGACAACATCGTGGAGTACATACGCAGCAAGAACAAGGTGGACAAGATCAACCTCATGGGCATCTGCATGGGGGGAACCTTCTGTGTGATCTATTCAGCCCTGCACCCGGAGAAGGTGAAAAACCTGGTGACCACGGTGTGCCCGACAAACTTCGATACAGAAGAAGGCTTACTCCACATCTGGATGAAAGATGTCGACGTCGACCGGATGATCGATGCCTTCGGAAACATGCCGGGGGACCTCATGAATTTCGGGTTCCTGCTGCTGAACCCCGCCCGGTTGATGATCGACAAGTACGTGGGATTTTTTGAGAACATGGACAATAAGTCATTCGTGGAAAATTTCATACGCATGGAGAAGTGGATCTTCGACAGCCCCGATGTCCCCGGAGAAACCTTCAGGCAATTCGTGAAAGACTGCTACCAGAAAAACCTCCTGATCCAGAGCAAACTGATGGTAGGCGGAAAACGGGTTGATCTGAAAAAACTCACCATGCCGCTGCTCAACATCTACGGACAGTACGATCACCTGGTTCCTCCTGGAGCAGCCAACAAGATTACAGGCAAGGTGGGAAGCAAGGATACCGAGGATGTCTGTCTCGACACGGGGCATATCGGTATCTATGTCAGCTCAAAGACTCAGCGGGAATTCACGCCGAAAATTATTCAGTGGCTTGCGCACAGGGATGCCGATACCAGGGGCTCTCCCGAGAAGAAGGGCACCAGACCAAAGAAAGCCGCATCAGAGTCGAAGAAAGACGATATGCAGTGGAACAAAAGGATCGCTCGATTAAAGGAGAGGAGTCATGCCCGAGAAAAGTGAGTTCTTTAACACATTTTGCAAGGTCAGCAGGGCACTGGGAACCACGGTGGACAGGCAGGAGCTGCTGAATCTCATTGTCAGCAGCGCCATCGAGACCATGGAAGGCAAGGCCGCGTGCCTGTTCCTGGAAGATGTTGACAGGAAAACCGGAATGATGATCGCTCAGGCACAGAAGGGGCTCTCCAAGAGCTACCTCCATGAAGAGCCTCGAGAGGCGAAACGCGCCGCAGAAGAGATCATGAAGAAAGGCTATATTGCCATTCATGATGCCACCAAGGATTCTCGTGTCCAGTACCACGAGATGAAAAAGAAAGCGGGGATCGCCTCCATCCTCATCGTTCCGGTCATGGTCATGGATCGGGTAATCGGTGTCCTCGCACTGTATACGGCACAACCGAGGATCTTCACCGACGAAGAGATCGAATTTCTCCGAGCTCTGGCAGAACAGGGAGGAATGGCCATCGAGCGGGCACGGCTCATCGCTCAGATCAGGAACAACACCAAACTCTTTCACGATCTCTCCGTGGGGATGAACTCAAGCCTCGATGTGAAAAAGATCATGGAGACCATGTCTGTGGATCTCGCACAGGCCTTTGGTGTCAAGGCCGTTTCTGTTCGTCTCCTCGACAATGAGAAAAAGATCCTCAAGCTCGTTGCCAGTTATGGGCTGAGCGAGAACTATCTGAAAAAGGGTCCAATTTCTGCAGAGAAGAGCATAGCAGAGGCATTGAAGGGTAACCCTATTGTGGTGAAGAATGCAGCAGATGATGCAGGGGTCCAGTATAAAGATGAAAAGAAAGAGGAGGGAATCGTATCCATCCTGTGTGTCCCCATCAAGGCAAAAGAAGAGGTGATCGGTGTTCTCAGGCTCTACAGCGGGGTCCCCAGAGAATTCACCGAAGATGAGATCCTGCTTGCAAGCGCCATTGCTCACCAGGGAGGACTCGCAATACAGAATGCATCCCTGTACCTGATGCTGCAGGAGGACATGAAGTGTCTCAAGGAGGATATCTGGAGCCATCGATCCTGGTTCTGAAGAGGCATCTCGTGTTTGTCAGAAAAAGGACAACGTACAACGGTATACATCAACCATAGAAACAAGGAGGTATTCATGCTGGGAAGAACCATTGCAGAACTCAAGATAGGAGACTTTGCCGAGTTTTCCAAGACTGTTACCGAGACGGATGTCTATCTCTTCGCTGGGGTCGTGGGTGATTTCAACCCCGCGCACGTGAACGAAGAGTATGCTAAAAACACCTTTTTCAAGACACGGATTGCCCATGGCATGCTTTCTGCCGGGTTTATCTCAGCGGCAATCGGCATGAAGCTCCCTGGTCCCGGAACGATCTACATGGGACAGGAACTGAAATTTCTCGCCCCTGTCCGCATCGGTGATACCGTGACTGCCCACGTGGAGATTTCGGAAATCAATACGGAGAAAAACCGCATCAGGCTCACGACATACTGCACAAATCAGAACGGGGAGAAGGTGCTCGACGGGTATGCCATGGTGAGTCCGCCGAAAGCACCGAAATCCTGACGCTCATTCTGATGATATCTCAACGGAGAAGGTTGTCAATCCGTCGAGGCTCCATCTCCTAGGCTCCAGGCGATAATAGTGCTCACCCCTTCCTGGGTTTCTTCACCCGGGAAGTTTTCTTTCGGGGTGTAGGTGTTCTCGGCGTATTTTTCTTTGGAGCACCAGAAGAAGATTTTTCCTGTTCCCCTGGAGACTGATCCTCGACGAAGACCTCTCCGAGGCCCTTGATCATCTCCTGGAATTGCCGTGTCTGCTCGCTCATGAGGGCCTGGAATCCCGCAACGGACTCATCGAGGGAATACTTTTCCTTGAGCAGCTGCTGCAGTTCTTCAACCGTGTTCTCGAGAGAGTGGACCTGTGCTTCGAGTTCTTCCTTCTCGTTGAGGATCTTCGTGAAATCATCCTTGGTCACGAGATCCATCAGGGAGAGGAATTCCCTGAAGGATTTCTGGAAATCCAGCAGAGATGCATTCCAGAACTTGAGGTATTCCGGGGTGTTCTTCAAGAATTCGTCAACACCATAGAGTTTGGTGAAAAGATCAGTCACCTCCTGGGTCCCCGAAACATTCCCCCTGAGCCACGTCACCATGTCTTCAAACTGCTGCTGGCCTTTGGCTGCAGCGAGAAAAAAATTTCCCCAGAATTCCATGAATTCTTTATCCACGTGAACTTCCCTCCTTCATCTCCCTTTCGAGATCCAATTGGAACCGAACCGGGCCTCGAGAACCGTCCGGATACCGGTTCTGGATGGCAAATTCAGAGTCAGGGACAGACCAGCTCGTAGCAATTGCCCCATGTCCCTTGGGAAACACCGTGACCTCCGCATCGACATAGTCTAGAGGGGCCAGGGCAGATTCCTTGTCCACCAGATCATCACTGTTTGCATAGCAGATCAGAAACTTGATCCCCTTTTCCGTGAGGTCCCTGAAATTGAGCTTCCTTCCAAACAGCGTGACGGGAATGGTCCCGTCCTGTGTTACCGGGATCGTGTAGGAATCAAAACTCATCTTGGTGATGGCCACAGGGATGTCCTTGCGGTCATAGATGAGCCAGTGGTTCATGGCTGCAGCCGTCGTGGTGATCTTCACGTCTCTTCCATTCGAACCGTCGAAGAGCATGAGGTCCCGATAGAGGGTGTAGAGCGGGGCTTCCTTCTCCATGCTCTTGAGCTTGTACACCCAGCTCATCACCTTGCCGTCCACCACCTTGTTTCCACTGGGGAGATCCTTTTCCGCATACCCGAGATCCCTGAACCGAGGAGGAAGGTGCTCCATGTATTCAACGAGGGCCTTGGAGCGGGTTCCATCCATGGGTGCAACACAGGTGATCAGAGCATCCACAAGGCCGTCGAGCTCCCCGGAGAGAATATTGAGGACTGCAATGAAACCACCCTGGCAAAATCCGTTCAGCGTGACCTGAGCACCGTGACGTTTCTTCAGGATTTCACAGAATAATTTTGTATCCAGTGCATCGTCTTCACCGGTCATAGTCTGAACCGCCGGTGTTGTGTCGATATCCTTCAAAATCCGTATGTAGGTGGGAACCCCCTGGTTTGCGAATGCATGGACATAGCTCTTTCCCTCGTTGGGGAGAAAAGCCAGAATATTGGCCCCCAGAACATAGGGATGGATGATCATCACAGGTTTCCCTTTCTCCCTGACCTTCACCTTCCTGTTCGGGAGCACCTGATAGAGCAGGAACCGCTCCGTCTCACCAGCCTTCACATACCCATCACGCTCAAAGTGGAACCCGAATTCAGAACCGATGTCATCGATCGCCTTGGGATACTCGTATACGACCTTTTCCAGGAGACGGGCCTGCCTGGAGACAAAGGCTTCGATGTTTTCTCCTTCACGTTCGAACATGGTATTCAGCCATGCGGAAAACGCCCTCGATATCTCTTCAAGATGAAAATCGTGCATGATTCGTACAGTACTCCTCATCCCCTTGTTGGCAACCTGGATGTTGAACTGGAGGAGTTCCAGATAGTCCCGGATATTGTCATGCGGGGTGTTCCGGAGGAGCTTTTCCCGCTCCGTGTTTGTGAAAGAATTCAGGGCGATCCAGAAGGGAGTCATGAATTCGTTGATGTACTTGAAGATGCCGTTCCAGTAAATCTCGATGGCCGTTGTCTTCTCACGGGTTGCATTGGTAATGGCCATTGCCGTATCCAAGGCTTGCTCAAGTCCTTTGGCCAAGGACCCGTAATAGTCAAACGAAACATCTATGAGTTCTTTCATCCATCCCTCCTGAATCAGCTCTGCGCGTATTGATGTTACTTCGTCTTTGCCTTTTCTGCGGTGGAAAAGAACTCATCGACCCGTTTAAAGTTCTCATCCACGGCCTTTCTGTAATCGTCTCTGGCCTTCTTGTAGGTTGTCATCCACTGATTCAGGACATTCTTTCCCTCTTCGGGGATCCACGTCGCCTGACCCATGAACGTGCTGAGCATCTTTTCGGTCTGATCCTGCAGCATCACCATCGCATTGAAACTGTTGACAAACGTTGTCTTGTGAAAATCTATCATCTGTTTTACGATCTGTTTCTGATCCATGACTTATCCTCCGTATTGTTAGAACGTTTCGTTATTTTCCACCAAACTTTTCGAAAAATTCCTCTACCTTCTGGTATCCTTCGTCAACAGAATTCTTGAAGTCTTCTCGGCCTTTCTTGAAAGAATTAACCCACTGATCGAGGGCCTTACGTCCATCTGCCGTGATCCAGGGTGCCTGTTCGAGTACTGTCTTGACCATTTTCTCTGCCTGGTCCTGCAGCATCACCATCGTTCCGAAGCTGCTGTCAAAGGTTGTTTTCTGCATACTGATCATCTGCTTAACGAATTCCTTCTGATACTCCATTTCTCTTTCCTCCCCGTGAATTGTTTTTTTGTTGTACTTATTATCTAGTTACGAGAGGCTTTCTCAAAAAAGTCATGCGCCTTCAGGTAACCGTCATCGACGAGTTTTTTAAAATCCTCTCTTCCTTCTCTGCAGTTGGATAGTAGGGAATCAAGCACCTTTCTCCCTTCTTCCGGAAGCCAGCCTGTCTGATCGATGAGAGAACCCACCATCTTCTCCATCTGGTCCTGAATGACAAGGAGCATGGTGAATCCGTTGTCAAAGGATGTCTTGTGAAGATCAAGCATTTGTTTGACGAGGTTTTTCTGATCCATGGGACCCTCCTGCTGATTATTTTTACTGTTCGTTGTGTTACACAATAGTGGTTACAGCAATGGTTGTCAAGGGGTAATTTTGCAGTGCAGCATTATAATTTGTTAGCTATTCCCTTTCAGCTCATGGGCGATATTATATAACTATCAATTTTATTTATATAAAAGAGCCTTTCGGGTTCTAGAAAGCACTGGTCATACCAGGGGCCTAGCGATTGTTGTTGCGATGTAGCAATCTTGTGTGCTATGGTGAAGCCCACTGTATCAGGGCAGAACCGTGAAAACACCGCAGTACGGGGAGAAGATTCCGACGTGAGAGAGAAAATTATCCTGAAAAAATATGCCAGCAGAAGGCTCTATGATACGGCGAACAGCTCATACGTCACGCTGTCACAACTGGCTGATCTGATCAAGAGCGGACATGAAGTCCAGGTGTTCGATGCCAAGACCAGGGAGGATGTGACGGCGTTCATTCTCACCCAGATCATCCTTGAGGAAGCGAAGAACAAGCATACGCTGTTGCCTGCTCCCCTCCTCCACATCATCATCCGGTATGGGAGCTCCATCTTGCAGGAATTCTTTGAAACACACCTCCTCCAGACTATCAACACCTACCTGGAGCTCAAAAAGACGTTTGATGAGCAGATCCGCATGTGGCTCGATGTGGGAATGAACTATTCAGAGATAACGAAAAAAACCCTTTCGAATATTTCCCCGTTGAATCCTTTCTCCAGCCAGGAATTTGGACGAGAACACAAAGACCTGGAGAAAAAAGAGCCGTAAACAAACCCTCTTGATAGCCTGCCAGCAGGGCTTCCCTTGACATTGCGTGGGAAGGCAGAATTTGGGAGAAGCTAGGCAGCCTCCACCGCTTTCCGAGAACTCCCAGTGCGCGATAAGATAAAACTCAGCGCCTCGGGCCAGGAGTGCTTCAGGGAATTCCTTCCCATAAATACCGAGATGTGCCCTGCCTGGGGGATGACAACCTTGAAAATGTCCTCGTCGGCAGTGGAGATATGGTCCCGCAGGTTGAAGAGCTGTGGAACGAGGGTGATGTCATCCTTTTCTCCTGCCAGCATTGCAACGGGGCAGTCAATAACTCCGAGATCTACGGGCTTGCCCAGAACCACGAGCTCTCTCGTGATGAGCTGGTTTTTCATGAAGAGTTTTCGAACTGCCTGCAGGTACCACTTGCCCGAGATGTTCTGGGTATATTCGTACCAAGTCTGAAATTTTTTCACGCGATTAACGAAGTCCTTGTCCCTGACATTGATCCACAGGTTTATATAGTCGCTGCAAAACCTCTCATATGAATTCAGAATCTTCCAGCCCATGAGCATGTATTCACCAGGTATTGTCCCTCCACCCAGGGCGACCAGCGTCCGATAGAAGTTGATCGGCATCTTCTGAACCACCTCCTGGATCTTGCCTCCTCCTGCGGTGAAGTCAATGGGTGCCGCAGCGAGGATGAGGGCAGATACATCCATGGGATACAACGCAGAATAGATTGCGCAGAGCCATCCCCCCTGGCACAGCCCAACGAGAAGAGCAGGCCCGCCAACCTCGTTGACGCAGATTCTGAGCTGTCGAACCAGGTCATCGATGGATTCATCCCTGCGCAAGGGTGTGCTTGGTTTCCACTCAATGGCATAGACCGGGGACTCGGTCAGCTCCAGACATGTCTGTACCAGGCTCTGGTCCTGATCATAATCCGCGATACTCGAGTGGTGCCCTGCCTGGGGAGGAACGATAAGAAGAGGAACGCCTGTTCGGCCATTGTCGAATTTCCTCAGGACTATCGCTTTGTCTTCATAGAGGATCGTGTTGGGAGAGAACCACTCGGGTGTTCTGCGGTAGGTTGCGGTGTTGATGAAACGGGCAATATCCAAGCAAGATGAAAGCATCAAAGTCTCCTTTACGTCTCAGCTCTCTGTCGCAAATAGGGTCTTGACCATCAGATTTCAATCGTTCCGTCGGCTTTGAAGGGGTTACGCTGTTTCACCACCATCGTCTTTAGCTGTTGTAATCCCTCGGCAAGAGCCCACCCGTCGTAGTGCATATCGGTACCGTTTTGAAATGCTTGACAGACGTACCAGAAGACGGTGCTCGGGCAGGCTCCTGTATCGATGCTCACCTGTTCGGATCACCCTTGATAATTCCCTTCAAGATCGATACATTGCCTCAATCAAAGACACTATATCCTCTGAGGAAGGAGAAATCAATGAAAGAAATCATCATCATGCCGTGCCTTGATATGAAGGAAGGCAGGGTGGTCAAAGGTGTTCATTTTGTCGATATTCGTGATGCCGGCGACCCGGTGGAGCACGCTCGCTTCTATCAGGAAGAAGGGGCAGATGAGCTCGCGATCCTTGATATCGCTGCCACCCAGGAAAACCGCAAAACGAGAAGAGAGTGGGTACAAAAGGTCTCGTCTGTTATCGACATCCCCTTGACCGTCGGTGGTGGCATCTCCTCACTGGAAGATATCGACTTCATTCTCGAAGCAGGCGCCGACAAGGTCTCCATAAATACCGGTGCAGTGAGAAGACCTGATCTCATTCGCGAAGCTGCAGAAAAATTTGGTTCAGACAGGATTACGGTAGCCATCGATGCCCGGAGAAATACCGTCCTTCCCTCTGGGTTTGAACTCGTTGTCTCCGGAGGAAACCTCCCCATCGCTCAGGATGCCATTCAATGGGCGAAACACTGTGAAGAACTTGGGGCAGGGTGTCTCCTTCCCACCAGCATGGATGGTGATGGCACACTCAAGGGGTACGACATAGCCTTTACCAGGGCAATCGCTGATGCGGTAACTCTTCCTGTGGTGGCCTCCGGTGGAGCGGGAACCCTGGAGGACTTCTACACGGCCGTAACCGAAGCAAAGGCCCAGATCCTTCTGGCAGCCTCGGTCTTCCATTTCAGGACGTTCAGGATTAGTGAGGTGAAAGACTATCTGCACTCCCGAGGCATACCGGTCAGGCGGTAAGAGAATCAGCTACAATCTCTGAGATCTCCCTGACCTGAAGAACCTCTTCCAGGCCTTCAGCCTTCAGGGCATCGTCCAACATCCGGTAACACTGGGGACAGGAGACGGCCACGATCTGTGCCCCGGTGGATGCGGCGTCCCGGATGCGGACCCGGCTTGCCAGATCATGACCGGTCCCCAGGATATCCGTGAAGAAATTACTCCCGCCACCTCCGCAGCACAGGCTATTTTGCATATTCCTGTCAAATTCCACAAGCCTCAGCCCTGGGATGGCGTTCAGTATCGCCCGGGGTGTATAATACTCCCCGTTCCATCTCCCGAGATAGCAGGGGTCGTGATATGTGACGGTTGTGTCGAGCTGTCCAGGGGCTAGGTCTTTACCCATAAGATCTCGGAGTATCTTGGTGTAGTGATATACCTGAAATCTCCCTCCATGGAGGGGATACACGGTTTTCATGACATGGAAGGAGTGTGGGGAGAGGGTGATGATCCTCCTGATCCCCTTGTCGGAGAAGACCTTGATATTCTGCTCGGCAAGATGCGTGGCGAGCCCTTCCTCTCCCGCCGCGGCCACGTCATTACCATCAGAAATCTCCTCATTTCCCAGGATCCCGAAGGAAATATGCGCCTTTTTAAAGAGCATGGCCACAGAGCGCGCCATCGCCTTTCCCAGGTCATCGTAAGACCCGACATCTCCTATGTACAAGAGATATCGCTGGTCTGTATAGGGTTCGATATCAAGACCTTCGGCCCAGGCAGCCCTTTGCTCTGCCGGCAACCTGTAGGGATTCCCGCTGGTGGAGATGGCCTTGAAATAATCCCGTACCTGAGGAGGAATCGTACCCTGCTCCACCATGTCCTTGCGTGCCGCAATGAAGACATCCACGAGCTTGTCTTTGATGTATGGCAGGGCACAGGCTTCAACGCAGTTTTTACAGGTGACGCAGGAGTAGAGGATCTGGGAAAATCGGTGTCCTGCCTCGACATCCCCGTTAATCCAGGCCCTGATGAGCCACATCCTGCCGCCAGAAGAAAACGACTCGAAGCGATATTTCAGATAGGCAGGGCAGTTGAAATCCTGGTAATTCGAAGGAAACTTGCACCATCCGCAGCGGAAACACCGGTGAAGGATATCGATATAGTCACGTTCCATCAGCTCACCTCCCAGTTCCCTGGGTTCATGATCCCCGCAGGATCCAGAACTTCTCTGATCCGCTTCATGAGTGAGTACGTTCCAGGATCCATCTGCTTCAAGATGAGCTGCTGCCCCTGGACTTCCGCCTTCCAGGGGATGCCGCCGAGCCTCAGGGAGGCTTCGTTCGTATCCTCCAGGGCCATTTTTACCTTTTCCACCTCATCAGCATCAACACGGTTGAACGGGTAGGCAAAGAAGAACATGGCACAGTGCCCTTTCCCTATGATCCGTGCACCGAGGGAATAGGTGATGCCATGCCGTGCCGTAATCTCCATCCCTGCCCGGCATGCATCAGGGATCCGCTCTATGGGCATGATGGCGCCGACATACTCGAACCCACCCCCTCTCCTGACGTCGGCAAACTTGCTCAGGGCCTTCTGGGGGGCCTCCAGAAACCCTGTTTTCATGTTCGGCGGCACCGGCATGAATCCGGATTCCTTAGTTTCATAGAGATCCTTGAGCACATCGCGGATGATCTTCTTCTTTAGCGCCATCTCATCTTCGGAATTAGCCGTGATGTTGATGACCATCATCTGAAACCCGTTGAGATAATCGGGCTTCGGCGAGAGTGCGTAGTTGATGTCTTCTGCTGTCTCTGTGTTGATAACGCGCGTGAGCACCTCCGGCGCAAGATCTATGTCTTCGGTCATATAGACCAGGACATCGTGCAGCTTTGGCCTCGGATAGAGCTTGATTCCCACCTTGGTGATCACCCCGGTAGTTCCGTTCCAGCCGAGAAAGAGGCCCACGAGATCGGGCAGCGGTGCCCGAGAAAACCAGTACGGGACGGTGGAGCACGATCCGAGCTTCACGACATCCCCATTCGAAAGTACTACCTCGAGGCCGGTCACCATCTCGGAGTGAAAGCCTCCCTGACTCTGAGAGAGGTGTCCTGATCCATGGATTGCAATGTTCCCGGCAATGGTTGCCGCCGGAGGGGCATCGGGCAGAGAATGCTTCAGGTGGGGGAAATTTTTCTTCAGGTAGGCATCCAGCATGCCCTGGGAGGTCCCTCCCTCCACCACGGCATAGTGGCTTTTCTCATTGATCTCCAGGATCCGGTTCATCCGTTTCATATCCAGGACGATGCCACCTTTCAGGGGAACGGAAAGTCCTGAGAGTACGAGACCGCCTCCCATGGGCACGACGGGGATCTGTTCTCGGGAAGCAAGCCGCAGAATCTCCTGAACCTCCTCCGTGCTCGACGGCATGACGACGCAATCGGGCATGTGCGGGTCCTGAACACCCTGATCGCGTGAATAGATATAGAGATCCTCGGGTTCATTCGTAACGTATTCGCTGCTGACAATTTCCCTGATTCGGGAGAGCGTCTCATTAGTGAACATCACACCACCCCCTTCTACTGGCCCAGCGCCATGAGGCACAGGTCCGACATCATAACGGGAATCATGCCTGCCTTCGCCACGGGCCCGGCGAGGGTCCAGAAGCAGAACGGGCAGTTGAAAACGCTGAACTGGGCACCGCTGGCCTTCATATCCTCAACGTTTTTCCTCTGGAGTTCTTCGGAGAGCTCGAATCTCTGTGCCGCCTCGGGCACACCTCCGCAGCACAGGGCATTGGAATATTCATACGTTCTCCTGGGTCGCTGGGCGCCTATGAGCTCGAAAATGTCATCCACGAAGTGGTCCGTTTCCGGACAGAGTCTGTTCGAACATGGACGCTGGTATGCCACCTTTACATTAAGGGGCTTGATATCGGTCTTCACCTCCAACAGAGCGTGATAGAGATAATCGAAGAGGTGGACCGGGGTGAAGGGAACCTCAATGCCAAAGGCCGGGGCCCATGAGGTGTAGGTTCCGTAACACTCGTCGTGGTAACAGATGAGCTCTCTGATTCCCGAAGGCGTGAGGTAATTGGTCATGATGTTCTCGATCATGCGGGGAAGCCTCTCCTTGATGGTGGAGTTCCTGGCGAAGTGGAGAAACATGAGGTTGCAGAAGATATCGCTTCCCTCGATGGTGGTTGCTCCTTCGAAGAGCTTTCCCCTGATGCCGCCCTTCATGATGGAGAAGAAGCACATGTCGATCACTGGGCGCCTCACCTCCTTGGGCTGGATCTTGCCCCGGGGGCCCATCATGACGACCTGGGATTTCTCGATGGGGATGGGAATGGGGTGGACGCCCAGTTTTTCCTGCTGTTCCACGATGTGGTAGAAGGGGTGGTTGCGGTACGGACAGTATTCCTCGCACGCGTAGCATGTCACGCACTGGGAGAGAATCGACGATTTCTCACCCCTGACCAGTGCGTCATGTTCTCTCTTTGCCTCGTCCAGGTCCATAGAAATGTACTGGCACCTCATGATGCAGTCAACACTTGTGCACCGGAGACAGAGTTCTGGATCGAATACTAGCTCATACATGATCTCCCTCCTCGTATCTCGTCAATTATGAAATCACATGACCCTGGGAACAGGGCGAGTAATCACACGTGTCTGATACATTCTGTCAACACCTTCGAATCACAAGGCAGTTACATGAAACAGGGATTCAATGAACTTACTGAACCACACCGGAGGATCTAAATCAACCATTGCATGCCTTCTTATATCAAGATACAGGCAATTTCCCTCGCACAACTCTGAAGTTTTCGGGAATACCAGCCACGTATCACTCTGGGGAAACTCATTACATGCCAGGTCGGATCTTGAATTTATCAAATAGACGATACTGCCATGAAAACAGTACGTTCAGGATCAAATCATCTCTTCCTGAGTCGATAGTCCTCTCTAACAACATCCGTGAAGCTTACACGTGTATTACTCACCGCTCAGAAATCCCGGCTCTGCATACGTCGGGTTTGGATAGGAATAGAATCCTTGCTTTGTCTTGAATCCCAGAGATCCTTTGTCCACATACTGCTTGATAAAATCTGCATTGGCCTTCGCCTGGGGGTCTCCTGTCTTCTGTGCCCAGTACGAGGTGATGGACCAGACCGTGGAGAGTCCCACCTGGTCCATGATTCCGAAGGGCCCGATTGGTGTGTGCATGATTCCCATCCACGACCGGTCGACGTCTTCGATACTGGCCACATTTCGGGATGCGAGGGTGAGAGCCGAAAAGAACAGACTCGAGAGCATGGTGTTAAACACGTAGCCGTTGTTTTCCTTTTTGAGCATGATCACTATCTGGCCAATACTCCTGGCAAAATCATGCACCAGACTTACCACTTCTTGTGCTGCCCCGGGGTGTGGCATGACATCCACCACGTTGGAGATCCTCACATCGTGAAAGTGGAGAGCGACAAATTTTTCCGGCCTCCCTGTATCCTTGGCAAACATCGAGGGAACGAGCGTTGAGGTGTTGGTGGTGAAAATCGTGCGCTCGGGGCAGAGTTCATTGAACTGTGCAAAGACTGCACCCTTGAGCATGGGATCTTCGGGAACGGATTCACTTACAATGTCTATATCCTGGGCAGCCTGAGCGGGATCATCCGTAGGGGATATCCGCTGCAGTATTGCTCCAGACTGTTCCTGGGTCAGTTTCCCCATGGAAACAAACCATGTACCGAGCTTTCCGATCCGTCTCATGGCTTTCTCGAGAATTTCTGCACTGATGTCGTAGAGCACGACCTCATACCCGTGCATGGCGCAGAGGAATGCAATCTGCTGTCCCATGGTCCCTGCACCGAGGATGAGCACCCTCCTGATATCTTCGATCTTCATGTTCCTTCCTCCTGTCTCCTGATGCTTCCTGAGGCGTCACTATACTTCCGAAGACATGTCTACAGTCTGTGCAGACACGTCTTCATGCCAGCGCACCACCATCCACCACAAAGCACGCCCCTGTGGTGAAGGAAGCGGCATCGGACACGAGATAGATCACGGCTCCGGCTATCTCCCTGGGGACTGCATGACGCGCCATGGGAATCATCTTGATGGCGTAATCGTAGATCATCTCATTGTTCATGATTGCCTGGGAAAAGTGGGTGTCCACCAGACCGGGAAGAATGGCATTCACCCTGATGTTTTTCGGTGCAAGCTCCTTGGCAAAGGCCTTGGTCATAGAGATGATTCCCGCCTTTGTCATGGAGTATATCCCCTGGAGAAGAGCCGGCTTTACACCGTTGATAGACGATACGTTCACGATGGCACCTCCCCCGGAGTCATTCATGAGCCGGGCTGCGTGCTGGGTGATGAAGAAGGGACCCTTGAGGTTCACGTCAAAGGTTTTGTCCCAGATCCCCTCATCGGCACCGAGCATTTCGCCGAAGTAGGGATTCGTCCCCGCATTGTTTATGAGGATATCAAGCCTTCCATAGCGGTCTTTCACCCGGGCGAACAACGCGTTGATCTGGTCAAGATCGCCCACATGGCAGGCAACAGCCTCAGCCTTCCCGCCACGGGATGAAATCTCGTCCACCACCTTCTGCAGCGCATCCGCCTTCCTGCTCACGAGGATGCACTGTGCGCCGTAATCTGCCAGGGAAACCGCTATGGCCTCTCCAATCCCTCTGCTTGCTCCGGTTACCAGTGCAACCTTCCCATCGAGGGCAAAATCGATCTTATCCATCAGCATCTCCTTGTGGTTGATGCATTCCGAATTCTCATTCTCTCTGCACATCTTGGCGGCAGGCTGTCCAGATTCGGGATCACCGCCGAAGGCATTGACCATCAAGTCATCACAACGATGGTTTTTCAAGAATCTCTCGTGCTGATTTTTCAAGAATGTGTACGGCGAATACGAGCATCTTGAAGCGCTGATCCTTTGTTTGGCCGTGATAAAATCGGTAATAAATCTGCTGGGCAATAACGGCCAGCCTAAACAGACCGAAGCAGTAGTAGAAATCAAATGAGTCAATGGAGATCCCGGCATTGTCAGCATAGCGCCTGATCAGCTCATCCCGGGTGAGGGCTCCAGGCAGATTGGTTGCCAGCATTCGCATTGCCTGCACCTCCTCGGGGTCATCAGCCTGCACCCAGTATGCCAGAGAATTTCCGAGATCCATGAGCGGGTCTCCGATGGTCGCCATCTCCCAGTCAAGTACGCCGATGATTTTCAGGGGATCATCAGAATTCAGGACCACATTATCGAATTTGAAATCGTTATGTACGATGGACGGCCTCTTGCAATCCGGCGGCATGTTTCCATGGAGCCATGTCATCACCTCCTCGAAGGTTGGAGAATCCGGTGTCCATGCCCCCCGATAACGGTCTGACCATCCTTCAACCTGCCTCTTCACATATCCTTCCGGCTTTCCGAATCCTTCAAGACCGACAGCCGCGTAATCGACGGAGTGGAGTTCGTAATGGACATCCACAAGCCGCTCACACAGCGCCCTCATCTGAGATGGGCTGAGGACGAGGCCCTGTGGGAGATCCTTCCTGAGAATGATTCCATTGATTCGCTCCATCACGAAGAAGGGGCATCCCATAACGGACTCGTCCTCGGAGAAGATCAGAGGCCTGGGGCAGTAAGGGAAAACCGGGTGCAGTGCGCTGAGAATCCGGTACTCTCTCCCCATATCATGGGCGCTCTTCGCCTTTCTTCCGAAGGGCGGTCTCCTTAACACGATATCCTTCTCGCCAATCTTAATGAGGTAGGTGAGATTCGAGTAGCCGCTGGGAAATTGTTCCACCACGAGTTTGCCTGTCAGTCCAGGTATGTGATCTTTCAAGAACGATTCTACAATCTGCAGATCCAGTTCTTCTCCTTGCCTCACGCGAGTCGGCTTATCACGCACGTCCATTGCATCTCCTCCTTTGCTGTTCACAGATTACAGAAAAAGATAGCTTTCCATGAGATTCGTGATGAAAACTGAATAGTTCTCCACCGTGACATCTCTTTTGGCATACTTCCATCTCTTGAGATACCAGTCCTGGAGCAGCGCCTTGAGTGCAGCACCGGCCAGATCGACATCCACTTCGCGAAACAGACCCTGTTCACACCCGCTCGAAATGATGTCGACGAAGATCTTCTCGGTGAAGAGCTCGGTCTCGATGGCCTTTCGATGCTGGGTTTTCGAGAGATTCTTGGTCTCCATGTAAGAAAAGTAAAACCATGGCTGCATGATTTCACTCAGGAACAGGTGGGCTTCAATGGCCCTCTTGAGCCTCGCACGCGGATTATCAATGCCATCAACCTGATCCAGGAGGACTCTGGCAGTAACCATCCTGCCTTGATGTGTTATCATATCCAAGAGTTCATCCTTGCTTGAAAAGTAGGTGTAGAGGGCACCCATGCTCAACCCGGCTTCAGCGCTCAGATCCCTCATGCTCATGGCGGCAAAGCCCTTTTCGTTGCTGATGGCGAGAGCGGCATTGAAAATCTTCACGAGATTCTTCACCGCAACCCCTTCTTTTTTGATTTTTATTCCACGGGGATTCTCGAGGAAAAGATCCCTGCACATATCTTCCATGGAAAGACTCACAACGCGTTTGAACGTCTTGAAATCAATGTCTTGTTCCATGGGTTATCGAACGATCTTCCCTTCGTATTCCCTGAGTATTCTCCTGGCAACGGCCATCTTGTGAACCTCATCCGCGCCGTCGTAGATGCGTGCCGCGCGTTCGTGGCGATAGAGAAATGAGATGATGGTATCATCCGTCATACCGAGACCACCGTGGACCTGGAGCGCACGGTCGATCACCTTCTGCATCACTCCGGCAACGAAGAACTTGATGAAGGAGATGTCGAACCTGGCTGATTTGGCGCCGAGTTTTTCGATTTTCCAGGCGGCGTTCAGGGTCATCAGGCGTGCCGCCTGGATCTCGGCAGCACTTTCCGCAATCCAGGACTGGATAATCTGCTTGGTCGCCAGGGTCTTCCTGTCCGGGGAAATGATCCGGGACACAGCCCTTGAGCACATGAGATCGAAGACACGGTTGCAGATACCGATCCAGCGCATGCAGTGGTGGATTCTGCCGGGCCCCAGACGCTCCTGTGCAATGACAAACCCGTGCCCCTCGGGTCCCAGGAGATTTTTCTGCGGCACCCTGCACGACTGGAAGAGGACCTCTCCGTGGGAGAAGTAATCGTCTCCTGCGTGCCCCATAACGGAAATATTCCGCACAAGATTGAATCCCGGGGTGTCCGTGGGAACGATGATCATGCTTGCCTGCAGATAGGGAGAGGCCTCCGGGTTGGTTACTGCCATGACGATGGAGAACGTTGCACCGTCGGCTGCAGTAGAATACCACTTCTGGCCATTGATGACATAGTCATCCCCGTCTTTGACCGCGGTGGTGTCCATCATAACCGGGTTGGATCCGGGCATCTCCACCTCGGTCATGGAGAAACAGCTTCTAATTTTTCCTTCAATCAGGGGCCGCAGATAGGTTTCTTTCTGCTCCTTGGTTCCATGCAGGTGAAGAATCTCGATGTTTCCTGCGTCCGGGGCATGGCACCCGAATACATAGTGTCCGATGGGTGTTCTCCCAAGAGATTCTGATACCAGTGCATGTTCAACGAGGTCCAGACCCATCCCCCCGTATTCCTTCGGGTGGTTGGGCGCCCAGAGTTCCATCTTTTTCACCATGTCTCGTTTTTCCTGAAGGACAGGCAGCATACTCTTGAAACTCTTATTCAGGAATTCAGGCTCAAGGGGTAACAGCTCTTTTTCTACAAATTCGTCGATCATCTCCAAAATGATTTTCATCTTCTCCGGAACTTCGAAATCCATACGCTCCTCCTTTTTTGGGGTTCTCGGTATCCTTACCGATAGGTGATCACGCCTGGGTCTTTGGCGAGCTCAAGGTGTGCGATGGAATTGAACCCTGCAAGCGTGATCCGATCGGCTTTGTACATGTAGCGCGTGTAGGAAGTGTTGATGATCTGCCAGTTGAGCCTCATGGCCATCTCTCCAGAGATGCCCAGCACTGAGACCAGGGAAGCAGCGATGGGCCCTCCCGACGTAAAGGCCACAATCGTTTTTCCCCTGCCGTTGATCCGTATGATCTGCTTCAGCGCCCGTGAGATGCGATCGACAAACGCCGACCACTGTTCATGTCCGGGGGTGGCATGGTTGCCCGACACCCACCTGAGCATTGCTGCCTCAAAGACGCGCTTGAAGGATTCTTTATCTTTGTACATCCTTTCCAGATCGTCATGCAGGCTCGGATCATCTTCAGCCATGGCAGGAAACAGGTCAGTCACGATGGCAGAGGTTTCGTATTCATTCAGTTCATCGAGGAGCTCAAGATCGGGAAGCATCTTTCCCTGAGCTTGGTACAGGCTATAGAATTCCTGAGCCGTCGCCTGCTGTCGGGAAAGGGCCCCTGAATACAAGGCATCTGGTGTCAACCCGGTATCGAGAAAGAATTGGGCAAGAATCCGCGATTGCTTCTTTCCCAGCGGCGAGAGAAGATCGTAATTATCCTGGCCAAAGGAGGCCTGCCCATGACGGACAAGGTAGATCATGCTCATGCAGACACCTTACCTGGAGGAGAGTCGGGAGTCAAGCATATTATGAGCGAACGCTCGTTTTATTGTTGCAATTCATAACGGGCTTGTGTATCCTTGATCCCGCACATGAGAAATGATATCTTTTCTAATACCCGGAGAGTGCCCTTGTGAAGATCCTGGTGTGCATCAAGCAGGTGTGTGATTCGAGCGAGACGCTTGTGCATGATACAGACCCCCCGTGGGTTCGTCCGTCTCCTGCAACGGTATTCAGGATGAACCGTTTCGATGAATTCGCCCTGGAAGAAGCCCTGCTCATCGGGGAACGATTCCCGGGCACGGAGATTCATGCCCTTTCCGTGGGACCGTCCCGGGTTTGCACGACCATCCGGAAGGCCCTTGAGATGGGCGCATCTCATGGGATTCACCTCTGCATCGAGAAGGAACTGTACCTGAGCGGCGAGGACACCGCGTCAATCATCGCCGGATATGCACGCGACAAGGGCTATGATCTGATCTTAACCGGAATCATGTCTGAAGACACCATGCACTGCCAGGTGGGACAATACCTCGGGGCTCTCCTGGTGCTACCCTGTATTACCTCGGTCATCTCTGAGGAGATCAGCCCTGATGATGCTCGTGTTGTAGTGGAACGCGAGATCGAATCAGGAAGAAGACAGGCGTTCCTGGTCAAGATGCCGGTTGTTCTCACCATCCAATCCGGAATAAACAGACCCCGATATCCCTCCCTGTCCAACGTACTCAGGGCACGATCACAGGACCTCGAGACCTGTGAGGCAGAACATCTCGGTTCACCTGCCTTCCGGCAGAAGATTGCAGCCATCAGGTATCCGGATGCCGGGAAAAAAGGCACCTTCATCCAGGGTGATTCCCGACAAAAAGCACGAGAACTCTTATCCATCCTTCATGAAAAGTCTCTGCTCTCATGGCGATAGTACCATGAACAGGAATATCATCATCATCGGCGAACACCACGAGGGAACGATTTCCCCGGGTACCTTGGAACTCCTCGATTTTTCCCGGGCGTTGGGTTCCCCCTTTCCGGAAATCATTCTGCTGGGAAGCGACATCTTCTCCCTTGCTGAAAACCTCGCAGAGAGGACCGGATGCGCTGTGACATTGATCAACGGGGAGCACCTGAATCTGTATAGCGCTGAACTCTACCAAAAGGCACTTCTCGAGGTTCTGCGTCCCAGGGACGAACGAACTCTCTGCATCGCCTTTTCTCACACGTCCCTTGGGTTTGATCTCGCTCCCGCCCTTGCCCATGCGCTCCAGGCACCGTGCATTTCCAGTGTCGAGGACATCGAAGAATCTTCGTTTGTCAGATCCATTTTTGGAGGAAAACTCCAGAGCGTGGTCACACCGCAAAATGGACCCGTCGTGCTCACCGTGCTTCCCGGAGCCTTTTCTCCTGATAGGACACCTCCAGAAAAAAGCGGCCACATGAGGATCGTGGACGTCTCTGTTGCGCCTGTCTCGATGATTCCTCAGGGAGAACGGGCATCGGAGTATCGCGACAGCGGGTTACACGATGCGGATGTTATCGTTTCCGCGGGAAGGGGTATCGGGAAAAAGGAGAACCTTTCCCTTATCTCGGCTCTTGCCTCGCTGTTTCCCCGTTCTGCCCTTGGTGCCTCTCGCGCGGTATGCGACCTCGGATGGATGGAGTACCGACACCAGATCGGAACCACGGGACAGACCGTGTCCCCGAAGCTCTACATTGCCTGTGGCATATCGGGAGCGATTCAGCACACCTCGGGAATGAAAAACGCCCAGACCATCATTGCCATCAACTCAGATCCCAACGCTGCAATTTTTTCCGTTTCCCATTACGCCATCGTGGAGGATCTGCTGAGCTTTATTCCCGTTTTGATGGAAGAATACACCCATCCACCCGGATGATCGTGGGGGGTAACGGAGGATCTATGGCTCTTTTTTCTTTTTTTGATAAAGTTCCCATTATTGGAGAAGGCTCCTGGGTAGCTCCCGGGGCACAGATCATTGGTGACGTGAGAATCGGCAAACGGTGCTGGATCGGACCAAGTGCAATTCTACGGGGAGATTTCGGCACCATCGATATCGGTGACGAGACTGCCGTGGAGGACGGGGTTGTGATCCACACTCCCTCGAGCATTACGATCGGGTGCAGGGTCGTCATCGGACACCTCGCAATGATCCACAACCGATCCATCGGAGACTACTCTGTCATCGGAATGAATTCAACCCTGGGAGATAATGCCCAGATAGGCAGTTGGGTGATCATCGCTGAGCATTCCCTAGTGAAGAAAAACCAGATCGTTCCTGATAATCGCCTCTTTGCCGGTGTTCCGGCACAAGACAAGGGAGAACTCACTGCGGCTCATCGGGACTACATGCTTGTTGGCAAGCAGATGTATGATAATCTTGTGGATCAGTACCTTCAGGGAGTCAGAGAGCTGGAACCTTGAGAGACGGTCTTTCCGTGGCTCTGGCCGAATCGTTTCCGACAATGGGTTCTTGTCGGAAAGGGGATTTCCTGGTATGCAATCTTTACAGACGATGCTGCCATCGTGAGCGTGATGTGCTTGTTTTCTCGAGGGGGAAGCGAGGCTGATGGGGGGTCGGTGGTTTTTCTGTCTTAGTATTGAAATCCACAAAACCGGGCAAATCGAGCCTCGTGCGTCCTCAGATACTCATCTCAATTCATAACCTGGATTCCCGCCATCTCATAACGATGAAGGGGGATGGACGCCGAGGATTTCGTAGAGGTTGTGTTGTTTTTTGGTGATCTCGCCGACGCGCAAGTCTTTCCCGGGTCTGCCGAAGCATTCG
>Ga0129302_1000166_pt1 | contig 48092 bp, 40 predicted proteins | sample BlaSprsedimmetaG_FD_94476 | JGI IMG/M metagenome (GOLD analysis project Ga0129302, IMG submission 94476) | Hot spring sediment bacterial and archeal communities from California, USA to study Microbial Dark Matter (Phase II) - Blank Spring... | ecosystem: Environmental > Aquatic > Thermal springs...
GGATGCGGAAGCTGGGCCACTTTTTTGCTCTTTTTTCACTTTGGCTGTTTTGCGGCACCAAATGTCGTCAGCCGTACTCGATGTTCTTTAGCGGACGATAATAACTTTTTCAGGCTCGACTATAATAGGTCCAATGGAATTTTTCGTTTACAATGTTTCTCCAAGAGGTGGATATGCAGTGATCATGTTCTGCAGCGCAAGCGTTGTCTTGCTCTCTTGCAGAATTATTACCGCAACTAGAAAAGAAGGAAAACATCTTGGAGTGTTGTATTTTTTTCTCGGGCTGATTGCCGGGCTAGGCTGGTGGACGACCCAACTCATTGCCGCAGCTTTGCTGACCTCCATGCTGTTGTTGATCATTGGACTGGGCAGTCGTGTTTTCACTTGGCGGCTTTTCCTGGGGCTGGGAGCGTTTTTCCTGGGAGGTCTTCCCTTTTGGGTCTATAATGTCACGCACGGTTGGCCTACGTTTGCCTTTGCGGACTCATTGGGCAACATTAGTTTTTTTCATGGTGTGCGGCTTTTTATTTCAAACCGTTTTATTAAACTTGTGGATTTGGATTTTGCCGGCGCCATTGTACCTGTCATGGGCGTGATTATCTACGTTTTGTCAGGCATGATCGCCGTTTGGCTTCTTGTGCGCTTCATACGCACAAAACAATCGCATCACTGGGCGCCTTTGCTGGGCGCCCTGCTTTTCATTCTTGTTTCCATTCTTGTTTACAGTACATCAAGATACGCATCGGTGGGCGTCGTACGTTATCTTTTGCCCCTGGTTCCCGCTTTGGCTATTGTTCTGGGGATGGCCACCCGGACCTTGTGCAGCAGGCTTCCTTACGGCCTGGGGTGGATCCCCATGCTTTTTTTGATCTGTTTGCAGTTGCGGATTCTGCCGTCAGCCTGGAGCTATGAAGAAAAGCAGAGCAGGAAACAACAGAGCATTGAGGAGGCCGGTCAGTTTTTGGAAGAGCAAAGCATTGGATCGCTCTATGCCTCGAATATCCTCCGTTACTGGAATTTTGCCCTCAGGGAGCGGATTATTGTGGCTGACGTGCTGAAGGATGTTTATCCTCCCAACGCTCGATTTGTGGAGCTCTCCGAGCATCCAGGCATTCTCCAGGATTGCGGCCGCTTTTCCAGATTCATCGCCGCCACTTCCGCGACGACAAAAATGAAAAAAATCGGGGGGTTTGGACTTCATTATGATTATCTTCCCCCGCAAGACGGAAAGACCGAAATATCCCCTGATATGTGGAGTTCCGTGACGGACTCGACCGGTCAGGATATCCGGGAACTTCTCGCTGATCGTTCCCTGGACACGGCTTGGGCAAGCTTTCGTTATCCACATGCGGACTGGATTGAGATTTCGTTTCATGAACCAGTGACGATTTCCGGCTTGCGTCTGGTGGCTAAGAATAAAGAGCATTACCCCGGCTTGTTGCAGGTTGAAGGCATGGGGCCAAAAAGCTTGGCTTGGAGGGCTCTGCATCATGCAACCCCGTTTACCGGTTATTATTGGTCAGGAGATCGACCTTTCTGGATGGGAACTTATCATCGCATGGAAGTGTTCTTTCCTGCTCATACTGTTTCCAGGCTTCGCATAAGCAACAAAACGGATGAAGATTTGATGCACCGGAACTGGTCCATCCAAGAACTGCAATTGTTTTCTCCTGGTCAGGCTTTCACGTCGGAGAGGGAGTCCCTGCCCTTGCTGCTTTCAGAGTTGCAAAAACGGAATATTCGGCACCTTTACGCCGACCGCTGGCCGGCGAATGAGGTTCACAATGCCTCACAGGGGAGTATTTGGACCCCGCGGGAGCGAACCATCTTTCCCGACGATCGGCACCCAAAGGCTGAACATATTCAAAAACAATACCTTCTTCCTCTTAATGGCGACCGGATCATGTTGTTTACCAGGGATACGGCCATGCTCACCCGTTTTGAAAATGCTCCGCTGGTGCGCCGGAGCTTGGCTCAGCGCCGGATTGTCATGCGGGAAACTTGCCTTGGGCCCTGGGTGCTTTTTGATTTCGCACCCGGTCAGTGGGCTGGGGATAACACGGCACCTGTGGGACTATGGTGGGCCGGCTTTGCCTCCTTTCCGACGACAATCCTGGCCAATGCTCGTGAGATTCTTCCCGAAGCCGTGCGTAGGGAATCGGTCGGCAAAAAGGCATTTTTTTATGAAGACAACAATTGGACCACCGGAGATACACGCATAACCAATCTAAAATATCTGACAACCTCCCGGGACGTCTATCTTGTTTTGTCCTTGAAAGGGCCTCACCCGCAGGGCCAGGACAGGGATTCCCTGGGGCTCGAGCTGTGGGTGAACAACACGCGACTGCCTTTTGTGCGCCAGGATGGGTTTGATTTCTTCTTCTGGATGAAATCGGGATTCAAGGAAATCAATTCCATCCGCATTACGTCCAAAACGTTTGTTCCCCAAAAGCTGGGCATCAACGAAGACACGAGGGTCCTTGGAATAATGGTCCATTCTTTGAGCCTGAAAGAGAAACTGCCCGCAAGTTGAGTCTGGCCCTGAACACAAGTTCTGAGCACTGCACTCCATGAGTAGGATCGATCACTTTTCCCACGCCGCGCTCCTTGTCGGTCCCTCCTGGGTGGGGGACATGGTCATGGCCCACAGCCTGGTGCAGGTACTCAGGACACAGCATCTCACTCATGCCATTGATGTCCTGGCCCCGGCATGGAGCGCCGCGCTTGTGGAACGGATGCCCGGCGTGCGTGAGGTTGTTGCTGTGCCCGTGGGTCATGGCCGACTTGGTTTGAGCGTGCGCTTGGCCTTGGGCCGGAGCCTGCGAGGTGGCTATGACCGAGCCGTTGTCCTGCCAAACTCTTGGAAGTCTGCCCTGGTGCCGTTTTTCGCTCGTATTCCCCGTCGCACCGGCTATATTGGCGAATGCCGTTATGGGCTGCTCAATGACTGGCGCGGGTTGAACAAGACCGAATTGCCAATGATTGTCCAGCGATTCGTGGCCCTGGGACTGCCCAAGGGCGCGCCGCTACCTTCTGTTTGTCCTGCGCCGGAACTGCAGGTTGCACCCAGAAATTCCCAAGCTGCCGTGGCTGCTTTTGCGTTATGGACAAACAAGCCGATTCTGATCCTTTGTCCCGGCGCGGAATACGGTCCGGCCAAGCGCTGGCCCGCGAGCCATTTCGCCGAGGTGGCCAAAACCATGTGCAAGCAAGGCTGGGTCGTCTGGGTCATGGGCTCGGATAGGGACAATGATGTGGCCGAAGAGGTGTGTTCCCTGGGTGGATCAGGCTGCGTCAACCTGGCCGGCCGGACCACCCTGGCCCAGGCCGTGGACTTGATGGCCCTGGCTGATGCTGTGGTCAGCAATGATTCCGGGTTGATGCATGTGGCCGCCGCCCTGGGACGGCCATTGGTCGCGGTGTATGGTTCCTCGGACCCGGGATTCACGCCGCCGCTGAGCAAGACGGCGCGGATTGTTGCCCTGGAATTGGCATGCAGCCCGTGCTTCAAGCGGGAATGCCCCCTGGGGCATTATGACTGTTTGAGGGCACTTAGTCCCGAGCGCGTGCTGGAGATGCTTAGCGTCTTGACAATCACGGCCTCGACACCCGAAGGCAATGCCTCCCCATGATTTCTTCGCCGATAAAAACAGCCTACATCGTACGTCGCCAGGCCTCGGGCGGCGGCGCGGAACAAGCGGCAAAACGTTTAGCCGAACACCTGTCCGCTGACTGGAAGGTGCATCGTCTCAGCGCGGGCATGCGTCTTTATGGCCGCACCGTTGCTGGTACCAAAGGACCTGGCTGGTGGCGGGCGGTGCGTTTCGCTCGCAATGTGGACGCCTTGCTCAAAGACAGACCCGGTGTGATCCTCAGCCTGGAGAGGGGGCCGGACTGCCACATTTATCGGGCAGGGGACGGGGTGCATCTGCGTTGGCGTATGCTGCGCTTCGGTTCTTCCCCGATTTGGATGATCAATTCCCTGCACTGGCTCTATCCGCGCCTGGAGGCCAAGACCGTGCATTCGGCCCGATTCGTGGCGGCCAATTCAAAGATGGTGCGCAGAGAAATGGAAACGTATTATCCTTGGGCCGCGCCCAAGTTGCGGGTCGTTCCCAACGGCTATGATCCGGCTGTCTTTTTTCCTGATCCTGTTGCGGCTTTGCGGGTAAAAACGGAGTTGGGGCTATCAGAACCACAAAAGCTTTTTCTTTTTGTGGGCAGCGGATGGGAGCGCAAGGGACTGGGTCGGGCCATGGAGCTTGTGGCCGGGTACAACCAGACCGTCGGCCCGGATCAATCTCCCGGGATGTTGCTGGTCGTGGGCAAGGGCAACCCGAAAGCATATGCTGAACGCATGAAGGGGCTGAACTTGATGGATCACGTGCGTTTTGTGGCAACCCGGCCGGACATTGTCAAATTTTTTCAAGCCGCGGATTTTTTTCTTTTGCCCACATTGTACGATCCCTTTTCCAATGCCTGCCTGGAGGCCCTGGCCTGCGGCTGCCCGGTGGTCACCACCCAAACTAACGGGTTAAGCGAATTCATTGATCACGGCCGAACCGGATTCATCCTGGATGATGATCCGCATGCGGCCGTCGCCTGGATGCGCACGGCCGCGATTGAACGCGGTAAAGTGGCGGACAGCGTGGCAATACTCACCGTGGAGCACGAGATGCGGGCGTTTTCGGATCTGATGGAGGCCTGCTCATCGTGAACGGATTCCTGGGCAATGCAGCGAACAACGCGGCTGTTGATGCTCACGTGTGCGAAACGGGCGTGCTTGTTTTTTGGAGGCAAGGTCACGGACCATGGGTGCGGCGGGAACGGCTCCGGTTGGTTTCGTAAAGTTTCAGGTACTTGTAAAACGCGGTGTGACCATTATAGGCGGAGATGAGCAAACCTTCATATCCGTGAAACATGCCCCGCTTGAGCACGTAGGATTTGAAAAAGGCACAGGCCCCTCGCAGCACGGCCTGCAGGGGGCTGGAAGTCCTGCGGTCGGCATGCTGGATTGCGAACTGGTCCGAGTATCGCTGCATCTTGGTCAAGAAGTCGGCCACGCAGGCAAAGGGGTAATGGCGCACAGGATGCTTCAGCCGGATTTCCCTCAAACCGGAGGCCATCACGGACTCATGCACGGCCGCGTCGGTAAATCGGGCTCGGTTGCGGTGAAAAAGACGAATGTTCCTGTCCGGATGCCAACCGCAGCAGGTGATGCGCTTGTTGTTGAAATAGTTTTCCCTGGAGAAGGAATAAACGCAACTTGGATCAAGGGATTGCGACAGGATTTCCGCGTTCAGTTCCGGGGTCAGAATTTCATCGCTGTCAATGGACAGGATCCAGTCATGGCTGGCCAGTTTCGCGGCCCGGTTGTGCATGGGGCCGAAGCCGGTGAACGGCTCCTGGAACAGACGCACGTTGGCGAACCCCCTGGCGATGTCCAGGGTGGCATCCGTGGAGCCGTTGTCTAGGACCACGACTTCCGAAAAGGCGGTCAAGGCCTGGAGGCATTCAGACAACAGACGCTGGGCGTCTTTCGTCAGGATCGTTGCGCTGATGTCCCGGGTCAAAGGCTTGGTCATGACGGCGCTGGCGACTGCTTCTCGGTTTGAACAACTGGACGGATCACGATACATCCGTCAAGAATTCACTTGCTCAAGCTCGCCGTGAAGTCAATCCAATTCATCCCCTTTTGAACATCAAGAGCGCTCATGCACAGTGATCAACCTTCCGCGTTTCCTCTTCCGCCCCACCTCCAAAGCCTGGAGAGAGTCCGGGTGGATCGAGAGGTTTTGCAAACATCCCTGGCCCGGAGGGTCCTGCGCAGGATTGCGCATCTGCCCCTGGACGTGGTTGAAGACGGCTGGCATCCCCCGCAAGCGGCCGCAGGGGAGAACGTCCTGTATCTCAAGAACTACCGGGGCCGGTTTTTACGTTCTTGTCCCGGAACGCGCCGCTATCACTGCTGCGGCTACCGTATCGTGCACATCGGCGAGAATTGTCCCCTGTCCTGTTCCTACTGCATACTCCAGGCCTATTTCCAGGACCGGACGCTCAAGGTCTGGGCCAATCAGGAGGATCTGTTCGCAGAGCTGGAGCGGGCATTCCGGGAGAATCCAGGACGGCGCTGGCGGCTGGGCACGGGTGAGTTCACCGATTCCCTGACCCTGGAACCGCTTACCGGGTACAGTCGAGAGCTGGTTTTATTTCTCAAGGCGTTTCCCCAGGCCTGCCTGGAGCTGAAATCCAAGGTCGTGGACCTGAGCTGGATGGACCAGGCGGAACCGGGTCGGGTTCTGCCAGCCTGGTCCATGAACGCGCCCGCTGTTCAGGCGGCCGAGGAAGCCGGCAGCGCCTCCTTGGAAGAGCGCTTGCGCGCGGCCAGGACCTGCGCCCGGGCCGGGTTCAGGGTCTGCCTGCATTTTGATCCGATCATATATTATCCTGGTTGGGAACAGGGATACGCGCAAACAGTGGAGATGATCGCGGACCACCTGCAGCCCGCGCAGGTGGCCTACATCAGCCTGGGGTCGTTGCGCTTCATGCCCGAGCTGAAGACCCACATCGCGGCCAACCACCCTGAAGCTGGCTACATTTTCGAGGAGTTCATCACCGGCCTGGACGGCAAACAGCGACTATTGCGTCCCCTCAGGGTGGCTCAGCTGCGCCATGTGGCCGAGGGGCTGCGGCGGGCTGGATTCCAGGGCTTGTATTTGTGCATGGAGTCCGAGGAAGTCTGGCAGGCGGTATTCGGCTGCTCTCCCCGGCATTTGGGCGGCTTGCAGCGCTATCTGTTGGAGCGGGCTTTTGGAAACGTTTCGTACTGCTAACGCCACCGGCTGTGCTCCCGAAACCATTGCTCCATGCTGGTGCAGTGGCGGCAAATGTCCCGTTTTTGAAAAACCTTGACCAGGACCATGCCCATCACAAAGCCGCCGATGTGCGCCCACCAGGCAATGCCCCCGCCCACGTCGCTCTGGAACATCAGGGAAAAGAGACCGGACACGATCTGGATCAGAAACCAGACGCCCAGGAAAACCACGGCCGGAACCTCGAAGAAATAAGGCAAAAAGAAGATGGGCACGAATGCCACCACCCGGGCATGGGGGTAGAGCAGCAGGTACGCGCCCATGATCCCGGCGATGGCCCCGGAGGCGCCGACCACCGGAACAGTGGAGTCCGTGTTGAAGAGCACGTGCGCAAGGATCGCGCCCAAGCCGCAGAGCATGTAGAACAGGATGAAGCGCACCGGCCCCATCACGTCTTCCACATTGTCCCCGAAAATCCAGAGCATCCACATGTTCAGCAGAAAATGCAGCCATCCGGCGTGGACAAACATGTGCGTGGCCAGGCTCATTCCCCACTGGGTCGGGTAGCCCGCCCACTGAGCCCAGTCAGGGTGCATGATCCGCGCAGGAACCAGGCCGAACAGATGCGTAAACTGCAGGTACTGGGTTTCGGGCAGGGTCACCTGGAACAAAAAGACCAAAGTGTTGGCCAGGATGATCAGCCACATGCCGTGGGATCTGGTGCGGCTGGGAATGGTGTCGCGCAGGGGGATCATAAGCTGGGCTTTGCTTTTTTGTCAGTTACGAGGTTCATCACTTCACGCAGAAGTCGGCGGACTTTACGGCGGCGCAGCCATTGCAGAATTCTTCCCAAAGCCTCTGCCCGGCGGGCCGCGCCTTCCAGGTTGCCTGGATTTTCCACAATCATGTCGCAGGCTCGCAGCTTGTCAAGTTCCGACCACTGCCACGATTCCACATCAGCCTGCAATTCCTGATCCCAGCCGCGCGAGACAGCCAGCCACTGACGGCGCAGGCCGTGGGAACAATATATGCCTGCGATCACGTCGAAGTCCGAGCGCCACCCGCCTTCCACGAGCAGGGGCACCTCGGCTGCGGCGGCCCGGCACCGGGCATGATCTTGCCAAAATGATTCCAGCTTGTGCGCAACCAGGGGATGGATCATGGTCTCCACTTCCCTGCGCAGAGCTGAAGATGCGCGCATGGCCGCCAGCAGGGCGGTCGTGTCCACAGCGCCGGCTTCATCCGGCACGAACCGTGCGCCGAAAATTCGGCGCAGCAGATCCCACCCGTCCCCGCCGGGTTGGTACAGCTCGCGGACGGCTGCATCCGCATTCCATATTGGCAATCCGGTCCCGGCCAGGGCGGCCAGGAGCACGCTTTTACCGCAGCCGGGCAGACCGGTCAGGCCGATCCGCTGGACCTGTCTGGAGCAGACGAGCATTACCCGCCAGAAATCCCTGGGTGGTGAAAGCTGAAATTGCAGGTTTTGTCCGGTGAATGGATGGGGCAGGGCCAGTCGCCAGGCATGGAGCATAGGACGTTTCAGCAGTTGTTTTGCCCACGGCAAATTCTGGCGCTGGGCATGGGCCTGAACCCTGGAGTAGACCGGGTCTCCCAGCAGGGGGTGGCCGATATGCTGTAGATGTACTCGGATCTGGTGCGTGCGCCCGGTCTGGATGCGCACCGCCAGAAGGCTGAACCGCTTCCGGGGATCGGACCAGAGCACCCGATATTCGCTGAGGGCCTGCCGCCCTCCTTTGGGAACCACGGTCATGCGGGTCTTTAGGATGGTATGGCGGTCGATGGGAGCGTCAATGAGAGCCCGCTCCTGGTCTGGCAGTCCGTAAACCAGGGCCAAGTAGGTTTTTTGCACGCGGCGGGCCGCGAAGTCCTCAGCCATACTCAGTCGGGCGGCTTCGTTCAGGGCAACGACAATAAGTCCGGTGGTGTCCTTGTCCAGGCGGTGCACGATACCCGGCCTGGCGCCGTCCATGTTCTGCAATTCCGGGAATTGGCCCAGCAGGCGGTGTACCAGCGTGCCCGCGTTCAGTCCCGGTGCTGGATGGACCACCAGCCCGGCGGGCTTATTCAGCACCACAAGGTCATTGTCCTGGAAGATAACGTCCAGTTCTCCGGTTTCAGGGATCAATGCCGTTGTCAAAGACGGCGGATCAATCTGAAGCAGTTCGCCTGCGTACAGTCGCCGGGAAGGACGTCGGCATGGAACGCCGTCAATGCTTACCAATCCGGCCTTGATCCAATCCTGAACCCTTGATCTGGTGATTCCCCGGCCTGTTACATGATCCGTGACAACCTGATCCAGGCGTAATCCGACTTTGGAGCTGGCGACAGAAATCCTCAACATAGTCGAGATCCGAAGATCAGGTGTCGGCCTGCGAAATGCTGAGGCAAGACGGAACACGCGGTCATGGCCTTCGTGTCCAGGAATTGTTCCGCGATGTCAATACGCAGGCTTGTTTTGGGGCCCAGAACAGTTTTGTTGTGGACTTTTGTCCCTTTCAAAAGTGGTTTTGTTTTCATATTCACATTGTCAGCAACATCCCGCGTCTCCTTGACACCGCAAAGTCAAGGTAATACTAAATAATTTTTTAAAATTTTTGAAATTATTAAAATGCGTGAAAATAATACTGTCACCAGTGTCCGTGCCGGTCTGATTGAAGCCGGCGGGAGGATGTCCCAGGAGTTCGGTTTAGGCCGGATCGTTGGTCAGGTGTTGATCAGCTTATATTTGACTGACGGCGAGGCTTCCCTGGATCATTTGGAGGAGGAGCTCGGACTGAGCAAGGCCGCTGTGAGCACGGCCGCGCGCCAATTGGAAAACCTGGGTTTTGTGGTCCGGGTTTGGAAACAGGGGGATCGCAAGAGCTATTACCGGACGGTAGATAACATCGGCGCGGCCCTGCGCCAAGGACTTTTGGCTATGGTGCGGCGCAAAATGACGGCGGCTGGCGGGGAGCTGGAGACCGCCCTGGAGGCTTTGGAACGACATGGTGGGGACGATGCTTCGGACAGGCAGATTCGTTTTTTGCACAGCCGGGTCCAACGCGCCAAATCCCTGCGCGACCGCGCCTCCCAGATTTTGGACAACCCCTTGTTCAAACTGATCGGGATGTGATGCCGATACGGTTCAGCGATTCTGCCAGTCCAGCGGCGAGAAGCGTAGAAGAGGATATTCGAACATATCGAGAGTATTTATTGGGCTCATTGGGAGAAATCATACTCGGTTTCATGAATATCTTTGTTTTTGATTTTCAAGAGCCCCATGTTTTCAAAATCAATCATCCGATCAGACTGACCAAACAAACTGGCCAGATGCTATGAGCCCTGAAAACATCAGAATATCCGCTATTACCGTGGTGTTCATCATGGTCTTGACCCAGCTGGGTCTTATCGCGAGCAGCGCCTTGGCCGAGGATACCGAACAGATGCGGCAGGCCAGGGAGCGGATGGTCCGGGAGCAGCTCATCGAGCGATACGGTTTCCGGGACAATGCCGTGCTAAAGGCCATGCGCGCCGTGCCGCGGCATTTATTCATTCCGGAGCGCGAGCGGCACGCGGCCTATGCCGACCGGCCCGTGCCCATCGGCTATGGTCAGACCATTTCCCAGCCGTTTATCGTGGCTTACATGACGGCCATAGCCAAAGTGGACCAGGATTCCAGGGTTTTGGAAATCGGCGCGGGGAGCGGCTATCAAGCCGCTGTCCTGGCCGAACTCACAGAGCATGTCTACACCATTGAAATCGTGTCTGAACTGGCGAAGTGGGCCGAAGAACGTTTGTTGCGCGCTGGTTATGACACCGTGCGGGTCAAACAGGGAGACGGCTATTACGGCTGGGAGGAATTCGCTCCATTTGACGCCATAGTGGTCACTGCAGCCGCCCCGCACATTCCGCCGTCTTTGGTCCAGCAACTCAAGGAGGGTGGGAGGATAGTCATCCCAGTGGGCTCTCCTTTCAGGACCCAGCAGCTTGTCCTTGTTGAAAGGAAAGGGGATGAGGTCCGCACCCGAAACCTGATGCCCGTGCGCTTCGTTCCATTCACCAGGGAGTTTTAGATATGAAGTGATTTTTTATTGTGGTTGATAATTTTGTCTGACAAAACAGAGTCGCTGGATTCTGCCTTGGTTTTTTAATGAACATTTTACATCCTTCCAACCTTTTCCACCTCTCGTTTTTATACCTTGCCGACCATGCTCATCCGTTCCTTTGATGCCGCCGTGTTTCTGGCCTCCCTGGTGCTGATAGCCATGCAGGTGGCGCTGATGCAGGCCCTGGCCGAGGCCCAGGGCCATCATTTCGCTTATGTGGTGATTTCCCTGGCCTTGCTGGGATTCGGGAGCAGCGGAACGATCCTGGCGCTGTTTCGGAACTGGGTTCTGGCCAGGTCGCTTTGGCTGGCGCCGGTCTTGCTGCTGATGACCGGGATCGGTTGCGCAATCTTCTTGCCCCTGGCCCAGTTGGCTGCGGCCCGAACGGATTTCCCCTTGCTTTTTGTGGATTGGCGGGCATGGGGACCGATGCTGGCCTCCGCTGGCCTGGCCTTTATTCCGTTTTTCCTGGGGGCTCTTTTCCTCGGCTTGGCATTTATGTGCGTTCCCCGGGACATAGGCCGCCTCTACGCGGCCAATCTTTTGGGATCGGCCCTGGGCGCGGCTCTGGGGTTGATCCTTCTTTACCAATTCGCGGCAGAGCAGGCCTTTCCCCTTCTGGGTTGTATTGTTGCTTGTGCAGCTTGGGCGGCGGCCCGTGAAAATGGACGTGTATTGACCGCAGCCTGTGGGGCTGTTTTTCTCTTGGGCGTTGCCGGATCGATTCTTATGCCCGATTTGCCTGTATCCGCTTATAAGCCCGTCAGCTACGCCTTGCGGCTTCCCGAGGCCGAGGTTACGGCGGATAAACGTCATCCTCAAGGACGGTTGCAGATCGTGGAGTCCCCGGCTCTGCGTCACGCGCCTGGATTGAGCCTGCACTTTGCCGGCGAAATTCCAGCATCGCCGCACATGTATTGCAACGGTGAGGAATACGGTGTTTTTTTGCGTTTCTTGGGAACTGGACGGCACATCTTTGATCATGGGGTTCAGGCTTTGCCTTTTGTCTTGGCTGATCCCAAGCGGGCTCTTGTGCTGCACGCCGGGGCCGGAGCCGCGGTGGGGCATCTCCTGTCCCGGCCGGGAGTGGCCGTGGAAGTGGTGGAACCGCATCCTGTCGCTGCCAAGTGGCTGCGCGAAGCTTACGCGGAGCAAGAAGGACGGATGTCCGTGACCATTGCTGAGGGACGTGCCTTTCTCGGTCAGTCGCGCCAGATCTTTGACTTGATTATGCTGCCTCCTCAGGGGGCTTTTGGCGGCGGCATCGGTTTGCAGGCTCTGCAGGAAAACTATCTGCTCACCCGGGAGGGATTTTTCTCATTGTGGAGTGCCCTGTCGCACCAAGAACAGCAGACCGGCTTGCTGTCGTTGAGCATCCATTTGGATCATCCGCCGCGCCAGAGTTTGAAGTTGCTTTTGCTTCTGGCAGGAGCCATGCGGCAGGCCGGAATCAAGGATCTCTCGCACCATGTCGCTGCTGTCCGCGGCTGGGAAATGCTCACGATTGTGGCCTCGACCAAACCCTTTGACGAGTTCGCGCTCCAGCGGTTGGAGGCGTTCACGCAGGCGGGTGGATTCGACCGCGTCTGGATTCCCGGGCAGGGTCCGGCCCTGGAGGACAGATTTCATCTCACGCAGGACGATATCCTGCTGGATGGATTCGCCGCTATTCTGGCCGGGGACGAGGCCATGTTTGTACGGGAGTATCTCTTTGAGATCTCGGCTCCGAAGGATTCTCGTCCCTATTTTCACCAGTTCATTCGCTGGGAACGGCTCAGGGATGTGCGACAGAAACTGGGCCAAGGTAATTTGGCCTTTGTGGAAATGGGCACCATTCTGGTCGGCCTGACCGCTGCCATCCTGGCGTCGGCGGCATTCGTCCTGATTTTGGCCCCCTTGTTCCGGCTGGGCGGGAATCGTACGGCCGGACATGGGCACAACCTTGCGGCCATGGTCGCGGTGCTTGGCTATTTTGGCGCTATCGGGCTGGGCTTCATGTTTCTTGAGATCGTCTGGATTCAACGTTTTATCCTGTTCTGGGGTCATCCGCTTTACAGCGCTGTCGGGGTGATCGCGGCCTTGCTCTGCGGCATGGGAGTGGGCAGCGTCCTGAGCGTCAAGCTTCTCTCTTCGCCGAAAACCATCCGGCATGTGTTGGCTGCAATCCTAGGCCTTATCGTCGCGTCCTCGTTCCTGTTTCCATGGTTGATGACAACCGGGTTGGGCTGGTCAGGACCGCTGAAATGGGTGACCGGTTTGACATTTTTGGCTGTACCCGCATTTTTCCTGGGCATGCCGTTTCCCCTTGGCCTGCGTATGCTGGACGCAACCCGTCCACAGCTGGTCCCCTGGGCATGGGGAATCAACGGTTGTTTTTCCGTGCTTGCCGCCCCGCTGGCCGTGCTTTTGGCTATGCAAATCGGTTTCGGTGCGGTGATTGGGATTGCAGTCTCGGCTTACTTGTTAGCCTTTTGCACATCCAGGTTGACCGGCACAGCAAAAGAGGTGTGGAAACCGCCATCCGACAGATAAAAGACTGAAACCTTATTTTTCATTACCAGTTGTGTTCATCCGGCCTGCTTTGATGTCCAGGGTGTTAGAAAACCATCGATTCCTCCCGATTCCTGGATATGGCGGATCAGGGAGCTGCCCATGACCACGCCGTCCACAGCGTCGTTGATTTTGGTCAGCTGCGCGGGGGAGTGCAGGCCAAAGCCCAGGGCCAAGGGGATGGAGAAGATTTCCCGGGCTTTTCTCAATGCGTTTTGCAGCTCCATGGGCAGCGCGTCCCGCTCGCCCGTGACCCCCATGACGGACACGAAATAGACAAAGCCCTCGGAGCGTCGGGCGTACAAACGCAACCGCTCGGCTGAGGTATTCAGACCCACCAGTGAAATCAAGGCGATTCCGCATTCACGGAACAATTTTCGGATGTCCAGGGCTTCCTCCAGGGGCAGGTCGGCGATGATCAGGCCGTTGACGCCAATCCGGGAGGCTGTCGCGGCCAGCCGCTCTAAACCGAACTGCAGGAATGGATTCATATAGCCCATGAGCACGATGCCGGCCCGAATGGAGGACCGACGCATGGCCAGTTCGTCCAAAATCCATTGCAGATTGACGCCTTGCTCCAGACAGCGCAGTGCAGCCTGTTCAACAATGGTGCCGTCGGCAACGGGATCGGAAAAGGGCACGCCGATTTCGATGATATCCGCCCCGGAGTGATCAAGGTCGGCGATGTGTCGCCAGAAGGCGTCCTTGTCCGGGTATCCGGCAGGCAAGTAGGGCATCAGGGCCTTGCGGCCGAGGGACAGGGCTTTATGAATTTTTTCGGTCAGGGTGTTGATGGTCATTGTCTTCTCCGGATGTTTTGTTTTTGGACAGAGTTAAGCAAAGGTGAACAGGTGCAGTTGTGGGCACGGTTCCCTTCTTGTAAACCTCCATGTACACGCTATAGAAGCCAGACATGTGGAAATCGCCCGAGTTCATTTTCTGCTGCTGATCATCCTTTTCGCAACGCCTCGCGCACGATGCCCAAGTCCTTGTCACCGCGGCCGGACAGGCAGACCACCACGTCCGTGGAAACCGGCAGGGTTTGGGCCAGACTCAGGACGTGCGCCAAGGCATGGGAGCTTTCCAGGGCCGCCAGGATCCCTTCGGTCTTGGCCAGACGCAAGAACGCTTTCAGGGCCTGGCTGTCGGTGACGCTAACATATTTTGCCCGCCCTTGGGCCTGCAGATGCGCATGTTCCGGTCCGACTCCGGGATAGTCCAGGCCGGGCGCCAGGGAATGGGACGGCATGATCTGGCCGTCAGCGGTTTGCAGCAGTTTTGTCTTGCAGCCGTGCAGCACGCCGGGAGTGCCCTTGTTCAATGTGGCGGAATGGAAGCAATCCACGCTTCCTTCCCCGGCAGCCTCCACGCCCACCAGGGCGGTTTGCCTGTGAGTCACAAAGGCGTGGAACATGCCGATGGCGTTGGAGCCGCCCCCAACGCAGGCCACCACCTGTTCCGGCAGCTTGCCGGTACGGCTCTGGAACTGCTCCAAGGCTTCCCGGCCGATGATGGACTGCAACTCACGCACCAACAACGGAAAGGGATGCGGGCCCACAGCCGAGCCCAGACAGTAGTGGGTGTCGGCCTGTTTTGCTATCCAGTGGCGCATCGCCGCGTTGATGGCGTCCTTGAGCGTCTGGCTGCCGGACTGCACGGGTCGGACCTGTGCGCCCAGCAGTTCCATGCGCTGTACATTATGCGCCTGTCTCACCACGTCCGTCGCGCCCATGTACACGATGCACTCCAGACCGAGCAGGGCCGCGGCCGTGGCCGTGGCCACGCCATGCTGCCCGGCGCCGGTTTCCGCCACCAGCCGGGTTTTGCCCATGTGCTTGGCCAGCAGGGCCTGACCCACGGTGTTGTTGATCTTGTGTGCACCCGTATGCGCAAGGTCCTCACGCTTCAGCCACAGGCCGAAATCCAGTTCCTTGGAAAGATTGTCACAACGATACAAAGCCGTGGGCCTGCCCACATAGTGGCGCAGAAGATTCGTGAATTCCTCCTGAAAGGCTGCGCTGGTCATGATCCGGTCCATGGCCTCCTCCAGTTCCAGCAGGGGCGGCATGAGCAGCTCCGGTGCGAAGCGTCCGCCAAAATCTCCGAAATATCCTTTTCTCATGAAATCTCCTTCTTGGTTGTGTTATGAAAACGATGCGGTGTCATTTTCAATTCAATGATTCTCTTGGCGTCAATATGGGGTCGGTATCGATACTTTTTGGATGCGTAGGGTCTGGCTTCGACCCCGATGCGGATACCGATACTGAAATCCGACGCCGACAACAGTATGTTCCACGTCAACATTGCATTGTCGCATGAGAATTGGTGTTGCGGTGCTTCAGCCCTTCAGTTCTCGCAGTGCCTGCGTCAATGCTTCCCGGCTTTTTCGGCCCAAGGCGTCCTCTACGCTGGAATTGAGATCCACTCCATCCGGCGTACAGCGCGACAGGGCGTCCCGGATATTTTCCGGCCCCAGGCCTCCGGCCAGAAACCAGGGCAGGGGAGATCGCAAGCCGGCCAGCCAACCAAAATCCAGGCTGCGGCCGTGTCCGCCGCCGCTGATCCCGGCGTCCAGCAGCACAGCCTGGCAAAAGGTCGCATCCGCCTCGATGTCCCGCTGCAGGTCCTCCAGCCGGGCATAACGTTGCGGCCAGAAGACCTTGACCACCCGCCTCGGCCCTACGGCACGGCAGAAGGCTTGGTCCTGCCCGCCGTGCAGCTGGGCCAGATCCAGTCCGGCTTGGTCCATGATCTTGCACACCTGGTTCGCGCTCTGGCGCACGAACACCCCTACGCGCAAAGCCCGACCCCGGACAAAGTCAGCGACCTGGGGAACATCAACATTCCGCGGGCTGGCCGGGTGAAAGATGAACCCAATCCGGTCCACGCCCAACTCCTCGCACAAGATCACGTCTTCGGCCCTGGTCAGGCCGCAGACCTTGATCAGCATTTTCCTGTTCTGCTCCACGTTCTTTGCTCCGCAATCGGCAACGACTCCGCACGTGTTCGATTGAGCAAGATGCCCGACCAGACGATACCCCTTAACACTGCAGCGAAACCTTCCAGTCATGATTGTCGCTGCGAGGTGTCGCATGGCGGCCGCGCCGACATGTTTGACAAGCGCTGCATTGTCTGACCACGCAGGCGGCGAGGGAGTTTGCAACGCAAGGAAAATATGAAAGCGCGGCATGCCTTTACGCCTTCCGCATCTGCTTCAGCAAACCGGCCAAAACCGCGCCTGGATCTGGCGCCTGCATCAGCCGGGTGCCCATGAGCAGGCCGTCAAACCCCGCGTCGCGCATCCGGGCCATGTCCCTTGCTGTCTGCAATCCGCTGGCGCTGATCCAGACCTCGTCCGCGGACTTGCGGCCGATCAGCTCCAGGGAAACGCCAAGGTCCGTGGACAGGGTGTCCAGATCTCTGTTGTTCACCTGGATGATCCGCGCCCCAACGTGCTTGGCCCGGTCCAGGTCGGCCTGGTCAAAGATCTCCACCACCGCTTCCAGGCCGAATTCATCGCAGGCCGCAAGCATTGTGGCCAGCTCATGCGGTGTGAGCATCCGCGCGATGAGCAACACGGCCGAGGCCGGGGTTGCCGCGCTTTGGCGAACCTGCAATGGGTGCAGCAGAAAATCTTTACGCAGCAGGGGCAGGCCCGGTCCGGCCATGGCGTCCAAGTATTCCAGCCGCCCCTGGAAATAGGTTTGCTCGGTGAGCACGGACAAGGCCGCGGCTCCGGCCCGGGCATAGCCCGAGGCGGCCTGCTCCGGGAACCAGCCCGCGTTGATCAGTCCCTTGCTTGGGGAAGCCCGCTTGTATTCAGCGATCACCGCGCCCGGGCTTTGTTCCAGAAGAGCCCGGCGCAGGGAGGGTCTGCAGACCTGCAGCGGTTCGGGCAGTGTCCAAACCGCTGCCATAGCCTGCAAGGCCCGAATTTCTGCCTGTTTGGCCTGGCGGAATTTTTCAAGCATACAACACCCTGCTGCTGACGCCTTTTTTCAGGGCATCCCTGGCCATCTCGGCGCACTGGATCAGATTTATGTCTTTTTCCAGAAGGTAGAGGCAGGCCGCCAGATTCAAGGCTGTCATTTCAGCCACGGCCCGGCGGCCGCCCCCGGATAGAATGTCCTGCATCACGCCCACGGCATGGTCTTTGTCCCGGACGGTCACATCCTCGGGAGCATGCCGCGCAAAACCGAGCTTCTCCGGATTGATGGCCGTTTTCTCCATGATGCCGTCCTTGACCAGATAGCAGCGAGCCGGGCCAAAAGTGGTCAGTTCGTCGAAGCCCCCGGCCCCGTGAACCACCAGGGCCCTTTCCACGCCGGTCAAGAGCAGGGCTTCGCCCATGATGAATAAATATTCAGGATGGCCTACGCCGATGAGTTGGTGGGTGGGACGGGCCGGGTTGAGCAAAGGTCCCATGAGGTTGAACAGGGTTCTGATGCCGAGTTCGCGGCGGACCGGCATGATGTGCTTGAAGGCCGGGTGATAGGCCGGGGCGAAGAGAAACACGAAATTGCGGCTCGCCAAGTTCTCGGCAACCTTCTCCGGCTCGATGTCCAAGGGGATGCCCAAGACCTCGAGCACGTCGGCGCTGCCACAGGACGAGGACACGGCCCGGTTGCCGTGCTTGACCACCTGATAGCCCATCTCGGCCAAAAACAGAGCCACGGCCGTGGAGCAGTTGAAGCTGTGGCTATTATCCCCTCCCGTGCCGCAGGTGTCGATACGTGGTCCGGACAGTCCCGGGATTTGTCGGGCATGCTCCAATCCCGCCCGCACGCCCGCGGCCAGATCCGTGGAGTCCTCGCCTTTGACCCGCAGGCCCATGAGAAAGGCTCCGGCCTGGGAGGGGTCCAGTTGGCCCTCCAGCAAGGCGTTGAAAATCATGTCGGCTTGCACGTCGCTCAAAGTCTGCCTCTTGGCCAGGTGTTCCAAGATGTCGCTGATCTGCATTTGTAAGCTCCTTCTCATGGTGTGGAAAACAATTTTTGGTGCATTTTAAGAAAATTGGCCAAAAGTTTTGGGCCGTCCGGGGTGAGCACGGATTCGGGATGAAACTGTACTCCCATCCAAGGGCGGTCCGTGTAGCGCAGGCCCATCACCTCGTCCTGCGCGGTCCAAGCCGTGCGCGTCAGCACACTTGACGCCTCTTGCGCAGCAACCAGCAAGGAGTGATAGCGGCCGCACTGCATGGGTCGAGGCAGACCTTCGAACAGACCGAATCCTTCATGGTCCACGGCCGAGGTCTTGCCGTGCATGATCCGGGAAGCCACGTCCACCGAGGCCCCGGCAAAACGGCCCAGAATCTGATGTCCCAGGCAGATGCCCAGTACCGGCACGCTGCTGGGCAACTTTTCCAGAAATTGCATGCACAATCCGGCGAATTCAGGCCGTCCCGGGCCGGGAGAGATGATCACGGCTTCCAAATTGTCGCCTCCCGCCAGATCCAACAGTTCGTGCCGGTCGTTGCGCAGCACTGTGGGGAACACTCCCAGGACCTGGAAGGCTTGGACCAGATTGAAGGTGAAAGAATCGTAATTATCGATAAGTAAAAACATCACTGCCTCCCTGCTTGGTGAAGGCGTCCCTGAGGACCTTGGCCTTGTTGCGGCATTCGTTCCATTCCTTGTCAGGTTCGGAATCCGCGACAATCCCGGCTCCGGCCTGGAAATGCACCTGGCCGTCGCGGACCCACAGGCTGCGAATGGTGATGCCCGTGTCCAGGTTCACCCGCTGCGGGCCGTCCGCCGCATTCAGGCCCAGCCAGCCGATGGCTCCGGCATAAGGTCCCCGAGGCAGGGGCTCGTGTCCGGCAATGATCTCCATGGCCCGAATCTTGGGCGCGCCGCTGACTGTTCCCGCGGGAAAGGTGGCCTGGAGCACGTCCAGGGCGTCCAGTCCCTCGGCCAATTGCGCCTGGACGTAGGAGGTCAGGTGCATGACATGGGAGAAGCGTTCCACCTGCATGAATTTATCGACTTTTACACTGCCGGGCGCGGCGATCCGGCCCAGGTCGTTGCGCCCCAAATCCACGAGCATCACGTGCTCGGCCCGCTCCTTGGGATCGGCCAGCAGTTCCCGGGCCAAAGCCCGGTCCTGCTCCTCGTTTTCTCCGCGCGGTCTGGTCCCGGCAATGGGCCGAGATTCCAGCAAACCGTCCTGGCAACGAACCATCAGTTCCGGTGATGACCCCAACAGAGTCAAACGAGGCAGGCGCATGAAAAACATATACGGCGAGGGATTGATCTGGCGCAGTCGGCGATAGAGCACGAAAGGCTCGCCGGAAAATGGGGCCTCGAAACGAGTGGAGAGCACGGTTTGGATTGCTTCTCCAGTGCGGATCAATTCCTTGACGCGACCAACCTGTCTCATGAAATCTCCAGCTTGGGGCGTTTTTCTGATCTGACCCACCACCGGGGGATCGTCAGGCGAGGGCTTTTGCAGTTCCTCCACGCCGGTCCGGTCCGAGTCCAGGCTCAGGACGCAGCAGCGATGGTGCAGATGATCATACAAAGCCACTCGGGCCGGCAGCACCAGGCAGGCCTCGGTCTGGGTGGCGGGCAGACTGTTCACCAGCTTGGGCTCGAACAAGCCGGCCATGCCGTAGCCGAAATATCCGTAAAGGCCCCTGGTCAGGGCGGGAAGATCGGCAAACTCGTCCTTTGCCGTGATCCGCAAGGAGGACAGCACCCGGCGCAGGGCCGGAACGAATTCCTCGCTGTCCAGTTTTTCCAGGTTCTTCAAGCGCGCATCCTGGGTCTGAACCTCCATGCGTCCGTCCCGGCAATTCAATCGTAGCCGAAAGTCCCAGGCGATCAGACTGTAGCGGCCCAGACGGCCGTCCACTTCAGCGCTTTCCAGGAGGATGCCCTGGCGTTTGCCCACCAGCCCGAGAAACAGGCTGATGGGCGTCTGCACGTCCGCGGCCAGCCATTGGCCGTGCTGGGTCAGGTCGATGTGCATGGTGTGCTCCTTGAGAATGGTTTCATGATTTCCGAAGTATTGAGGTTTATCCTTCCCATCCGGCGCATTTTTTTCATTTTTCTGAAGGCACAAAAAAACCGCCTTCCCGGGGGAAAGCGGCATCGATATTGTGGTTGCACTGGTGCGTTCACATCATGGGCCGGTTGTCCCCCTGATCTGTTTGTCGCGCCACCACCAGCCGGCGCGCTGGGCCAGTACGTCCATGTCGCCGCCCGCGGCCAGATTGAGATGGGAGCGGAACAGACGTACCGCGTCCTGGCTGTAGGGATTGGCCTCGAACAGATCCGTGAACATGGTCGCGTCTTCGGTAAGCATTTTTCTGGCCGCTTCCAGTCGCCGGGAAAACGAGGGGGTCAGGAAGGATTCCAAACTTTCGTCCTCGGCCAGTGCGGAGAGATAGGCGCAGGTGGTCACGAAATTAAGTCCCTGCACTGCGGCCATGGCCCGGTCATGGGTTTCGGCAGTGGACAAAAACGGCGCAAAACCCAGTTTGGTCAGGAGGTCCAGAATTGCGTTCAGGGCCTGTTCCCCGCGGCCCGGGGTCACGGCCACCCGCGCGACCTGATTCGGCTCGGGCCCAAACAAAGGGTGGGTCCCCACCACGGAACCAGCGTGGTATCTGAGCATTACGGCCATGGGCAAAACCTTCACGGAACAGATGTCCATGAGGACGGTTTCAGGCGAAAGGTGCGCGGCGCAGCGGGCCAGAACATCCTCCAGAACAGGGGCCGGCACGGCCAGCAGCACCAGGTCCTGGTTCGGCAAAACCTCGGCCAGACGCTGTTTTTCAAGCGGTTGATCCAGGCCGGCCACCTGCCGCCCGGTCGCTTGCAGCCGGGAGACAAACAAGCCGCCCATGCGGCCGCGTGAGCCGATCACGCAGCAGCGTCGCAAGGTGGGGATGGTTTTTAGTGGATCATCCATAATGTCGCTGGCCGCATGGTATTATTATTTGCAGTCCACATGGCGCCTTCTGTTGGTTGTTGTCGGGATCGCTTTCGATGGGATATTGTGATTCATTCGATTCCGGCTCTGATTTCGATTTTGATAGCGATTGCGATTTGCTGGAGATATTGCCCGGCTTCACGCTAGTGCATTCTTCAACCTCTCCCAGCGCGCCCAGAATTCCGGGAACGACTTGGCCACGCACCCGGGCTGGTCCAGTTCCACGCCGATTCCGCCCAACTCCAAAAGCGACAGACTCATGGCCAGACGGTGGTCGCCATAGGTCGTGAAGCTCAAACGCTTTCCCCTGGGTAGCGGCGCGGGCTTAATGACCAGCCCGTCGTCCAGGCTCGTGATTATTGCACCGATGCGCCCCAATTCCGTGGCCACGGCTTCCAGGCGGTCGCTTTCTTTGATCCGCAAATGGCCCACGTTGCGGATGGTGGTCGTCCCCCTGGCCTGGACCGCCACCGCGGCCACCGTAGGCACCAGGTCGGGGCAGTGGCCCATGTCCAGATTTACACTGCGCAGATGTCCCCCGGAGATCATGATCGTGTCTTTCTGCCATTGCACTGTTGCGCCCATGCTCTGAAGGATGCCCGCTATGGCCTGGTCGCCTTGCAACGAATCCCGGCGCAGGCCGGACACAGCCACGGGGATCCTGCCCAATGCCCCGGCGGCCAGAAAATACGAAGCGTTGCTCCAGTCCCCTTCCACTATCGCAGTCCGGGGTTGATAGGCGCCTGGCCGGACAACGATTTGCAGCCTGCCCGGGACAACCTCGCCCGGAGCGCGCCAGGACACGTCACCCCAGCCGGTTTCGTCCAAAATTTGAACCCGAAAAGCGATGCCGAAATCCTCCATGACCTGTAGGGTCAGGCCCACGTATGGCCAAGAGACCACCTTGCGGCCGGTAATGGTTACGATCAGGGGCGTGCGAGCCTGGGGCGCGGCCAAAAGCAGACCGGACAGATACTGGCTGGATTCATCCAGATCAATGGTCGTCTCTCCGCCGGACAATCCGGCAGCCTGCAACAGCAGGGGAGGGCAGCCGGTCTGCTCGAGATAGGAGATCCTGGCGCCCTGTCCGTGCAGCGCGTTTACCAGACTGGCTATGGGCCGGGAGTGCATCTTTCCCCGCCCCTGGATCCGGAAGAGGCCTTGTCCCGAGGCCAGGATCGCCGTGAGCAGGCGGCAGGTGGTGCCGGACTCGCCCACGTCCATGAGCATGGGGTCCGCGCTCGCCGGGCCGCCCTGCGGGCCATTAGGCATGCCGGACACCGCGTATGCACCGGGGCCATCACGGCGGATCACGGCCGAGGCCCGGCCCAGGATATCTATGGTCCGTTCCAAATCCTCGCTTTCCAAAATATTGGTCAGCCGAGACGTGCCCCGGGCCAGGGCCGCGGCAATCATCGCGCGGTGGGACAAAGACTTGGAGGCCGGAGCCTGGATGGTGACTGCGGATGCAATGGGCATGATTCTCAGCTCTCGCGGGATGCAATCATTGCTTGGATGATTTCAGTTGGCCTGGCTGTTGTTTCGGGTTCGGCATCAGGACCGTTTTTGCTTCATCAAGGCCTGTGCTGGGGTACCGATACCGATTTCTATTTCGACCTCGATTCATGGCCGATGTCCGTCTCCATCGGCAAAAGGATCCCGGGATACATCCAGGTAGGGCCCCGAGGGATAGCTGCCCAGGATGCGCAGGGTATGGCAGTTGTTGCGCAGATCGGTCAGCACCCGTTGGTATTCCTGGCGGCTGACGTCGCACTCCAGGTCCACGAAAAACACATATTTCCACTTTTCTCCGCGCAACGGGCGGGATTCAAGTTTTTTCAGGTTGATGCCTTCCCGGGCCAGCAGATTCAGCACTTGAGCCAGAGCACCGGGTTTGTCCGGCAGGGTCAAGAGCATGGAGGTCTTGTCCCGGTTGCCTGCGTCAGCGGGTTGCGCGCCGATGATCAAAAAGCGGGTCCAGTTGTCCGGTTGGTCTTCGATGCGCCGGGCCAGGACGGTCAGTCCGAGCATGTGGGCCACGCGCACGTGGCCGATGGCCGCTGCGTTCAGTTCCTCCAAAACCCGGCGGGCAGCCGCGGCCGTGCTTTCCGCGGGAATGACTCTGGCTGCGGGCAGGTTCGCCCGCAGCCAGGACGAACACTGATCCAGGGCCTGGGGATGAGAGTAGACCCGCTTAATGTCGGCGATCTGTCCGTTCACGGCCAGCAGGGCGTGGCTGATCTTGCAATAGATTTCCGCTTGTACGTGGACCTCGAACTGCAGGAACAGGTCCAGGCTTTGGCCCACGGTGCCCTGCAGTGAATTTTCCAGGGGGATCACCCCGAGTTCGGCTTCCTGGCTTGCCACGGCGGCAAAGACCTCGTGCAGGCTGTTTTTCGGCTGAAAATTTCCACTCTGCCCCAGATACTCCAATCCTGCAAAATGGGAAAATGTACCCTCGGGACCGAGATAAACAATGGTTTGCGGCCGCTGCAGACGGCGCGAGGAGGAGAGAATCTCGCGATAAATATTGCGAAGATGATCTTCGGGCAGGGGGCCTTGATTGGCTTCAGCCAAACGGGCCAGGACTTCCTTTTCCCGAAAAGGTTTGAAAACCATGTCCTGCTGATTTTGCTTCAGCCGCCCGACTTCCAGGCTCAGGCCGGCACGGCGGTTTAGGAGAGCCAGCAATTTCTGGTCAGTGGCGTCGATGTCCTCACGGATTTTTGAAAGCTGTTTTTTGTTTTCCTGAGTTGGATCGCGCTGCGGTAGGGTGCTCATGTCTCGCTAATCTCCTCGCTGATGGCCATGCCGAAATGCCGTCCGGCAGTATCCAGACGACAGAGCACTTGGTCACCGGGAGCCAGGGCGACCACGCTCACGGGGCTGCCGTCAGGACGCACCAGGCGGATGGTTTCCGCGTTCTGCAGGAAAATGGTTCCGCGTTTTTCTTTGCAAGCTGCTGTGATCAAGACCAGGGGTCTGATTTCCACCTTGCTTCGGCCGACCACGACCAGGGAGGCTTGACCCTGGGCATCCACGATTAAAACCTCCCTGCCGGCCTGGATTTCGCCGAGGTAGGAGGTGCGGTTGCCGGGCAGCAGGGCATAGGCATGCACGGCGCCGGCATTGATCCGGAAGGGCCGGGCCGCAACATAGGCGTTTTCCTCGGTTTCCGCGTGCACCAGGAAGGTGAAGGAGCTGGAATTGCCCACGAGCATGCCCTGACCGGTTTTAAGCAGGGAGCAGGTGTCCACGCAGACCCGGTGGCCAAGACCCACGGGCGTTATCTCCTCGATGATCGCCGTGTCCAGGTCCAGACGGCCTTCGGAGAGCTTCAGCGCGGCCACGATGGACCTCAGCTCTACCGCGGCCTCGGGCAGGACCACCACGAAGTCCACGCCGCGTTCAAGGATGCCCGCAGCCAGCCGGGCCTGTTCCAGGGAGGAGACCTCCACACCCAAACCCTGGGCCTGGGCCAGGATGTTCTCCACCGGGATGATCTCCCAGCCCCGGGTCAGCGCGACGGTTTTTCCGGCGCGCAGGCTGTGCACGGCTTCTTCTTCGTCCGCCTTAGACTGCAGAGTGATGGTTGTGAGCTCATCCTCGGCCAGGACTCGCACGCGGCCAAGGGACGCGATGTCCTTGATCCGGTCCGGAGACGAGATCAGGACGTCCACCCCGGATTCCAGGGCCAGGGTGACCAGATGCTTGTCAAAGGGCACGGATTTCAACCAGACTTGGGTCATGACGGATTCCTTTTATTGAAGTAATTCCATGGCCTGGGAAACATCCCAGTCATCATGCACAATGCCATGCAGGGCCTGGACCAGGCGCGAAGGCTGATCCGCCTGGAAAATGTTTCGGCCGATGGACAGTCCCGCACCGCCGGCCTGCAGACTGTCGTAAACCATGACCAGCAGGTCCAGGGCGCTCTCCAGCTTGGGGCCGCCGGCAATGACCACGGGCACGCAGCATCCGTCCACGACCGGGCGGAAGGTTTCCACACTCCCGGTATAGGGCACCTTGACCACGTCCGCTCCCAGTTCAACGCCCACTCGGGCGCAATGGGCGATCACGTCCGGATCGTATTCATTCTTGATTTTCGGGCCACGGGCATAAACCATGGCCAGCACGGGCATGCCCCAGTCCATAGCCGTGGTGGTCATTTGGCCCATCTGCTCCAGCATGTGCCGTTCGGTTTCGTCGCCCAGGTTGACGTGCAGGCTGACCGCGTCCGCTCCCAGTTTGATGGCGTCCTCCACCGTGCCTACCAGGGTTTTGGCATTGGGAAAAGGGGACAGGGACGTGCTGGCGGAGAGATGCACGATCAAGCCGATGTCCGCGCCCTTGCCGCGATGGGAGCAGCGCACCAGCCCTTTGTGCAGGATGATGGCGTTGGCACCGCCCTCGGCCACGTCGTTGATGGTCGATCGCATATCCACCAGCCCGGAGATAGGCCCGACGCTTACCCCGTGGTCCATGGGCACGATGATGGTTCGCCCGGTATTGCGGTTGAAAATCCTCTCCAGTCGTACTGCCTTGCCCAAGTGCATGTATTGCATGGCCATTCCTCCCCTTTGCCGCTCTGAGAAGCCTAGTGCGCGCCGAACATTGCCACAAAAAAAGGGCCGCCGGCGTATCGCCTGCGGCCCTTTGAGTGCGGTTTTTTGATGTTCTATTGCGTTGGTTACACCGCTTCCCCTTGACCACAGGCCACGTTGCGCCAAAAATAAAAAAAGCAAAAATACAGGCTGGAACTATGGAAGGTGGTCAGCGCGGGTTGCATGGGCAGTGTCAATAAGTGAGCGTATCGGAGTTTGTCAAGGGGTTTGTGTTTTTTTTCTTCATCAAGATGCGACTCCCATAACCACGTAGACCGGATCGCTGGTATCGGTTTCATTGATGTGCGGATCATTCCCGGGCCGCCACCAGTTGCGGATGCTTACGGTATGCAAGTCCTGCAGCGCCGGCAGCTCCCTGAAACACTCCAGCACCAGCCCAAGACGCTCGAACTCGTGCAGGTCCACCCACTGCCAAACCGCCTTGTCCGGAAACCAGCGGTTGGAAAAGCCGATCAAGAGTGTGCCGCCGGGGCGCAGCGCCCGGATGCACTGGGCCAGCACGGCCCTTGGATCGGTCAGATATTCGATGGACAGGCTGCAGACCACGTTGTCAAAGCTCTTGTCCGCAAAGGGCAGCTCGGGGTTGTCGTTCAGATCGTGGATGACCCGTCGGGCAAGCAAGGGGTTGGCCTCAAGCTCTTCACGGTTCAGCCCCAGCCCCGTAACGTCCAGCCCGCGATCTTCAGGTAAATGGGAATGGACGTTGCTCATCAGGTCCAACACCCTGGCGCCGGGTTTGAGGACAGATGCATAAATCTCCTGCAGGAAGGCCGCGGCCCGGGAATCCACATGGCCAATGATCCGGGGCGACGCATAAAACAGGGCGTCATCAGACTCGTCATCGCGGCGCAGGCCGTTCAGGGACCCGAACTGCGTGGGCCGTCCGCCATGACGGGCCTGCATGCCCGGTCCAGTATCCGCCAGCTCTTCCATCCAGCTGGCCAGACGACCTCCTGTCTCCGATGTCTTGTCCGCCATGTCCAGGACAGTGGCCCGAAGTTTCAGCTCCTGGCCCGCCAACGGATGATTCAAATCAACTGTCATGGTCTGCTCGTCCATGTCGATGACTCGTCCTGGACGAGCATCCTGGGGGTGTATGCCAATAATGTTGCCCAGCATTCCCCTGGGGTAGAAGCGACCTTGCCGCAAGGGGATTTTTCGAGCGCTGATCACGCGGCGGTTGAATTGTGTTCGCGGCACGCGATAAATCAGCTTTTGATCATACGCCGGGATGGCCTCGCCTGGTTGATATTCCAAGTAAAACTCATCTCCGGGGCTTTTTCCCAACAAGGATTGCTGCATGCGAGGTGGAAAAATATCCCGCCACACGTTGACCCGCCTGGCCAGGTATCGTTCCTGATGCCGGGCCTCTCTGCTCTGCCATTCCAATTCCAACACCAAAGACGCAAGACTTTGTTCATGAATAACAGACACTTACTCCTTCTTTGCTCACCCGTGAATTGGGTTCAAAGGTTGTCCAAGTTCTCTACATGACGTCAAAAATCCGTCCTGCATTGTCGCCGTTGCACATAAACTGCCCGCAAGAAATCACTTGCCGCTGGGCAAATCACCAAACACCATAATGATAGGATTATTCTCAGCACAGGCAAGAGCCAGTGCGTTGAAGACGGCTTGCCGCTATGATGTCCATGCCTTGCATCTCTGAACAATTTCTGGGACCATACATCCACAAGCAACACATTCATCAGCATTAAAACGGAGATAGTTTCATGGACAAAAAAAGTTGGCTGCAAAAGCTAGAGGCTATGGAACAGGAGCAACAGGAAACCACTCAGCCTGAATCGGATAACAGCATCCCGCGTGTTTTTCTGGAAGGCCGGGGGAAGTTCTTGATTTTGGGCGGCATCGGGGTGGTGGTTTTGGTTCTTTTGGTGGTCATTTTTTCCTCAGGCAAGGACACGGTTTCGGAAAGACAGCTTCAGGATATTCTGGCCAGGCTTGATGTGTTGGAGTCCAGGCTGGTGGGTCTGGAGAACCAGGAAGGCGGGCGGCAGCAGGCGTTGGTGAGGATGCAGGGGGACTTCAGCATCCTGACCATGCGTGTAGACAAGCTTTCCCGGGAGATGAAGGAACAGTTCGCCGATGTCGCGGCAAAAAAGGAACAGCCCTCCTCAGCAACGGCGGCCCCAAAGCCCGCCGCTCAGCAACAACCTCAACAGGCCGCGCCACCCGCAGCTCCGAAGCCTGCAGCGGGTACTTCACCGACCCAGTCAAAACCCCAGGCAGCAACGCCGGTCAAACCAGCTGCGTCAAAACCGGTCCTGCACGAGGTCCGGGCCGGGGAAACCCTTTATCGGATCAGCCGCACTTATGGCGTTACAGTGGATGAAATCAGGCAACTGAACAAAATCGGTACCGACGACCTGATTCATCCGGGGCAGCTGCTGACCATCAAAAAGTAACCCGAAACCCCTTTGCAAGGAAGGTGACAATGTACGCTGTGGCCATCAACGGCAGCCCGCGCAAAGGCGGGAACACCGAAACCCTTTTGAGACATGTTCTGGCCCCGCTGGATGCTGCCGGCTGGGAAACCGAATTGGTTCAGGTCGGAGGCAAAGGCATTCACGGGTGCATTGCCTGCTACAAATGCTTCGAGAACAAGAACATGCGCTGTTCCGTGGACAAGGACGGGTTCAACGCGGTGATGGAGAAGATGATCCGCGCCCAGGCAGTCATCATCGGCTCGCCCACCTATTTTACGGATGTTTCCGCGGACACCAAGGCGGTCCTGGACCGATCCGGCTTGGTGGCCATTGCCAACGGCTTCTTGTTTCGGGGCAAGATCGGCGCGGCCGTGGTGGCCGTGCGCCGAGGCGGCGGCACGCACGTGTTCGACACCATCAACCACATGTATCTCATGTCCCAGATGATCGTGCCCGGCTCCACTTACTGGAACCTCGGCTACGGCAGGAACCCCGGCGAGGTGGAAAATGACGCCGAGGGGCTGAACAACATGCGTCATTTGGGCGAAACCATCGCCTGGCTGGGCGCGGCCGTGAGGCCCCACGTTGCTTCGTACCCTTCGGCGGTGAAGGAAAAGTAACCAGCTACAGCAGCCTCAGGTTCCAGTTGAAGGCCGAGGATCTGGGTCGTTCCCGCAAGCCCGCGGGCAATTTTTCGTGAATATGGACGAACAGGCGATAGCCCGCGGCTTCCAGCCTGCTTTTCCGGGTAGCAAGGTCCAGGGGCCAATCCGGAAATATCCACAAATTCTGTCCATACTTGCGGGCCCAGGCCACCTCCCCCTTGGGGCTGCGCACGGCCTTTTCCGGGTGCAGGGCTTCGGCCTGCAACCGGGACACGGCCAAGGGCCACATGCCTTGCAGGACCACTCCCAGGGGCAGGGATGCCTGCTTGGGCAGGTCCAGGAAAGACTCTTCATCCAGCTCCGGACTGACCATGGCTCCGGCAAATCCCAATCGGCGCAATTCCTCCACGGCCAAGGCATTGGCCGTATTGCAAAACGGGCCGGCCCAGATTTCCTCGGCGTTTGACGCCTTGTCCTGGGCAAAAAGCTGAATTTGCCAGGGGGCGTTGCATAAGAAAAATGACGCTCCCAGAGAACGCACCCGCCTCAGAGCCTTGCGCCACGCTGTCTCCTCATTCGGCCAGATCACTGGGGGCAGCCACCAGGCAAGATTGCGGCAGGTTGCCGGGGTCATCCGCTCCAGAAATTTCAGATCCAGCCACATGGCCTGGACCATCTGCCCCTGGTGGCGTTGGGGCCGCCGGGAAACCGTCATTTCCCTTTTGCCGCGGCCAGGACGCAAGGTTTTGGGCAACGTCGGATCAAACGAGGACGGCCCACTTTCCATCGCAGGCATGACTTGGTTCAGCTCCTGCTCCAATCCTTGCACCACCCGTCGCAATTCGGATTCCCGGCGGTCCACCAGCCACAGACTGGTCCCGGCGGGTGCCGGTGGTATTGGCTTTGCCCCACGCTGCCTGGGCTGGTCCAAATCAAAGCGGCCGTTCTTGGGCACGAAGCGAGGTACCCGGACGATCCGGTGCCAGGGCTGGTCCTCGGAGCCCAGACGAAGCAGGTCTCCAGGCTGCAACGGCAGCCTCGGGCGAAAGAAAAGGCTTTTAGTGTCGTTGGGGATGCGCCCGGCCAGCAGTCCGGAACCGAGCTGCTCAAAGGGCTCCAAAGGCTGATAAGGACGCTGCGGCAAGAAGCCGGCATGGGAACCCGGCCGGCCCAGGGCCATGGCCAGCAGTTCAAGCGCATCCTTGCGGACCTGGGCCGCTTTCGGCTCATCCCGCAGCATGCGGTAGGCCGTGACCGTATAGAACACGTAATGGGCGCTTTTCTTACGGCCCTCGATCTTCCAGGTGCGCACCTCGGGGATGTCCAGCAGGGTCTTTACCAGCACGTCCAGGCTCAGATCCTGGCAGGAAAAGTAGTGACCGGACCTGCCGTCATGTTCGTAGAGACGGCGGCAGGGCTGCACGCAGCGGCCGCGCAACCCGCTTTTGCCGCCCATGTAGCTGCTCCAGTAGCAGCGTCCGGATACCGCATAGCACAAGGCGCCGTGGATAAAGACTTCCAGGGCCAGACCCGGCGGGCAGGCCTGAGCCATGTTCTTGATCTCATCCAGATTGAATTCCCGGGGCAGGACAACCTGTTGCACCCCGAGCCGGGCAGCCGCTGCCAATCCAGAGGGCATGCTCACGCAGGCCAGGGTGGACAGGTGCATTTCGCCGGCAAAACCCACCTGCCGGGCCAGTTCCAGCATGCCCAGATCCTGGACGATCAGTCCGTCCGGATGGACCACGCGCTGGAGTTGGTCCACCAACCGCCCGGCCGCAGACACGTCATGGGGCTTGAGCAGTGTGTTCATGGCCACCAGCACCCGCCGGCCCTTGCCATGGGCCAGGACGGTCAATCCAGCCAGTTCGCGCAGGGAAAAATTCTCCGCTTCCATGCGTGCGGAAAAATGTTTCAGGCCGCAATACACTCCGTCCGCACCGGCGGCCAAAGCGGCCAAGAAAGCCTGCCTGTCCCCGGCCGGGGCCAGGATTTCTGGTCGTCGCTGTTCAATTGTTGCCGTAGTGCTCATGGAAAACAAAAAGGGGCGGACCAAGCCGCCCCTTTGGTTACATGATTGTCTTGAGCAATGCTCCCGCGCCCTGCTCGCAACTCAATTTTTTTAATCGCGTTCCTTCGCGCCGTTCGCGTTTCACAAAAATATGCTCTTTTTGTCACCCAACCAGAAGAGCCGCTACTCCTGCTCGACCTTGGATTCGGCCACGACCTTCTCCGCCACGGACGGCGGGCATTCCTCGTAATGGTCAAACTCCATCACGAACGTGCCTTGTCCGCCGGTCATGGAACGCAGGGTGGGCGCGTACTCCAGGACTTCGGCCATGGGCACGTGGGCCCGGATCTCCGTGACCCCGGCCTGGGAATCCGTGCCCAGGACCTTGCCCCGGCGGCTGGAGAGATCGCCGATAATGTCTCCCATAAACTCGTCCGGCGTGTACACGGTCATCAGGACGATGGGTTCCAGCAGCTGGATCTTGGCCTCTTCCGCGGCCTTCTTGAAGGCCAGGGACCCGGCCACCTTGAAGGCCATTTCCGAGGAGTCCACGGTGTGGAAGGAACCGTCGAACAAGGTCACCTTGAAGTCCACCAGGGGGTATCCGGCCAAGACGCCGCGCTGAGACGCTTCTTGGATGCCCTTGTCCACCGCCGGGATATACTGCCGGGGAATGGCCCCGCCGACAATGGCGTCCACGAATTCATAGCCTCCTCCCCGCGGGAGGGGCTCCATGCGGATCCAGCAATCTCCGAACTGACCACGGCCGCCGGACTGCTTCTTGTGTCGGCCCTGGACTTCGGCCCGGCCCTTAATGGTCTCTCGGTAGGGCACCTTGGGCGGCTTGAGCACGATATCCACTTTATAGCGGCGGCGGACCTTTTCCACGGCCGTTTCGATGTGCATTTGGCCCATGCCGGAGAGCAGCATTTCCCCGGTTTCATCACCACGGGAGATCTTCAGGCTGACGTCCTCTTCCAGAAGCTTCTGCACCGCGGAATAGACCTTGTCTTCCTCGCCTTTTTCAGCCGCACCCAGAGCGTAAGTGATCATGCTTGTGGGCAGGGCCGGCGCTTCCAGCATGAAGGGAGACTTTTCATCGCACAGCGTGTCCGCCGTGGAGGTGTTCTTCAGCTTGGCCACGGCCACCACAGCACCGGGGCCCAGGGTTTCCTTGCACGGGGAGGACGTCTTGCCTTGGAGCAGCAGTAGTTGACCGAGGCGTTCCTTGGCGTCCTTGCCCGGGTTGGCCAGGGTCATGTCCGAGGCCACGGTCCCGGACAAAACGCGGATCACACTGAGCTGTCCGGTAAAGGGATCGGCGATGGTTTTGCAGACGAAACACGCTGTGGGCGCATCTGACGCGGAAAGCCGCTCTGCACCGTCCTTGCCCTGCCAGGGTTGGGCGCGGTCCAGGGGCGAGGGCAACAGGTCCTGAATTGCGTCCAAAAGCAAATTCGCTCCCTTGTTGATCAAAGCCGCGCAGACGGTCACCGGGGTCAGTTCCCTGGAAAGCACGCCCTGGCGCAGGGCCGTTCGCATTTCCTCCAGACTCAAGGCGCCTTCTTCCAGATATTTTTCCATGAGGGCTTCATCGCATTCCGCGATGTTTTCCATCATGGTTTCGCGCATGCTTTCCACCTCGTCGGCCAGGTCGGCGGGCATCTCGCCGGGTTTAAGGCCGCCCTTGTCGTCGAAGAACAATGCCTGGCCCGCAAGAATGTCCACCACTCCGCGGAAATCCTGCTCGCTGCCCACGGGCAGGTGCAGCAGTACCGGCTTTATGCCCAGGATTTCCCGCAAGCCGCCAAAGGCCATGTCAAAATTGGCCCGGTCGCGGTCCATTTTGTTGATTACCACCATGGCAGGCAAATTCAGCTTTTGCACTTCGGCCCAGCAACGCTTGGTCAAGGGCTTGACCCCGTCCACGGCGTCGATCACGAATACGGCCGCGTCCGCGGCCGTAAGCAGATATGGCAGGTCCGCGGAAAAATTATTGTCACCTGGAGCATCGATCAGGAAGTGCTGGTTCTTCTTCCATTGATAGCTGGCGAAAGCGGGTTGGATACTTCCCCGACGCTTGATTTCCTCGGGTTCGTAATCCAGGCAAGTCGTGCCTTCGTCGATTTTGCCCAAACGGTTGACCACACCGGTATTGAAGAGCACCATTTCAGCAACGGATGTTTTGCCGCAACCGCCGTGCCCCACCAGGGCGTAGGTTCGTTGGGCGCTGAACTTATCTTCCATTCGGCCTCCTTCAAGGATTCGATTTGGTTTTGGGTTGCAGGCAGATGGGATTGATGGTCTCTCAAAAAATGTCCATTTTCTTCATTTCAAAGGTTTGAATCTATAGAGACGGGCCGGGAAAAATGTCAAGGGAGGCCTCAAAAATGGTATGCGTAGCGCGGGTTTGCACAGCGGAAGTGGACATATCGGGTAGGAATCTGTTTTGGGCGGAGATGCCGCCGCCGGCCATGCGAGCTTCCATAAAAAGCGTGGGGCAACTGGAACCGGTGTCGGCCCGTTTTCACGACGGTCGCTGGCATGTCATTTCAGGGTACAAGCGGGTTTATGCCCTGAAGGAAGTGGGCGCGGCCATCCTGGTTGTCGAGGTTCCGGGGCCGCCTGATCCCCTCACTGACGGTCTGTTGTATCTGCATGCCAACACCCATCGCGTTCTCAATGATGGCTTGCGCCTGCGGGCTCTTCGCTATTTTCAAACTTGGATGGAACCGATGGAGCTGACCCAGCGCATTGCTCCCTTGCTGGACCTGGAACCGCGTTCCGGAGCGTGGCGTCGGTTGACGGCTTGGTTGGACCTGCCTGTGGATTGGGATGCCATGCTGTGTGCCGGCCACCTGCCTCTGGTCGTCGGACCGGTTCTTTCCGGGTTTGACCAGGCCGATTTAATCGCCCTGGAACCGTATTTCCGGGAGTTGAAATGGTCCCACTCCAGGGCCGTGCAGTGGCTGACATTCCTGATCGAGTCAAGCCAGCGCGAACGAGTCGGCCTGGGAAAATTGCTGGAACGTTCAGGCATGGCAACAACCCTGGCTGGGAACCTTTCCCCCCAGGACAAGCTGCGGCGCTTGTTCGCTCAGGCCAGAACCCTGCGCTATCCGGCCTTGGCCAACCTGGAGCAGAGGTTCGACTCTCTGCGCAAGGAACTTGTGGGATCCTCGCGTTGGGAAATGATTCCCAGCGAAGGATTTGAAACCGATCTTGTGGAGCTGCGTCTGCGTGCCCGCAACCCGTCGGACATTCGGGCCGCGGCGCGATCCCTGGACCGCATTGCGGCCTTGGAATGCTTGCCGGAGTTGTTTTCCATTTCCCGGTAGGGCGCTTGGAGCCGGACAGACTCACGCGGGGCGGTTAGCGCACAGCCCCTACTTTTCCAACTCCGCGGTCAGCCATTCCTTGACCTCGGTGTTGAGTTCGTGAATGCCCCGCAGCCCGCCGATGGATTGCAGATAACGTTGAGCCAAATCATGGGGCAGACGCTTTTCGCAGAGGGTCGTGGAACCGTAATTACTCATCTTCATGAGCACCACCTTGGGTTCGGCCCAGGTGTCGACCACGAAATACAACGAATAATCGTCGGAACCGCGCACCGGCAGGCGCATGGCGTCATGCCAGTTGTTGTTGCCCCACTCCAGGAACATGGTCACGGCGTCCTCGTGGATCATGTCCCAGTTGACCTCGTTCAACCATTGCTTGCATGCATTCAGATCGCTCACATTCTTCCCCTTGTTGTGTTCTTCCTGATGTTGCCGCATTCAACGCTTGCAGGGCGTCGATCCTGTTCAGGGTTATTATCAATGGAAACAGCCCTCCTTGACAACCCCCACCACCGGTCCAATAACAAAAAAACAGGCTTGGCCACATTCCAGTCCGGGGGGCAACCATGATTCATCCATGTGCGGAAACAGAGAAAAAACTTAAATGACAAGGGAATATGGCTATGTCGCAGCCGTGCTTCGCGGTTGTACATTCGGCAATCCATGTGTCATGTCATGAAAAACGCCTATCCAATGACCTTCTCCCGGCTTCGTTCCGCCAAGCTCGGTATCGCCCTGGGAGGGGGAGCAGCACGCGGTTTTGCGCACATCGGCTTTTTGCGGGAATTCGCCAAGGTTGGGCTGTACCCAGCCTGTTTGTCCGGGTGCAGTATCGGAGCGTTTGTGGGGGCAGCCTATGCCGGAGGGGATTGGACCGGCTTTGTCCAGCGTGTTCTGGCCATGCACTGGCGTGAATTGTTGGCTTTGGTGGACCCGGTCCTGCCCCGTTGCGGTCTCATGGGTGGGGATAAGGCGCTGGAATTTTTAGCGGAATTTTTACGCGTTGAGAATTTGGAGGATTGTTCGCCGCCCCTGGCAGTAAACGCTACGGACGCAGTCACCGGTGAAGAGGTGATTTTTACCAATGGACCGATCATCCCGGCGATACGGGCCAGCATTGCCCTGCCGGGCATGTTTACCCCGGGTCAACAAGGCAACCGGATGCTCTTGGACGGGGGGCTGGTCAATCCGCTGCCGGTGAGTCTCTGCCGGCAACTTGGGGCTGAAGTCATCGTTGCCGTGGATCTCAACGCCCATGTACTCAATACGGACCATTGCCGTTTCGAGGAAAATGCCACCGGAGCATGGTCTGATGCCGTCAAGGATATGGTCCGTAAAATTCTGGAAAAACAACCGTTGCTGGCCAGGTATGTTTCCTCAGAACCCGACGACAAGCCGAACACCGGTCCTTCCGCACGGATGCTCGGGTTGTTCGAGGTGCTCATCAACAGTATTTATATCATGCAACGGACATTGAACCGTGTGCGTCTGGAAAAAGATCCGCCGGACGTCTTGATTGCTCCGGAATTGAGGGCCTATCGCCTGCTGGACTTTCTCAAGGGGAAGGAATGCTCCGAGGTCGGTGCCAAGGCCGCCCAAGAGTTTTTGCACAGCCTGCCGGATTTGGAAAAACCATGATTCGATCCACGGGACAACGTATTTGCTACGATGAGCAGGGACGAGAACTTGATTGTTCCGGCACAGGACAGGACGCGATGTTTGGTCTGGGCTTGGCCTGGCCTAAACCCCGCTTTGATGTCCTGGGCAAGACCGTGCTGGACCGGCTTACCGGCTTGGTATGGCCGCGTGATGCCAACATCGCGGAGTACCCCTCGACCTGGCCTGAAGCCCTGGAGCATGTGGCCAGCATGAACCGGAAGCAGGCTCTGGGATTTGCGGATTGGCGGCTGCCCAACCGCCGGGAGTTGCTCAGCCTCGTGGACTACCAGACCCAAAAACCTCCCTTGCCCGCTGATCATCCGTTTCAGAACATCGTCCTGGGCTGGTACTGGACCTCCACCACCGCAGCCATTCATCCCGGCTATGCCTGGTATGTGCATATGGAGGGCGCGCGCACATTTTACGGCCGCAAAGACCAGTTCTTCATGACCTGGCCGGTGCGCGGCGGGGATCCGTCCCGGCTTTGGCAAACCGGACAGGATGCGTGCTTTGACGTCCAAGGGCGGCCAATACCCTGCAACGGTACGGGTCAGGACGGCGACGTTCGTTTCGGGAGGGCATGGCCCATACCCCGTTTTGAAACGCGCGGGGAAGTTGTCCGGGATCGTTTGTCGGGACTAAGCTGGCTGGCGCGGGCGGATCTGACTCTGACCCGGGTATCCTGGCAGCAGGCCCTGGATGCAGTGCTGGAACTGCGCAGTCAAAAGGTCGGCGGAGTTTCGAATTGGCGCTTGCCGAACATTTTGGAGCTGGAATCCCTGGTGGACTGCTCGGCCCACAATCCGGCGCTGCCCGCGGGGCATCCGTTCAGCGCCGTACAGGAAGCCTATTGGTCGGCCACCACCAGTTTTTTTGAAACAAATTGGGCCTGGGTGCTTTACGTGCACAAGGGTGCTTTGGGCGTGGGGTTCAAGACCAAGCCGGTCTTTGCGGTGTGGCCCGTGGCCGGCCCGTGCGGGTAGCTCCCTGCATCCCAGGACCATAAAGCTGTCCGATTTGCTGACTAGACTTGGCGGTCCATGTCTTGGGGAAGCAAGGCCAAAGCCAGTTGCATTTCTTTGACAAAGCGTTCCTGCACGGAGGAGCGCACCGCCTGGGAAGAGCCTGTAAACCGTTTGCCTCGTTCGGCATAAATGGCCTGGATCAAATCACGCTCCGCGATTTGCGTTTCCTTTGAAGCGGCATGCTGGAGTCCAAGGCGGGAGGCTGCCCGTTCAAAAATATTCGCGGCTCCAGCCACTCCATGCTGCACGGCCGTGCTCCAGATCACTTCGCGCAAAGCAGGCGAAATGCCGTCCGGTTCCAAGCCGATCCGCCGCTGCACGACCCGAGCGGCAGGCTTGTAGTAATGCTTATGTACAAAGTCGTGCTGCTAACGGGAGAATTGTTCCGGCGCCTCTTTACTGATGCGCTGCCACTCCCGGGGCATGCCCCCGTCCCTCCCCTTGGTGTTGGCCGGTCCGGCCGAGCGCAGTCTTGCGGCCCATTCTGGAGCGCGGCTGTCCAGATACTTGAGAAAGGTGTTCATGGTTCCCATTCTTGAGGACAATTGATAGATTCCATAGCAGGTTCCGCCCCGTTGGTCATAGCCGATGGCGTTGTTTCGGCCTTTGGATTCGAAATGCGACGCCAAGAACCCGGGCAAGGACTCCGAAGCCCGTGTTTCCGGTTGTTTTGGTTTCTGCACAGAGCCCATCCTGGTGTGGAAGTCAATTTTTTGGCGAAGCCCCTCGCTGGAATATTTGGGGGCATAGGAGGAAATGGCTCGGCGTAAGCTGTTTTGTTGCCGGGGTGTTTCGGCAGCTGGCGTGGTAGCGGCTACAGGAATGGTTGCCAGCTGCATCAGGGTCGTGAGAACGGATGTGAATTCAGAATGTTCAGATCCCGTTCCGGTCGTCTTGGCAAGATCAGCAAGCACCATGGATATGTCGAACGAATCCCTTCCAGTATGGGAAGGGGGGCGTACAAGCGGGGCAAAGGGTTCGGGACTGCTTCTTTGGAGGCTTGCATCGCCGTGCGGCGCGTTCCCTGAGCAGGATTCCTTTAATATCGGCAAGAATGCCGGCGTGTTCTTGATGATCATCGTGGGAACCTTGGACAGTGATTTGACTATTCCATACAAAAAATGGACCACATTGCGTGCTTCGAGTATTTGTCCCAGGGTGGAAAACAATCAAAAATATTGGTCGAGGGCTGTCCCGTGCGTTTCAGTGTTGTGGGGAACGCCTTGATCAATTTTTTATGGGCGAGCCAGCCGAAGCTTGGGAGCGCTTTTGAAGTCGTCATTTTATCTTGTTTTTGAATTTTTGCCCCAGTTTACCGTGATTGCTTAATCTTTCTTCACAATGAACACCCCTTCCCGCGTCGCCGCTTTTCTGCAAGGCCTGAAAACCTCGCCCAGGCTGCCCGGCCAGAGCCTTGTGTATCATGGCGTCTTGCCTGTGCGGCAGGCCCTCTTTGCCCAAGAGGATCAACGTTGGCCGGTAAGTATCCAGAACAGCCTGGGCTTCATGGGCATCTCAAAACTCTATGTCCATCAGGCCCAAGCCATGGAAATGATCCGAGCCGGAAAAGATACGGTCGTGGCCACGCCCACGGCCAGCGGCAAAAGCCTGATCTACAACCTGCCCGTGCTGGAGTGCCTGCTTCAGGATTCCGCGGCTCACGCCCTGTATCTTTTTCCACTCAAAGCCCTGGCCCAGGACCAATTCGTCGGTCTGCGGGATCTTGTGCAAGCCTGGCCCAAGGACACGCGCCCCGACCTGGCGGTCTATGACGGGGACACGGAAACCCGGGAACGGGCCAAGATCCGGCGCAACCCCCCGCGCATTCTGATCACCAACCCGGACATGCTCCATCTCGGTCTGCTGGCCCATCACCATCTCTGGCGAAATTTTTTCCAGGGGCTGAAGTATGTGGTCATTGACGAGGCCCACGTCTATCGAGGCGTGATGGGCTCGCACATGGCCTGGGTATTCCGCCGCCTGGAGCGGCTTTGCGCCCACTACCAAACCAGGCCCTCTTTCGTGTTTTGTTCGGCCACCATCCACAACCCCTTGGAACTGACCCGCGACCTGACCGGCCGCGAGGCGCGGCTTGTCAAGGAAAATGCCGCGCCCCGGGGGCGCAAGCATTTCGTTTTTATTGACGCCGCCGAGGGTCCGGCCCTGACAGCCCTGATGCTTTTGGAAGAGGCGTTGCAACGGGGTTTGCGGACCATTATCTACACCGGGTCGCGGAAAATGACCGAGCTTTTGGGGATCTGGTCCGGTCATCGGCTGAAGGAGTACAAGAGCCGTATCGCGGTCTATCGGGCGGGATTTTTGCCCAGCGAAAGGCGGCGTATCGAAGCTGACCTGTCCTCGGGTCGGACCCAGGCCGTGATCACCACCAGCGCCCTGGAACTGGGCATTGACATCGGGGACCTGGATCTGTGTCTGCTGGTGGGTTATCCCGGTTCGGTCATTGCTACTTGGCAGCGGGCCGGGCGAGTGGGTCGCGGCGGACAAGAATCCGCCGTGGTTTTGCTCGGTCATGAAAACCCCCTGGATAAGTTTTTCATGCGCCATCCCGAAGTTTTTTTCAACAGCCCGCCTGAATCCGCCGTGCTCAACCCGATGAATCCGGTGATCATGAGCCAGCATCTGGTTTGCGCTGCAGCGGATCTGCCCTTGCGTGCGGACGAGCCCCTGTTACAAATCGAGGATGTGCACCAGTGCGTGGAACTGTTGGTCCAACGCAAAAAATTGTTGGCCGTCGGTGATGGCCGGGAATACGTCTGCCCTGATCAAAACCCGCATCACGAGGTTTTTCTGCGCGGCAGCGGCAAGAGCCTGCCCATTTTTCACTCCGAAACCGGCGAGCAGATCGGGATCATGGACTGGCACCGGGTTTTTACGGAAACCCATCCAGGTGCAGTGTACCTGCACCAAGGCAAAACCTATCTGGTGGAGCGGCTGGATCTGGATTTGGGTCAGGTTTTCGCCCGACCGGTCAAGGTTGATTATTTCACCCGTATTCGCACGAATAAAACCACGTGCATTCTGAAAACCATTGCCACAAAACCGATTTGGAAAACCTTGATTTCCCTGGGGCGACTGGAAGTGACCCAGCGTTATCCGGCCTTTGAGCGTCGAGCTTTGCGTGGCCATAAACTCTTGAGTGTGGAGCCTTTGGACCTGCCGCCCCAGGTTTTTGAAACCGAGGGTCTTTGGTTGGACATCCCGGAGAAGGCGCGCCTTGCCGTGGAATCCAACAAGGAGCATTTCATGGGCGGGATCCATGCCCTGGAGCATGCCTGCATCGGTATCCTGCCGCTGTTGATCCTCACGGATAGAAACGACTTGGGCGGTGTTTCCACCCCGTTTCATGAACAGGTTCAAGGAGCGGCGGTCTTTGTCTATGACGGGATTCCCGGCGGCATCGGCTTGACCAGGCAGGCGTTTGCCCGGGCCGAGGAAATGCTGAACAGGACCATGCAAGCCGTATCCGGCTGCGAGTGTGAAACCGGCTGCCCGGCCTGCGTGCATTCCCCAAAGTGCGGCTCGGGCAACCGGCCCATTGACAAGCAGGCGGCTTTGACTGTGCTCAGGGAGATGCTGGGAAATAAAGGCAAACAAAATGCCCGAGGACAAGGAACGGTTTCATCGTCCATCTCTGCTCATACCGCCTCCACAGACCACAAGCTCCGCGGCGTTGGCCCCGTCCCAGGACAATCCGGGCCGAAACGCTTCGCCGTGCTGGATGTGGAAACTCGGCGTTCTGCCCAGGAAGTGGGCGGCTGGAACAAGGCCGAGGATATGGGGGTCAGCTGCGCTGTGCTTTGGGACCAAAAGCGTGGGGTATTCGAAGACTATCTGCAGGAAGACCTCCCGGCCATGGCCGAACGGCTGGCCGGTTTCGACCTGGTGGTGGGCTTCAATCTGTTGGGATTTGATTACCGAGTATTGCGCGGTTGCCTGGAGTTCGATTTTTTCGCCTTGCCCACCCTGGACATCCTGAAAGTGGTACATGACCGCCTTGGCTATCGCTTGTCACTGGATCATCTGGCCCGGCACACCCTGGGCATCCAGAAATCTGGTCAGGGTCTGGACGCCCTGCGCTGGTGGAAGGCTGGCCGGATGGACCAAATCATCGCCTACTGTCGCGACGACGTGGCCATCACCCGGGATTTGTATCTGCACGGACGGGACAAGGGGCACCTGCTTTTTCAGAACAAGGCCCGCAAGCTGGTTCGTTTGCCTGTGGATTGGTCGGGGTGATCGGTTACCAAGTCCGTTTGCGTCTTGCAGTCCACAGCAGAAACACGGCCAACAACAACCATTCGCCGCCAAAAGCCTGTTTCCCGGACACGGTGCATCCTCCGGAGCCGCCGCTGGAGCCGCAATCGCCTACCCCGGTGATCCCCTTGATCCAGCCACAGAAATTGGCCAGCCGTACATACACCCCATACACGCCCGGGGTGCCGCATTCCAAGCCCCAGCTGGTCACCCCGGCCAGCACGAAATTCCCGGCACCGTCGCGAACCATCAGCGGGCCGCCGGAATCGCCCTGGCAGGTGTCCATGCTGCCGTCGCCCGGGCCGGCGCCGATCATGTTATTGGTGATAGTGAAGAAGGGTGGAGGATAGGCCAGAATCAGTGCGGCCTGGCTAACCAGGGGGATCTGGGCCTCGTAAAGGTTTGGAGGATACGGTCCCCTCGGTCCCAAGGCGCCCCAGCCCACCACCCAGGAAGGAGTTCCAGAATTGGTCAGTCCTCCAGGATCACCGCCCGGAATCAGTGTCAGAACGCCCCAGATCGTGCCTGTGGCCGGCTCTCTGGACAATTGCAGCAGGGCCAGATCGGAATCATCGGTATTCGGGTTGTATTGCGGATGAACCACGTATCCGTTGACCGGAATCCTGTCGCCGTCACCGGTGAGCAAGTCGGTTCTCCCGCTGACCACGTGCACGTCACCGGGGCCGAATTTCAAGTTCCCGGCCCTGTCCGTCACGCAGTGGGCCGCGGTGACCACCCAGCGGCCTGAAATCAATGTCCCGCCGCAGAATTGTCCCCGAAATGCGTTCTCCACTCCGCCATGCACCAGGGCCACGGTCCATGGCCAATTCCGGATGTCCGCTCCTCGCCCTCCGAGGATTTTGGCGAGTTCCTGGTCGTTGACATTTAATTCGGTCCGGGCCGGGGCCGGCATGGATACGGCCATGGATAACAGCAGCATCAATACCGCCGAGAAAAACAACCTGCCCATTATTCCCTCCCCCTCTGTTTTGTCGGCGAGCACCATTCGGCCTGTTCCTGTTCCTCAAACATCAGGACTGCTTCCTGGTAGAGGAAGTAGCAGAAGGTTACCCGGCGGAACGTTTGCTGCTCTTGATCCTTGAGTGAAAAATCGACCTGGCCCACATGGCCGGCCAGCATTTGTCCGTCATGGAGCACCCATCCGGTGGACGGCGGACGGACAATGACGTTACGCAGCACCTGTCCCCCGGGGTAGGTCGCGGCGACATGATTTTGGACAATTTCACGGAATTCCACGGGATACGGGCCGAACGCCCCTTCCAGCGACCCGGTCTGAGCGCCAGGCCCGCCGCCGCATGCCTGAAATGCGGCCATGGTCAGCATGATGCCGACCAATAAGACAATATTGTCACGTATACTCATCTCTCTCCCCTGATGTTGAAGGCTATGGATTCATTTCTGATGCGCGAAGGACATGTTGGGCAGTGCCGCCCCGGATGCCCGGATTTTATCTATACCAGAAAGCAGAGCCAGGGCAACCAATTTTTGACAGTATTGACAGCGACATCAATGTGAGCAAGTGATATATGTTTACGGGTTGGTCGCCAAGATCAGGGATGTCCTGGAGCCGTTGTTCATAGCGGTCGGTTTTTCTTCGGATTTCGACAATATCGCAAGTAAAACATGGCGGTTGCCACGCATGCCTGGATCACCACCCAACACCAAGATTGCGCGGGCGCGAATGGCCAATCGAGCAAATCATGATTGATCAAAAATATATCCGCAATTTCAGTATCATTGCCCATATCGACCACGGCAAGTCCACCCTGGCCGACCGCATCATGGAAGTCACCGGGCTGGTCAGCGGTCGGCAGATGAAGGAACAGTACCTGGACCGACTGGATCTGGAGCGGGAGAGGGGCATCACCATCAAGGCCCAGTCCGTGCGCATCCTCTACCGGGCCAAGGATGGACAGCAGTATGTCCTCAACCTGATCGACACCCCCGGACATGTGGATTTCAGTTACGAAGTTTCCAGAAGCCTCGCCGCTTGCGAGGGCGCGCTGTTGGTGGTGGACGCCTCCCAGGGCGTGGAGGCCCAGAGTCTGGCCAATGCCTACTTGGCCTTGGAAAACAATTTGGAAGTGGTCCCGGTCCTGAACAAGATTGATCTACCCAGCGCCGAGCCGGAACGGATCAAGACCGAGATCGAGGAAGTGATCGGCCTGGACTGCCGGCAGGCCCTGCTGATCAGCGCCAAAACCGGAAAAGGCGTGCCCGAGGTCTTGGAACGCATTGTCACGGACCTGCCTCCGCCTCGGGGTTCTGCCGACGCCCCGCTCACGGCCCTGATTTTTGATTCCTGGTACGACACCTATCAGGGCGTGGTTATTTTGTTTCGGGTCATGGATGGGCGGATCAAGCTCGGCCAATTCATCCTGCTTCATTCCACCAAGGCGCGATTCGAGGTTACGAGGCTCGGGGTCTTTTCCCCGGAGCCCGTTTTTGTCAGCGAGTTGGGCCCGGGAGAAGTGGGCTTTCTGTGCGCCGGGATCAAAAACCTTACTGACGCCCGGGTCGGGGACACCATCACCGATCCGGACAACCCAACCTTGAGCCCGTGTCCGGGTTTCAAGAAGATCACGGCCATGGTCTTTTGCGGCATGTATCCGGTGGAGCCCAATGAATACGGCTCATTGAAGCAGTCCCTGGAAAAATTGCAGCTCAACGATGCGGCCTTTTCCTTTGAGCCGGAAACGTCGCACGCCCTGGGCTTTGGTTTCCGGTGCGGCTTTCTCGGCTTGCTGCATATGGAAATCATTCAAGAACGCCTGGAGCGGGAATTTCAGGCCCGCCTTCTGGTCACGGCTCCCTCGGTGGTTTATCGGATTCTCACCCTTGATGGCGAGACCCTGATGGTGGACAACCCCAGCAAGTTGCCGCCGGTGAACAAGATCGAGCACATTGCCGAGCCTTATGTACGCATGGAGATCCACGTTCCCAATGAATATCTGGGCGCTGTTCTGGCCTTGTGCGAGGAATGCCGCGGCATCCAGAAGGATTTGCGCTTTTTGTCCTCCACCAGGGTGATCGTTGCCTATGAGCTGCCCTTTGCCGAGATTGTCTACGACTTTTTCGACCGACTCAAGTCCGTGACCCGCGGATACGCCTCCCTGGATTACGAATTCATCGATTTTCGTCCGTCGGAATTGGTCAAGCTGGACGTGCTGATCAACAATGAAGCGGTGGACGCTCTGTCCATCATCGTGCACAAAGACAAGGCCTATGTTCAGGGCCGCGACCTGGTCAGCCGGTTGCGCAAGGTCATTCCCAGGCAGCTTTTCGAGGTGGTCATCCAGGCCGCAATCGGACAACGCGTTATTGCCAAGGAGCGGGTGGCCCCCTTGCGCAAAAACGTCACGGCCAAATGTTATGGAGGAGACATCACCCGCAAGCGCAAGTTACTGGAAAAACAGAAAGAAGGGAAACGGCGCATGAAGCGCATGGGCAACATCGACATTCCCCAGGAGGCGTTCCTGGCAGTGTTGCGCAAGGAATAACCATTTAAACCGCAATGTTTGCAAAGGTTGGGCGCGCCCATGCCGCTCCCACCATTTGTGAATAGACATCGATGCATTTCAAGGAGTCCGCATGAACCCCCGCTGGCAAACCGTTCTCAAGGAATATACCGAGGCGCTGATCATCGCCCTGATCCTGGCCTTGATCATCCGCACTTTTGTCATCCAGGCCTTCAAGATCCCGTCCGGCTCCATGCTGGAAACCCTGCAAATCGGCGATCGTTTGTTCGTGACAAAATTCGCTTATGACATCAAGATGCCCTTTACGGGCTTCAGCCTTGTTTCCTTGGGCGACCCGCAGCACGGCGACGTGGTTGTTTTTCGCTATCCGGAAGATCCTTCCAAGGATTTCATCAAGCGCATCGCGGGCATTCCAGGGGACATGGTGGAGGTCCGCGACCATGTCCTGTACCGCAACGGCGAGCTCGTGGACGAACCCTACCTGACGCTTTATCCTGGGGCGACCAAAACAGACTTCGGCCCGATAACAGTGCCTGAAGACAAGTACTTCATGCTCGGCGACAACCGTTACAACTCGCACGATTCCCGTTTTTGGGGTTTTGTCGACCGCCTTCAGATCAAGGGCAGGGCGTGGCGCATTTACTGGTCGGCCAGTCCCCAATGGTTTCTTTCGGACGTACGCTGGGACCGCTTCGGGAAAGCCATTGAGTAGAACATGACCCGAAAAAAATCATTGGCAAAGATTTTTGCCGAATATGCCAAGGCCTTGTTCCTGGCCCTTTTTTTGGCCTTGTTTATTCGCTCCTGCGTTGTCCAGGCCTTCAAGATCCCGTCGGGCTCCATGCTGGACACTTTGCTCATCGGCGATCATTTGCTGGTCACCAAATTCGCCTACGATCTTAAAGTCCCGCTGACGGACTGGGCGCTATCCCTGTCTGATCCGGAGAGGGGAGACATCATTGTCTTCCTGTACGGCCAAGACGCACCAGCCCTGACCACTGATCCGAGCCGTTGGCTGGAATGCAGCCTGTCCATGCTCGGAGAACAGGACGAGTCCTGTCCCAAAGATTTTATCAAGCGGGTTGTCGGTTTACCCGGTGATCAGGTCGAGGTGCGCGACAAGCGCATTTATATCAACGAAGACATGCTGGACGAGCCATATGTCCAATTTCGTGACCCACACCGCCAGATTCGGCCCAGGGACAACCTCGGGCCGCTTTTGGTCCCAGATGACAAGTATTTCGTGCTGGGCGACAACCGGGACGAGTCCTTGGATTCGAGGTTCTGGGGTTTTGTGGACCGCGATCGAATCAAGGGCCGGGCGTGGCGCATATACTGGTCCTGGGAGCAGGGCAACGGCCCGCGCTGGCAGCGCATCGGCCGGGCAGTGGAGTAGCCTTTGACGCTCCGAAGGCCTTGCGTAAAAACCCCCCGCAACATGGCTTGGCATAGCCAAGAAGACACCAACTATCGCCACTGGAACGCACGCCGCAGATATAACCATAGTCGCTACACTCAACACCACATCCAAAGGGAGGACCATGCTCGCCAAAATCTCCACCTCGGCACTGATGGGCATTGACGCCTTTCACGTGGAATTGGAAGTGGACTTCGCCCGCCAGGGCATGCCCTCGTTCACCATGGTCGGTTTGGCTGAAGGGGCTGTCCGGGAAAGCAAGGAGCGGGTCTTTGCGGCACTGAAAAATTCGGGATTCAAGCTGCCGCCGGCCCGGATCACCGTGAACCTGGCACCGGCGGACATGCGTAAGGAAGGCAGCGGTTACGACTTGCCTCTGGCCATGGGCCTTTTAACCGGCGTGGACGTCCTGCACCAGGAGCAGGTGAAAGGATATTTTTTGGCCGGCGAGTTATCCCTGACAGGGGAACTCAAGCCTGTTCCGGGAATCCTGCCCTTGGCTTTGAAGGCCAGGGCTGAGGGCGCGCGCGGCCTGATCGTACCCGCGGAAAATACACAGGAAGCCGCCGTGGTCCAGGGCCTGCCGGTGCACGGTCCGGCAACGCTGTCCCAGGCCGTGCGTTTCTTGCTGGGCGAGGAGGAGCTGGTTCCGGCATTTTGCGACCTGGATGCATTGTGGAAAAGGCGCGGGCATTCAGACCTGGATTTCAGCGAGGTCAAGGGCCAGGAACATGCCAAGCGGGCCATAGAAATCGCCGCGGCCGGCAATCATAATCTGCTGCTTCTTGGTCCACCCGGCAGCGGCAAGACCATGCTGGCCAAACGCCTTCCTTCCATCCTTCCGTTTCTGGAATTCGAAGAAGCCCTGGAAGTGACCAAGGTCTACAGCGTGGCCGGGATGCTTACCAAAGAGCAGCCCCTGGTGGTGGTTCGCCCCTTTCGCTCTCCGCATCACACCATCTCCGATGCCGGACTGATCGGCGGCGGCCACTATCCCCGACCTGGGGAGGTTTCTCTGGCCCATCGCGGGGTGCTGTTTCTGGATGAACTGCCGGAATTCAAAAAACACGTCCTGGAAGTGCTGCGTCAGCCTTTGGAGGACGGAACCGTGACCATCTCCCGGGCCGCCATGTCCTTGACCTATCCTGCGGATCTCATGCTTGTGGCGGCCATGAATCCCTGCCCTTGCGGCTACCTCACGGATGAACAGCATCAGTGCACCTGCACGCCTCAGCAGGTGCAACGCTACCGCTCCCGACTATCCGGTCCGTTGCTGGACCGCATCGATTTGCATGTGGAGGTGCCGGCTGTGCCCTACAAGGAGCTGCGACGCAAAAAAGGCAGCCGCGATTCGGCCGCCATGCGCTCCAGCATTGAACAGGCCCGGGACATACAAAGCCGCCGCTACCGGGATTTGCCGCTATTGACCAACAGCGACCTGGACGGGCGCTGGCTGAACCAATTTTGCGCACTGGGGGAAACGGAGCAGGAATTTCTGGGAACCGCGGTACGCAGCTTGAGCTTGAGTGCCAGAGCCTACACCAGGGTTTTGCGTATCGCCAGGACAATTGCGGACCTGGAACAAGCCCGGATAATTTCCGCTGACCACCTGGCCGAGGCCATCAATTACCGGACTTTGGATCGTCAAGCCCAGAGCTGGATCTAAGTCAGTAATTTCCGGTTAGGTTTTTGCATCAAAGGTTTGATATTTATATTTTTCAACGTTTGACTCATTACAATCATCATCAGCCATCAAGCGCAGATCGTTTTCAATGGCTGTGCGTAAC
>Ga0129302_1000167_pt1 | contig 47943 bp, 54 predicted proteins | sample BlaSprsedimmetaG_FD_94476 | JGI IMG/M metagenome (GOLD analysis project Ga0129302, IMG submission 94476) | Hot spring sediment bacterial and archeal communities from California, USA to study Microbial Dark Matter (Phase II) - Blank Spring... | ecosystem: Environmental > Aquatic > Thermal springs...
ATCCATTATTTTTTTGACATTATCAAACTTGTTTTTTCGTTCCTCGTCTTGTTCAATCAGTTTCCGTTGACGTATGAATTCAAGAGTTTTCCCAACCGGTTTCAACTCAAACCTCAAGGTTTTTGACAAATTATACAAATTTGTAAATCCGTCCCATACCGACCGTGGTGGTGTTATTTGGCTTTCTTGCATTTTTATCATCTCCGAAGACCTTGCTCGTAAGCTTTCAAACCCAAAAACATCTGATTTTCTCTTTTAACTACAACAAAATTCCGCTTGCCTATAAGCGTCATGACTGTAAAGTAAGAGGATATTTATAAGTCTCTCGACAACTATGCCAATAAGGTATCCTAACCTTTTCATACTCCCGGGAAACCCAGCTAAACGCCCCAAAATCAAACCCCACACCACCCGGCCCCCACAAAACCCCTTATCAACACCCAGAAAGCTAGATATCTTGAAATCCCCGAAAAACCCAAAACCCCTGACTTCATACCCGGGGAAAAACAGTTAAATAGGCCCATATGTGAGGCAGCCATGGAAGAAAAGAGCATCACTCAGACTTACGGTAAGGCAGTTTACACTGACAACGGCGAGCTTTTCGGCAGGGTGCAGGATGTGGTCATCGGCAAGTATTCCATCCACGGATGGGTGGTCTCCATCCCCCCCGAAAGCGCCCTCAAGAAAACCGTGCCCACCGTGCGGGCGGTGATAGTGCCCCACAAGGCCATCAAGGCGGTTGGAGACATCATTATCACCAACTCCAAACTGGATGTGCCCGTCCCCCGGAGTAAGGACGACGAGATTGAGACCGAGGCCAAATAGCCCCGGGCCAAGTAAGGTTTTAAATCCGGCCGGCGGGTAGAGGCATGGAAAAGGCTGAGCTCCGGAGAATGTTTTCGGCCCAGCCTGATCAGTTTTACAATGTCCAGGTCCTGCGGAACATGGGCTTTGAACGGCGCCAGTGCCCCAAGTGCAAGGGCTGGTTCTGGTCCATGGGCAAGGAGACCTGCGGCGACACCAACTGCGAAGGGGCATACAGGTTCATCGGGGGCCGTGACTTGGGATGGGATTTCCTCCAGGCCGTTGAGAAATGGGAGAAATTTTTTGAAAAGCACAAACACAAGGTCGTGGAGCCCTACCCCATCGTGGCCAAATGGCGGCCTGACCTGTTCTTCGTGATTGCCAGCATTGCTGATTTTCAACCATGGGTTTTGAAAGGGATAGCTGAGCCCCCGGCCAACCCTCTGGTGGTGAGCCAGCCCTGTCTCAGATTCAATGATTTGGATAATGTGGGGAGAACCGGCAGGCACCTCACCCAGTTCTTCATGGGCGGCCAGCACGCCTTCAATCTCCGCGATTACTGGATGAATGAAACCCTCGGCTTCGGGGCCAGGTTCCTGATGGAGGAGCTGAAAATCCCCCAGGAGGAGCTGACCTACAAGGAGGACGTGTGGGCGGGTGGCGGCAACTTCGGGCCGTGTATTGAGGCCTTCGCCCACGGCCTGGAAATAGTGAACCACGTTTTCATGCAGTTTGAGGACACCCCCGACGGCAACTACAAGCCCATGGACATGCGGGTGGTGGACACGGGCTGGGGCCTGGAAAGGGTGGCCTGGTATGCCTCGGCCAAGCCAAACACCTACGAGGCCATCTTCCCGAACGTGGCCAAACTTAGGCGGGACCTGAAGCTGGAAGTGGATTGGGAGGGACAGGCCAAATTCTGGAGGGAAATCGGGCTTTATGATGTTTCGGAAGGTGCTCACATGCCGGAATGGGTGAGGAAAGAGTTGGACCGGATGCAACCCCTCATGGGTCTCTACACCATCCTGGACCACACCCGGGCCCTGGCTTTCGCCCTGGCTGACGGGGCCATCCCGAGTAATGTCGGGGGCGGGTATAACCTGAGAAATTTACTGAGGCGTTCATTCACTATCAACCGCAAACACAAATTCGGCCTGAGCGTGGCGGATTTGATTAAGGAACATGCCAAATACATGGGCAAGAGATTCAAGAACCTCCGCGAGCTGCCTGATGTTGATGACATCGTGAAACTGGAAGAACAAAGATATGATGAGACCAGAACCAACGGCAGAAAGCTGGTGCTGAATCTGCTGGAAACCGGCAAACTCAAAAGCAAACTGGTTGAACTCTATGAGAGTCACGGCATGGACCCGGAGACAGTGGCCCAGCTGGCTACCGAGAAGGGCCAGAAAGTGGAAGTGCCGGAGGACTTTTACATCAAACTCAAGGAGAAAGGTAAGGGAGGAGACAAGGAGACGGTGGAGGTGGACAGACACCTGCCCGAAACCGAGCCCTTGTTCCATAAAATCCCTGTTTCCGAGGAGTTTGAGGCGTTAGTGACCTGGAGCCAGGGCAAGGAGCTGGTGCTGGACCAGAGCAACTTTTACCCGACCTCAGGTGGTCAGGACCATGATACCGGTATGCTGACCTGGGGCAAGGAGGGCAAGGCCAAGGTTGTGAAAGTCAGTAAAGAGGGCAAGGCCATCCTTCACAGATTGGACAAAGAGGCCCCAGCCGTAGGCACCAGAGTCAAAGGCAGGGTGGACGTGGTCAGGAGAATGGACCTGGCTCGGCACCACACAGCAGTTCATGTTGTGAACGGAGCCGCCGTAAAGGTGTTGGGCAGTCACATCTGGCAGGCCGGAGCCAACAAGACCACGGAAAGGGCCCGGCTGGATATCACTCATTACAAAGCAGTCACCCCCGCGGAGATGAGGGAGATTGAAAAGGTGGCCAACCAGGTGGTGCTGGAAAACCACAAGGTCCGCAAGATGGAGATGAACCGGACGGCGGCTGAGCAGAAGTTCGGCTTTCGGATTTATCAGGGCGGGGCTGTGCCCGGCGCCAAACTGAATATCATTCACATCCCCGGCCATGATGCCGAGGCCTGTGGCGGGACCCACGTGGATTATACGGGGGAGATTGGGCTCATAAAATTAGCGGGGGCCAGCCGTATCCAGGACGGAGTGGTCCGGCTGGAGCTCATCGCCGGCATGAGGAGTCTTGAGAAAATGTGGAAACTCGAGGACACTCTGAATGATGCCGCTGTGGAAGCCAAGACAGAGCCCCAGGACCTGGCCAAGGCTGTCAGAAAACTGACCATCCGGGTCAAGAGCCTCACTAAAGGCGGGGGGGCGGGGACGGAAGGGATAAAGTTACAGGGCAAGGTCGGCGACGTCCAGTGGGGCGTGGTGGATATGCCCTTCAAACTCATGGAAAACTCCGCCCAGCGGATACTCAAGGACACCGGCAACAAGGCCGTGGTGCTGGTCAACCGGGAGGGAGGGGTGGTAGCCGTCTCCACAGGGGAAATCAGTGCCCTGAAATTAGCACAGCAGATTTGTGCCAAGCTGGGCGGGGACGCCGGGGGAAATGAGAAGCTGGCCAGAGGCGGGGGCAGGGAGCCCGATAAGGCCGAGCAGGTGCTGGGGAAGTTGTTTTAAAGTTTTTTAAATTCCCGAATGATAAGACTTAATGTCTTTTAAAAAATTGAAATCTATCGGGGAAGAACTCGCCCAACTAAAGAGAGTTGTAAATGGAAAAACCCTTCCTTCAAGGGAGAGTATTGAATGTCGCTTAGAGATGATTAATAAATATATGAAAGACTATTTTGAAGAAACGGGAGAAACCATAGTTGACTACACTCAAATTAAAAATTACGACCCTTTGGTAGATATACCTGAAGGCCTGTCCGGTCTAAAACATGCCTTGTTTAATTGCTGGAAAGTTTATCGAGATTTTGAAAAAACTTGGGAAGAAAATTACATAAAATGGGTACGTAATCAAAATTGGGAAAGCTCACCTGAACGCGCCGGGCTGATTAAACACATTGAAGTTTTTGAGAGCACTTATCAAAAAGTTACTTGACAACCAGCTGATTGAGCCTTTTCTGGAACTCGTCCCACTTCCAGTGGTGGACCCAGCCGCCGGAGGCCTCGGGATGGCCACCCCCGCCGCCGATGCCCTCGGTCAGCTCCTTGGCCAGCCTGTCCAGGCCGGTGGCACCCCTGAGACTGAAGCGGACTTTGTCCCTTTCATTCTGGGCAATCACGATGAGCTTGTTGGGGTAGCGGTCCTTGGCCATGCCAGCCACCAGGCTTTTAACATTGAACTGTGAATGGAACCGCAGGAGGATGTAGTGTTCATTCACAATTTCGTCACCAAAAATTTTCTCAACCTCTGTTTTCACTCTTTCACGGAAATCCATCAGCTTGCCTGCCTTACCTTCACCTTTCAGAAAGGCCTGGGGACTTTCAGTCTCTTTGAGAGCCTGAAGGGCATAAATGGCCCCTCTTTGTTTATTCACTGAAACCGCGGCATCCACCATAAGAGCCATCTGGTGCAGGGGGCTGTTGATGAGCTCCTGCTGGTCAATGGCGGGCACGATGTCGGGCCAGGTGTCCATCACATAACTCCAGAAGGAGTGGGGCACCTTCTCAACACACCAGTCGGCCATTACTCCAATTGCGGCCACCCAGGCTTTGTCAGGTGTGCCGAAAAGAAGGTAGGATGAAAAACAGACGGGCCATTCAAACCCCACCCTGCGGGGGTTGGCGTGAAAGAGGGGGAAAACCGGAGTAGCATGGTGGTCAAGGGACAGGTTGAAGGGGCTGTTGGTGGCAACTTCGGAAATATCCAGGCTGATGTTGTGGGTGCCCTTCAGCTCCACAGTGGCCCCAAGACTGGGATAAAGGTCGTAAGACAGGTTGAGGCGGTCCAGCTCCCGGGACACAAAGTAAGCAGACGTTATGCCGTCACAATCCGCGTGAAAATGTAATTTGAACCGTGTCATGGCCAAAAACCTAACTGCAAAAGTATATAAGTTTTTGAGATGGAGAGAAAAGATGGTTATTGACGAAAATCCGCCCGTTGCTTCCCTAAAGAGGTTAAAAAAGGAGATTGACAACCTGAAGAAAGCTTCCATGCCTGTGGACGCCAAACTGGTGCTCCGGCTACTGGAACACGTTGAATCGCGGGAGAGACTCCTGAAAGAGTTGCTCATTCACATGAATGCCACGGAGAACCACATTGTGCGGGTGACCGAGGTGCTACAGAAACTGCCCCAGGTTAATATGGGTCTGCTGGCCGAGAGCCTGCAGGCCATGGTGCCCAAAATGGATGAAATCGCATACAACACACGCAAGATGGTGGATTATCTGGAAATGGCCGCCGACGAAGCCGGAGGGACGGAAGGCGAGTCCAAAGATGAACCCACGACCCCGGAGGATGCCAAACTCCGGACATCATCCGAAAAACTCAAAAACATAGAAGAACAGAACAAAGCTCTGATAGGGGCGCTGGACAGTCTTTCCAAACAGCTTGACAAAACGGGGAGTAAATGAAGGGAGCCACACCAATTATTGCGGTGATTTTGCTTCTACTGATAACCATCGCGGCAGGGGGGGCCACCTACCTCTGGTTGAGTCGCATACAGGACACCCTTTTCACCCAGACCGGTGAAGGACTCACTGCAAGTTCAAAACAGATTTACGGCAAGATAGACATAATCTCAGCCTGGAACGAAACCACTCAGATATGTCTGCTACTGAGAAACCTGTCGGAACAGCAGATAACCTACACCGAAAAGGACCTGGAAAGTCTGGCAACCCTGATAAACAACAGGCCTTATGATTTTGACGACTCCTCTCTGGCAGATGTGGGACAGGGAGAGACGTTTGTGATTTGTATATGCAACGCCTCCAACTGCGGTTCATCCTATTACGCCTATAGTGGCTCAGCGGGAACGGTAACTGTTAAAGTGGAGCCTCCGTTTGGTGATGGTGATACATATGACTTCTCTTATCCCTAAACACACCCGCAGAGGGGCTGCAGAGTTGGTGGGTAGCATCCTCATGGTGCTGGTCATTGTGGCCCTCATAGCTGAGGCCTTTCTGATAGGTATGCCCATCCTGAACAAAAGGATGGACCAGGCATCAGTATCATACATAGAAAGGGCTCTGGGGGAGCTGTCAGACGCCATTGAGATAACCGCCCGCCAGGGCGGGGAAACCCAGGTCAATCTTGAAACCAAAAGCCGTTTCACTTCACCACCTTCCATTAAACTGGAGCAGGACGCAGGAGGGGAATACAAAATAGTGCTCAGAGGTCAGAGCCACGCTCTGCATTATGCTTCGGTGGGCATCCCCCTTAATGATTTTATAGGACCTTACAACACCACCGGTCTGTATGTGCAGTCAACCTCAGTTGAAAAGGTGGTGGGCACCCTCGGAGTGAATAAGGGCGTAGTGGTGACTGCCAGCTCAACCAAAATCAGCGGGGGTATCCGCCTGATAATGGAGGTAGTTCCACGACCCATCCGAGACCCGTCGCAGAATGTGATTACACGTATAAGGTTCCAACCCATATCCGGCAAGAGCACCAGTGCAACCCTGCCCACCCGGATTATTGTAAAAGCGGTGGGTCAGACCACTGATATTGTGAATGAAGGCACCTCAAGTAGTCCTGTGATGGTAACCTACCGGACCATAACAGTTGGGGTGGGTTTTGAATGAAAGGGGTCAGTCCGGTTCTGGAAAGTGTGCTTTTGGCGGGGGCTGTCATCACTTTCCTCATGTTTATTGCGGGGGCCTTCAACGACCTGGTGGACATAATCACAGATGACAAAATACGCAATTCCCTTGAAATTGATGCCAACAAAGTGGCTTACGCCATTATTTTTGCATACACCCACGGAACTCAGGAGGGCACCACCAACCTCAAACTGGGCCTGGCAGACCTTCCCGAGGAAATCTGGGTGGATGGAGGGGTGAGAGCCAAATCAGGCAACCGGCGGGTGCTGGTAAGTCTGCACGGCCTTGAAAATGAAATGAATGTAAGCGGGAGAATTGTGAATACGCGGGGCTTCACACCTTACGTCAAATATCAGGACGGAGTAATTTACCTCGGAGTTGAGTGAATGGAAATCGGCAGAGGAGCGGAGGCACTGGTGGAATTCCGGGAGGGAAAGGTTTTCAAGACCCGTATAAAAAAAGGTTACCGGGAAACCGGGCTGGACGAAAAAATCAGGAAAGAGCGAACCCGCAAAGAAGCCCGGATAATGGAAAAAGCCGGCAGGGTCATAAAGGTTCCAAAAGTAATTGTAACGGAAGGCCCATTCACTTTAGTGATGGAGTATCTGAAGGGAACCAAAGTCAGGGACATGAACAGAATTGACGACAGTCCGGGAGGGGTGGCGGAAAAAATCGGGGTGGCGGTGGGAAGGCTTCATGCCGGAGGCATCGCCCATCAGGACCTGACCACTTCCAACATGATAATCCGGGATGGCGAAGTTTATCTCATTGACTTCGGGCTGGCCGACAGAGGACGGCTTGAGGATTTTGCGGTTGACCTGCGGGTGCTCCGGGAAGCCCTGACGGCAACCCACGGGGAGGAGGCCTGGACAGGCGTAGCCCGGGGCTACCGGAAAGGCAATCCCGGATGGCAGGCTGTAATGGACCGGCTCGTGGGAGTTGATCGCAGGGGCCGTTACAAAATCAGACAGACTCCAGCACTCTCTGGCATGCCAAAACGGGCGAATGACGCTCCAGATAGTCCTGAACTGTCTTCAGTCGGGTGTCGTCTCCGGCATAAACAGTAATCAGTTTCTGGCCCTTTTTGACAGCCCCCCCGGGCAGGACATGCAGATAAATCCCGGCACCTTTTATGGCGGGGGCACCGGCCATGCGGGTCAGTTGTATGAGAACTTCAGAATCATACTGGACACTGGTCATGTCTTCAGTGGCGGAGAGGTCATGGATTTGTGTGCAGAGCACCAGGTCCTCCAGAGTGACCTCGGGGTTGCCACCCTGGGCCTTGATGATTGCCTTGAATTTCTGGTAGGCCTGGCCGGAATCCAGCAGTTGCTGGGCCAGTTGTTGGCTGTCGGGCCTGCCACCCATCTCAAGTAGTTTGGCCGCGAGCAGGAGACTCTTCTCACGAAGGTCAGAGGGGCCCCTGCCCTGAAGAACCTCCAACACATCGCGAGCCTCAAGGACAGGGCCTATGCCATGGCCGATAGGTTGTTTGCCATCCGTAATCAAAACCTCCACTTGCATGCCCAGCCGGGAACCCAGGTTCTTGAATCGGCCGGCAAGTTCACGGGCAGATGCCATGTCCTTCACTTTTTTACCCATTGGGATGTCTATCATGAGTTTTTCCGTCCCGACTGCAAACTTCTTGGCAAGAATGGAAGCCAGAAGGAAAGACGGCGGGTCCAGACGGAGAGGGTAACGGAGTTTGAGGAGAATGTCATCCACAGGGGCCAGCCAGAGTGAACCACCCCATGCCAGGGATGCCCCCGCCTCATTCACAATTTTCACCAGGTCCTCGTTGCTGAACTTGATGTTGGAAAAGACCTCCATCACATCGGCGGTTCCGGCGGGACTGGTTATGGCCCGGCTGGAAGTCTTGGGAACGGTGAAACCCGCCGCAGCCACTATGGAAACCACTATAGGTGTGGTGCGGTTGCCGGGAACGCCCCCTATGCAGTGCTTGTCCAGTACAGGTTTTTTGGGGAATGACAGGGTTTCACCGGCCTCCACGATGGCCCGGGTGAGGGCCTCCTCTTCCCCAAAACTGAGGCGCTGGACGTAGGCACTGGCCACAAAATATGCCGCCTCAACAGAACTGAGTTTGTTGTGCATGATGTCAAAAACAATCTCCCGTATTTTTTCAGGAGTGATGGGCTGACCCATCAGACGCTCCCGGATGTAGCCCACTGAAGCCGGTTTGGGCATGGAACGGACATGGACTTCGTCAGGAATGTTCCGGTTTTCCCACACCTCCTTCACCAGACCAACGGTACCGGGGGGAACGGTGCGCTCACAAAGCTCCACTACGGCGATAAGACTGCCGGAATTCCAGAAAATTTCAACCCGGTCGGCAACATTCACATTCATGCCGTAGGCATTCTGCTTGCTCATAATCACAGACTGGGTCCCGCCACTTTCCAAATTAAGTTTTTTCACCTTGAACATATTACCATCTCTTGAAACCTGCAATTCCGCCCATCCCTTCCAGGCGTTTCTCGGCATCCTGATTGACGCCGATAATGTGAACTTCCCCTGCAACATATTTTACCTTTTGCATCCATTCACGCAGTTGGGCATACCTGCCCTCGGACGCCCGGGTGGCTATGAAAGATGCAGCCACCAGCAGAGACTCCACGTTACCCTCCTGCAGACATGCCTCAGTTTCAACAGGGCCGTAGAAAGCTCCGCGACCACGGGACACCCGGGCATAAAGGTCATTCACCAGTTTTTCCTCTTCAACCTCTCTCATATGACCCGCTACCTGCTCCACGGTTTTTTTGCCGAAGACTTCGCGCAGACCTGATTCACTAACAGACGACACAGATTCCACCACCACCTTAAGGCCGTCCTGCTTCAGGAAGGTTGCCAGCCGGTCCTTGACGAAGCCGGGGCCGGCCACCACCACAAACTCCGGCTCAAAGGCCATCACCGCCTGACGGAGCTGGCCGAAGAACTGGCGGAAAGCCTGTTCCTCGTTGGCCCCTTCATCCCTTTTGCCCGGCAGTTTGGCAGAAAAAGGTATTTTTTGCTGGCGGAAAGCCACCAGGGCCCCCTCCCGATCCACCAGAATGACTGCAACCTGAGGTTTTCGGGTCTGGTGCTCTTTGATGAGCTCCAGGTCCTCAGGGCCGATAAGCTTCCACAAATCCAGACGGGAACTCCTTCGGAGGTTGAAAGTGTGGCCACCTTTGATGTCCTCGGGACCTTCAATGATGTCACCGGACAGCCTTAAATCGGCAGTAAAGCCGTGAAATTCAACCTTCTTGACCCTGATTTTGAGGTACATGGGCTTTTTGTCGGCCTCAACGGCCTCCCCTGTGCTTATCTTGACCTTGCGGAGGGTTTTCATGCCCGCCACGTCCCCGGGCTTGATTATGATGCTCAGGGCCCACAGGTCATCAGGATTTTCAACCTGTAGCACCAGGTGGCCGTCCTTGGCATTGATTTTAAGGGCTTTCACGCCAGTAAGAGGCTCGCTACTTTTAAATACTACACTGGCCCAACCCTGATGTGAAAGGCATAGGCGTTCCCGAAATTGTCATTTCCGTAGGGTTGTTGCTGGTGTTGCTGGCAGGTTTTCTGCCCGGAGGCACCCGTTCACAGAGTAAGGAAGTGTTACTGCTCTCCCAGGAAGTGGGCCGTATTGGAGCCGGCAATTACGACTACAAACACATCCCCTTGGTTTCCAGTATGATGCTGGCCCGTGGGGTGGATGGAACCCCTCTAATCACTCAGAAGGAAAGCAGGGAGGTGGCCAAAGGTATAATCACCACTCAGGAACACACTGTCAGATTTTCAATCCCGGCTTCCACCATGGGGGACCTTGATACCGCCACTTTACTTCTGGAGATTGACGAAACCAACAACTATGGCCCCCTTATACTGACACTGAACGGCAACGAAATCTGGAAAGACTTTCCGGGGGAGGGCCGGCTGGAGGTTGAACTGCCCATCGCCTATTTGCAAAGTGAAAACTCCCTCAAACTTTCGGCGGGTTCCTCGGGCTGGAGAATTTGGGCACCCACCATTTACAAGATTGAAGAACTCAAAGTCATGGAAACCCTGTCGCGTGATGAGGAACAGACTTTCACATTCACTTTGAGCAAAGATGAACTGAAGAACTACTACATGGGCAGGGTTTATGTGGGGTATATGAATCCCCAGATTTCCGGAGAACTCGCCATCACCCTCAACAATGAGAATGTGATTTTCCGGGGTGAACCGGGGACGGGTGCCTTCAACACCGCCTTCTCTTCAGGTATCAGGGAAACCAACACCATCAGCTTCAAGTTGCTGAAGGACGGTTATTATGAGATGAGAAATGTGGAAGTGGTTATTTTCACCAGAACCAATGCCAGCTCTATCTTCGTCACTAACTTTGAAGTTGAACCCGTCAATCTGGCCCAACTCCGCGACGGTAGCTGGACGGGGGTGATTGAAATCAGGGTCAATGTGGCCGCTGACGATATTCTGAGAGTCACCCTGTCCTCTGAAACCGACCGCCAGCTTTATGAGGCCAAGGCCCCGGAAGGTTTGCTGGAACTGGCCTTCACCGGAGACGAGGTGTCATCCACCAACCGGCTTATGATTGAAAGCCCCAATGTGTATGAAATCACTGATGTAAAAATCAAACTGGTCAAGAATTCATGAACCGGGCCCGGCCAGTCGGGCAAACAGTTGCCGGTATGCCAGGGTCCTGTGGGAGATTTTCTGCTTGGTGGCTACATCCTCAGCAAAAGTCTTCAAATGACCGGTAGGGACAAAAATAGGGTCAAAACCAAACCCGTCAGTGCCCCTCCCCCGCGGGGCGTCCAGGATGGTGCCCTCACAGCGGGCAGTCACCTGCTCCAACCGGACCCCGTCATAATAAACGGCACAACATCGGAACTCGGCTCGTCTGTCTGTAACGCCCTGCATGAGTTTCAGGAGGCCTTCGTTACCGATGGTCTGAAGGATAAATGCGGAGAACTGACCTGGAAAGGTCCTGAGAGCTTTTACAAAAAGTCCGGAGTCATCCACAATTACGGGGCGACCGGTGGCCACTTGGGCCTTACGGACTTTGTCCTCCGCTATCTCCTCAAGGGTGCCACGGATTTCAGGGAGGTCAAGTTTGACCTGAAGAACATCCAGGCCAACAGCTCTGCCGAGTTTCTGAACCTCACGGAACTTGCCTTGGTTGGAAGTCACAAACCAGATTTGTTTCGGCGCGTCTTCACTCATTCACTTTTCCCCCGGAAGTTCCTTTGTTTATAGGAAGGCATCATTCACTGCTTCCAGTTTTTTTGACTCACGGGCCATACTATTTTCATATGCCACAGCATCCGTTTCCATGTCAGTGGCTTTTTTCTCCCAACTGGTTCTCAGACGCACCCTCATGAAGATGGGACATCTGACGGCCTCACCAGTGATGAGGGCTTCCCCCACCTGAAGGGTGGTCAGTGAGTTGAGGGTTCGGACGGTGATGCCCTCGCTACCCTTGCCGATGTGGTCCTTGTCATATGGGTTGGTAATTCTCATGATGATATGAGTGTTGCACTGGCTGAGCACAGTGGTATCCAGTTTGATGGGCCTTTGGGAGATAACCACCAGGGAGCACAGAAACTTGCGACCCTCACGGGCAATGGTGCGGAAGATACTCTTCGCGGGGGCCAGCTCCCGGCTCACCCCCTCCGGGATGAAGTTGTGGGCCTCCTCCACAAACATAATCACCGGGGGGATTTCGGCCTGACGACGGAGCCTGAAAATCTGCTTGGCGGCCCAGAGAGCAATAATCTGCTTACGCTTGGTGTCTATGTGGCCGGAGAGGTCAAAGATGAGAGCCTGGCCCGGCACCAAAAGGTCGCGAAGACGGTAGGTCTCGGCCTTTTCCCCCTCTCTTTTGGCAGTCAGTTGCTCTTCAGACCCGAAAAGCCCCGTCATGTGGAGGTTCATCAGCCCACGGGAAAGGGCGGCCTTGGTCTGGGGTTTTATTTTGCTTCCCTGCACCACCTCAGCCAGCTCCTTGAAAGTGTAGCGACTGCCCTCCATACTCCTGACAACCTCATTGAGTTCCATTTGCTGAACGGGAGTCATGCCCGGCAGGAAGAGAGCTATCTCTCCCGCGGACAAGGATGCGGCGGGGATGCGTATCTGTCGGACGGCCACTGCCCGGTTAGAGAAATCCTGACAATCTGCAGGGGGTTTCTCAGCAAAGGCGGCATACTCCCCATGAACATCAAAAACAACGGTGGCCACTCTGCCATCCTTCTGTTGGCGGGAGAGCAGTTCCTCAAGCAGGACGGCGGTGAGGTAGGACTTGCCCGCCCCCGACATGGCAAGGATGGCCACATGCTTCTGGAACATTCTGGTAAGTGAAAGGCGAACGGGCACCTCATGGTGTATTACCTGGCCCAGGTTTATGCCGTTGGGCTTGAACCCCAGAAAGCGGGCCAGCAGGCCGGGCTCCATTTCCTCCACCCCCTCACCGGGGCTGGGGGGCAGGGTTGGGCGTCTCACCAGGTTGTCTGCCAGAACTCCGATAGGCGTTGCCTGACCAATAAGAAATTCCCAATCCTCCACAGGGAAGAGGCCCTCCAGGTTCTCCGCATCAACCACAGTCTCGGCTCGGGCATAGTAGCGGTTGGTCTTGATGATGTTATCCACCATGGCCAGCATGGTGCCCTCTTCAGTTTTCACTTTGATGAACTGGTCCTTATGAACTTTGCCACCTTTGGCAATGGCGAAGGCAAAGAAAGTGGGACTGGGACTGTCCTGAGTTGAGATTACTTTTCCGACTGGCATGTTCAGGTCATCTCCCGGACTTTATATTGGCCTGCCCTCCCGGCGCAGTCTCATGAGCAGGGGGGTGGTTCGGCCCATCATACGTTCAATATAATCCATGTAGGGCTCGCTCAGCTTGGCCCTGGCATCCGCCTCTATAATCACAGAAGGAATGCCATAAGTTGAAAAGGTTGAGAGGCCGAGGATGGCGGATGCTGTGGTCTCGCCGTCCTCCTGTGGATGGTCGGTCACCAGCTCCACCCGGATGGGGCGGTCGTGAGGGGCCGTCTTAATGTAAAAGGCATAGATGTCCTTGCCATAAGCCACATCAGGCACTTCCTTGAGTTTGAAGATGAAGGTTCTTTGGCGGTGGGCCAGAGTATCATAAAGCAGTACTGTATCGCGGAAGGTCTGGACTTCGGGGAAGCTGGCCCGGACTTCAGGGGGGAGGTTGGGGATTATGACCTCACACAACAGGTTGGAGAAGTAACGGCTCCGGCTGTCCTCCACCACACCCACCAGCCGGCAACCTGTGGCCCGGCTCCGCCTCACCAGGAGGTCATACTTGCGGATGATGGTCCGGTAAGTTTTGGCATGAGAGGCCTTGGCCACCCGGGTGCTGGGGTGTGGGTAAAGGGGGCCGTCCATCAGAAGGTAGTCCGGTTGGTGCTCCAGAGTTTGGAGGGCTATATCCAGTTCGGCCTCCATGCGGGAAAGGCCGGCCAGCAACACCAACTCGCCGGGGCCCCCGCTCTCAACATCTATTACCTTAAGGTCAGCATGGAGGTTGCTGGAGCCGGCAAGCGTGCCTTCTTTGTAATCAAATATGACTCCCACCGCCCGGGTGACTATGAGGTCAATCCCGTGGAAGCTACGGGAGAGCAGGCCCCCATCCACCCCTGCGAACCTGCCGGTCACGGGCACCCGGGCCACCTCATTAATCAGACGGTCTTGAGTCTTGCCTCCTATGCGGAAGTTCTGGTTGCCGATGCGACGCACAGCCGAGGAAAGCCGTTGTCTTTTGGACTCCCGTGCGGCCAGCCTCTTGGAGACCTTGTTGACTGCCTCTTTAAGGTCGGTCATATCACTTCTTCTCCGTCAGGGGCTTTGACCTTGGGTTTGGGCTTGACCAGAACATATTTGTAAAGCACAAAGCCCAGGGCACCCACCAGCACCACCAGTAGAAGTATGAGCAGGGGGGACTTGCCCTGACCTTCTCCAGCGTTGGTGCTGGAAAGCAGGTTGTTGATTCTCCGCAAAGTGAGGGTGGCACCCGTGTATTCACCGTTGTTGATTTCCCGGCGGGCCTGACTGAAATAGGTCTCAAGCTGTATCTGAGTGGAGCGGTCAAATTTGTTTATGACCTCATCATACCAGCTCTGATATTGAGCCATGGTCTGTACCAGCTGAAGGGCCTCCCGGCTCACGGAGAAGTATAGGTTTTCCCGGGTAACGAACTCCGGAAAACTGCGGGGCACCAAAATGAGTTCGCAACTGTAAGACCCTTCCCTTACATCAGAACCGGGAGCTGCCAGCACGGTGAACGGGCCTTCACTGTTGTTGGTGGCGATGGATGCAGGAAGGCTCACCCAGCTGGGGCAGTCAGAGGTCAGGTCAAAAATATCATCCAGTCCTCCGGTTGTAATAGTGAAAGTCTCGGCAGCCTCCTGACCGGGTATGACTGCCAGGTCAGTCACCCTCAGGTCGGGGTCAAACGGGCCGGCATAAACCGTAAGCGGGAAGTTAATGGTGTAACTCCGGGTGACGACTTCAACATAAACTTTTTCCCCGTTGGCCGTATAAGTTCTGGAGGGTCTGAAACGGAAATCCAATTTTCTGGAAGCCCCCGACTCCAAAAAGAAGAAAGAGGGCACGGACAGATAATCAACACTGGCCTCCATTTCAACTTCAAAGTCCTCCCCTGCAGAGTTCTTGATAGTGTATTGGAGGGTGGTGGAACCTCCGGAAACCACCTTGACCTCCTGGGGTCCGATGAGCTCAACAACTGTGGGGCCGATTACCTCAACCTCCCTGCTCTTGAGCCAGTCCTGCATGGTGTCCTCTGAAAACAGGAAGACATTGAAGACCACATCCTCAACGGCGGTGCAGGTTTTCGCCATGCGTTCACCAACATCACGTATTTCCGTTCCGAAATCAATAGTGAATAGATAGAGATTTTCCTTTAGGGAACGTTTCCTTGAAAGGCTGGCATTCACCTCATACGCATCACGTACGTTATCAAGGAGGGTGACCAGTCTTTCAGTCCGGGAGAACAGATTGGTTGCACCCGGGTCCGTCATTTTGAGTTTCTCCGCATTCACTCTTGAAAGAATGGCAGACAGATGGTCACTCTCAAGCTGACTTAGGTCAGACATCATATCGTAGGCAACACGTGAGTAAAGTAGCACACGGCGGGCGGCATTGAGAGCCTCTGAACTCCCTGCAGAAAGTGCACATGCTCCGCTTAAGTCAAACTGTGAAACAAAACGGTTAATTTTGCCAATTTCCACCAGCCCTGACCCTTCCCCCCCATACATGAGCAGGGCAGGGTTAGTATAGACCGTCCAATAAATCAGGGGTTCTATAGTCCCGGCTCCGGCCAGAGTCAGGTTGAGAAGGTTGGTGCTGTAAGCAGAAATATCCAGCAGAGTGGGCAATGAAATCTCCAGGTAGGTTTCAGTTTCGGGCCGGAGCTGAAGTTCATACGACCGGGTGAAGGTGCTACCTGTTATGTTGAAGTTTATCACTGCCGGACCTATATGCAGTTCAGGCACTGTGAAAGACAGCTGGAAATCCCGGCTCTCACCTGCATCAAGGGTTGCCACACTGCCCACTGAATAAACCCAGTTTTCCGGGGCCTTCAGGTTAAAGGTGTAGGAATCCGGCAGGGTGCCCACGTTGGTCAGGGTCAGAGTGGTGGTGTAGGTCCTGCCGGGCATAATACCCGGTAAGAGAGAATAGTCCAGGTCAAAATCCTTGAAGTAAAAGATGGAGGAAAAAGGGGTCATCTCCCCACGGATGGGCACTCCCAGACTTTCGGTGAATACGTAAACGGCATAGGTGCCTTTAGCCACATCAGGGCTGGCATACTCCTGCCGGCTGGTTATTGGATGAACCTCCCCCTCCACCAACTCATAAACCTGCACCTCGGCAACCTCATTCAGAACGGTGTCATAGACCACCAGGTAAAACTTCAGGTGGTCGGCCTCCATATAGTTAGCCAAATCAAAATTGAATTTCTGGATGACCGGCATAAAAGTCACATTAACCGAAAAAAGATTATCTCCGGAAAGTTTAGGGCGGGTGGTGTCTTCAATACCATCCGGGGCCTCCCATGCCCTCTCCGAACAAAGCAAGGTGCCTGCCGAGGAGTTAGCCACCAGACGCAGGTCAAAGCTGACTCCCGCGGAAATATCCGTGCCCGGGACCAGAAAGGACCGGTTCTGGAGATATGAAAAGGTTGAATATGCACTGGGATAATCAAAGGCGGGGATAAGGGGGACCGGATTGGATGCCACCATCAGCTGTGAATACTCCGAAACGAAGAGGGACCCGCTGACCCGGGGATTCACTATCAGCTCGTAATAATTGCCCTGGGTGTAAAATCGGGAGACGTTACCATAAACTATGAAGTTAGTGGGTTCCCGGAAATCATCGCAGAAAACCTGGTATCCTATATCTTCCCAGTCCACGGCCAGCACAGGGCTTAAAAAAAGGGCCATCACAAGCAGACTCGCTATGGTTCTCATTTCATCACCGCACATATTTTGGCCAGCAGAGCATCCAGCTGGATGATTTCGTTGGCACCCTCCAACATACGGAACTCAAATTCACCCACGGAGTTGAGGAGCTCTACCTTTTTGAGGTCAGGGAGATTTTCAGCTTCCACTATCTGTTTGTGAATTTCCCGGATAATGAGGTCGCCACTAATACCTTTGTTGGCCGTCAGATCTATGAGCACATCCCTCGCCTTGGAGAAATCCCCTGCGAAAGTGAATTTGAGCAGGTTCTTCACTTCCTCTGGGCGGGCACGAGCCGCAGCTTCAAAGACGGTGGCACGGGTGAGCTTGTCCCCTATTGAGGATGCTGCCTGAAAGAGGTTGGTGGAATACCGGGCGTCCCCTGACGCAATCTCGGCAATGGCCTCAAGAGCCCCCTCGTCAAACTTCACACCTTCGCCTGTGGCAACTTTGACCAGCATCTTCTGCATGTCAGCTTTGGTGAAGGGTCTAAACCGAAAAACCACGGTCCGGCTCTGGATGGGTTCAATGACCTTGCTGGGATAGTTGCAACTGAGAACAAAACGGCAGATTTTGCTGTAAATTTCCATAGTGCGACGGAGGGCCTGCTGGGCATCCTTGGTCAGGGCATCGGCCTCGTCCAGAAAAATGATTTTAAAATCACCGCCGAGGGGTTTGGTGCGGGCGAAGTTCTTGATTTTGTGACGGATAACATCTATGCCCCGCTCATCACTAGCGTTGGTCTCCATGTAGTTCTCCTGCCAGTGCTCACCGAAGAGCTCACGGGCGATACAGAGGGCCGCCGTGGTTTTGCCCACTCCGGGCGGGCCGGCAAAAAGCATGTGGGGGATAGAACCACTGTCAACAAAAGCCTGCAGACGGGAGACAATATGCTCCTGATTAATCATGTCCTTGAGTCTGACCGGCCGGTATTTTTCAGTCCAGATTTGGCCAAAATCCGCCATGGGAATACCTGGAAGGGCAGTATAAAAGCTTAATACATAAGATGCCGAATTCGGGCTCCCGGAGGGTTGGAAGGCACCAGACCAGTCCTTTGCCCGGGAGAGGAGAAATGAGTTGGTCTGTGGTAAGGGTTGGAAGGCACCAGACCAGTCCTTTGCCCGGGAGAGGAGAAATGAGTTGGTCTGTGGTAAGGGTTGGAAGGCACCAGACCAGTCCTTTGCCCGGGAGTGGAGAAATGAGTTGGTCTGTGGTAAGGGTTGGAAGGCACCAGACCAGTCCTTTGCCCGGGAGAGGGGGCGCTTGGTGGGCCGCGTTTTATTTAAAGTCCTGAATTTGGCAGTCCCATGGGCAAAGGGCAGTCGGGGGTTCTCCGTTTCCGGCAGGTGAGCCTGTTGGCCCTGCTCATGTTGATACCCGTTGCCGCCGCCACCCTGACTGTGCCCGCGGTTGATAGCAACATGAAAGGGGTGTTGGTGGAACTAACCTGCGAACTGGTGCCCGGTCAGGGGCGCGTTCTGGTGACCACCGAGCCCTACATAGGAGTGAGTACCCAGGAAAGTGAAAGAACCGCCCTTGCCGTGGTCAAGGCAAGTGAAGGTTCTGAAGATTTTGAAGGCAAAGATGTGTTATTCATTTTCAGCGCGGAGGGAACCGCCTCCATAGATGGCGGAAGTGCGGGTGCAGCCATGGCAGTGTGTCTGCTGGCCGAGCTCCGCAACCAGAGTCTGAGCCCGGGGGTCAGCATGACGGGGGGCGTTGATATGCTGGGCAGGGTGGTCCAGGTCGGGGGTGTGCTACCCAAAGCCGGGGCCGTCGCGGACTTTGCCAGAGTTTTCCTGATTCCGGCAGGCCAGCAGAGGAGCTTGACATACACCAAAACATTCACCACTCCGCGTGAAGGCATTTACATAGAAGAAGTCACCCCTCTTGAAATCAATATTCCCGAATACGCTGCCGCCACCTGGAACCTGACAGTGGTTGAGGTGGCAAGTGTGGATGAGGCCTACTTGTGGTTCACGGGAGCGTGGGTGGATGCACGGGAAGTCCTGCAATTTGAACTGCCGGAGTTCACCCGTGAGCTGACGGGAGTGGAGGCCCTGGCGGAGAAGGCCCTCAAGAGAGCTGAGAGTCTGGTGGGGAGTGCCAACGATACCCTGTCATCCAGTTATCTGGAACAGGCTAAAAATATACCCGCGGGCTATCCTTACACCCAGGCCAACCTGGCTTTTCTGGCAGCCGTCACCTCCCAGACCTCCTGGGATGATGTGGAGCCCGTGGCCCGGGAGTTACTCAAACAGATGAAAAGTCTGGAGCCAGGTGATCCTTACTGGCGGGCCGAGGCCGAACTGCGCCTCAGCTGGGCTCTGTTTAAGGAACAGAACCTCATGGCTCAGAAGGACTGGCTGATTATAGCCGCCAACATGCTAACTCTGGAAACCTTCACCAACGAGAGTGTGGATATGGCTAAGGTGGCCAGACTGGCCAACCAGCAGATAGTGGAGGCCAAACAGGTGGTGGAGGAAAGCCGGATGGTGGCGGGGCAGGAGCCCAGCGCCGATGCCGCTTTGGACCTGGCCCTTGAAAGTCTGGAAGATGAGCTTTATTTTGCAGCCCTTTACAATGCTCTGGATGCCATGGCCTGGGCGGAGGCCTCCAAGGGAGCAAGCCAGGACTACCTGAAGAGTATGTTTGAACAGGAGAAACAGACAGACTTTGCGGAAGCTTACAGGCGTCACGCCATTTATCTGCTCAACCAAGCTGGGGGCGACAGGGAGGTCATCAAGGGGGCTCTGTTTTCAGCCTACCGGGCCGACCTGAGGGATGAGATTTTTGAAGAGCTGGACAGGCTACCCTGGTCCCCGGAGTGGGGGGCCCTTGACTGGAAGTGGCTGGCCATATTGGGGTTGGGGGTTTATGTGGCAAGGGATCTAGTGACCAAAAACAGGAAGGGGGCCACCGCCAGAAAGACATCCGCCACTGCAGAACAGGACATGGTGCTACTGGCCGAAGCCAAAGGAAAGGCAGTCGCCTTCCTGCAGGAAAAATTAAGAAACGGGGAAATCACCCGCGAGGCCTACATCCGGCTTGTCAGGAAGCTGGAAGGTCTGTAGAAAGGTTATAAATCAAGGAGTGGAAGTTTTCCGCGTGCCTGAGGGGGTTGACAGACATGAAAGTGATTATTATTGGAGTGCCGGGAGTTGGAAAAACCTCAGTGGCCAATGGCATGGCCACTGCGGGGTGGAAATTGGTGGTCTTCGGGGACCTGATGCTGGCCGAAGCCAAAAGGAAATTCGGGGTTGCCGACAGGGACGAAATGAGGTCCCGCATTAATGTAACGGGTTACAAGCGCCTTCAGATGGCTGCCGCCAGGCGGATTGCTCTCATGAGGGGGAAGGTGCTGGTAGATACCCACGGTACCATTCTCAAAGAGGGGTGGTATTATCCCGGCCTTCCCATGAAGCAGTTGCTGGCCATGAAGGTGGATGGTCTGGTGGTAATTGAAGCCGATGAAAAGGACATCAAAGCCCGCCGGGACAGGGACAAAGGCAAGCGCAAAAGAGAGGGCGACATTCTTCAACACCAGCAAACCAACAAGGAGTTTGCCGCCGCCTACGCGGCACTGGCGGGTATTCCTGTGATATACGTGGCCAACCATGAGGGCAAACTGGCTGAAACCATAGAGGCCGTTAAAAAGGCCTGCGAGCATTTATGAATATGGGAAAGGCAGACAGGATTTCGGCCTGGCGCAGGGTTGAAAGGACAGTAAGCCAGAGCCATGTGGTGCTTGAGCTTGTGGATGCCCGCTTCCCCTTTCGGAGTGACAGGCTCAGAAAACTTGTCAATATGAAAAGACGCAGTCTGGTGCTCATCATCAACAAAGCGGATTTGCTTTCCCCTGATGAGGCCGGCAAACTGGCGGAAAAAACGGGAGGTCTGCTGGTGTCGGCCAGCCGTCGCAGAGGTAAAGCCAAACTCATCCGTTTGCTGAAATCCCGGGTTCGGGGCGATCAGGAACTGAGAGTGGGTATAGTCGGCAGACCTAATGTGGGCAAAAGCAGTCTGATAAATTATCTGTCCGGACGGAAGAGCGCCGGGGTCGGGGCCGAAGCAGGCTTCACCAAAGGTGAACAGTGGGTGAAGCTGAGTGAAAACCCCGATATTCTGCTGATTGATTCCCCCGGCATCATATACGAAAGTGATGATGAGAGTGAATTGGTACTCCAGAATGCTCTGGAGATTGACAAGCATGAAGACCCGGTGGAAGTTGCCCTGTTGTTGATAAAAAAACATCCCGGGGTTCTGAAGGATTTCGGGGTTCGTGAAGAGGGTGATGTCGCGTTGGAACAGTTGGCCGTGAAGATGGGAAAGCTCAAAAAAGGCGGTGAGCCCAACCTGGTTGAAACCGCCAAAATACTAGTCCGCAGATGGCAGAGAGGTCAGGGCCCGAAATAAGTGATTTCAACAGGTTTTCGGTCAAAAGTGGGCCAGTATTCCACAAGCCGGCCACCTTTGGTCTTCCGGGCTTTGGCGGGGCTGGTGGGAAGCCATTTTCCTGATGCGTCCTTCACTTCCCCCACCAGCAGGGTGCCTTCCTCAGTAACCTGTTCAAATGGGCGGGCGATGTGGGTCGCGGTCCGCTTGTAGCGTTCCACCAGCTGGGTGAATAATTTGGTGCGGGCGGAACAATAGTGAAGAGTCAGGTTGATGTCGAGAGAGGTTTTAGCCCAATCCAGAAGGTCAAGGGCCAGAGTTTCACTGCCTTCCACTTCAAGACTGCCCGGCTCCCCGTCTTTGTGAAGAAACCCCCGGCGGATGAGGGCGGGGAAATTGCTGTCGCTGAATTCAAACTCGTTGAGGTTAATGAAAGTCACTCCCGCGACATCCATTTTGTGAATGTATGTTTTGAGTTTTTCGGCCTGCCCGGGAATAACGGGCACTTCGGCCCCCACCTCCCAGGCATCACCGAGAGCCAGAGCATTCCGCGGGTCAGCCCAGTGAAAGCGGATTTCATCCACCCCGGCATCATAGGCCCGGGCCAGAAGCCGGGGGTCTGTGGTGCGGGTGTAGAGGTGGATGTGAAATTTCGGACTGAAGTTTTCCTTCAAGGCCTGAATGAAACTGAAGGTTTTTTGGGATTTCAGGGGGTCGCCCCCAGTCACGCCAGCACCCAGGGCCTTCATGTCGCGGGCTTCATCCAACAGGTCGTCAATCCCCCGAACGGGTCGCTCGTTGGCAAATGCCCGGTCAACCCCTTTTTTCTCCGGGGAGATGGGGCAGTAAAAACAGGAGTGGTCACACCTGCCCGTAGCGAAGAGCACCAGCTTGGCCCCGCGACCGCACAACCGGCAACCTTTGGGTGGCTGGGGGCTGGCCTTTGGGCCCAAAACGGGACCCACCTTGGTGCATCTGACAACGCCGGAGCCGGCCATAAGGTTTCCTTCTGAGGGAATTTAAGAGCTTACTCCCTTCATTTGGAAAGGGTTATTTCAATAGAGGACACGTTGATGTCCTCGCCCTTTTCACCTTTGATGGTTTCGGTTCCGGTCTTGATTTCAGATATTTTAACATCTGCCATAAACCGGTTTCTAACAATTTCGGCGACATCCACTGCACGGCTGATGGCCTTGCCACGAGCCTTTATCTGCACCTGTTTGAGGCCTCCATGGAACTGGGTCACCACTGCGAGTACATAGCTCATGGGGGATTTGGTTCCAATGAATACCACTCCGTCCTGACCTGCCATAGTTCATCACCTGAAAAAGATTTCAAGGGGGGTTTAAAAAAGGTTATTAACCTCCAATTCCTGAACATACCGTGGCCTACTCCGTCTGCAGGTGTGTTTATGGCTCGGCAGTCAGGAACTCCAAACAAGCCCTGGTGGCTGCCATCGCCCGTTATTTGGAAATACTGAAGACTTCAGCCAAGGTCTCCCTGAATATTGAGTATCAGGGGCCCGTTGAGCTTACCATCGTCCAGCCGTCAGGCATAAGTGTGACCAGTAAAGAGGAGAACATCACGGAAGCGGTCTACAAAGAGTTGGCTTCCGCCCAGCAATTCCGGCTGGAGTTTAAGGTGGCAGGTCGCGCCAAAAATGCAAAAAAACTGCTTCGAGAAGGTAGCAAGGTTTTTTTCTGGTATGATGAGGACAAACATCAGGGCAACTCCATGAATGTGGAATTTGTGACCCAATATAGCGACCGGGTGCTGAATGAACGGATGTTGGTGTTGTTCATGCCCCTGAATCTTATCAAGGCCGCCAACTTCAGGAAGCTGGCGGAAAATATGAATTCCCGGCTGAGGGATTTGTGGGAAAATGTGCTGGTCAATTATACAGGAGCCAGCATGACCAAAAGCGAGGAAACATACACTCTGCAGAAGTATGAGCCGGACAGCATAGTGATGAATATTTTCGGCAAGCTGATAAAAGTCAGGAAGACCTGAGTCACTTTTTGGTCCCGGTTTTGTCACGAGCTACGACGAGTGATAAAAGCGGGTTATTGGTCTTCCCGCTTCAGGAGTTTTCTGCCCATAACTGTCCAATAGACAATTTCCTGACCGGCCTGGAACTCCATGCCCTCGGGGATTTCCTCATCAAAGGTCTCATAACTCTGGGCGTCCATGAGCTGGACGGTGCTTCCGCCCACATTCAGCACCTGGGCCTGGCGCCGCTCAATAATAGGAACCTCAACTTTGGTGCCACTGGGTTTGATGACTGACCGCTTGCTCTTGTCAAACAGGCTCACGGCGTCTATGCGGGACTTGGCGTGGCCGTGTTTACCGGGGGCCGAAGTCTGTATGCCTGTAATTTTGGAGGGATGACCGTCCAGTATGATAAAGCGTCCTTTGCGGAGCTTGACGACATCTTCAAAGGTGGTTTCCATAACAAAGCCAGAGGGCCGGGGTATAAAAGACTTGACATCAAAAGGATAGCAACTATTGAGTAATTAATTTAAACTCAAATTTTACAGCATGTCATGATCACAGAATGGTCCATGAAGTTTGATGAATACATATCAGAAACCACCGGACAATGGGTTGAGACAACCATTTCTTTGGTTAATAAGTTCCAGAATTATCTTCATTTTCACAAAATCAAAGACAAACAGATTTATGTGGTTGACTTCTCACCGGACCTGAATAATCTCTTCCGGCCCGTAGAAACTCCCATGGAAGACGTTTTCTCAGTCATCGGGGCTACCCGAAAAGGCGAATATCATGACTTGTCGGATTTCAACGGAAGCATAGTGGCGGAGTTTGTGGTTTTTGAAACGGCACCCGAAAAAATTGATGGGTTTCGGAAACAGATTTCAGAAAAATTTCCTGCTTTGAAGTATGACTTCAGAAAAATCGGGGGTGCCGGCTATGTATGTATCGAAACGGAACCTTTGAAAAAGAATATCGTTGAACTGGATAAATTTGAATTCGAGAGCATTCTGGACGTTTATGGAGAACATCTGAAAAAGGTGTTGGAAGTTGCTCTGGAACACACCCGGCAGGAAACTTTCTATGAGATAGAGATGTGATTCAGAATACCGGAAACCTGCCCTTCACGAAGCCCTCAGTTATTTCAGGTAATCTGGCCAGTTCGTCCCTGACCAACTGGTCCAGCCCGGTTGCGTCGGTGCGTAGCAGGACTATGGCCGGCTCTGTTACCGGGTGGCCGATACGGCTCTGTAGTATAACTTCCGCGGGTTTCCCGGTTTCCTGATAAATCCTGTCGGCGATAAGCTGGGCCATAGTGTTGTAGAGTTTGCCTACATGGCTGACGGGGTTCTTGCCGGCCGCGGCTTCAAGGGACATGGGCCGGGCGGGGGTGATGAGACCGTTGACGCGGTTGCCACGACCGACCTCGCCATCGTCCCCCTGTTCGGCGCTGGTGCCGAGAGTGGTCAGATAAACCTGGTCTATGTTTTCATACCGGTCAAGGGTGTTGATGACCAGATTGTTTTTGCCTTTCATGTTGAACTTCTCCCTGAGGATGTCGGTGATGGCCTCCTTGCTACGACGGTAGGCGGTCATGTCGGCCAGATGCCGGTCTATGAAGGCCATGGCGATGGTAGCATCCAGACAACCATCATTCCAGTGAGTCATTATCTTTATGTCCATGCCAACCTCCGGCCATTCACTCCTGAACTGCCGGCCGGTGAGGAAGGCCCCGATGTCCTTGGTCAGTTGTTCGGCCTCTGTGAATGGAGCGAAGGCCACACCCACACTGGTGTCGTTGGCCTTGACCTCAGAAACGGTGTCGCACAGTTCGCCGGCACCTTTACCGATGGCACATTCCAGCTGGAAGTGTTCGGGGCGGGCGTCGGGTAGAATACTGAGCAGATAGTTCAGAGCGGCCTCAGTTGTGATTTCTTTTACGGGAACGCAGGGGGTGGCACGCCCCGCCAGAATGATGCGGATGGGGGTGGTGATGCGACCCCCGCCCCATTGAGTCTCAGACTGGCCGGCCACCAACAGCACCTTGTCCACATTGTGGTGCTGGATAACTCCGGTCTCCCTGAGGTAGGCTTTGGAAAGTTCGCGGGACATGGCCTCAGCCACGCCGTCACAAAGTGAATCGGGATGTCCAATCTCTTTCCGTTCCACCACCTCACTGGTCATGTATATCGGGTGGGGCACAGTCACTATTTTAACAGACATGGGAAGGGGGGGAGAATGCGGTTATAAAGTTAGTCATTCCGAAACTAATTAAAATAGTAAAGTTGGAATAATACGGGATGCATGTGGTGATGCCCAAATTAAGTGAGCTGGTGGCCAAGAGAAGGGTGTTGGGGCTGACCCAGGCCCAGCTCGCGGAGCAGGTGGATATCAGCCAGTCAGCGGTTGCCAAAATTGAGAAAGGCAGGATGGTGCCCAATTACAACATGGCCAAAAGGCTGTTTGAGGCCTTGGAACATCTGGAAAGGGGGGCCGAAAAAACGGCAGGAGATATTATGAAGAAAAAGGTGTGTTGGGTGGGGCCCGACGACCCGCTGGGCAGGGCCGCAGAAATGATGACCCGACATGGCATTTCCAATCTGCCGGTGCTGGAAGCCGGAGTCTCCGTGGGCAGAATAACTGATGGAGTGGTAATTGCAGGGGGACGGGAAAATTATGACAAGGCATGCCGGAAAGTCATGGGCCCCTCTCTGCCCGCAGTACCGGAGAGCACCCCTGCAGGCGTGGTGAGGGAACTGCTGAAGAGGGAAAGTCTGGTGGTGGTAACCGGGGAGGCCGGCAAGGTGCGGGGTGTGGTGTCCCGGAGCGACATACTTTAGGTGACCGCTTGAAAATCGGAAACCAAAGCGGGGAGGTCGCAGTCAAATGGACAGTCAGAGGGAGAAGCTGGTGGCTGTGACGGGAAAGTGGAGCAGAGTGCGGAGCGTGGTTTCACGCAGGGATACACTGTAGGAAGTGAAAAGATGATGATTGGTGAATGGGAGCTGAAATTGAATCGGGAGTTTGGCAGGAAGGTGGCCAAGTGGTCGGCCTGGGTTGCAGGTCTGATGCTTTTTCTGGCGATGACCTGGCAGGTGGGAGTCATTCACTTTGAAAAAGTCCAGCGAACCCCTGCGACCTCTTGTGGCAATCTGGTCTGTGAAGGGGGGGAGGAACTGGTTTGTCCTGATTGCGTCCCTGGGACGGTGCTGGTAAATCAGGAGCCTATCCTGAACCTGAAAGTTGACAAGGGTTATATTTACTATTCTTACTGCACCACCGTCAGGTCAGGCAAACAGGTCCTGCGGATTTACCGGATGACCACGGAGGGTCTGGGCAGGAAGCTGTTTTATGAAGGAGAGCTGGCGGAATGCACCAACGACCTGCTTGTGGATGACCGTCTGGTTTATGTGGCGGGCAGGGAAACCAACAGCTCCCCTTTCCGTATTTTTGGTATCTCCCTAACAAACGGGGAAAGGGTGACTCTGGCCGAAATCAGGCCGGGCAAATTCAACGAAACCTTTCACCATATGATGAAGGATGACTACATGCTCTACTGGACCACTCTCACGGCAGAGGGACAGGGTCAGACCCGGGTCTACCGCCTCGGGGATGAAGGACAGGAGCTTTACATGGTCCTGTCGGAAGGCGGGGTTTCCAGGGACATTATCTACCATCTCAAAGACGGGGTGCTTTACTATGCCTATTCAGGGTGGAATTCCTCAGAGGAAAATCTGAACAAGGGAATCGCCCTGGCTTTCGGCAATAACAGGCTGGTGCAGACCGACCGGACCCCTGACCAGCTCAGATGGGTGGCCTCAGGCAGAACCCTGGACCAGCTGGCGACTCTGACCAACACCACCAACCTGCCAAACATCTACAGGTGGTCGGAGCTGTTTTATTTTATGCCGGAAAGGGAGAGGAGTGTATATGACAGGGTCTTCAGACTCAACCTGCAGACTGACCAGGCCGAGCTTTTCATATCCCCGCCATTCCAGAACCCTGACCAGTGGACGGACCTGAAAGTGGATTTTGATGATAGGTATGTGTATTACCTTTACCGCGGGCCCTACACTTTCATAGCGAAAAAGCTCATGGGTTAATTTCCGACCTCAAAAGTTAAAAACCATAAAGCCGGAAGGGTTGTGATGGCTTGGGTGGTGTAGTCTGGTTAGCACGGGGGACTGTGGATCCCCCAGCCCGGGTCCGAATCCCGGCCCAGGCCCAACGGAAATCCGTTGACACTTTTGACCGCCTTCGCTCACGCCACGCGCTCGGCGGTCAGTGGGGGTCTTAAAGGGATGAAGCCCCTTACTTCGGGTCTGAATCCCGGCCCAGGCCCAACGGAAATCCGTTGACACGGTCGTAAGGGGGTAAATCCTCTTACCTCGGGTCCGACCTGTCCCGAGTCGCAGGAGCATGCAAAAACCCATAAAGACCTAAAAGGTTGCATGACATGGAGGAACAACTGCTCCGCAGTATGGGTTTTGGAGTGACTTCAGGAGTCATCACCACCCTCGGCCTGATAGTGGGTTTGGATGCCTCCACCGGCTCCCGCATGGTGGTGCTGGGGGGTATATTGTCTATCGCCATCGCCGACGCCCTGTCAGATGCCACAGGCATGCACATCTCGGAGGAGGCGGTTTCGGGGGAAGGTGAAAAAATCTGGGGGGCTATGGGACTGACCTTCCTTTTCAAATTGCTGATGGCCCTTACATTCACCGTCCCCGTGGTCTTCCTGACGTTGCAGACGGCGGTGGTAGTCAATATAGTATGGGGCCTGTCGGTTCTGGCCGTGCTCAGTTGGAGGCTGGCCCGTCACAAGGGAGAAAATCCTTGGTTTTCCGTAGGCGAACACCTGGCAATTGCTCTTGGAGTGGTGGTTATCACCCGGTTGGTCGGCCTTTGGATAAAGGGTATTTTCGGTGGCTGATTTTAAGAAGAGTGGCTCCCCGGCAGTTGAAGCCGGGAGAGCTCAATAATCTGTACCGGGCACCATTCCGGTAATTCTCGGACCTTCAACGGGCCCATCCCCAAACCGCTTGATGAACCCTCCACCCAAGTCCGCAGGTTCCGGTTTCCACCCCATGCGGGTGGCCCGAAGACCATGACAGTCCATAGACTAACCGGCTTTATAACTTTTTAGTTATGCTTCACCAAAAGGCTCAAATCAGGAGCCGGACAGTCTGGAAGGTTTTGCCCGTAGCTATACCTTCAATAATGCTTTTCAGGGTGGTAGGGTCTATTTCCGGCACGTTGGCACCTATCAGATGGCAATTTTCCCCTTCCATTATCTCAAAAAGCAGTTCAAAGCGTTTCTGACCTGAACTGGCCACCAGAACAAAATAGTTTTTACCCCGGGCATCCTCCCCACCTTCCTTGCGTATCTTCTGGATGCCCGCGACAACGGTGGAATATGTTTTGCCCTCCTTAATTTTACTACCAATGACCTCCAAAAACCGGGACTGGGCTATCACCCGGGCCTGACTGACATCGGGAAAAATCTTGCTCACACCCACGGGCTCTTTGTGATATTCAACAGTCCAGCTACCGACCATTAAAGAAAGGGGACAAGGTGTCTAAAATAACTAACGGGCCCCACCACCACCGCCTCCAAAACCGCCACCAACTCCCCCTGAAAAACCCCTGGCTCCGCTACTGGCGGTCTTGGTGGCCAGCTGGGCCCTGGCGTGGGAACGGAGGGCGGAATAGTAGAACCAGGACATGTCCCCGCGGGTGGCGGGTGGCAGGTAGGGCAGGCTGACCCGAAGGGTCGCCATTCTTTTCAGAACCTTGTCAGCCGTGCCGAAGAGGGTGGCGAAAACCAGCCACTCACCCCACATGGACAGGTCTTCAGGCTGGTACTTCTCCATCATGGAGTAATCGGACAGGAGTTTGCGGAAGGCCTCCCATTCACGCCGTTCCTTGATGGCCTCCCGGGTGTATTTGCCGAAGACATAAGTGTCCAGCATGAACTTGAAGGCCATGAGCATGGCCTGTGAAATCAGGAGGAAAATCAGGTAGGGGGCGGCGGAGGCGAAAAGTGAAGCCAGCACTAAGCTCAGCACCAGGAAGCCAGCCATCAGGCCGGTCACCCACCATGACGCCCGGGGGTCGTAGATTTTTGTGAATTCACTTTTCATCCCAGGAAGGGGGCGATTGAGCTGGTCAATCTGATGGGAGAGGTCCATAATCCGGGTGCTGGACAGTTTTGAGATTTCCTTTTTGAAAGCTGTCATGTCCGGGTGGGCCCGGTAGAAATCCAGCAGGCGGGCCTCAAAGGGGGTGAGCGGGTGCTTGGCAGAGTCCAAGTCAGTGACCTGAACCGGCTGTCCGGGCTGACCCAGCTTCAGGTGGCCCCGCCTGACCAGGTCAAGGAGGGTGGCGTCAACGGCCTTGGGGTCTATGACCTTGCCGGGGCGGTCCCCGAACAGGTAACTAACCTCGTAGGGCCGGCGTTTGGCGGGGGCGTAGTGGAGCACTTCAGGAAGGCCGGAAACCTCCTCCTCGCGGGAGAAGCGGAAGAAAAGGTAGATAATGACTGCAAATTCAACGGCTGTTAGGCCGAAAATTACCAACTTGCCGTGGCGGGCCATCCAGGTGTATGGGATGGCCTGGCAGAGATAACGGGTGGTTTCAGCGTCAAGGCCAGTCAGAGTGCCGAACTGGCCTGAAAGGGGTTTGGCAGGAGTTGTAAGAAAGACCTCCATGAGGCCTCCCTTATAGATACTTCCCAGGTCGTGGGAAGAGCCAGAGGAGGCTCGGGGCATGGGGGTTGAAAGGAAAGTAAGGGTTTCCCCACCCACATTCACATTTATGTTTTCAATCCGGGTGCCGAAGTCGTCAAGAACTTTCCAGTGAAGGACGCATCGACCGGAGGCGGATTCACAATAGTAAGGACGCGGGATGGTGTAAGTGAATGAAAGAGTGTAGGTGCCGGGGGAGTAGCCAGAATCAGAACGGCATATAAGCTCCAGATAATTACCAGCTCTTTGTGAATAGTAACGGGTGCCGGGGGGGCATGTCTGGGTCAGGGGTTGCAGGCTGGCTTGTGGGCCGTCAAGAAGATAGGAACGATAGAGTTCATGAAAGCCGGTTTCGGTTATGACGTAAGTCAGAGTTTCGGTGGAGGTGATGAAAGTGTCGTTCAGATTGAGGTTAAGATTGAAGTCGGTGACGTAATACTCTGATGGGCCGTGGCCGTAGGGCACGACGGTGATGAGCAGAAAAACTAAAGGAATAAAAAGAATAAAGAAAAGTCGGGTCCGTTCTTCCATGGCGTGTGCCTCCACAGACCTCAGAAAACTTTGGTGTCCGGCCTTTTCTCAATGCCTTCCTCAAACTGGAGGTAGTCCTTCTTGGTGAAGCGGAAAATGCCCGCCACGATGTTGGTGGGTATTCTTTCAGTCATCACGTTGAAGGTCTGCACCTGGTCGTTGTAGAGATAGCGCATGCGGGAAATTTCGTCCTCCAGGCTCTGGATGCTGTCCTGAAGGGGCTTGACAGTCTCCATGGCTTTCAACTTGGGGTAGTTCTCGGCCACGGCCACAATCTTGCCAAAGACCGTACGGGCCAGCCCGTCGGCCTCCTGCAACCCCTGAGGCGTATCCAGGTTCATGTTCCTCATGCGGGTCACCCCTTCCAGGGTTGACTTCTCGAATTTGAGGTAGCTGGAGGTCGTGTCCACCAGCTGGCCAATCATGTCGGCCCTTTTTTTCATGGCCACCTTTATCTGGTTGAAGGTGTTCTCAATGCCGTTGCGGAGGCCCACAAAACGGTTGTAGCTTCCGAAAACCAACAGCATCAGGACCACCGCAACCACGGCGGCAATTATCCATCCTATCATGGAAAGGGGATGAGGAGGAGGCTATTAAAGCTTGCCTTTGCCGGGAACCGCCCGGTGGAAAAAATTTCCAAAACCGTTATTTAGATCGGCAAATAAAATGAGTATGGACGCTCAAAACAAAAAAATAGTCGGCCTTTTGTGGAAGGATGGCCGGATGAAGCTCAAAGACATCTCCAAAAAGGTTAACCTGCCCGTGACTACCGTCTTCAATCGCCTGAAGAAAATGCAGGACACCGGTCTGGTCCGGGTGCGGGCCGAGGTGGACTGGAAACAGCTGGGCTACGGGCTGGAAGCCTTTGTGTTCCTGAATGTAGATACCTCCTCGCGGAGGGTGAACCAGGAGAAGCTGGCCCAGGACTTGGCTCGGGCTCCCGGTGTGCTGGAAGCCTCAGTGGTGACCGGCAGTAAGGACCTCATCCTGCGGGTGGTCAGCAAGGACATGGACGAGCTGAGCGACCTGGTGCTCAAGAAACTGCGGGACTTTGACGGGGTGGCTTCCACGGAAACCTTAGTAATCATGAAAAAGGCCGAAGCTGACCGTTCACTTTTCATGCGGTAGGTTGGCTGTCTTCGGCTTTGGGTTGGTTGTGTCAGGGATTAACACCACTTTTTTGCGGGAGGTTTGGCCGGACACCAGCCTGATGCAGGAAACGGGCAGGCCGAGGTGGCGGGCTAATAATTTCAGGACGGCCAGATTGGCTTGGTTGTTTTCAGGGCGGGCCCTCGTCCAGACTTCGGCATGGCCGGCCTCTTTGTCCAGAACGACCCGGTCCTCCCCTGCTCCGGGATGGACCCTGACTTCAAGTTTCACGTCCACACCCGGAACATCCTGAAGTCCGCGGTCTCCACATCGGCTATAAGCAACTCCCCGTCCTCCATCTCCACCCAGTCCCGGGTCTTCAGGGGAGAAGAAGAAACCTGAAGGGTGGAGAAGCCGTTGTCGTGGTGCCTGTAAAAGAGGCGGTTGTCCTTGCCGTATTTCATTTTGAAGGCAAAAAGTTTGGCTCCGTCTGTGAGCAGGAAGTTGAGAGTGGAGGCCCGGAGCTCTCCCGACGCCACCTGACGGTCCAGCTTGCGGAAGGCCGTCCGGATGCCAAAGAGGGGCCGCTTGTGGTCGTCTATGTGCTGGATGATGAAATGCATGAGGGCCTCGGAGTCGGTGTCCCCCTCCAACCTGTCGTAGCCGCCCCTCAGCTGGTACTTGAGGGCGCGGGAGATTGAGCCGTTGTGGGCAAAAATATAGTCACGGAAGTGGAAAGGATGGGCGTTCACTTCCCGGATATTACCCTTGGTCATCTTGCGCAGGTGGGCCACCACCACGGGGGAAACGGCCTGGCGGGCCACCCTCAGATAAGACGAATCGTAGAGAGCCTGTCGGGGGCTTTTCTGAATGATGGGCCCGTCTCGACCGAACCAGCCTATGCCCCAACCATCAGAGTGGACGGTAGATAGGTGGCGGAAATAGAGCAGGTCCTCTTCAGGGGGTTGAGCGGGCGACGTAACCGTAGCAAATAACCGACACACAACCATAATAACGGACGAGGAACTATTTTTGCTTTTGCGAAAAGAGGTCAGGCTTGAGAAAAGGGGCCAGAGCCAGATGGAGACTGTGTTTGCAGAAATCCAGACGGGTGATACGGTTGTCAGTGAAGACTCCCACAGCACCTTCCTTGTGCTTGATGTTGTGGGTGTTCATAAGACCGTCCATCACGGGGCCAAGCTCTCCGCCGTCCTTGATGCCCTTGGCCACGGGGGGTGGCAGTTCGTGCATGCCAGAGGTTCCCAGACCGACCCGGTCGTCAGGGTGGAGCACGGCGGTAGCGTTGAAAGACATAAGTCTGTCGCCCAGCCAGGTGAGGCCCCCTTCAAGGCCCACCCAGAAGTCGGCATCGGGAACCAGTTCACGGGCTGACTTGGCCCGGGCCAGTGCTCCCAAAAAGGTCTCGTTGCTGAAGGGCTGGTCTGAGACTCCGGATTCCGCGGGGACCCCCTTCACCTCCACATCACCGAAGTGGTCTGAGAACACTTCACGGACGGCCTGGAGCTTAACGGGGTTCTGGGAGCCCACTACGACTTTCATAGAAACCGTGAAGAGGATACCTTAAAAGAGTATAAGGCTTAGGTTGGAGTGGACCGTATGAACTTCGCCACGGCGGGCATACCTTTGGAGTGCTCCGGCATGGGCTCCGAGGAGGGGGTGCGATGCGTCCGGAAACTGGGTCTGGACGGCATGGAGCTGGAATTTGTCCGCGGAGTCAATATGGGGCTGGAACTGGCCGGCCGGGTGGGGCGGGTGGCCCGGGAACTGGACGTGGTGCTGACTGCACACGGGCCCTATTACATCAATTTACTGTCCAAGGAAAGGGCCAAACGGGAGGCCAGTGTGAAACGGGTGCTGGACACCGCCAGGGTTGCGGTGGCCGCCGGGGCCTGGTCCATCACCTACCACGCGGCATATTATCAGGGCCTGGGTAAAGAGAAAGCCTATCAACAGGTCAGGAAGCTTACGAAAGAGATAGTGGAAACTCTTCAGAGGGAGGGGGTGAAAATCTGGGTCCGGCCGGAGACCACGGGCAAGGCCACCCAGTGGGGGGACCTTGAGGAAATAGTGAAGCTGAGTCGGGATGTGGAGGGGGTCCTGCCCTGTGTGGATTTTTCACACCTGCACGCCCGGACGGCGGGCAAGTTCAACTCAAAAAGTGAATGGGAGGGGGTCATGAAAAAACTGGAGGATGGTTTGGGTAAAGAGGCTTTGAAAAACATGCACATCCATCTGTCCGGTATCAACTACGGCCAGAAGGGGGAGCTCAACCACCTGGTGCTGGCGGACAGCGACCTGAAGTGGCAGGATTTGCTGGAAGTTCTGCGGGATTTTGGTTGTTGTGGCGTAGTGGTGTGCGAGAGTCCCAATATTGAAGGTGACGCCCTGCTTATGAAGGGGTTTTGGGAAAGTATGAGTTAGGAAGGAGGCGCCTGCTGATGCAGAAGTTCTGGAAAGCCATTTAAGGCGGGAGGCTTAGTTCCAACATGACAGCCAATGTGCCCTTCTTCTTCGGCCTGGTCGCGGGAATCCTCGCAGGCGTGGTCAGTTTTATACGCAAACACAGCTGGCTCCGGGCTCTGGGAATGGCCCTGTTGTTTTTTGCAGGCTTCGCGATGCTCCCTCTGAACGGAATTTTTACAGGGGTTGTGCTGGCTTTAGCCCTGACTGAACTGGCCTATCGGCTGACACGCAGGAAGTGGCTGTCCCTTCTGGTTGCCCTGCCGGGGGTGGTTCCGGCCGCCTGGGCATCTGCAGGTCTGTTCCAGCTTTATTTTCTCCAGAATCTCTCGGCAACCAGTTTAGGGTCCGCTCTGGCCAAAGGTGTGGGGTTGGGCCTGCTACTATTATACTATGTGGGCAGTTCAATCGTGGGCTATCTGGCCACCGTAGTGGGGGTCACCCTGCTCAGAAAGGCTTAGGGGTTATAAACCCGGAAGGGTTTGGGAAACATGCTTGCAGAACGGAATTCTACGCTGACCTACGCCATACGGGAAATTGCATCCAAGGCCGCCGAGGCAGAGGCCCGCGGAAAACAAGTGCTCAAACTCAATATAGGGGACCCGTTGAAATATCCCGAGGACTTTCCTGTTCCGGAGGCTTTTGTGAATGGAATAAAAAACAATCTTCACAGAGGTTTCTATTCACCCAGTGAAGGAGTGCGGGAGCTACGCCAGGCCATAAGTGAATGGGAAACCCGAAAGGGGGCGGGTATTGACCCCAAACATGTGTTCGTGGCCAACGGGGTTTCAGAGGCCGTGTTCGGTCTGTTCGGGGTGATGCTCAATCCGGGGGATGAAGTGGTGATCCCTCGCCCGGTATATCCGATTTATGAGGCTTACGCCCGTTTCTTCGGGGCCAGGCCGGTCTTCTATGACGCCCGTAACCCGGATGTTGAGGAAGTTCAAAAATTAGTGAACGCCCGGACCAAAGCCATCGTGGTTATCAACCCCAACAATCCTCTGGGGGTGGTCCACCCTGCGGGTTTTGTGAAGGGCCTGACTGAACTGGGCCCGTTGGTAATTTCCGACGAGATATACGACCTGATGACCTTCGGTGTGAAGCCTGTGAATGCAGGGAGGCTGGCGGACAGCAACCTGGTGGTACTGAATGGATTCTCCAAAGTTTTTCTGGCTCCGGGCTACCGCCTGGGCTACGCCTGTTTCAAAGATGCCGGAGAGCTAGAAGAGGGTTTCGTCAGATATCTCCGGTCGCGGTTGTGTTCCAACACTCCCATGCAGTATGGAGCTGTAGAAGCCATCCGGGAGGGGGGGAGCTGGATAAAAGAGACCAACCGAAAACTGGAAACCCGGCGGGACGCGGCCTACGAGGGCCTGCGGGGTTTGGGGCTGGAAGTCCCCAAGCCGGAGGGGGCTTTTTACATTTTCCCGGGGATTGGCGGGGACGACCTGGAATTCGCCCTCGGCCTGATAGAGGAGGAAGGGGTAGCCGTGGTCCACGGCTCCGGCTTCGCCGACCCCGGCCACTTCAGGATGGTCTTTTTGCCTCCTGAAGAGCAGATAAGAGAAGCTGTAGAACGGATTGGGCGGTTTCTGGAGAGGCATCCCGAACACAGATAGGTGAAGCTTTTAAGGGGCGGGGCGTACGGTTAATCCAGATGGGAAGCTGGACAAACCGGGATGTAATATCCCTTCGGGATTTTTCAAAATCAGACCTCCTTCATTTGTTTGAGAAAACAAAGGAGGTCAAAGAAGGTAGGTATGGACAGCTTGACAAAACAGTGGCCCTCTTGTTTTTTGAGCCTTCCACCCGGACTTATGGGTCTTTTGATAGTGCAGCCAAGCGTATGGGTTGTAAAGTCATAGGCATTCAGGACCCCGATACCGCCTCCCTGAAAAAGGGGGAGAGCACATATGACACCGTCAGAATGTTTGTGGGCTATGGGGCGGATGCCCTGGTCATCAGACACCCGCGGGCGGGAGCCCCCAAATATGTGGCTGAAGCTTTTGATGTGCCCGTGATTAACGGCGGGGACGACGGCCACGAACACCCCACCCAGGCCATGCTGGACCTTTTCACCATTTGGGAAAAGTTCGGGGGGTTTGAGGGCCTGAAAGTGGGCATTATGGGAGACCTCAGGTACGGCCGGACGGCATCCTCTCTGGCCTACGGCCTAGCCAAGTGGGGGGTCCGGATGAGGTTCATCGCTCCGGACCTGTTACAAATTCACTGGAGAAACGACAGGCTGGAGGAGCAGTTACGGGAGATGGGGGCGGATTTTGAAAAAACGGACCAGGTGAAACTGGATGACCTGGATGTGCTTTATGTGACCCGCATACAAAAAGAGCGGTTTGTGGATGAAACGGAATATAAAAAAGTGAAAGGCTCCTTTCATCTGGGACAGAACAGTTTGAAGGGTGTAAAAAACAAAATGATAATTCTGCACCCTCTGCCCCGGGTGGATGAACTATCGCCGGATATTGACAGGATGGACCATGCCTGGTATTTCAGGCAGGCCGAGAACGGGCTTTATGTCAGAATGGCCCTGCTGGAGCTGATACTTGGTGATTGAATGGGAGACTTATTGGTAAACCGACTGAAGAACGGCATAGTGATTGACCATGTGGTTTCAGGAAAAGGTATTCACATAATCACTCTGCTGGCGGAAAAAACTGCAGGCCATCGGGTAATTCTGCTTCAGCATGCAGAAAGCCGGAAGATGGGGACCAAGGACCTTATCAAACTTGAAGATGTTAAACTGGAAGACACAGACCTGCAGTTCATCTCCCTCTTCGCCCCGAATGCAACTGTAAATTTTATTGAAAATGAGGAAGTGGTCCGCAAACACTCGGTCAAAGCTCCGGAGATGGTAAGTGGTCTGATAAGATGTCCCAACGCGAGGTGCATCACCAACGACCCCGGCGAGGCGGAGTTTCTGGTGAGCCGGCTAAAACGCGTCAAAACCGGCTATATTTGTGATTACTGCGAGCAGGTCTGGACAACGAAAACCTATCCGGATGGCTGGTCCGCAAATAAAGTCGGTGTTTGAAGACGGGGGAATAAATATTTAAACCACTACAGGGTAGTAATGGGTATGGCATCTAACGCAGGCATGGCATCTAACGCAACCATGCGACCCGTAAAGGGGGGCTGGGAGATTTATTTAGATACGGGCTTGAGCTTCAGTTTGAATGGAAAGGGGTTCAACTCCATAGGAGAAGGGAAACATCCTGTTTTTGAGGTGGCAGAGGCATTCCAATACAAAAAGGGGGTGGAGGGAGCCGAGATGCCTGAAGGTTGGGAGTTCCGCTGGAACAAACTGGTTCCAACCAACCCTGAAAAAGAGGTGCCTGCCAACGCCGCAGTCAGATATGCTGGGATGGACCGCTATCAATTTCAAAAAAGGACTTTCATTAACAAAGAGACCCCTAAAAATTTGGGTGAAATAGGGGAGGAACCCAAGAAGGAGTTGATAAAAACTCTCAATTCTTATGTTGATGCCAGAGCCACTGGAAAATCTTTCAAGAAAGCCTTTGAAAATAAAGAGACCAGTTATGTCAAATTGGCCCAAAAAATGGAAGGTATACTGGTTAAGTTCGGGGACCAGATTGTTGATGTTCTGCCTCTTGAGTCTCTGGTTAAGTATTCGGATGTTAAAGGTTTGAAAGGTACCTTTGAAAAGAAAGACCTTGAAAAAATTCACAAAGAGCATTATGCAGAAGAAGCAAGTAAACAAGGGGGTATAGTCACCTACGTTTTCCCCCAGTTGGTTCAACTGAACGGAAAAATCCAATTACTGTCAGTAGATGAGCGGAAGTTCAGGAAAATTTATGGGGAAAAGGCTACCGAACTCCTGGATTACACGGCGGGTGGTGGAACGCTTTCTCACAACATCACCCTGGACACCAACGGCTCCATACGCTGAAGTTTTAAAGTCACAGTCGGAAACCAAAGGTGCTTGAGTCGCGGATAAAGCAATTGTTGGAGAATAAAGAGCTGGTTCCGCAGATTGAAGCCCGCATGGCCGAGTTCTCCCGCGGGAGGGACTGGCAGGAGCTTTTCAGTGAATTATGTTTCTGCATCCTGACGGCCAATTACACGGCTGAAGGGGGTATGCGGATACAGCAGAAGCTGGGGTTTAATGGTTTTTACAAAGGGGGCTACGATGAGCTGGCACAAAAGTTAGCGGCCAACGGCCACAGGTTCCCGAATGCCCGGGCGGACTACATTATTGACGCCCGGAAAGTGGCCAAGGACCTACCGAGAGTTTATGATTTCAAAGGCAAGGACGCAAGAATATGGTTACAGGGGGTCAAGGGTCTGGGTATGAAGGAGGCCAGCCACTTCCTGAGAAACATAGGCTTTACAGATGTTGCCATATTGGACAGGCACATTCTGGGCCTGCTGGCGGAGCACGACCTCATTCTGAAGATGCCCAAAAATATGAGCAGACCGCAGTATCTAGAAACCGAGAAGGTGATGGAGGGCCTGTCAGACAGGACGGGACTGGACCTAGCCCGATTGGATCTGTATATGTGGTATCTGAAAACTGGCAAGCTACTTAAATGAAGTTTGGTGGAATTGACATGGTCAATGACAAGCCAACGCTCAACTTCTTTTTTGAGATGGCCATGCTCAAAAGAATTAAACATGAAGGTTGGAGAGTTGTGGGGGTTGAAACCCCGGACAGTGTTGCAGAACACGCCCTGCGCGCCGCTCAGATAGCTTATTTTCTGGCTTGCGAGGAGGGGCACCCGGAACCGGAAAAGGCCAGTCTGATGCTGGTCTTCCACGATATGGCCGAGGCCAGAGTGGGGGATATGCATAAGATTGCCAAACGGTATGTCATGGCTGATGAACTGGCCGCTGTGCGGGACCAGACCGACCCGTTGGGGGAACCCGGACGGCGAATCCGCAAGTTGTGGGAGGAGTTTGAGGCCCGGGAGACTTCTCTGGCCAAAATAGCCAAGGACGCCGATTTGCTGGAACAGGCCCTGGCCGCCAAGGAATATATGGAAAGAGGCTACAAATTCGCAGATGATTTTATCAACAATATCAAGAAGATACTTAACACCAAGACTGCCCTGCGGTGGATGAAGCAAATCACCAGGATGAACTCCAACGACTGGTGGCAGGGGCTCAAGAAACTGGAACCCCAAAAAAGAAAGTGAAATTGCATTCACTTTGTTTTGTGTTTGTGGCCAGAGAATTTGATGGCATCCCAAATGAAACCGAAGAGGCCAGACCTTTCTGGGTTCATAAGGACGCGGTGCCGTTGGACAGGATGTGGCCTGATGATGAGTTCTGGCTCCATCATGTGCTGAATGGCAAGAAGATATACGGACGGTTTGATTTCAGGGAGTGGAAGCTGGTAAAACACAAGGTCCGGCTGTTGGAGGACCTTGACGGGGTTTAAGCCTCGTAAAACTGGTTTTTGGCCCGGAGCTCCTTGTCTTTATTGGAGTCCTGCTTGTTGATGCGGGGCCGGCGACTCTCAGGATCGCGACGGAGGGTGATGTCCACCTCCTTCAGGAATAGGTTCATGGCTTTGGAGGAGGGCAGAGGTGAGGATGCATGACCTTCTTTGCCGGGCTGACCTGTGAACACCATGATACGGTCACTGAGGTAGTCCATAAGCATGAGGTCGTGCTCCACTACCAGAGCAACCTTCTCGCGGGCCTGGGTGAGGCGACGGATGAGCTTGGCCGTATTCACTCTTTGTTCACTGTCCAAATAGGCCGACGGCTCATCCAACAGATAGAGGTCGGCCTCCTGGGCCAGACACAAACCGATGGCCACCCGTTGTAGCTCGCCCCCGCTGAGGGCTGAGGCCGAGCGGGTAAGCAGGTGTGAAAGACTCAGGGGGGTGTATATGTCGCGGTTGAGGTTAATGGCAGGGTCCACCGGGATAGACTTGAAGAGCACAGCCACAGGAGCCCCTGACGGTTCCACGTATTGAGGTTTGTAGCTGACTTTCAGGTTGGCGGTGGCTCCGTCAAACTGGCCGGTGGTTGGTTTGAGCTGGCCTGCCAGCACTTTGACCAGAGTGGTCTTGCCCAGAGCGTTACGACCCAGAATACCCACCACTTCACTTTGCTTCAGGTCGCCGGCGGGGGAATGGAGGACGAAATCCCCCAAATCCACTGTGAAGTCCGGGAAGCTGACTATGCTCCGGGAACCGGTCTCGCTGGAAGGTTTTGACAGGAATTTCAGGGGGCTGTCCCGCACCCTCATATTCTCAGCCTTTAGGAAGCCGTCCAGAAATTCGTTGATGCCGACCCGGGTGTTTTTTCTGAGGGAGACCACGCCAAAAACCCCCGGCCGGCCGTAGAGCACATTCACTGTTTCGGCCAAATAGTCCAGCATGATGAGGTCGTGTTCAATCACGAAGACCCGCGGGGCGTATTTGTGAATGATGTCGGCAACGCGGATGCGTTCATAAACATCCAGGAAGGAGCCGGGTTCGTCAATGATGACCAGGTCGGCCTTCCGCAGGAGGGCGGCGGCGATTGCCACCTTCTGCAGTTCGCCCCCGCTCAAGTCCTTGAGTGAACGGGAAAGGATGTGGGAGATGCCCAGGTCATGGGCCACCTCGTCGGCCTTACCCCGCTCATCAACCTTGGCCAGCATGTCCCTGACGGTGCCGGTGAAAAGCTTGGGAATGACAGTGACCTCCTGAGGCTTAAAGGCCACCCGGAGTTTGCCGTCGTAGAGGTCCTTGAAGTGGGTGCCCAGCTCGGTACCGGCATAGACCTCAAGGACTTTTTTGCGGGCCCCCTCGGGAGTATCCGCCCCAAAGTTGGGGACGAGCTGGCCGGCAAAGATGCGGGCCAGAGTGGATTTGCCCGTGCCGTTGGGACCGAGGAGCCCAACCGACCCTGAAGGGGAGGGAAGGCCGAAGAGAGAGAAACCGTTGTGACCGTAGCGGTGGGTCATGGCCCCCGTCTCTTCAGGCAGGTTGACCACGCTGATGGCTCCGAAGGGACACTTATGGACGCAAATGCCGCAGCCGATGCAGAGGTCCTCCTGGATGGAGGCCTTCTCCCCGATGGTGATGATGGTCTGGCCACCGCGGGCCACCGGGCAGAACTTGAGGCACTCCGAGGCACATTTTTTGGGAACGCACTTGCTCTTGTCAATCACCACTATTCTCATGGAAAGGGATGGCTTTTCTGGTTTAAAACAGCTGAGGGTCAAGCCGACCTCGCGGGTCGGCTTCGGGGGGTCAAGGGGGGCGACTCGTCCCGAGTGCGAAGCACGAGGCTAGCTTGAGGGCCAGTCCCGAGTGCGAAGCACGAGGGATAAGCCCCCTTGAGAGGTTAAATATGCCCCCGGCCTATGTCTGGGGTGGCCCTCACCGAATGTGAAATTTACTTCAAAATCTCCGACTTCGGCAGGTTCCAGGAAAAACTGCAAAAGCTGGGCGGGGTGCTGAAGGGGCCCTATAAGGCTACGGATTTTTACTATCAGCCTGTCCGGGATTTCTGGAACCCCGAGGCCCGCACCATCCGCATCCGGGAATGGGAAAAACCTCCCCTCCCGGCCACCATCTACATCACCCGCAACAAGGTGGTGGAATTCGGGAAACGCAAATACTGGGAGTTGACGCCACCTTACAGCAGGCTCAAACTTTTTGAGGGGGAATTGGAAACGGGAAAGGAGGTGCTCAAGGACCTGGGCTTTGAACCCTGGATAGTTGTGGAAATTCTGGACGGTCGCCTGTGGCATTTTCCCCAAGAGGGCTGGCAGTTTTATCTGGCTCTGGAAAAATACCGCACCCTGGGCTGGGTGAGTCGTATGGGCTTCGTGGGAACCTCCCCCAAAGGTGCCATCTCCAACATGAAAGAGGCTCTGAAAAAATTGAAAATACCTTCAGGTAATGCTCATATCAAAAGCCTGCCCGTGCTCATGGCCGAGAAGCAGGGGGGCATGAAACGGGCCAGTGAGAAAGTGGTGCTTCAGGCCAAAAAGGACCGGGCCACCGTTAATGCCAAAGTAAAGGCGGAGTTTGAAGTCCGGCTCAAAAGGTTCAAGAAGAAAGTGGAGAAGGAGTGGTTGAAACAGGAAAAGGAGCACCAGAAAGAGGAGAAGGCCCGCAAGAAAGCCCAAAGCAAACCCGCCAGAAAAGGCGGACGGACGCCTGCGAAGAAACCCAAACGGAAAAAGAAGTAGGGGGAACCGGAGAGCCGGCCCCTGATGGAGTTGGCGACATAAACCATTTAAAGTGTGGGGCCAGAGCCCGTATGCAGTATGAGTTTTTGACATACGCGCTGGAAGTGAACAAGGGCAATTTTGCAGTTAAGGCCCAAGGCATAAACCTCCATCGGAAGATTATCAACCTTAATAACAAAACCCAGGGTGAAAAAATCAAACAAGCCTGTGAAAAATGGCACATGCCCGCATCCAAGAAAAAACCACCCGAAGAAAGACTGTTGGCGGATGTCTGGGAAAATAATGGCAAGGCCATCCTTCATGGCGAGCTGAAGACAGGTTACGAATGTCTGCAGAGAAGAAGTTCAGAAGTCCGCTCACCCAAATGGCGCAAGCTGGAACAAAAATACCAGAAAGGCTGGGTTATCCGGACGGGTCACGATTTTGAGCTCCAGGTCGTTGGCATTATACCGGGCACAGCCATCGGCAACTTACGGGATTTGGCGAGTGTGCAAAAAGCTGACATGAAAGTTTACCCCGACAAATGTCTGGACATTATTGAGGGGTGCTATGAAAACTTTGAATGCCCCTCCCTGCCTGCGGAGGCCTATTACACGAGGGCTCATAAAATCTGTCATATCCTGGACTTGTTAGGCATGGAGGACGCCATGGAAGAAACGGCGCTGGGCTTTGTAAGAAGGTTTGAACCCAAAATCTACAAACTGGATTATAAGCGTATATCAGAAGTTACAGGGTGCGTGCTGGTGGGGAAATATAGTGAGAAAGGCCAGGGCACACGCAGGTTCAATGTGGCAACTGCCATCCGACAAAAGGGCGACGGCAAGCCGGAAGCTTGGTTTGAAACCTATTTGAGGAAGCAGATACGCATCAGATTCATGCCGGACGACACCTGCTGGACTTACTTCAAAGATGACGGAGAAAAGGAACTGGATGCCCTCATCACTCAATAATCTCAATCTCAATGTGGACGTTCTCGGGAACCTGAAGCCTCATAATCTGCCTCATGACCCTGTCGTCTAGACCGACATCCACCACACGCTTGTGGATGCGCTTCTCCCATCTTTCCCAGCGGTTGGTGCCCTCGCCGTCCGGGGACGTTAGGGTGGTGACCTTCAGTTTCTTGGTGGGCAGGGGGATGGGGCCTCCGACCTTGACGCCAGCCTTCTGGCCCAGTTTGCGGATTTCCCAGGCAATGCCCTCCACGACTTCGGGCTTGATGCCGCTGAGTTTGATGCGTGCTTTTCTCATGGACTCACTTCATGGAGGGTGTTCCGGGGTTTTAAAAGCTTGTTATTCCACATGAGGGTGCGTATGGGCTTCCGCATTCTCCGTGTCCTTCCTTATGCGTTGGGCCTCTTTTTCCAGCTTTTCCGGAATAGGGCGGCCCTGTTTTTTCAGGTAGTCGTAGATGGCCATCTTAAGGGCGTCAACGGCCAGCACGGAGCAATGGACTTTGACGGGGGGCAGGCCTCCCAGCTCCCGGACCACGTCCTGGTTGGTCATGGCCATGGCCTGCTCCAGGGTCTTGCCCTTGGCCAGCTCGGTGGCTATGGAGCTGGTAGCTATGGCCGCCACGCAGCCCAGAGTTTTGAATTTGACGTCGGCGATGACTTCCTTCCCGGCGGGGTTTTTGCCGACCCGGATAAAGAGGTGCATGACGTCGCCGCACACCACGTTGCCCACCTCGCCCACGCCGTCGGCATCGGGCATGTCCCCCATGTTGATGGGTTTCAGGAAATAGTCCATGACTTTCTGGTTATACATTCACTCCCTCCTCCAAGTTGCACTCATGCTTCTTAACTGTTTCACTTCGTCCTTGAGGACCTCCACCACATAGTCCATCTGCTCCAGGGTGTTCTCCCAGCCAAGACTCATGCGGATGCTGGCGTGGGCCAGCTCGGGTTTCCGGCCTATGGCCATCATGGTGTGGCTGGCCTCCAGGGTGTTGGAGGAACAGGCCGAGCCCGTGGAGGCCGCGATGCCGTGGGCATCCAGACGGAGGAGGAGAGCTTCACCTTCCACTCCCGGAAAAGAAAAGTTGGTGTTGTTGACCAGCCGTTGGGTGGGGTGGCCGTTGAGGAGGGCTCCGGGGATTTCCGCCAGAACGCGTTTGATAAGATGGTCGCGGAGGGTCTGCATGTGTCTGTTCTTCTCCGGGGAGGCAAGGCTGACGGCCTTGCCGAAGCCCATAATTCCATGGACGTTGATGGTTCCGCTCCGGTGGCCGAATTCGTGACCCCCGCCGTGGAGGAGTGGGACCAGCTTGGTGCCTTGTTTGACTACCAGAGCCCCCACACCTTTGGGGCCATAGATTTTGTGGGAGTTGATGGTTATGAGGTCCAGGTTCAAATCCTTGAGGTTCAGGGGCTCTTTGGTGAAGCTCTGGCAGGCGTCGGTGTGGAAGAGGATGGCAGGGTTGGCGGTTTTTATGACCTGACCAATTTCCTTGAGGGGTTGGACGGTGCCAATCTCGTTGTTGGCGTGCATGATGGTCACCAGAAAAGTTTCGGGGCGGATGGCAGATTTCAAGTCTTCGGGGTTCACCATGCCAAATTCATCAACATCCAGATAAGTTACAGCAAAACCGCGAGACTCCAGCCACTTGCAGGCGTTGAGGACGCAGTCGTGCTCAGTTTTCTGGGTGATTATGTGGCCCTTCAAGCCAGAAGCTTCTCTGGTGAAGGCGACGCCTTTGATGGCCCAGTTGTTGGCCTCGGTGCCACCGGAGGTAAAAATCACTTCCCGGCACATTATGTTTAGCTTGTCAGCTATCTGCTCCCGGGCCAGGTCGACAGCCTTCCTGGCCTCGCGGCCCCATTTGTGGAGGCTGGAGGCGTTGCCGAATTGCTCCGTGAAGTAGGGCTGCATGGCCACCAGAACCTCGGGATGGATGGGAGTGGTCGCGGCGTGGTCCAGATAAACTTCCATAAACCCGAAGGGGGACGGAGTTTATAAAATTAACAGTGTTAAAGTTCAGTGGCACGCCCCCGGTAAAAACTTTAAGTCCCGAGCGAGGGAGCCCGGCGTGGAGCTGTATCTTGACACTAATATTTACATGGCCTTTTCCAACATGGATGAAGAGTGGTACTGCCAAGCCCAGCAACTTTTGACCGACATAGTTTCCTGCAAACACTCCATACTCTTCTCTGATTTGGTTGAAAGAGAACTGGAGAAAAAATCCAGGGAGAAAAAAGTCAATTACCGTAAGCATCTGGACCAGTTGTCCAAAATCCCTAACAAAACCAGAAAGCTGGAGATTAGAGAGAATACAAGGAAAATCGCGAAGGATATTCATATACATCACCCCGACTGTGTTCATTTGGCTATCTGCAAAGAAAACGGTGTGGTATTGGTGTGTTTTGATTATGATGCAGTTGAAGAGGCCAAAGAAAACGGCATCACCGCCCTGCATTTCACAGAGCTCTGGACCATTTAGGATGAGGCAGCCTTAAGCTTGTCCCTGACCGCATAGGCTTGGGAGACCAGGAGAGGGTCATCAAGTTTGAAGATTGAGTTGGGATAATCAAAATCAACTGCACTCTTTTCCAGAGCCGTGCCGGAGTCAGTGAGTTGAATAACGTCACATTTGCCTTTTCTCTGCCGGGTGATGAGCCCTCTCCGAACCATTGAGTCGACAAAGGCTTTCAGCTCGCGGGAATACGGACCATATTTATAATCCCTGAAGGGGAAGGGGAGGGGGACGCCATGCTCATGTTTCAGGAGAAAGACCAGCTTCTGGAAACGCTTGACTCCAAACACGGCCCCACCCTGGAGTCTAATAATCCTTAGAAGGGTGGTTGTGACTATGTCCTCAACCATTGATAGATTTAGGCTTTGGAATTATAAAAGCTCACCTAATACGACCAATAATACCGCTAAGCTACTGAGCCAATGCAAGAAACCAAAAATAAAAGAAAGAAAGGGTGAGGTCGTTAGACCTCACATAACTTTCTCCTTCAAGTCAATTATCATACCGACTCCCACAGTCATACCCATGTCACGCATGGAGAAGCGTCCCAGAGGCGGGATGTCTTTGTACTTCTCGGCACACATGGGCTGGTTGGGGGTCAGCTCGACAATGGCGGCGTCACCGGTCTTGATGAAGTCCGGATTTTCAGCAGCCACCTGACCGCTCTTGGGATCCAGCTTCTTCAGAAGTTTGGTAATCCTGCATGCCACCTGAGAGGTGTGCATGTGGAAGACCGGAGCATAGCCGACCGCAATCACAGTCGGGTGGTTCAGAACCACCAGCTGGGCGGTAAAACTCTCCACTACGGTGGGCGGGTTGTCAGCGGGACCTGCAACGTCACCCCTCCGGATGTCGCCTTTGCCGACGCCACGCACGTTGAAGCCGACGTTGTCGCCGGGGCGGGCCTCCTGCAACTGCTGGTGGTGCATCTCAATAGACTTTACTTCACCACCCACGTTGGAGGGCATGAAGCTAACCTTGGAGTTGACCTTCAGCACACCGGTTTCCACTCTCCCAACAGGCACGAGGCCTATACCCGAGATTGAGTACGAGTCCTGGATGGGTAACCTCAGGGGTAGAGCCGCCAGAGTATCGGTGTTGGGAGGTTCAAAGTTGTCAATAGCATCCAGCAGAGTCGGGCCCTTGTACCAGGCCATGTTCTCGGACTTCTTGCAAATGTTGTCGCCCTTGTAACCGGAAGTCGGGATGAAGGCTATCTTGGTGAGGTCAAAGCCCATCATCTTGAGGTCCTTCTCCAGGTCGGCCTTCACCTCGTTGAATCTCTTCTCGTCATAGTTGATCTCGTCCATCTTGTTGACGCAAACTGCCAGTTGGTTGATGCCGGCGGTCTTGACCAGAGTTATGTGTTCCTTGGTCTGGGCCTGGGGGCCCTCCTTGCCGGAAACCATGAGCACTGCGGCGTCGGCCTGACTGGCCCCGGTAATCATGTTTTTAACAAAGTCTTTGTGACCGGGGGCGTCAATAACCGTGATGTAGTGCTTGTTGGTCTTGAACTCATGGTGGGCGATGTCGATGGTCAAACCACGTTCGCGCTCCTCCTTGAGTCGGTCCATAACGAAAGCGAATTCCCAGGTAGCCTTACCACCTTTGTCCGCCTCCTCCTTGAGTTTCCTCATCACATTCTCAGGCACGTGCCCTGTATCATAGAGCAAACGGCCTACGGTAGTGCTTTTACCGTGGTCCACGTGTCCCACGAACACAACATTTAAGTGGGGTTTTTCTGCCATATCTTCTCACCTCATTTTAGCGTATTTTACAGCTGACCAACCACTCAGACGTGGTTTTTTAAATATATGCCTCCCGCACCCCCCCCTGGGAGAGCTTTTAAACGGAGAAAATCAAGTTAAGGGTGGCGGGAACCACCACCCCCGGGATTATGGAGTCCTCCGAATGCGGAATGGCTTCCTACCTGAAAAAAATAGAGGCTTTCAGGCAGGTTCTGGAAAAAGAGGCGGTCTATTTTGCAAAAGAGCTTGAAAAAAGAGGTCTTCAGG